>OMLO01001200.1_pt1 | contig 19438 bp, 12 predicted proteins | sample 1674811 | NCBI WGS metagenome assembly OMLO01 (sample SAMN06265003, study PRJEB25207) | coral metagenome | isolation source: Coral host | place: Mexico:La Bocana,Puerto Morelos, Mexico | collected 2008-11-13 | reverse complement strand
ATCACAAAAACAAACAATAATCCATTGTAAAATCTCTTTCCTATCCGATCTCGCGTGAGTTCGAATAGAAATCTCATACATGAAATTAATCTTGAATGAAAAGACTGCTCTTGAGCTAAATCGTAGTTTCAGTTGTTCAAAGTGATGAAACATTGGCTCAAACTATTTTTGGCTCAAGTAATCAGAACAACCTATGTGTAGTTTTTCATCAAATCGACCCTGGAGATAACTTTTTACAGGTGTTCCCACCAAATGGAATTTTTTCCTTTTGCCAGCACAAAAAAACCTATTAATGTTTCGTATTCAGTTTGTTTTCATTAGCTCTGCGTGCTTCCTTGTTAATTATTCAGTTTCACGCTGTATGAAATGCTGCATTCTTTTTTTTTCTTCTTTAAAGGCAGATTTTCGTCCAATTAAAAAATCAACAAAAGGAATGAAATGGAATAGTTACATTGACAAGGGGGCAAAAACACCGTATGCGAACCTCTTTCAGTTTCATCTGAATAAAGATCCTTTCGGTGACGTTAAGTTGCATACTTTTTTTATTATTTGAATTACCTGTGAGCAGATATGCATTTCTCAGGAGCAAGTATGAAGATATTGTCTTTCACCTACATGATTTTCCTGACCGGGTATACGGGTAAGTTAAAGCCTTCTTGTAGCAGCACTTTGTGTCCCTTTTCTTCTTATATAGATCACCGTGCAGGAAATATTGCTGTTGTTTGTATACCAGCAAAAAACTAGTTTTTGCGAGACATATTTTTCTGTTTCCTTTCTGGTCATTAAGTCCTATCTTCACTTAGAGTCGATGACATTCGAGTTCAAGTGTTGGCGCATGTTTATTGGCCTACACTCCAGCCACATTATTTCACCCTGTTCTTACGAAAATTGCTAATATGAATGCCCTAGGTCTTTTTTTGTTAACCGACCGACCATTAGTCAGAAAATTAAAAAAATCCCGGCGCTAGTGCCAGCCATTGAGCTGATAAAAAAGGAACGATTATTGACAACGCACCGGCTGGTTTATTTTCAGTTCAAGCACGTTCCTGCCACAAGTGTCCTCCGGACAGTTCCTTTAATAGTTGTCTGACAAACGTCGAGTCGGTGACATGTACGATTGGCTGGAATCAGTGCTTTAACATGAAACTGTTCGTCAGGAAAAGCAGTGGTGAGGAAATCCTGTATCTGGATAAGCAATGCGGTCTGGACTTTGTTTGCAACCAACCCGATCCCAATTATGTGTGCAATTTAAAGAACACAACTCTCACGAGCCAAGGGCATACAATGGTCAACTGCACTTCAAGGTGTTGTACCACGAACATGTGTAACAGCGATGACCTCCCTCCGACTCCTCCATCTCCTTCCACGCCTGTTATGCCTCACCTCCTGTCATCGATTAAGCTGGAAATCAACTCCTCTGGTGTGTCCGGTAACCAAACGGGGACCAACGCGACAGTGGTATCCAGTACCCCTCAAAATTTGACCTCTACCACAATGGCTACTCCTGCCGACTGTGGTGAAGGATCTGTAAACATGCCCTTGCGCATGACCATTGCTATCGCTGTAGTTCTTCAGTTGGCTTTTAAGCTGATGTAGATTCTCTGATTTTAAAGTGTTGTCTTATAATAATAAGCTGTACGACGTTCCATATTTTCACTCAGGTAGTTGTTCAGGTAGTTATTACTGAAACTTTTAGCTTTGGTTATCCAGAACGTCTAAGGGTGCCCTGGAGAGGAGTTAACTTGAAGTGACTGTTACCAACACTCTGACGGTAATCCGAATGTTAACGCTATTAATTTGTCATCAGTAATTTCTCATTTACTATATAACGAAATTGTTGTTGTTTTACACAGCTTTTATTTATTGCAAGGGCGGCTATGTAGTTGTTTGTTGTACATTTTTTTTTTATTCTGCAGGACCAGTTGCCTCTGATAAAATAAAACTGCAAAATCTAACAGCATATAATAGTTTTAATTTTTCACACGTCTACTCATTGTGAATTGACTTTCTGGGCACCAGTCCGTCGAGAATGGTCACGGTTGTTATGGTTATACGTTTGTGAGTCCTTCGTACGCGTTCAGAACATTTGTGCAACAAAAAGCCAGTACAGCGAAGGAGAACGGCCATAACAAATTGTGCTACTTTCCTATTCTCAATTTAAAATTGTCATTGCAAATCGGAATCTTAATGAAATAGTTTATTTGCAAGGACCCTTGAAACGCTTTAGGCGAATCCCTTTCATTTGAGAAAAAATCCTTTTGGTTTCAGACAAGATTGGTACAACTACATAAAAATTACAGTTAGGGTTAGTGACTGCGCACGAGTTCTATTTACGAGTAGTAAAGAATCGGAAAACGAACGAGTGAACGCAGCGAAAGAGCAAGATTTCTATTCTTCATCACTAATGAATAATAATCGTGAACCATGAAGTAATTTTCTCATTATATGAGAGTACTGTGTACGAATTTTCATAAATGTGAGTCTCTGTTAAATGACCAAATATTGAAAAAAGGCGCGAACATAATATCGCCTTCATTTAGAGTCACCTGGTGTTGTTAAAAAGCCTAAAATACTGAAATACAAAACGATACTTTAAAACGTGCACTTCCAAAAATCGTTTACAAAGCCAGATCAAAGAAAATTAACAGTTCGTGACGCAATGATAAATTCGCTGATGTATACATTCTTTAAATTTTTGCTCGTTCCTCGGCGTCAGAAATTTCATAAGTAAAGCAACATTTAGTTGAGTTTCCTTTTTCTGTTGCATTTTTGTTTGCTTTGACTTCAATAAATTGTTCTCTTAAAGATTGGTGTCTGCAAACTTCAGAAGAATAAGCGAAAGTTGTGAACTTGACTTTTGGGAAGCCGCGTCGAAGAGGCGGGAAAACCGATACGTGCTTTTGGGTAACTAATGGAATTTCGTATGCGTCGTGTGATTGGTCACGATAGTTTTCAGCAATGAGAGAAAAAAAAAAACAATCGTTCGCCCATTAAATTGTTCCTAATATTTGACAGACCATCTTTATATGACAGCTTTGGTTGGAGTAAATCGCAGTACTCAAGAAATAAACGAATTTCTCCGGAGCCGGCCAAAATGGGAACATTGTCTATGACATTCATAATTTTCCTGACCGGACAGTCGGGTAAGTTAAATCTTTCAGGTAGCACTGTATAGCCCTTTTCTTTCTACGTAGGTCACCGTTCGGGAGAGTGGCCATTGTTTACACACCTGTGAAACTAGTCCTTGCTACAGATTTTTTTCTGTTTCCGTAAACATGGAGGCCAGTTTAAGTCCAATTGAGCAAATAGGCAATCGACAGGGTTTCGCCATAACGATCCTCTAGATCTTAATGACACGACTCTGATAAATTTATGTTTTGTGATTTGTGTGATTCCACATCATAATTGCGTCGCCTAGCCGTTAACTATTCGTAGATACTAGATTAGAACATGGATGCATGTTTTAGCAGAATAAGAAAAAACAAAAACTAGAATATTCCGCATTGTTGCGATTATTGCCTAATCATAACGGGCATACCCAGCAGGATTTCGAGTGCTAGCAAAGCCGCGAAGGGAAATGTAAACCTTCCCCTCGCGTCGCCGGTGCTTCATGGCCAGCCTGCTAGCCCGTAAAATGTCTCGAGTTACCCAAGCCAACTACACTGAAATCTGGGCTGTAAAATTAAATCATGTTAGGTGCTTACCTTTATTTAATTTCGATACGAAATGCGGCAGTTGCCGTCAGCAATTAATGAGAAGAAAAAGAATAATAATAATAATAATAATAATAATAATAATAATAATAATAATAATAATCACCGGAGTAAATATGACAAAATTTTATTTACAATCAGGTTTTCAGTCAAAAGGCCAAAACAATTTTTGCATAAACGTCATTCATAGTTATTCATACTTTGCAGTTTTAAAGGACCGCATGGTCATAAGTCGAAAGACAAAGAGGCTAAAAGTAAATACCTGGCCTTATTGCCAGCAAGCCGGATCTGATAGAAAACGAACGATTATTGAAAGCGCACGATAGCTCCTTTAACGATTGTCTGACAAACATTGAGTCCGTGACATGTTGAGTCGATGACATCAGAGTTAAAGTGTGGGCGCATGTGTATTCGCCTACACCCAGCCACGTTATTTCACCCTGTTCTTACGAAAATTGCTAATAATAATTTTGCTATTACCAGCCATTGAGCTGATAAAAAGGGAACGATTATTGACAACGTACCGGCTGGTTTGTTTTCAGTGCACGCTCTTTCCTACCACAAGTGTCCTCCGGACAGTTCCTTTAATAGTTGTCTGACAAACGTCGAGTCGGTGACATGCATGACAGTCTGGAATCGGTGCTTTAACATGAAACTGTTCGTCAGGAAAAGCAGTGGTGAGGAAATCCTGTATCTGGATAAGCAATGTGGTCCGGAGTTTGTTTGTAACCATCCCGATCCCAATTTTTTTTGCAATTTAAAGAACGCAACTCTCACGAGCCAAGGGCATACAATGGTAAACTGCACTTCAAGGTGTTGTACCACGAACATGTGTAACAGCGATGACCTCCCTCCGACTCCTCCATCTCCTTCCACGCCTGTCATGACTCACCTCATGTCATCGATTAAGCTTGCAATCAACGCAGCTGGTGAGCCCGGAAACCAGACGGGGACCACCAGTACAATGGCTACTCCTGCCGAACGTAGTAAAGGCTCTGTAAACATGCCTCTGCGTATGACCATTTCTTTTGCTGTAGTACTTCAGTGGGCTTTTAAGCTGATGTAGAATCTTATAATAATAAGCAGTATGATGTTCCAAATTTTCACTTAGCTAGTTGTTCTTAGGTAATTATTAGTATTTTTAGCTTTGGTTAAAAAAGCCCACTGATTAACAATGGAAAAAGTAAATTTCTACTATTTCCTATTTGCAGCTTAGTCCACAGGGTGCTTTCCAATCCAGAACGTCTAAGTGTGCCCTGGAGACTGAGGAATTAACTTTAAGTGATTGTTGCCAACATTGTAATCCGAATGTTTACGCTATTTGCCATAGTTGTTTTACAAAGCTTTTATTAATTGCAAGTACGGTATGTATACGATAGAGTTTTCTGGCTATGTATTTTTTTGCTTTTTGTTCTACAGACTGAACTAATTGCTGCCGAAAAAATTAAAACTGTAAAATTTAAGAGCATACTAGTTTAATTTTTCACACGTCTACTAATTATGAATTATGACTTTTTGGGCGCATCTGGATTACCTGTCCGTCGAGAATGGTTCTACGTTGTACAGCTTTGGTTGGAGTAAATTTCAGTACTCACGAAATAAACGAATTTCTCCGGAGCCATTTGACAACATTGTCTATGACACTGATAATTTTCCTAACCGGACAGTCGGGTAAGTTAAATCTTTCAGGTAGCACTGTATAGCCCTTTTCTTTCTATGTAGGTCACCGAATCGGAAGAGTGGCCCATTGTTTACTCACCTGTGAAACTAGTCCTTGCTTTCAATTTTAAGCTTGTGTGATTCCACATCATAATTGCGTTGCCTGGCTATTAACTATTTGTAGATATGTTTGAACATGGATGCACGTTTTAGCAGAATACAAAAAACTGATAAAAACTAGATTATTCATTGTTGCGATCATTGCCGAATCATAATGGCAAATAATGTCCCGCGATTCAAGATTGGAAAACCCAGGGCTACATATTGATGTGCCCTGCGTACCCAGCAGGATTTCGAATGCTAGCGAAGCCGCGAAGGGAAATGTGAACCTTCCCTAACTGTCATTACACAGGCCAACCACACTGAGATCTGGGCTGTAAAATTAAATCATGTTAGGTGCTTATACCTTTATTTAATTTCGGTATAAAATGCCTTAGTTGCCGTCAGCAATAAATGAGAAGACGAAGAAAAATAATAATAAAAGTAAACGGGTAAATATGACAAAATTCTCTTTACGGTTTCTTAATTTTCCAGCAATATAAAAATCAAAAATATTTTTGAAAAAGCGTCATTCATAGTCATTCATACTTTGCAGTTTGAACAAAACCTTTCCAATGAGGCGCTGCTTGCACCGTAATGCTACGAAGCAAACATGTTTGCCTTAGTCCCATTCTGAGAAAGCATGTTAAAGGACTGCATGGCCATAAATCGAAACACAAAAAGGCCAAAAGTAAATGGCTGGCGTTATTGCCAGCCAATGACCTGATAGAAAACGAACGATTATTGAAAACGCACCGATTGGTTTGCTTTCAGTTCATACTCTTTCCTGTTGCAAGTGTCCTCAGGATAGCCGACTCCTTCAGTAACGATCGTGATTGTCTAACAAACATCGAGTCCGTGTCATGTGAGGCTAGCTGGAACTACTGCTTTGACATGAAAGTGTTTGTCAGGAAAAGCAGTGGCGAGGAAATCCTTTATCTGGATAAACAATGCATTCCGTGCTTTGTTTTCAAACAGCCCGATCCTAATATTGTGTGCGATTTAAAAAACACAACTTTTACGAGCCAAGGGCATACATTGGACAACTGCACTTCAAGGTGTTGTACCAGGACGCACCCCATGTCTTTGACTCTCATTTACTAGATAATTAAATAAAGCAGTTGAGGCAATTCTACGTTATATATCACGAGGACGGTGCCATGTACACCCTCAGATGTGGTATTCGTAGCTCTTCTGTAGTCGTGTGCTGTACATTTTGTTTTCTCCAAGTCCAGTGGCTACTGAAAAAGAAAATTAATCAGTACTCTAAGCAGCCTATCGTATTGCGTATCGTAGCACTGTAATAGCCTTTAACAGTTTAATCTAACACCAGTAGTTATTCTAAATTATGACTTTGTGAGCACATTTGAATAAGCCGTCCTTTTTTTTTTTTGCTTCCTCGAGGCTAAAAACCGCTTTTTTGTCAGCCGTAATGCTTGCAGTTGTACCACGACTTAAAGGACCTATTCAGTTTTATTCTCTGTATTTTATTCAAAGCCATAAATTTGTGATTCCGCTAACCAAACAAAGTTTAACTGTGCATTGCAAGTTTCGTTTTAGCGCAATCACATAAAAAAATATTCTTGCCAAGAATTGTGCATCTGCCACAAGTTCAATACTTGCCCGGCTTAATCATCTTTGGCGGCTTAGCCTTAAAATTAAAGATCATATTGCATGCGATGATTATTTTCCTTCTTCAGTACAGGTTTAAACAAAATAACCAATATCATCGGAGATGAAGAGGAAGTGCACACAATATTTAGTAAAACTGAAATTTAAATTTCGTTTGGTTTGATGTTGGTTTTTTTAGTGTTTAAGCGCAATATGAATACACATTCGATTAATTCCTGCGGCAGTTCAATCGCACGCAGGTGGAAATCCATTCTTAAGTTTTAACTTCATTACTGAATTGCGCTGCACTGTTGATCTTCCATCCATTTCATAACGTACTATCTCAAATAGATACTCGTCCAATTAAGTTCCCTGGAAGGAATATAATGCAACATGCACAGTTATTATAACCAAAAGACGAAACAAATTCACGTATTTCAACTGAGGTTCCAATGCAGGTGGATCATACCCCTGAGAAACTTGTGTTTTAAGTTAAAATCAGAGGCGGAAAATTTTCTACGTAGGCTGATATGAAAATACTGTTGATAATCTTTGCAAGTCTTTTCATTTCTTCTTCAGGTAAGATATCCACTTCACATGCCTATGTGTGATGCGCCTGATGATGTCACCGTTCTTTGAAAAAATATCCGTAAAGTCTATGATTTTCTTGAAAGAAAAGCTTCAGTATAGGCGGTATGCTGAAGAGCACTTAGGGGAAATAAGGAAAATTTTGATAGTTAAAAGGACAAGGTTTGAGCTGGGAACAAGATATACCCCTACTAGACTCAGTGTAAAATGTTCTTGGGCAACTACTGGTTTTCAAGGTAGAATATGGCATGAACTGACAGCGTTTAAGGGTTATTAAAGGCGACATTTACAAATCCCCCTCTTAGCTTAATGGTAAGACAGATATAGAAAAGGGTAAAAGTGGAAAAAGACATCGAGCCAGCCGTTGCTTTTAACTTTATATAGTCGTAGTTGAAAGAAAAAGCGTCCCACGTTTTTCACAAACGTTTAGATTATTTTTATCATGGGAATAAATTGAACTTCAGGTCACTTTTTCCGTTTAATTCCGCTGAGCAATTGTAGTGGTGGATTATCTGCAATAGTTATCTCCATAAAAAAAGCGTTTTAGAAAACCGTAACAACTAACGAAAAGCGTGCAAGTGAAAACTCACGGAGGCTATACCGGTTAATACACTCTGAACAATCATGAAGAGTTTTGATAAGTAAATTTTGAGCTCAGTAATGAAATGTGAAAGATGAATGATTCAACATGACACGAGCGTGGGACAAAGAAAATATCTGAGTCCCCGACTGGAATCGAACCCATGACCTTCCGAACACATGGCGCCATGACCTCCCGCTATGTGTTCTGGAGGTCATTGGTTCGATTCTTGTCGGGGACTCAGATATTTTCTTTGTCCCACGCTCTTGTCATGTTGAATAATTCATCTTTCACATGAAGAGTCTCAACTTTTTGACAACACGCTGTTATGCTTTCTTTCAGCTGAAGCTATTTCCTGCTATAACTGTCCCACGGGAACCACCTTTACAGATTGCGCGACTGATTACGAGACCAAGAAATGCTCGAAAGAGATAAAGCACTGCATCACGATAAAGAGCTTTGTCGAGAAAAGCAGAAGCGAACAAGTCCTTTATCTAGAGAAGGACTGCGGATTGGCTGTAGCTTGCCAGCCCGATCCAACTGTTCTCGTGTGCAACATGAAGAACCAAAGTTATATTGGACAGGGGAATAAGATGCTCAACTGTACTTCAAGGTGCTGTGCTACTGACCTGTGTAACGACGATGACCTCCCTCTGCTACCCTCCTCCTCCAAGCCTTCTCCGTCAACAACCGCTATTGTAGTACCCAGTTCTCCTCAAACTGGAGACACTTTAACCACGGCTAAACCTACTGGGTGCGGTTCGGAATCCAGTCACTTGCCACTGCGCATGTCTATCGTTTTTGCTGGAGTTTTGCAGCTGGCTTTGTTAAATTTCGATGTGATGTAGAATCTCACGTAGGGATGGAAGTGTCACAAAAGTATTGTCATAGCCAAGAGAAAAGCTCATTACTGTATTAATCATAATAAATACAATTTAATTCCTCAAATGTGATTGGTGCTGTATTTTGCTCTAACTGACTGATGATCTGCAAAGTTGTAAATCGGTTTAGGTCGTAACCAGACGCCTGCAATCGGACAGTTACATGAGCCAATCATTTTAAGTCCTTTCAACTGAATTCACTCATCACAACATTGAGTTACAGTAACTAATAGCAACCAATTCAAGAGACTGACTTTGTAAAATTGTGGAGGTTTAGTCTCCGGTGACTGTTTCAGAAAGAAACTTAACAGCCATTATGCAAGCTACTTTCCATACTTTTAATTAAATGACATTTAAAAGTGACTATTAAACGCTCCTTTTCAAATGAAACTGTTACTTTTGTGGCAAATTGTAATGGTTATTATTAATTGGTAACAGGACATTGTGTCATCTTTTTTAGTCTGTAATCATAATCGTGATTAAAAAATCAGAGTACAGGCCCAACCTTTACCTTACAGACCCAGTTAGACTTCTCTCAGTCCTATTGCCATTACTAACCAACGCTTGTTGGCCTTCTCGGCACGATGAACAGATCTGCTGCTATACTTAGTTTTGATGAGTTTAAGCCTGAACTAAAACATTCCGCATTTTTTGCATTAACAAAAGGACTGCTGTACTGCTGTACAACAAGTCTCAGGCTTATCGATGCAGTAAAATAGAAACTGAAGACAGTATAACCATGAAGACTGATTGATATTTCTATCTCGTCTCCCTATGATAGCGCAGATTGCTGGACTTAACAGAATGAATCCATTTCACGCAATTTAGGCCAAATTGTTAAAACCTTATCGTACTATTGTTTATTAACATTGTTCTCCGGGATCTCCGAGTTCAGTTCCGGGGAGGGAATCCCCTATAAAAAAGACGGGGTCGGCTCGTCGGAAATTTTGAAAAGAACCCCCAGGAGGTGCCAATATCCTGTTTAGTGGGCGTGGCTTGAGATTTTTTCGCCCCTAAGGTGTTCCCTATTCTTACATCACACATCTCCTGTCATATTGTTTTTTGGGAGGCGCTTAGTGCTCTCGTCCCCGGAGCGAAAGGTCCGAGTTTGAGCCCTGGCCGGGGACACTGTGTTGTGTTCTTGAGCAAGACACTTAACTCTCGCAGTTCCTGGGTACCGGCAAATTGCTGGGGAAAACCTAACAAATTGCGGGGCAACGACCTGCGATGGACTAGCATCCCGTCCAGGGGGAGTAGAAAATGCTCCTAGCCGCTTCATGCTACAAAAACCGGGGATAAGCTCCGGCGCTATGAGCCAGTTAGCTCTAAGCCTTGTTTTTTTTCTTTTATATAAACATTGTTTCTGCTCAATATTCTTAAAGGTACCGCAAAAGCACGCGTTTCGGACCTTTAGACTTTAGATACCAACACAGCGTTTTCAACTTCTAAGAAGTAGGAGAAGCATCTTTATAGCAGGATCCTCTCAGAGGCTCAGTCTGACCTTTTATAATTTTTGACTGTATTGTTATTAATTCTGCTACTCTGCATCGATATCCAGTGTCCCGCTTCAGTGTAACAATAGCTATGGTGTAACTCGTCGGTTTTTAATCAAGCATAAATACAATGTTTGATTAAATGCCTCGATAAGCGATGTGAAAGGTGCTAACAGTTAGCGCCGCATGTCGCTAGATCCTGAAATCCTTTTCTAATATCCTACTGACGTGACCGTCTTTGAAGCGTGGTTACCGACATTGTCTGAATATGATAGAAGCGCGATCTACAAAGTACGCTTAATAATAACAATATCACGATAAGAACACCCACTTATTTTAAAAGTCACGCTTAGTTTAGATCGATTTTAAGGTTTCTGTGATTAGACTTGTTGGCTGTTAAGCAAGAGGCCTGACAAGCCCAAATCTCTCGAAGCTAAAAAGAGTATCAACAAATAGATTCCATGTTGCAGTGTGTACAGTGTTTATTTATAGGTAGGTCGGGGTTTCTTCCTAGAATGGTGCTGCGGCGCTTTTGGAGTATTCTTTCCCGTTTCAACACATTTCTTTGTAATGATCTTTTGTTGTTGAAATAAAGCTTAATACACAAAATGTGGGAGGAACGGAAGAGTGGAACACAAGCCGATAGCCGAGTGTGTCACTGTCGTTCTTCCCACTTTTTCACGTCTTCTGTGATTACTGAGCAGACGCGCGGCAACATGGTGTCTATATGTTTTACATAATAAAGAAACAAACTACTAAAGATGAAGCTTTTTTATTTCAAAATCTTTCAACATAACTCAAAAACCGGCCTTTCCCCCACTTTGGCGAATACAAAAAAGCCATTCGACGTAATCGGTTGTCTGTACAAAATGAAAAAGTGATGTTTTGATGTTTCGTTCCCGACATCAATCTGTGTAACAATAATTTTTAGACTGAGAAAAGTTGAAATTTAATTCATCTTATAAACATTTTGTTTACTACGGAGTTTGTTAAATTCTTGACGATCTTATCTCAAGACCAATTTTGTGTTTGGTTTATGCATCAGTCAATTCCAGCAGTGCCCATCCCCCCCCCCCGGACTAACTCCGGGCACTGAGCATTTTTTTAAAAAAGTGGGCAAATTCCCCGGGGTGGGGACACATAAGCTGTCTAAATGCCCCCGGGGTGTGGACGAAGAATGAGGGAAAATGCCCTGCCCCAGGGATCGTCGCCTTCCAACACCTCTGCAGTTTTTTTTATTAATCAGTGAATAAAATGTTCAACTGTTCAGTATGTTAATGCAGTGGTAAGACTCCTAGGACAACAGTACGTGTTAGTTGCTTCTGATTATATTTATTCCTTTATATTTTGTTTTTAACATTAAATATTTCAAGTAAATGAAGATATATCCAAAACGGAGAAAACATAACTTTTAAAACATCGACAAGTTTTTCTAGTCCCTGACGGACAAGCCATTGCTCAACAAACCCCTCGTCTTTTCCGCTGAACTCATCCATGACACTTTCAAAAACACGTGTGTCAAATGCCCGGGGTCGCCCTGGGGTACGCAAATGCCCAGCCCCCGGGCCGCGATAAAATTGCTAATGTCCATCCCCGGGACTGACAACGCGAGCAAATGCCCCGCGGTTGCCAGGGGAGATGGGCACTGCTGGAATTGACTGATGTATTAGTCTCGACTGCTGACTGAGACTGCTGGAGTATTTTTTGAATTTCTGAGTCATTTTTTCAAAAAAGAAACGACTTTTTTCTTCTTTCTTCCTCTCGTACTTGTTCCATGCCTTGGAAAGACTTTTCTGTACCTTATCTTTCAACCCGTCACGTAAGTGTCAAGAATTTCTTGCCAATCTGTGTCTACATCAACATAAAGTAACTCTCTCTTCTTAGAAAGACCGCAGTTCAGTTGGTCAACAGGCTCACAAACATTTAGCTACATTTTAATTCTCAGGGAATCCCAGTGGATCGAAAAGAATCTCGTTTCAATCACACCTGAAAAGCTCGAAAATGATAAAGATCGCTTTGTTGGTAGCATTCTTGGGATGCACAGTTCCATTTGGTGAGTTTTATTACTCTACAAATGTTAATGTTATCATCGATCGATACAGTGTATTTTGACCCGCAGCGTGACACTTGCTACAGATTAGAATGTATTGTTTCCTAAACTTCCAATTTAACGACTGACTGATGAAGGCCTTACAAGACGTTATCTTGGATAAGAAAATGTAATTCGAGATTGCAGCTTATATAAGGTTACTGATAAATGCTGGGAAAATGAATTGATGGAATTAGGGAAATCGAAATAATACTACAAGGAATGTCCTCTAATATCTCATCGAAGCAAACCGATCGATTTTAAGACAGGTTTCAGTGCGTTCTGAAGCGGTTCTTTATCACAAAAAATCTTAGCTTTCATTTCATTTCGGTAAAATCGCACCGCCATTTGTCAAGAGCAATCTGTATCAAAATTTGAACTTGATATATGACGTGATCGAAGCGCTGAATTTTTGCTAAACCAGGAAAAACAATATCTCGATTATTCTAAGAATTTTCTTCCGCGCCGCGTGGAATGGTTCGAAAAGAGTGAAAAGGATAAAAAGAAGTCGATTTTTATAAAGGTTTCACACCGATTTGTGTCAAGAAAAGTTATACTTGGGCCCGCGTAACTACAAAATATTTTTAGTTACGTGTCGTCGACTGACCACATGCAAAATACTGTCCATTGCGCATAAATTACGTCATTCATAATTATCGCGTTATTATACGGAAAGATTTCCGCTTCGTATCGGCTCCTATCCTGTTTAAAGAAAAGTGCCGGAACCACGAGAACGGATCGTAATATATTTACTACACACAGTTTTATAGTTTTGTATTCGACCACTTTGTGTTCGGTTGAATCCCAGTCGTCGTAAAATGGAGCAAATCAGTTTACAAATTTTAATTTAATAAAATACGCACAAAATAAACAAACGCCGTCGGGATATTGAAGGGTTTATTTTTAGTTGATCATTTTCTTTATTCTCGTCACCTACCAGGGTGATAGTATATTGAGATCATATTAAGGGATTTAAACTGTTGATCACTCTTTTACCCTTTTCGTGCTCCTCAGCTGCAACAACAGAATGCTTTGAATGCAAGTCTCTCAAATCCATGGAAGAGTGTGTCCAGTTCATGAAGAAGGTACCGTGCCCAAGAGAAACAGACCGCTGCCGTAACATGACCGTGCAGGTGTACGTTCGCATGCTTGGCGAGAATGTCACAGGCTTTCAGCGAGGCTGTGCTTCGCACGACGAGTGTGTGTTCAGCCGTTGCACGGGTCATTTCGGAAAGGATTACGGGGAGAACGACAACGCTTATAATGTCTGCAACATGAACTGCTGCACTGGAGATTTTTGTCCCGAGGGGAATGTTACCAGTACGGAGACCCCTGTCGGCCCCAACCGAGGGGCACGAAGCGGATGTGATGTCATTCATCCCATGAGATTCCATGTAACAGCAAGCATGCTGCTAAGCCTTATTAAGGCTCTTCTCCTGTGAGCTGTCTTTTTGCGCACGAAGATGGCAGAAATAACGCGATGCTGTTTACAGAAATGTGGTGTGCATGTGAATTTTTTTTAACTTCTTTTCTTATCATGATGTGACCTATTATTTTGGAAGTACAGCTCATGGATGTTTTTAGTAAGATGTACTTAAGCATTCAAATTTTCGTGTGAGAAAGGAGATTTAATAACTGAATGTGAATCTCAAGAGCTCAGTTCTGCAGTCGTTATCAGCGACATAAGAATAATGATAACCAAATTGTGCTGGCTTAAATTAGACTTTTAATATATGAAACAAGCATAAGATACTGCAGAGGTTTTCGTTACTACTCTGTGCTGCAGATGCCCATTTGCCGCCGTGTAATCGGTGCTGTGTTTGCCATGTTACTTGAATTGTTTTGACGAAAAGCCAGACCACTTCAGTCGTTCAACAAAGCCGGTAAATTTAGTTTTTACCACAACGACTTGAACGTTGTTGCTGAGTTCTTGCTTTTTGCGTTTTATAACTGACAATCAGGACAACTGTGTGAAGTATCTAGTTTTCAGAGACCGACTTTTCTGAATAAGGTTTATAGTGCCGGTCCATTAGAAACAATCAAGACAAGCGAGTTGCTCTTTTTTAGTTTTGCCGTTTTTGTCTTTTTTTGATCTGCTTTTGAAACCTTTTTTGATATTTAAGGAGTGCTAATTTTGTACGTATGCGGTAAAACTAGAAATTGAGATTCATTAGATTACGTTGGAAACATAGTACATAATTTTTCGTATTTTCATAGTTGTACGTAATTGGTCAGTTTGGCACTTTTGAGATGAGATGTTAAGTAATAAAATATACATAACACTAATATGCGTAGCAAGTGTCTCCGTACGAACTAGAGTTAACCGCATTTTGGCAGAGTGGCAATGAAGTCTACAGATCGGAGTGTATGTGAATGTGCCTTTCGCCCACGCGAAAGCGATGTAAAGGATGATTGTCAACGTTAATTTCGTAAAATACCTAATTGTATGTGCTTGATTGACAGATTAATGTGAAGATGTAATGTCAAGATGTAAGGTAATGTAAATACGTAAGAACATAGACTGATTGGCGCGCACTTTAGAACCAAACAGAGCCACTCCGATGTGAACACGGAAAATAATTTTTCATTAAGACGTTTTTCTCGAGGGAGGGAACATTTTCGTTGTGTGTTTTACTTCGAAAGCCTCTGTATTGATAGTTGAGGATGTGAAACTACAAAGAGTTCTTTGCGGAACTTCCTTAAACGTGACCGATGTTAGACAGTGTAATTTTTGAGTTGTATATTTACCTTTGCTATTACGTCAACAATTGAACGCGCGAGATAAACTGTTACAATAAACCGTTAAATAACATTGCTGACATGCAGTTTCTCTGAGGAAGTAAAACCCTACCTATTGTTTAGTTCATACAGTGACTCAATTGCCGGTTTTCAAGTGACGTCATCGTTGTCCAAAATAAAAAATTACCAATCCTTTTGAAGTTTTATTTTCATCATAGGGAAGACCCATTTCTAATTTGATGTTTTGCATCGTTTAAGTCCGACCGGCCGGTTCCTCATTCTGTAATAGAATACGTTTGAATTTCCGAGTTTATACGTTGCGTGACATTAGAAGGAAGGGGCCAACAAGGCCGTACAAAGCTCTATATCTTTGGATGAAACACTTTTCTTAATAACGCCCGAATGACAAACCTTGGCGAGGTTTTGTATATATCCATCATCTTTCATATCCCAGCTTCTTGACTTAATTTATTGAATGGTTACGATTTTTATTGTTGATGGCGTGATTGTGTTTTGTAATATATTCCACGGTATTTGAACAATCACCCTCCCGAAACGCTTCCAAATATCCGCAGGTTTGACAGACGCTTTCTCTTCGTTGCCATCCTAACATGACAGAAGAACTTCTCCCCTCCCGCGACAATTAACTTTGAATTCTGGCTGCATAGCAGCTTTTACCCTAACATAAAGCCTTGCACAAACGGCCCATGATACTCAACGATAGTCGATGATAGTTGAAGCGCGCACTTCCGTTTGACCACCAAATATCATGCGCTATCATCGATTAGTGTACACTACACAAGTGAATAGTGCTTTTCGCGCACGCTGATTGGCTAGCTCGTAGGGGATTAGCCAAGTACTATTCACCTTCAGGGAGCCGAAGAAAAAAAAATGGCTTCCCGTTTCAAAACAAGTTACTCTTAACTGAGTAAAGTTACTCTTTGGTCCGCTAGTTATTCAGCTTGTGTGGTATATACTAAAACAATTCTCAGTGTCGGTGAAAGTGGTGAATATTTACCTCCACCGTGCTTCGGTAAATAATTGTTAACTATCATTCATTTTGAGCTTGTTTAAATTCTTCATGATAATCAATGATAGTCTTCCTCGTTTGACCAAGCATATGATATAGGAGAGAATCAACTATCATCGACTACCGGCATGCACCCCGCATGCACCATTAGACCAGGGCTTAACGAAACTCGTAAAGACTACTTCAGTGCACTAGCTGCAGTTGTAAAAATCAATGTTTATTATAGAAACAGAACGGACTAAACCTGCGCGATTTACATGCATTGCGCTAAGCCGCTTAACTCTTACCTCTGCCTTGAACATTATTAGCATTATTTAATTTGCTATTTGGTTGATATTTATCACAGACATCACATTCATGCAAAGAAATGACGCCCATAAACGTACGAAATATACCCAATTCAAGACTGGAGTGAAAAAAAAAACATACCCAATTTATGACCAAAATGGCGGCAAAATGATTAACATCGATACCCAATTTATGACCAAAACGGCTGAAAAACCATACGCTTTGGGACTGCACATACCTATATAGCCCATATAAGAGACTACTGTAGATAATATGTAGATATCATCTTATTTCTGCGGATGTAGGTAATTCGAAAATGTGACTCTCCTCTCCATAAGAAGGTGGTGTATTGCATGACCACGCAAAAATGTAATACAGGATTTACGAAAAGGGGGTTCGCGATAAAGACCGCCAAAGGCGTCCTCCTCCATGGGTCCGAGACATCCTTAAAATGTATCCTTTTCCGAGAAAGTTTTAAAATTGAAGTCCTTGGAAATGGGATTTCCGGCATTCTTATACAGCTATAACATTCCCATTGACAGTCTTAAAACAATATTAACAGTCTTTCTAAGTCTTCTACACACATTCAGCATTAATTTTGACATTTCTAGTGGTAGCCTAAGTTACCTCTAGTCCAAAACATTCAAATGCCCAATCCGTGACACCAAGTTCATGAAGAGAGGTGTTCGACACGATTCCACGTGTTTCACAATTTAAGCCATCCAAATATGGCAAAGCATACAGCTTGTAGCCATGTGGACAGGACGATTCTAGCCATGCCACTTCCTCGAGCTCCAGCTTGAACGTTCCCATCGCCGTTGACCCCGCGGAGACCCTTTCCCTCATTATAACGAGCAATCTCCTCATTTCTTGGTACTGGGAATGAGCATTTCTCTCCGTCGTTACGTTCGCAGCAATTGATTTTGCAGTCCTCCATGACGAAATCTTTTGGCCAGAAGTTTGGGCACTCCTTTCTTTCACATCCCTGACGCGTTCCACAATGTACTCCGTGTATCTCGGTGTAAACACTTTTTCGCGACCCTCTTATCGACTGCGGAATGTGAAAGGACGCCGTGAATTCAATACAAGCTGGGTGTGATTCCGACGAATTTGTTGTGCATTTTCTGACAAACAGCTCACCGCTATCTCGACTGTGACACTTTGTGTGGCCATCCTTGTCATATCCAAAACAGGAAAAACAGTACAGGTCTGAAGCGAATACTGCAAGAGAAACACGGAACTTTGTACCGATAGCTGGAGTGATTACGCCCCAAACAGCCCCCATATCCTGCTGGTACTTACCTCGATCTTCTCTTGCTAGCTGGACTGTAGAGCTGTCAGTTGTCGAGGGTTCTCACGAAATAGAGAAGCATTACTGCGAAATAACTCAAGGAGCCGAGTGAAGCGGCAGGAAATTCAGATCGAAGCAAATTAATAAACCTCGAAAACTTACAGTTCAATCAGTAGGCCTTATTCATAAGGTAGTCCCTCTCTTGTGATTCCTTGAATAGAGGGCTACTGGTTTAACAGTGTCTACAACCGTGTGCCACGCTCTCTAAATAACATTGCTTACTTACTAGTTATCTTTAGATGTTTATGTTGCTTAGCGCTGATGCGCGTTGCGTGGATGTTTCTCGTGGATGATGAAAAACAATTGAAAAACAATTGAGCAAATCAGCGCCACAGGACTGGCTATTTTTAGACCCACCTGAGATTTCTGCAAGTGATCAAGGAACAATATGTAGAGAGGGGTTTGCTTGAGATTTAAGCCCATATAGAGAGGGAAGGGGTTACCCTTCATCCACTCCCAGATAGGCGTGATGAGCAAGCTGCACCCCTTCCTTTACGTAGCTCATTAAAAGCTAGCCAAATACTTAAAAGCTTTTGAATGAAAAATGGACGCAGAGTTAAAGCTTAACCCATTTACCATATCTCAGTTTCACTAACATAAATGATCTCTTTAAAATATCTCAAATTTGAATTGAGATAAATGGCTGAATGATGATCTTGTGCACGATACTAGATAGAATCACATAGCTCAAAAAAATGTTCACCCTGATTGACTGAGGTATTCAGCGTTGAATAGTGACTTTGCGAGATATTGCAACATTCGCGCAAACGTAAATGAAACTTTGTTCTCTCTCGTGTAAAAAGAAAACTATGCTATTCAAGGAAAATTTATTTCCCAACTCGTGAAATCCACGTTAACTTTTAATTGAAAAACACACTCGCGATTCGTTTCATATCGGTTTTTCTTGAAATTTAACGTGGAGCTTGAGTTCCCTCGTCAGGTTATCGTTCTACAAAAGTCTTCTAAAACATGTACAAGGATCACTGCTTATCGAGCAATAAAAATATTCTACTTTCTGGAATAGTAATGAAAGGTCCATGAAAAGTAATTTTTACTTTGGTACACAGCTCTTGTATTTACTTTCGTAGGGTCGTTATTTTGGAATATTTAACTATACTCATTCAATGATTGTGCTCCACTCAGCCCTACGAAGCTAACGACCTAACAATAGTACAGATGTCACGCAGTAAAATTAGGAGCTGCTTTGCCTCATAGTTAGTAGAGGGTTCCCCTCTACTAAGAGGGTCTCAATGGGGTAGTGGCTTTTACGGTTAACGGTTAATATTTTGGCTTTTTTACGGCTAACGGTTATTTTTT
>OMLO01001199.1_pt1 | contig 19439 bp, 15 predicted proteins | sample 1674811 | NCBI WGS metagenome assembly OMLO01 (sample SAMN06265003, study PRJEB25207) | coral metagenome | isolation source: Coral host | place: Mexico:La Bocana,Puerto Morelos, Mexico | collected 2008-11-13 | reverse complement strand
AATCTTCGTCGTGAAGCCCAAAGGCGTTCTTAAAGCGCCGGCGTCGATCGGGACCTCCCTGGCCGCCCCCAGAAGAGGCTCGGAGCAGAGCGCGCCTTGACAGGAGCAATTGGACTCGAATATGGGAAATGTATTATAATGCTGTGATTTAGTATCTTTCCAAGCATGAAAGTTAAGTAAATACAATAAGACTTCAACTATTCAAGTTGCAGCACTTTTGGGAGTTTGGCAAGATTCTTGAAATTAAGCATAGGCGGAGTAGTGGCAAGTGGCATTTGGGAGAGCTTCACTATCCTCCTGCCTCATGCTATCGAGCGCATCCGCCGAGATTGGCCAGATCTGTCCTAAAGAGTCAGTAACCCAGCTGCCTGTGTTCTGGGGGGTGTCAAAACACCCACAACCATTGGTAGTTTGTGAATGTAGGATATAAAATACAGTGAATAGGTCCTAATCTTTCCGAATGTTCCCTAACGTTCCCCAATCTTCCCGGCCGGAATCCTTAAAGTTCCCCAGTTACCCCCTCCCCTTGAACACCGCCCCCTATTAAGAACCCTACCAAAAAAAAATGGTGATGTTCTACTGATAGGCTCCCATTGGCTCCCATCATTCACCCACCCGTTTCACCCCCCACCGTAGCCGGCAGCTTGGTCAAAGAGATCCGGGTGAAGGGCACCACTGTGTTCATCCACCATCCGAAAGGCATCCGCTGCAGCTTCAATACCTGACAGACTTGATAGATGAAGGGTGGAAGAAAAGGTGGATAAATACCAGGCATTGTTATTATCATCATCATTCTTATCATTATTGTTATCATTATTTCCTGGCCTAATATGACGAGATAATAATTACCTGCTAATTTTGGGTGACAGATGACAAGAATAGTTTCTGACTTTCTTTGTTCTTGGCCTTCAAAAAAAATATGAGCGCGAGGAGGTTTTAATAGAACTTCGTAAAAAAAGAATATCGGGTGATCATCATGCGTCAAGTGTGAACTTGATGTGCTCGGGAGAGCATGGCATCAAACTATGTCTAAAACATGAACCAATCAACAACTGTTGTACCTTGCTGTGAATAGGAAAGTCCTCATGGGTCCACGAACTCATCACTGATCACTGAGCACCCCCGCTACCAATCTCAAAGAGCAGCATATGTGCAAAGTAGTACTGCGTCGAAACCAGGCCCAACAAGCACACCTTGGACTCCTCATCCACCTTCGTTACATTCTCCTCAAATGAAAAAAAACAGGCAGGTGAAGTCATTACCTTTCTACCCAAAGCTGAATGGATTAGGGAAAATGCCCCATGTTTTTGGAAGTTGGTCATCCTGCATCCATTCAACTTGTTTGCTGTCACTACCAATTGTTGCCCCACTAAATGCAAGCCACGCTGCTAAACCCCATTCCTAAGCAACCGGCAACCGGGGCGGAGCGGGAGAGTCGAAAATGCTTGGTTTGCTGAAATGCGATTTCTTCACAGTTTTACAGTTTCACAGGGAGAGACAAGGAACAATCATCTTCTCGTAAGCCAACTCCACTCGCATTTCTTCTTGGGTTTGAAGCAGCTGCACTCGAAAAGGTCCCCACAAAGGACTTCGATTGCATTCCTCGGTCCAAAATTTGACGAAAACTCCGGGAGAGTGCCTATGCCCGCTGCCATCTCAAAGACTATCATGTTCACACCAACCTGGATTGGTACAACCCTAGTTTTTCCATGTTTTGCATAGAATTTTGGCTTGCTTTGCTATCCAAAAATGTAATATCCCAGTCGACTTACCTTACAGCAGGGGTTAGCATCCACCTCCAACTTGCAGCCAAAGAAACTGCATCTTTCTCAATGTTCTCCTGGTAGTTCTTCCGCTGAAAGGCCTTGGTGCCACTCAGCATACTGTTGGCTCATGGCAAGCCCTACTCAGAAACAAGAACTCGGAGACCTTCTTTGAGTAAAGTCAAACCAATGAACTTCCATTTTGCGTGAGATGGAAGGTGTCATACATTTAGGCACTCAAATGAGCAACCTACTGACATTCCATTATACTGATTGGTTTAGGGGGATCTTTATAATAGATTTCTATAATCCCATATAACTGGGTAGTATTATCCCAAATATACAGCAAATCACCCCAGGTTTTGTTTCACTGCTCAAATGATCTGAGAGTTGACAAGCAACGGGGTCATCTTGTAGCGTTTTCCTTCAGCAAACGGCGAGGGCTCGGAAGTCGGTGGTCTTGGATGTCATTTCTCTTCATCCTTTGTACAAACCATTATGATTATACTGCTGATGGAAGAAATCCCAAACAACCACCTGGCATGTATAAAACCTTGTAAATAATGAGATAAACTACCTTTACCTCAACTGGTGAGTTTACCAGATTTCTGCACCATCACCGGGTATGAACCGAGCTCATACTTCATTGCCAGCTGATTGCTTATCCCAACTAGTTGTAATGCTACAGGCCCTATAGGCTATGCTGCTACATTCACAACACTCATTTCGACGGCTCCTGGGTGCTGTCGATGCACTCGCCAACCAGGTCAGGAGGCCTGGCCCAACAGAAAATCAACTTTTGAAGTGAATTTGGATGTTTGATTCATGATTGATTTTTTTGAAAAATACACCATCTTTAAAAAAAACAGCACCCCTACTACTATTGGGAAGCAAAAAAAACAACCTATAGCTGTCTCGCTATCTGGTGATCTCAACCTCTCCGCCTGGAAGGCACCAGCTCAGCATGCTCAGACAGGTTTGGGCATTGCGAACGATTGCTTTTGGTGTTTAGAACCTTCGGGGTTGCTTTCCTAGAGATATGGTAACTGGTGAGCTGGAACAAAGGTTTGGATTTCTTCGGGAGAAGTGATTTTTGTTAAACGGTAAGGAGATGATGAGTCATGATGAGTATCTCAGTGAGATACATCCATTGGCCAAGTACATCAAGTCATTGTTTTGAGGCTTTCTGTGAGGTGTTAAGTTGTTTTGTTCTGATTTGTTTTTTGACCTTTTTTGGTGGCTTCACATGACTTTGAAGCCCCCCCTAAGAACGGAGCGTTGTACATTCTGGGAAGGGTTGACATGATTTCGACGGAGACCTCAAAAAGTGGTCCGAGTACCAAGCAACGGAGAAGTTCCTCAGTCTGGACTAGTGAGCGGGTTTTTCTCCGTATAAGGAAAATATTGGCACGTCATCCTCTTGCTTTTGGCACCTTGCCTTTCCATTTGTGACAATTACCACTTACAAAGCGTAATGTCGCCTTTCGCATGATTGAGCCATCTGATGGTGGAAACAAGGTTGTGGATGGATAGTCATTTCATGCTTGTCAAGCATCAAAACCTATTTGTCAAGAAACATCTCGCTACACAAGCACCAAAGGATTTGATTGCCCATGTCAGCCCAAATCTACCTTTTCAGTTGTGGTTGACATTTTGAGAAAAATGCATGGAGACATCATTCATACGACGTCAACTCTCCAATCAGATTTCAACATCTGTCATTCACCCGTGATCGCGGAACTTGCATCAAGCACGTTTTTTTTTCGGTAAAGTCATGGCTTCGGTCTGGGTTCCATGAGCCTCCCATGCAAGCAAGGATGGAAAAAAATTGACGAAAGTCAATGGGTTGAAAAATATTCAGAATCAAACCATTTGAAACCTCCCCCACTGAAAAATGCCGACTTGGGCAAAAGAACAAACTGGAAATCTTCAACAATGGCATCAAAAAAGATTCCTGGGCCTTTTGTAAACTTGTGGTGTGGGCCGCGGCACTGACGTCCCCAGCGTCCGAGCGCTCCATGTTTTTTTATTTTTCATGCAAAAACCACTGAAATGAAACGAGGAAGTAAATCCTGAAACCTCTTCCTTAACTCCACTGTCCCCAAAAACCCAAAACCAATGGTGTAATCATACCCTGAACAAACTGGTTGCCTATGACACAGAAATCCCACATATTTTCCACAGAAAACCCGGCCTGAAACCATTTCGCTCACAACCAGATCCTGCTCAGCGCCATTCCAACTATGCACCTACGCTGTGGGGAATTTCCGTGGGGATGTCTTGGCCTTGGAGCCAATGGGAACTGCAAAAAAAGTTCAACCCTAGTCTGCAAGTAACAACCTGGTAGAGGGAAGTAAGGACCACAAACCGTGGTTGAGAAACCCTCTTTCTTGATAATTACGAGCGGGTCCAATTGCTTAAATAAAAGGCCATCGCTTTCGCTTTCTCATGTGACTGCTTTGCCACATGGCTGCTGTGCCCTCCCCCCATCCCAAAATTCAAAGCTGCACAAATCATATGTTTTCCATGCTGCGAAGTCTCCAATCCCACGTGCAGACATGGCCCCTGACACACCGAGCAACTGGCACAGCATGTCATTAATCGTTGGGTTCCCCTTCAACGACCATCAAAGTGATTGCAAGTTCACATGTAGCCTTTTGATAGCACATATCAGCCTTATCTACATAGTTCATTTTCTTCATCTTGAAGCAACCACCACGAGTGTTGGACTTCTTCCACAAGTGGATGACGTGCTCGCGGTTCAAAGACCATCTCTCGCCAGCTGCACCAGGCACTGTCTGCGTCCTAGTGTTCCACGACTCCACGTTGTTGTCGATCACAAAGTTGATGGCATCAACGACCATGGTACGTCGAGAATCCTCATCACCATTGACATCATCTGGGCCATCTTCCTCCTCATAAGGCGCTGATGGCACATTCATGTCGAATCACCAAGGAGGCAGCGGCATATATGTATATATATAGATATATAGGTTGCACAATATTTTTTGGGCATCATTCATTGTCGTATTGAAGAAGAAAAAACATCAAACGGTTGAGTCAACCAATTGATCCACACAATTCCTGTATTTACGGATTTTCCGGGTCGGACACCTGAAAAGCTCTGATGGGTGCAATGGACCACTGGTGTCTTGATCAACTGCGGTGTCCTCATCCTCTTCTTCTGACGATGAAACCACGCTCACTGCCATCTCTTTCAATCGCTTGCGGACCTGGCAGATGTGAAGAAAGAAAGTTCAAACCACTCAAATTCAGTAGTGTCGGGAACAAATCATGTTGTGGTACATGAGGGCCCACTTCATCACCATGGCATTGTTTCTTGCTTTGCGTCACCTTTGTTTCCGTTTTACTCCTGCATGTATCTCTACGGTTGCCCTTTTGTGTCTAGACTCCAGATACTTGGCCAACACGTTTCTCAACTACACCCTTGACACAGGCTACCCTGCCTCATCCATCAGCTCCGGGTCAACATTCTGGACCAGAATGGGGATTTTCCCCAATGGCAGCTCGAAGCCATTCTCCTTCTTGAGGGATAAGGAATCCTTGATCTTCTTTTTCACTTGGGCTTCAAAGCACTGCCGAAGCTTCTGTGCCATCTTGACCACAGCTCGACCATCTTGCTTGATGATCTTTGCATTCCGCAGGAGCTCGGTGCGGGCCTTCTTGACAACATTTCGCTTGGCTTTCAGCTCTCTCCGCAACTTCTCAAAGGACTTCTCAGCATGATCTACTGCCAATTCACTTTTCTTCATGTCCTTCTGTCTCTTCTTCACCAAAGGCCTGGCTACATTACGAAGCTGCTGTGCGCTGCCAACAGCCATGGCTTCACGATGAAAAAACCGGTGGTTGCCACAGGAAGCTACGGTCGAATCCTTGCAGGTCGAATCCGTGGATTGTTTACTTTGGGCAGTTTGTGGTGTATTTTTGGTTCGTCCTCTAGATTCATGTATTTATTAGTATATAGTGTTATCCCAATCTCGACATATCATCTATATATCTATGTTTCTATGATCACTTGGATTCATACCCCACTTACCAGCCGCTTTTCAAGTTCAAAAGGTGGAAACGTGGGAGCCCGGGAAACGGGAAACGAGTGGAAAGAAGAAAAGGATTTGGAAAGAGAAGTTAAAAGTGTCATAGAGGAGAGCCTGTGACAAACAGGTTATGAGCCCAACCCATGGACTTACTTTTTAGACGAAGAGCAACGAAAGAAGAGCTGTCTGAAGGAGAAAGGCAGATCTTGATGGAGCACGAAAGATTGAAGTCTGAAGGTCTTGAGGAGCAACCCAAGGAGGCTGCAGAAGGATCTCAGAGCGCTGAAGAGAGGTTGGAGAAGATGATTAAGGAGGATGAAGAGCGAAGAGGAAAGGAGTCTCTTCGTACTGAGGCTCTGGAAGTCGCTGAGGCTGGAGTCAGAGAGCAGGTAAGGACGCCTGTAAGAGATGATGAAGAAGGAAAGAGTTTGTGGCCAGGAGGCCCAAGCGAGATGCCAGCTCCAAGAGGGCCGGTGACACCAGTTCCGTTGTTCAATGAGGATCAACTACGGAGATTGGAAGACTTGGAACGTCAAGCTCCTTTGCTGATCAGAAGGGAGCCAGAAGTGATGAGGCCTGATTGGTTGAAGACAGAGGAGCTGAAGAAGCAGGAGGCTGAGAGTCGACAGGAGGTTGACCGACAGCAGTTGAGGACAGGACTGAGACTTCGTGGCGAAGAAAGCGAAGTTTGGGTCAGGAGAGCTCAGGAGGCTGAGCAAAGGAGTGTGGAGCTTATTCAACAACGTCAAGCTTCAGAGAAGGAAGTGATGAAGAAAACTGAGGAGATCCTGAGGCTGGAAGAAGAGCAACTCAGGCTGGAGAAGGAGAACTTGATGATCGCAAAGGAGAATGCGGCGATTGTTAAGGAGAATGAGATGTTGAGGAGGCAAGTAAGGCTGCTTTCAGAGAAGTTTGGTGATGGACAGTCACCAGCGAATGATGAAGGCAGATTTGCAACTCCGGAAGAAGAGAGGAAGTCTCCCGCTAAGGAGAAAGAGGAGGCTGAGATAGAAGGAGCGAAGAAGGAGAAGCGGGTGGAGGTGTCTGCCTCAGAAGAGTCCAAGCCGATGGACTTGATGATTCGCATGATGAACACCATGCAGAAGATGGTCGAGAAGGAAGGAGATAAGAAGGTAGAAGATAAAGGAAGTGAAGTGGAGACGGTGAGGTATGGGCAAATAGATTTGCCCAAATTGCAAGATTGGTGTGTAGAATCAGCACCGCTGGACCTTGGAGACTGGCTCACACAGGTGGAGCCCATTATGGGCGATCTAACGGCTACATCCAACGATTGGTGGTCTACCATCCTGGAAGAGGCTCGTGATTGGTACCAAGATCATCAAGGACTGGGGCCCATGGATCGGTTGACCCATGATGTGATTCCAAGTGAGAAGCTGAAGTCGCCACGTTGGGGAAGACTTGAACGAAGGGTGACGTCTCTTTTACTTGCTTCGCTTCCAGAAGCACAAAAGGATGAAATGATAGCCACAAAGACTCTCAGCCCGCTTGGAATCATTTCGAAATTGATGGTTGCATATCAACCTGGAGGAGTGAGTGAGAAAGGAATCATCCTCCGAAATTTAGAAAACCCGCCAGAGGCTGCAACACTGGCAGGGGCTTTGACTTCTCTACGACGATGGCTTCGTTGGAAGAGGAGAGCTGAGGATGTTGGTGTGGCATTGCCTGATGCCACCATCATGATCAAGGGGATCAACAAAATCACTCGCAAGATCTTAGAGAATCATAAGGAGCTGAACTTTCGGATCTCGTTGGCCCGAACCACACTGATGGTTGAATCAGTGCCGAGGATGTCTACCGTCAACAAGTTCGCAGAGCACTTGGTGGCGGAAGTGGAGCAAGTGGTGCACTTAGACTTGAAGGCCAAAAAGGAGGATCCTAAAGTAGCAGCTAAGAGATTTGAGAATGAAGGAGGAGCACAGAAAGGATATGGAAAAGGACGAGATGAAGCCCCTTCGAGTTCAAAGAGGGAAGAGACTTGCCGTTTCTTTCTTACAGATGGAGGCTGTAAGAAAGGGAGGAGTTGTGAGTGGAAGCACGTACTGGACGATCAGAGAAGGTGTTGGACTTGCGGTGGAAAGGATCACCTCGCCAACAATTGTCCTCGTGCTGATCAACACGCTGAAGATTCGCCACCGAGGAACTTCAAAGGAGAAGGGAAGGGTGGTGGAAAAGGAAAAGAAGGGAAAGGAGCAGCTAGATTCAATAAGAAGGATGAAGTGAAGAGTGAGGCTGCACCGTCAGAAAGTGAAAGGCCTGGTGAAGCTGGCGCTGAGGCGGAAACCATGAAGAGTCTTCTTGAAGAAGCCAACAAGATGTTGAGGAGCATAAGCGCTAAGGGAGATGAGGACGACAAGATTCAGAGGATGCAGAAGCAGTTAGAAGACTTGAGGAGGATGAAGGTCCTGAGGCTAACACGTATGGTTTCAGGGCCTGCACAGGGCCTACTGGATAGCGGTGCAACGAATCCGTTACGGCCTATGAGGAGTGGTGAGGATTTGGGAAAGTTGGAAGAAGTGATGGTTACTTTAGCCACAGGGGAGAAAGTAGCTATGAGGATGACGGCGAGCGGAGTCATGGTGACGAGTAACCAAGAGGTTGAACCTATCCTACCATTGGGGATGATCACTGGTGAGCTGGGATATGAGGTGGTGTTCAAGGGCCGTGGTTGTCGTCTTCTACATCCCAACAGAGGTGAGATTAAGGTCGACATGGTGAATGGCTGTCCTCAGATTCAAAGGCAGACAGCCTTAAAGCTCATCCAGGAGATTGAGGAAAGAGGCATCGAAGTGAAGAAGTTGTCTTTGGAGGAGAAGTTTGAAGAGAAAGATTGGATTGTTGGGCTGATTGACTCACACCCAGTCTTGAGGAGACTTCCCGCCAACATCCGTGAGGCCTTGAAGGAGGAACCAGCAGTAGATCTTCGAGGACTTCCAGAGTGTAATCGGCGGAGGAGAAAGGTCTTGGATCAAGGCTTTGTTGTGTCGATCTATGCAGGGAAGAAGGAAGGCTACTGGTTGGGTCGTGCCGTGAAAGAAGTTGGAGGAGATCCAAGACGAGTCTTGGAGGTAGACATAGAAAGGGATGAGGGTTTCCAAGAAGGGAAACATGACATGTTGAGGCCAGGGGGAGTCTATGCTTCGCTGTTGAGAGCGGCGTTAGATGGAAAAATCAAAGGAGTTCTCACCGCCCCGAACTGCAGAAGTCGCAGCGTGCTTAGACATTACCCTTTGCCACATGGAGGACCAAGACCAGTTCGATCCTGGGATCATCCTTGGGGAAAGGAAGATCTCACCAGAGAGGAGAAGAGGCTGGTAGAAGAAGATGACATCTTACTTTGGAGGAGTTTGATGATCTACATAGTGAGTGAGGAGATGAGGAAAGTTCATCCCGAAGGAGATCAACTTCCACCGGTGAGATTGGGTCTTGAGCAGCCAGCAGACCCTACTCACTACATGCCCGAGGTGGTCACCCTGTGGAAGACTGAGGAGTGGTTGGCCTTTCGAAGAATGTACCATCTACAGGAGCAGACCTTCAATCAGTCATCATGGGGAGGAAAGGCGAAGAAACCTACGACCTTTGCTGGGAATTTGAGTCTTCAACTTCCAGAAGGACAACAAGAAAAGGAGGTTGAAGGAAAGATCGAGTCGTCAAAAGAACTTGCACGTTGGGCACCTGGATTCATGAAAGAAGTCGCAATCCAGTTGCAAAGTCAAGTTTTTCTTAGAGGAGTGAGGATTCAGGTGATGAGCTGGGAGGAGCACGTAAAAAGAGGCCATACGCCGTTTAGGCGTGACTGTCAGATATGTTAGGAGGCATCTGCACGTGCCAGGATGCATCACCCAACTACTTTCCCCAGGGCGGGAATCCTCACGTTAGATGTGTCAGGTCCCTACACACCAGGGCATGACGTGGAGGAGCCAGCCAAGTTCATGCTGATTGGAGCCTATACCTGGCTGAAGTCAAGTTCATCAAAGAAAGAGGATGAGAAAGGTGAGGATGAGAAGAGAGAAGAAGAAGTTGAGGATGAAGCTGCAGAAGGACCACAGCTAGAAGTACTGGCAGATGAGGAAGAAGGAGTTGAAGCAGGAGCTGTAGAGGATGAAGAAGAGAAAGAACTGCGAGAAGGTGAGGACGATCATGGTAAAGAGGAAAAGAAGAAAGAGGACGAAGCCAAAGAAGAAGAAGTCGAGGAGAGACAGGACCCTGTCATAGAAGTGATCAGGGTTGGGGTTCCAATACCAGGAAAAACCAAGGAGGTGGTGTTGGAAGCCGTAGCAGAGATCTATCTTCAGCTGAGGGTGGACGGTTTCTTTGTCCACACGGTGCACACGGACCAAGGAAGAGAGTTCGTCAACAGAGATATGAAGGCGTGGCTTCGATCCCGGGGCATCATACACAGCACCAATGCGGGTGAAGATCCGAAGGCCAATGGTAGAGCAGAACGTGCCGTAGGTGAAGTGAAGTCACGGGTACGTCGTCTACTACATGCTGGGAAGATGGATCTTGTATGGTGGCCTATGGCATTAAGATTTGCCATGGAAACGGAGAGGCTGAGAAGGAGAGGGACTTCAACGAAAAGGATACCATGATTTGGTGACAAAGTTATCATACGGAGGAGGAATTGGAAAACCAAGCTTCTGGAACCAACCCATGAAGAGACCACCTACCTTTGCCCAGTTTTGGATGCCCATGGCCATTGCGTTCTACGTGGTGATGGAAAGTGGGGCATAGCGCCGTACGTCATCAAGGACATCCAAAGACCTCAACTAGATGATCAGCAGGTGTGGATTGGTTTTTTGGAAGAAGCAGATCGAGATGAGATGAGAGAAAGGAGGAGGATAAGAGGAAAGCAGTCCATTCGTGTAGAAGAAGGAGCAGAGATGGTCAGACTAAGGAGGCTGCTAAGAGAGGAGGCAGAGAACTTAGAGATGGACACTGTGAAGAACTCAAAGATGATGTTCAAGAAGTTGGCCGTCATCAAGAAGATCGTCAAAGGGATGGAAGAAGAGGAGCAGCAGATTCTTCAGACGAAGATCATCAGTCCCAATGAAATGGTGAGAGAGGTTCACCTTTGGGATGATGCCATCCGATCTGAGATGAGGTCTTTGCTGGAGGAGAAACAAGCGCTGAGGATGGTTGAAGCTGAGGAGAAGAAGGGGATGGAAAGAAGTGGGCGGGACTTAGAGGTAGTCCCAAGCAAGCTCGTCATAACTCGAAAAGCAGGAGGACGAAGGAAGGTTCGCATAGTCGCTTGCGGAAACTTCATTCCCAAGAAAGAAGAAGAAGATCTTTTCGCATCAGGAAGTGATGCTGTGGGAGTTCGAGTTGCCCTTAAAATGGCAGCTCAAAGTGGATGGGAAGGAACTTCCATAGATATCAAGACAGCTTTCCTGAACGCCCCGTTGCCGGTGAAGGAGATCCCAGAAGGAGGTGAGGAGCCTGAGACAGTGGTTTTGCTGAAACCCCCGCCGCTGTTGGTGAAGCTCGGCTATGTTAAAGAAGGAACGTGGTGGATGGCCCTCAGAGCCATGTATGGACTCAGACAGAGTCCTAAAGTTTGGGGTGACCATCGCGATCGACTTCTCAGCAGCATGGAATGGCGTCTACAAGAAAAGACGATGTGGTTGGAACAGACAGCAGCTGAACCCAACATGTGGAAGGTGGTCTCCGAAAGAGAGGACATAGTACCGTTGCAGAGAGGTTTGGCCATCGTCTATGTAGATGATGTGTTGGTGCTGGGAGAAAAGGAGGTTGTAGAGAGTGTGATTCAAAGATTCAGAGAGGAATGGGAGATCTCAACACCGGAATGGTTGGGAATGGAAACCGCAGTGAGGTTTTTGGGCATGGACTTGTTCTCGACCCCAACTGGTTTCTTCATCACTCAGGAGTCCTATGTTCAAGACCTTTTGAAGAGAAGAGGTGAGGAGGATGGGCCAACGTCAGGCTTGCCAATCACAAAGGATCAAGCTCAGAGGATTGAGGAGGCTCCAGCCAACCCACCAACCATAGAGGAAGTCCGTGAATCCCAAAGAATCACGGGTGAACTGATGTGGCTTCTTACCAGAAGTCGTCCAGATCTTATGTACGCTATGAGTAAGATGTGCCAGCATACTTTGAAGAATCCAAAGGAGGTACAAGAAGTTGGTGCACAGATCCTCAAGTACCTGAGGAGGACGAAGAAGCTGGGCTTGAAGATCAACAGAGAAAGAGGAGCGTTGGAGGTCTACACGGATTCGAGTTTTGGACCAGGAGGGAATGATTCCCAGGGTACCGTGATAGTGACCTGGGGGGAGTCCATGGTGATGTGGAAAGCCGGCAGACAGTCGCTAGCACCACTGTCAACGGCTGAAAGTGAACTACAAGAAGGAATAGAAGGAATGACTATGGGAGATAGTTGCGATGTTCTCATCATGGAGCTCGAGAAGGAGGTCTACACAAAAGTCCTCAAGGTTGACAACGTGGCAGCAGTGAGTCTTCTGCTGGAGTCGTCAGGGAGCTGGCGTACCCGGCATCTGAGGCTGAGAGCATCTCATCTTCGCTGGAGGATCAGTAAGATGGATTGGATGGTTGAAGCTATTCCAGGAGAAGCTCAAATTGCCGACATAGGCGCAAAGGCTTTGTCAGCACCGAGACTGGAAGCGTTGAAGAAAAAGATGGGCATGGTGCAGGAAGAAGTTGGTGAGGAGAAAGAAAGAAGTGAGGAGAAAGAAAGAAGTGAGGAGAAAGAAAGAAGTGAGGAGAAAGAAGGAAGTGAGGAGAGAGGAGGTCCAAAGCAGAAGGAAGTACAGCAGGCGTTGAGGCTGATTGTGCTGGCTGCAACGCTTAGTACTGGAAAAGGCCAAGGAGAAAGAGAGCAGGTCAGAGCGGACACGTGGTGGTGGCTGATCAGCTTTACTATGGTCGTGGCTGTCTTCGTTCTTGGTCTGGTCACTCTTCTACGTGGTTGTGGCCAGATTATGTTCAGAGGAGGAAGGAACAGAGTGAAGAAGAAGGAAGAGGAGCCGTTGTCAGAGAAAGAAGATCAAGAGGAGAAGGCTGCTGAAGAAGTGAGAAGGAGGAACCAAGTCCCTGGAGGCCTGGTTAGCGTCAAAGACACAGAAGGAAGCTTCATCAGCACCTTGGAGATTGAGGAGAAGGGTCGAAGATTGAAGTTGTCGTTTTCCAACCCGAGTCCTTCAAGCATTTCACAACATGGAACCCCATCTGGAGCTTCGTCAGCTTCAGACTTTCCAAGTGAGAGCCTTCAAAGGAAAGAAGAAGATTCATTGAGGTCGTTGAGGAGCTCAATGAAGAATGAGGAGTTAAAGGAGGAAGAAGAAAGCCAGAAGGGTAGAAGTGTCTCGCACCGCCATGTCGCTTCGTCTTCGAATGATGCGCTGGGAAGCGTTGCCGCGGCTCTTGGGATGGAGAACGTAGTTCAAGGACCAGCAGTTCCTGCTGGTATGGATCCCCGTGCTGGTGATTTGGTGGGAGGTGTACGACCACCAATTTACATCACACCCTGGGGAGAAAGATACCATACGTCGAGTGAATGTTCAAGTTTGAGGAGAACGAGACGACTTATCCGTTCTTCGTACTGTCCGGAGTGTGCTGGCGATGTTACTTTGGATGGTGGGATTCAAGTTTTTGCTGTTGGCCCAGGATCAATGGCCCATTACGATCGCAACTGTCCGAGAGGGTCGGGTGCTCGTGGCTATTTGAGATGTGGTCTCTGCAGAAATCGAGGCTAAAGCGGTTTGAGTCAATACGAAGAAGTTCGGTGGCTATGGTAGTATAGATTTTTCGAAGCTGGTGCTTTGTGTGAGCACCTAGGATTGTTTTGAGGTTTTTCTCGAGTAGTGCACAAAAAATGTAGCATGAAGTGAGAGATTCCTAGAAGAAAACTTGGTAGAATGTAATCCCAGGTTAATGAAGCTCATGGGACATCGGTCCTAGCGGATGATGTCAGGGGGAGTGTTTCTATGATCACTTGGATTCATACCCCACTTACCAGCCGCTTTTCAAGTTCAAAAGGTGGAAACGTGGGAGCCCGGGAAACGGGAAACGAGTGGAAAGAAGAAAAGGATTTGGAAAGAGAAGTTAAAAGTGTCATAGAGGAGAGCCTGTGACAAACAATCTAATATGTATATGTATGTGTATATATTTCTATATTTATCGGAATAAGCATCAAATCTCCACCTCTTTCAATCTTCATCCAATCTTGAGCAGAAGTGGCAAAAACAGAAGCCCATCTTCCATCCGCAAAAAAAACTGTTTCCTGGAAGTGGAAAATTCATGAAATCGTAACTTCCAAGATGGACCTTTTGTTGAGATCCTTCAAAAATGTGCCGATCAATCTCCGACTTCGTTGGATTCCATCTTCTCACGACCAACGATGGAGATCTTTGGCATTTTTTCATTCCACCTTGAAGCACAACCATGTCCCGCCTGCAAAGCTTTTGGCAGAATCACCGTGGATTCCATGCTCCATGGATGACCAAAGACTATTGGACTAGAAAATAGATTGGCTCAGAAGAGCCTGTCACTGCAGAGTTGGTAAAATGGGTTCTGTTTTTTTGAAAAAAAATGATGGCTACCATAGCTTCGCATTCTTAGCTGCACCACGCAGCTAAGGGAGTCTCTGTGATTGTTGCGTAGTGTTGTTCAAACACCTAGAAATTTGCGGAGCTAAGGATGGCTACTGACTCTCCGACATTCATGCAGAACGATAGCTGGTTTTTCATTGATCACTTCTCACAGTTCGTTCCTGATCATGGGCAGATTCCACTGATCAATAGGTTTTTGGATGTTAAGTTTTTCCGTTCTGTTTTGTTTTCGGAGTTTTTTTCTTGCTTCACATGATGTTGACGGCCCCCCTAAGAATAGAGTGTAATGAGTGTTTTTCTCCGCAAGCAAAATATTGGCATGTCATCCTCTTACTTTTGGCACCTTGCCTTTCCATTTGTGACAATTACTACTTACAAAGCGTAATGTCGCCTTTCACATGATTGAGCCATCTGATGGTGGAAACAAGGTTGTGGATGGATAGTCCTTTCATGCTTTGTCAAGCATCAAAACCTATTTGTCAAGAAACATCTCGCTACACAAGCACCAAAGGATCTGGTTGCCCATGTCAGCCCAAATCTACCTTTTCAGATGCGTTTGGCATTTTGAGAAAAAACACATGGAGATGGCCCCCTGATGGCCAAGATCACAACAACTGTTTTCAGAATGCACTGGCGAGTGAAGTTTCTTTGTCCTTAGCGACACCGTTTCCACAGAAAGCCATCTGTTCAAACAGAAAAGGCACAACAACATCAACAACATCAGCAGAAACAAAATCGATACATTGAAATGACAGGAGCATACACATCCTTGATAGAGTATATAACTATGCCTGTGACATGAATCTTTCATCATCTTTCCCAAAACCACCATCTTGGGGCACCCTGCACTCAAATGCTCCACATCATTGAAGCTGTTGACCCTCCAAATACCATCAAAGGTGAAGTGGCTCAAACTGGTATATCCCACCTGGAGACCAATCGTTAACTGGCTGGAACTTGGTGGAAGGTTGGACAAAGTCCCTGGAATTTTCTCAAATTGATGAAGCCAACAAACCTGCTTCGATCTTAGCAGAGCTTCCTGGCTGAAGCATAGACCCGAAGTAATGTGTATAGCATAGCAACTAGACACTTCAAGTCTTCCAATATCCCGGCAAAAGCTTGAGGTATCTCGAGATGGAAAGTGTTGAAGGAAAAAATGTCATACTCTCAGTGAGCCCTTTGAGTCCTGGTTTGACATCTCGAAAAAATGCTTTGACATCTCGCAAAAAAAAAACAAAAGATGCCTTTGTCTTCCTGCATAACCTGCCCCAACGTCCACGCCAATAACCTATAACATCCCAAGGCACATAGTCTTCACGGCCAAAAGCTCCAGCGATTCCCAGACAAGAAGCACCATGGCCAACAAACAGAAGACGTCCCGGCAACTTCTCCTATGGAAGAATCATTGGCAATTTGAAAACCGGTTCTATCATTTGCCGTTCCTTTTGGAAAGGGAAACATATTTTGAGGGGCACGTGTGGGTGCTCAATTTAGAGATCCGTTTGTAGACCGGCATCACAACATGCTTGTCATGGAGAGAATCAACTCAATGAACACTTCCAAGGCAACGTGTGGAAGCACACTTGAAACGCCCACAACATAGAAAAAATGGATGCGCAAAGGTGCATTAGTCTAACCACCCCACCAAATTATATTGAAAAATATCAAATGTTTTCAACCAAATCTTCAAGGGATTCCGGGATTTCCCTTCACAAAAAGACTTCAAAGCCATGACTTCAAAAAACAGCTTCTTCAAGGTTGCTCTCCCATCGCTTCCCCCGCTCCCGCAGGGCTTTGGCGGTCTGCGCCGCGCGCCGCGCAGCTTGGGAGTCGGAGCTTTCACCCCGCAGGGCGTCGCGCGGCATGCAGGGCTCGTACGAAACGTCGATGTGCCTAGGGCCCAGAGTTGCGCCGTCTTGAGAGGTGGTTCGATAGAGGGTCTTGTTAGGAAAGTCAATTTCAAATGTGCTGGTCATGTTGTTTTTGTAAATATATATAATAGATCTGTCATAAAATCATTAAAAATGTACATATATATATACTCCAATTGTCACTTGTCATAACCACTAAGTGGGATCGGTTTTCTGGTGACTTGATTTTCTCTTACATCACCTTATGACTAGAGGGTTCGTTTCTCCCTGGTGTAGCAGACATTGGAGAAAAAGCCAAGGTAGCTTGGGCTTGGAATTTGTGTATGGACTCTAAACAAATCATACTAACAAAGACGAAATACAGAAATATACTAACAAAGACGAAATAGTTGCCCAAAAAAATGCAGGTTTACATTGGTTTACACATCTACAGTACCACATCTTACAGTATGTTTACCGGAATTCTTGTTTCTAAGAGGCTGGCTAAACATGTCCTTAAGAGAACCCCCTTCCAGAATCTCAAATCTCTGTAAATGCTTCACATAAGAGTCAAACGGTTGAATTGGAAGATTTCACCTCACCTCCAAATATCAAGTGACCCTCCAACTGAGTTTTTGGACCCAAAGTGTTGCTGCAGTTGATCTGTGTCCAGAAACCCTGGAGGGTAGACCTGGCAGATTGCTGGCTTGCAAATCCTGCAGAGTCTGTCCATATTTTACGGTGAGATCGTGTCAAAAAGTATCTAACTCTCTTACAGTAGCATTCATATTTCATGTATCAACACATGAAATAACAATGAAACACACAGTTCAATCTTTTATTGGGGAATCTGTTTTTGTTCCTCACGTTTGCCATCTTTGAAAGGAAAAAATGTCACGGGTTTTCCCCATGTCCGGACCCAACCCCCCCCCGAACCGTCAGGATCTCGCAGATGCCCGGCTCCACTTTGATGGACAAATCCAAGGCTTCAGCCACCGGCAGTGCTGTTTCCACACAACGCCTGGAAGTCGTCAACTTCGGCTTGGACAAATTATGGCTGAAATCCGGCGATCACCAGTTGAGGTTGGTAGTTTATCCCATTGTTTATAGGGTTTCATACATCCCAGGTGGTGCAGGATTTCAGCCATCAACAGTAGTACACATATTTGTTTTATACTTATACTTTAGGACTTTACGTCTTGTTGGTTGCATAAAATCTATCTTGTTGGTTGATGTAAAACCTGTTTACTTTTCAATATATCAATATCAGTCAAACACCACCCCTAGGGCCGAGGCACAAAGGGCGAGCTGATGATGTGGCTAAAGGGCCTGATGGAGGGATTCAAGCTATCTTAAGAGCTGTGCCTTGTGACTCCTTGCAGTCTTGACATATTTTAATGATATTTCACACTAGTGTCTCCATGGAAAAATACACACACCATAGTGCCTTTGTTTTTGTAAACCCGTTTGCTTGCCTCTGTTGATGCAACTCTCGACATTTCGCTGCTAGTTCTGCTGCTCCTAGCTGTCCCGCAGGTGACAGATGGGGATCGTCCCTGCGACCATGGCCTGCTTTGGACAGCCACTGCCTCGTGCTCAGGGTCTTCATGGAAGGATGGAGATGGAAAAATCAAGAAACAAAAGAAACATTTGCACTGAAAAATGCTGAATGCTCTTTGTTTTTCGGCAAAAAAAAGAATGCAAATTTTGTTGGACCGGAGCGGAAGATGGTGATACCAAGCAAAGCATAGAATGCATGTGGGTTTTTTTTCGAGAGTGAAACACCCGGCAGGGAATGAGTTAAGGAGCCGGATTCTTGGTGATCTGACGGTCCTTCACCAATCATACCAGCATAGACCCCAAATGGCAAGGAAAGCAAACAAAGAATCTCTTGATCAATATAGTCTATAGTCTATAGTCTATAGTCTATAGTAGTGGAACATATGTCTCTCCCGTACAGCATGAATGGCAGACGACACCCTGGACACCCTGACCGTAGTTTGCTGCACCCCAGGTAACGACAGATCCATCTGCCAGAATCGCAGCAAAGGCCCCAAACCTAGCGGCTTGAATCTGCTGCACACCGCTGAGCTGATCTTGAACTGCCGAACTGTCACCACCATGGTCTGCATCACCCCAAGTGACCACGGATCCATCTTCCAGAATGGCAGCAAAGGACTTATCTGTGGCTTGAATCTGTTGCACACCCTTGAGCTGATCTCCAACTGCCGAACTGTCACCACCACATTCTGCAACACCCCAGCTACCGACAGATCCATCTGCCAGAATCGCAGCAAAGGCCCCAAAGCTACCGGCTTGAATCTTCTGCACACCCCTGAGCTGATCTTGAACTGAGGAACTGTCACCACCATGGTCTGCATTACCCCAGGTAACGATGGATTCATCTTCCAGAATGGCAGCAAAGGCACGATCATTGGCCTGAATCTGCTGCGCACCCTTGAGCTGATCTCGAACTGCCAAACTTTCTCCGCCATAGAATGGATCACCCCAAGTAACGACAGATCCATCTGCCAGAACAGCAGCAAAGGCAGCAGTTGTGGCTTGAATTTGCTGTACACCCCTCAGCTGATCTTGAACTGAGGAACTGTCACCACCATATGTTGCATTACCCCACGTAACGACAGATCCATCTGCCAGAATAGCAGCAAAGGCAGCAGTTGTGGCTTGAATCTGTTGCACACCCTTGAGCTGATCTCCAACTGCCGAACTGTTACCGCCATGGTCTGCATTACCCCAGCTCACGACGGATCCATCTGCCAGAATCGCAGCAAAGGCCCCAAACCTAGCGGCTTGAATCTGTTGCACACCCTTGAGCTGATCTTGAACTGCCGAACTGTCACCACCACGGTCTGTATAACCCCAGGTAACGACGGATCTATCTTCCAGAATAGCAGCAAAAGCAAAATTATTGGCCTGAATCTGATGTACACCCTTGAGCTGGTCTCGAACTGCCGAACTGTTACCGCCAGAGCCTGCATTACCCCAGGTGACGACTGCACTATCTCCATGACACCACAAGGCAAATGCACCCTCTGTTGCTGCCAGTTGTGGTTGAAGTACCAGAGCTGTAAGGCAATTTCCGTCCTCTATCTCTGTTTTTTCCAGGGTTTTGTCAGGATCGGTTAAAATTTGATTTTTGGCACT
>OMLO01001198.1_pt1 | contig 19448 bp, 11 predicted proteins | sample 1674811 | NCBI WGS metagenome assembly OMLO01 (sample SAMN06265003, study PRJEB25207) | coral metagenome | isolation source: Coral host | place: Mexico:La Bocana,Puerto Morelos, Mexico | collected 2008-11-13 | reverse complement strand
TTAAAGGCTGTAGTTTGGCAGCCGAAAGCTTATTTTTAACAAATTTTTAACCAGAGAACGCTTCAAAAACATTTACAAAAATTTGTAGTTGTCACTTTGGCGACTATGTTGCTCTGGTAAGGAAAACATTAAAGGTCAGAAACAAAAGTCTTGTTTCTGCTTTTCTGCAAAAGTAAATGTAAATTAAGTATGTTTACATTTTTATAAAACTTGAATCGTGACCACCAAGATGACATTACAGCGGCTTTCACATGGAGATTGCGGGCGCAACATTTTGTCGAAAGGCTGCTGATTTTATAAGCATTCTGTCGCAGATTCTGTGGCAAGGAACTGGTCAATCAAGCGAGACAGGCGAGACAAGTCTACACCAAAAGTCATGAATTATTTACCACAAGATAAGCGACTTTCATAATTTGAGCGATTTTCATAATTTGCTGCAGTCTAGAAATTCCCAGGAAGCAAGATCGTTTAAGAATGCAGACAGGAAGTGTTTCAAAGCCTTTCAGAAACATTTGTTTAGAGCATGAATCTCATGCAGCAGCTACCGGAGGATGCTTTTGCAATGTCTTTAGTTCCAGAGGAGTTTGGAGATAAGGTGTTCCCCCATTAGAACTATTGATAATGGAGATTGTCTGTTTAACGCAACATCTATTTCTCTGTGAGGAGATGAGTCCTTGTCATTTTTATTACAACTTCTAGTCACTGGCAAATTGTTCTTCAACACCGATTATTATGCTGAGCATCCGGTGTTTAAAGAAAGTTCTGTTAATGCTGGATATCTTATGGATACTACATTTTCAATGGCACTTTAATGTCATGCTGAAGTCGCATTTTCTGCAACGATGGATAAGTGCGAGGCAGTGAAAGTGCAGGCTTTAACTACTGCTTGTGCAGGCGAGTGGTCATCTATGTTGAATATCCTTGTGACAATTCAAGCTTTTGAAGTTAAAACTGCAGACAAAAAGACTTTGTGTCTAAGTTCTACATCAATGGAACTCACTGGCTTCCCCATGAATGCCACACATTAAATGTGTTTGTGGGTCACTCTTCTAACGATCGTGCTGTTAAGTAAGCTCAGCCTTCAAATGCAGTGCAACAACCTTATCCTGCGAACCTGTGTTTCATTGCTGAAGGAAACAATTACACGAGTGGAAAGTCTGAAGGGTTGTCCCATTCCTGATGGACACCTGGCGAAGTTTCTGAAAAAGGTGGAGAGTTCAAGCAACTTTCAGGGTATAGCTCTGAATGGTTCTTTAGAAGGCAAAGTAAAGTGCGGGCTGGCACATCTAAGAGCCCGCAGTCAGAGATTTACACAGCAGCAGACCTTTGCAAACAAGGATTGACTGAGAGGATTTATGTTTTGATAAAAGCCAGTGAGTTGAACAGAAGCAAGAAGCAGGCTGTTTATGGTACTGAAAATGTTGTCCATGATATGCTAATACTTAACATTGATGCCTGGCCTAGTGATCCAAAGGACATGGTGGACTTTGGAAGAAAAAAAATTGAATGCCGGGTTGAGTGGTTCTGACCCCTGTTACAATAAACAGGCTGTAACATCAAAGCAGTCCAAGACCAACGGGTATCAATGAAAATGCTGGTGAAGACCCAATTCCAGAAGTTGGAATTTGTCAACTTGTGGCAAACCTTTCTTACAAAAGCCCCCTATAAAGGTAACTTTAAAGATGTCTTGAACCTAGTGAAAATCCTTTGTGCTGCCGATTACGGCAGCCCAATGTGAACACGTATCTGTACAGAATTGGGTCAAGAACAGCGTGCCAAGTTTCACTGTCAACATCAATGCTGGACAGTGGAGGACTCAATGCACAATGCACGTATCATCAGAGGGTCCACCTGCCGTTAAATTTGACCCTACAGCTTCAACAGATCATTGGTTTTCCTGCGATAAGAGTGAAGGGGAGCAGGCAAGGTGACCAAACTTTAATAACTGACTACTTCAAGTATCTTCAATTTGTAGTACACATTAGCCATGGTTACACTAGCCCTTTTACCTTTTACCCACAGGCAAAGACGTTTTCGCATGTGACCGTTTTCCCGAGAACGAAACTGCCCTAGGGTTATTTCAATGGATACATTAAAAAGAACAAAAGAACTTCCCATGACAGTTCCTGAACTGAAAAGTAAGGCTTATCTGCTCCCTGAGGTGGCTTGGCCAATGATAAAGCAGAACGTAGCTAATACAGGAAATCGGTTGCAGTGCTCTGAGGTGACCTCTGTGGCTAATTTTGCGCCTACTTGTAGCACGAGGTAACATGGCAGGGTTTCGTGCATCACTGTGAGTATTTCTTTCTTTATTTTCATGAGTTTTCCCTTCAGACTGTCAGTTACAAAGTTGATTACGTTATAATCTCTCTGTTTATCTGTTTATAGGAACGCTGGTCAAAATGAACATCCCTACTACAACGGGTATTTATTTGCGGCACGAAACCAAACAAGGCCACAGGGTTTTAACAACACCGATAACACCCTGTATGGTGTTGGAATGGCTCAAAATCAGCCTCCACTGCATTATCTAGCGATGCTAAATCCCTACCTGATTTACCAGAACCCTGTACCTGGTACTAGCAGTCACCTTCAGTTTGAACCTGACAGGGAGGGCACCAGTACAAGTCCAAGTGAATCCTCGAACCAATGTGATGATCATAACAAGTGCAGTAGCTGGTCGTTGACCGAAGAGAGATGCTTAATTGCTGCTTATAAGGAGTTTTACAATAGACTTAAGTCTACAAAAAGCAGTCAAGGCAAGAAGACCATATGGGAAGATATTTTGAAGCAGTTTCAAAGTATGTGCTTTGACAATGGTGTGGAGTCTGAAAAGTCATCAGTGCAGTTAAAGGAGAAGTGGCGGGCGCTCTTGGATAAATACAAAAGTGTATGTGATAACAACAGTCGCATGGGAAGGGAACGGAAAACGTTCAAACACTATGAAGACATAGACGAATTTATGGCTTCATCAGACAAAGTAAATCCAAGATTTGACAAGGAAACGAAAGCCCACAAACAAGATTGTAGCTCTGATGATACCGATGATATTCTATCGACCAGAAATCAAGATTGTGGTAAGAAACCAGAGAAACGGCTAGCCACCTCTGCTGAAAGCAATAGCGCGGAAGCAGAAAAAACTGGAAAAACTGGGCAAAAGGAGGAAAAAGGACCAAAGAAGAGAAAGAAAACGTTTAGCGGCGATGACATGGAGCTAGCAATCCTTGACATGATGAAGTCTCAGCAAGAATCCATCCAAAGATCCGAGGAGAATGACAAGAGAGTTTTTCAAGCTCTCCTCAAATCAGAGACATATTTGCTTCTAAAAAGTATGTTTTAGTTCAGTGTTTTTATTCCAAAGAAAAAAAACAGGAACAGTTTACTTGTTGCAAAAATAAGTTTTAATTGATCTTGAATAGCATTTTGGACACTGAAATGCAGTGCTGTAAAATGGTTACAACCACTATTTCTTCAGGATAAAATACGTTACAGTTTTTTAGCAAACATAATTTTCTTATTTCCTGTAATTATTCTGTGTAATTTCTACACTATTTTGATTGATTTTATATTACTAGATATATATTTTTTATTCGATCTGCTATTACTTTCAGGTTCAGATCAATCTGATCAGGTATATAATTGCTTAAATAAATTGCGAATCACAATATAACTATTTCGTAACCTTGTATAATTTAGGACAAAACAAGGACAAAATCAAGGGATACTGCTTATCGATTTACAACGTATTGAACAATGGCTTGTAAAATCGCAGCTGCAGCCTGGGAGGGGGGGCCGCGGTCATCATCATCGTCATCATCACTATCATCTATGTTGAGTTTATCTCCTCTTAAAACAAAAATGTTATGTAGCACTTAGCACGCAATGATAGTTTCAGGTATTCTGTCACTGTCCTCGTCTAGGCGCTTAAGTAAAACCCTCCATCTTCCTTTGGTCACAACAAATGCGTGTTCTGATACAATTCTCACCTAAGATACCTCTCAGTTGAACTTCCTCTGGTCGCGCATAAGTCCACTATTATCCTTAAATGGTCGGATAAGCCAGGTTTTGTTTGGATAAGCAGTGTCTCCCACAATAAGTGGGTGCACTACAGTTCCGCCTAAGTCAAATGTGGGTTCCATTAGAATATTCTCATCTTCAGCAGCCCAATAAACGTCAGTTAAACGTAGCATCTGAGCATCATGTAGACTTCCGGGAAAACCAGTGGCAACGGATAAATAGAGGCCAGAGGCATCAACTATTCCCTGTACTAAAAAACGGTAGAAATGTTTCCGGTTAAAGTAGTCTTCATGGTTAATTTTCGGGGCCTCAATAGGTATATGGCTTCCATTTATTGCTCAAGCTACATTAGGTAATTTACTTTTATTGTCGAAGCTTTTAATTTTTTTAGCTATCTCTGATGCAGTAGATGGAAACTTGATAAACTCATCTTGATGTCGGCAGATTTCTTGTACAAATTCATGGCAACACTTTACCATCAGTCCACACAACGGTAGCACTCTCCAGTAGCTAGTCGCTAGAGACTTGCACTGACGCACTTTGGAACTGGAATGGCATCTCGCTTCCTAGTGTTTTGTTGCTGGAGCGCTGGTCCAACAAGCTGGCATATATATTCAAAGGTATCATGAGAAACTCTAAAGTTTTCCTTCCACCAGTGATCCAGTGCATTGTTATTTAGAAGTTGCTGAAACCAATTCTGTGGTCGTGGAAATACCCAAGATCTTCTTGGCCGGCGAGCAAGTTCGCGTCGAGCTCGTAAATGTAAATAAAATGCCGACAAACCTTGAAGGTAGCGTAGTTGAAGGCACCTACTTCTGTGTCTTCTCGCAAAAAACTGCTGGAGGGTTATATTTATGAGGGATTGTCGAATAATAAGCAGGAGAATCACTAAAATTAGGCTTATTACATCTCGATTCGTGTCATCCATGTTGATCTGCAAGGTCAGTTATCTCATATCTAATTAGATTTCACCCTGAGGGGTGCCTTTTACTGTGTAACCGCATCCCCAAGAGTAACATGAAACCTGAGCTGAACCAAACCCAAGCCATTTACCCTCCGGAAAGCCCCAAACCCAAGATGTGTGTAACCACTACTATTGTTAAGTCTAGAAAAGTCAATAATTGCATGTCAGTCGTACATGTAAGCTAAAGAGGACGTTTCAAAACGTTATTTCAAGCAAGGAAACTCTGGTTGGTTATGCTCCGTGTTTGAATGATAAGTTCCTGTTTTCACTGGCAAATGTTTCAAAATAATGGTTTACTAAATTTTTTTATCTAGCTTAATCGGTCATCAACTGTGATAGGCTATCATGAATCACTTTGGAACATTTAATACCCAAACGTTTTGTTTTTGTTTTTTAATTGTAAAAGTTTCTGTTGTCCCTGAGGTTAGTTGACCAAATACTATTTTTATTGTTGAAAATGATCAACTTCCTTAATAATTGAGTTATGGAAATGTTTTCCAATGTAGACGTTATTTAAGTACACCAAATATTCAGTATATATCTGACATGTTGTTCTTGGCTAAAGTAACCCAGCAATGCTCTTATTACTTTGTTCGCTTACTGCGTAAGGTAAGATTTTCATGCAGAAGTCTTCAGGAGTTTTTTTGTCCTGTTTTTATGTTGTAAGTCATTCCAGATTGAGTACTTCGGTGTGTCCCCCAACAGTAACCACAATCCACAAGAAGCCGAACAACAACCCTAATTAAATGAGGCTTTAGTCCGAGTTTCTATTCTTGTACTATCTGGCGACTGCATTTTTGCATTTGGCAACCATTTTTTCTTTGAGCGATTTTGGGCAACTTAAAATTTATTTTAATTTCGAGCCCTGTAAAAGAGATTGCTCGTCCAGTAGAAATGCAAATTAACCCATTTAGGATGGTGTGAGATTTATAGTTGCTAAGCAACTCCCCATTTAAATGCAAACTGCTGGGCATTTGACATCTCAACTCAGTGCAATCTATAATTACTCTGGTAGAGCTGTATTTTTGTTTAAAATCTTCAGGCAAGGTGACATCAATAGCCTTCTTTGAAGGCCAAATGTTTATCTGCCCTAAGAAGTTCATCCAAGTAATACCAATTCTGCTAACTGTTGATATTGAAACATGAAAAAGGTGGGCCAAGTGCTTTTCAGGAAAACATCACAAGGAAAAATTCATCGTTCGTTTCCGTGATCTACTTCTGCCCCTTTTGTTTTCACTTGTTCCGTCCTCATCATTAACATCTGAAGACACATTTGATTTAGAAGAAAGCCAACAATTAATGTTTTCGCCCTTGTCACCAGGGTTGAGGTATTTAAAAACGGCCATGCACACATCGCAACTAGTAAATCCAGTGTAAAAGTTGATGGCACTGCTGTTGTTTTGACATCTTTCTACACTAAACAGTTGATTTTGCAGAGCTTCAATTCGCCTATGGGCCTTTTCAAGCTCACTTTTAAGATCTGCTAGTTGTTGTCGTAGAGCTGTATCAATATCCTCCTGTATCTCATCTGTTTGAGTCTGTGCATCAATTCTCACATTTTCACAATGGGTCACACATTCTTCTTCAGCTTCATCCACTAAATTTTCCAAGTAATTTAGATCCTCTTGCGGTTCAGGTTCTTGAAAAATAATGCAGCTTGTTTCTGTGAGTTTCTCATTGGGTTGGTGCCTTATGCTTTTGCAGAAGTCCTTCTTTCGCTTATGAGGGTCTTAACAAAACCACTGTCCCTGAAATACCTGGAACAAACCTTTGTTGTGTCTTTTATTTCAAAGTGTTCTCCAACATCTGTTCTGATGGCATGAATCTGTTTCTTTAGCCACATCTCTCCATCAGGAAACTTAAAAAAAAGACATCTTATCGTTATTTTCGTCCCAATAACCTTTCTTTGTCAGTTCACCTCTTGCATTATTCTCTGTGATTGGTTGATGTACGCAACATGGTTGCATGGGCTGCAAGGATATGATTGGCTTTTTTGGGGTACCTTACTACTAAAAAGTCAAAGAGCTGTTGTTGTGGTGCCGTTGTTATAGCCACAAAGGAAATATCAATTTTCTTCTTCCTCATTTGAGCTTGCTTTTCTACTGTACATATTGGTTTCGTTTTGACATTGCTTCACTTTGCATCATTCTTTTTCTTTGTTTTTCACTTTGTTCTTAGACATTGCTTGGTTTCGTTGTAACATGGCCATGATCCTTCTATAAACACAAAACAGGGGTTTGGAGAAAGCATGACGGAAGAATGGAGAAGGATGAGAGATCAAGGTGACATTGTGGCAGTTGTATCTATGGACTTGTCAAAGGCGTTTGATGTAATCCAACACTCTCTTCTTCTTGCCAAGCTCAAAGCCTACAGATTAGTCCAAGCACATTGTGCCCTGCTTAAGGAGTACCTTTCCTCAAGGAATCAGAGGGTCAAGATGGAGGATACTTTTTTAGGGTGGCAACATGCAAGACGAGGCGTGCCTCAGGGAAGTGTCCTCGGTCCCACGTTTTTTAATATTCTCATAAATGACATTTTCTTGTTTTGCAGGGATGTCAAGCTAAATGCTTATGCAGACAATAGCCAAATATATTCATCGGACAGTGATCCAGTTGCGCTAGATAGGCACATGCGTAACGCAGTCGAGACAGCAAAATGGTGGTATCGGCCAAATGGAATGTTGGGCAATGAAAGCAAACATCCAGTCAGGCTTTGATCCTGGGAAGATCGTAACACGCCTTCTTGTTTCCTACAAAGGACTCAATCAACATTTTAGGAATGAACATTGATAACAATTTAAATTTTCACAATTACTATCTCTTATTTGCAAACAAGTCAACAACCAGTTTAATGTAATGCTTAGGTTCAGAAACCTTATTTCCAGTGCTTAGGTTCAGAAACCTCATTTCCAGAGACATCTTAGTGAAACTGTATAAGGCCTACATACTCCCTCATTTTGATTATTACTCAACAGTTTGGCACTTTTGCAGTGCAAACAACAGGGATAAAATAGAAGCTCTTAACAAAAGGATTCTGAGGTTCATTTTAAGCGACTTTGAATCACCTTATAATGTGCTGCTTCCCAACTTCAGTGTCAACGCATCTGTAAATTCCTTACTATTTTGTACAAAAGTCCATTTTTCACTAGCTATCTGGCCTATATGGGAAACACGTTCTCGTTCCGTTCTACTTCATACAACCTGCATGGAAACTATATACTGGAAATGCCCAAACCTAAAAATACAACTTTTGGTCACCTTTACTTATCTGGCAACAAAACAATGGAATTCTCTACCCAATTTTACCCAGGTTATGTACATGTAACTTCTCAGAGTTCAAAAAGCACATCAGCAAAGCCATTTCAAGAAACATGTTAATGACAATTTCATAATTAGTTAATCTAAGATAATTGTAAATATGTAAATAGCAATTTCTGTTTTAATTTTTCATTATTAAATATTTTGTTCTCGGAAATATTAGCTTGTCAAGCTAATCTGAAATTTGAGCTTAAATAAAGTTTATGATGGATGTATGTATGTATGTATGTATGGTGAATGTTCGTGATACCAAAAGTACACATTCAACACATTGGAAGCCAGCTAAATATCAGAGATTTGGCTTCCATTTCCAGTTTTGATTTTTGATGATGTTCCACCCTCAAGACTCATTTCAATTATCTTGTGACAAAATTGAAGATTATAATGGACAGTGCTTCAAGGAGATGCTCTCCACTTTACTTGGGTCACAGAATAGCATGGCTGTTGTGGTGGATGTATCAGATATATCTTATGCTATACTTGGTTTTCCTTCAACCAATAACACCATGGGATATAACCATGTGAAGATCTTGGATGAGATTTGACCTGCAGCTCTAAAGACACTGACTGCAGGTATTTTGTAGCAAAGGGAAGGTACAAACGGGCAAGAGATTTTGCATCCATCTCCACACTATCTTCTGCACCAGAGGCTACTGCCAAGAACATGCCACCAGCACAAGCACTTCTCCTATAGCTGATCCTCTTCCCAGTGCCTCATTAGCTTCATCTTTACCGTTACAACATATGAAAACCATGGAACTAAACTCAAGCCGGCAGTTGCCTTACGATTTTATCTCCCTTGTACTTCTGAATGCAATCGATGCTTGCAATGCTACTTCTTGTCCTCTTTATTGTACCCCACAGCTTACATGTATGCTTGTGGGTTATGCGGGCAGTTTTTGCTTCAGTCAATCTGATAGCTCTTTCCGAAAGGTGCGTACTACCTCGAGTTGATATGCATCTCTCATATCGTGCATTTACATGCACTAGCATACATTCGCCATGTTCCCGCTCTCAATGTGGCCTAACTAGTCTCACCCTGATGCTAGTAGTTACCATTCCACCCAAGTGCCCGCCATTATGAGTGTATGTTATTATAAGAGTTTAGAAGAAACTGTATTCTATTCTGAATTCTTAATATTTTCTTTTCTATGAGACCTACAGGCATCTTCCTTATATTTAACGCTTTTGCTAAAGTAATTAAAATAAATACATGTATTTATCTATTTACAGTTTAATAATGATACTACAATTATACAGTCTTATGTAATTCCTCAAATCCCACCTTGTGAGAAACAATGTTGCAAACGAGTTACCTCCATTTCATTGTGTCCCATCACACAACTGGAACTTCATCCTGAATGCAAAGCTAATTTACCTTGTTTCATTTTGCACAGCTTATTATAATACTATTATATTAGTAATGTCAGTAACTTGTTGCCTTTTCTCCAATGATTCATATTGTTATTGCAAATTCACAATAGCATAGTTTGTGCCTCTTCAAACTAAAAGGGATTCAGGCTCATGTACAAAGGTCCGTTTTTGTTACAGACATGATATAATGTTCAAAAGGAAAATGTTTTTCAACCTAATTCAATCTAATTTAGCATGTTGCCAACTGCCCCCTTACACTCAGCGGACTGTGCCCAAAATTGGAACTTAGCCCCCCACATACCGCAGGGACTTGACCATGTGCTCGAGAGATCTGCAATCTTGTTGTGTTATGTTTGTTTGTTGGACATTAAACCTACGCCATATCACTTGGATCCTTTTGCGTTACCTTTGTTTTGTTTGGATAACCTTACCCACATAACAAGAACATTCAAAATGGCCCAAAAACCTTTCCTAAATATTTAACTTTGACTTGCATTTAGTCAGTTTTTTATAGTTAAAGAAATTTTCTGAAATTAAGGTACCCTGATATAATTATATGCAATATTACAGCTTGGTACCATAGCTACTTAAACTCTTTGCCATTAACCACAAAACAAACTTTTGACAAATTATTTTCGAACACTTTGGAGTATCCCTTTCAAAATATCCATAGTTGGGTATAAAAAGATATCTTTGAAATTTTGACATTTTGGCTACTCTAAAATGGAATGGCCCTCATAAATAAATGGTAGATTAAACCGTTACAAGGCTTTCTTATAGTGTTTGTTTGCTGTTTGTTTACTGTTAAGTTTTTGCTTATTTAAACGGTCAACCCTTGTTGCATGTTTTCCTGTGAAAGGTAGCCTTTAAAGCTAAAAGTGAATTTGAACCAAATCAAAAAAATGACTTCACCTTTAGCAACAACTACTTTAACAGCTGTAAAGGCAATTTCAAACCATTCAGCCTCACCCTGCAAGAAAAAGAACCATCTTGATCCATGCTATGAGCCTAGTACACCTGTGACATTGAAGACAACAATTCAAAGCCAGTGATAACTTGAATTGGAGAAATCTCAATGTGAATATTTTCTTGATTACTTTATCCATTATTTTTTTTTTACCTTTACTTACTCTTGGTAAATCATTAACTTGTTACTTATTTACTTTCTTCCCAAATTGTATACATTGTATTCATATTTTTGAAATTTCTTCCTCTTCTGCTAAGTATCTATCTATAATTACTCTACATCATTTTAGAACCAGCAGTTGCATTTTATGTTTTATTACCATGCCCGTTTGGATTCACCCTTATCATGTGGTCTTGTGTGGAAGACTTGGAAGATGAGTCCAACAGTAGATGCCAGTCTGGCATTTCTCAGGACTTGACCATCTGAAATGTCCACCAATACATGTACATCTTGCATTCAGGAATTTGTATCCAGGTAATTTTGTACTGATTTAGAAACTGCTTCCCTTTTCAGAGAATATCATCTCATTTATAAACATAAGGTTACCAGCCAAGAACCATGCCACTTTAAGTACATGTGCATGTTGCAAAGGTTGTTTAAAGTGAGAGTAACCAACAAAGAGGACTGATACAACAAAATTAATAATGAGCAATTAACAGTGACACATCTCTCAGACAGGCTCTTCGTCCACAGTTTTGAAATCCAATTGTAAGTGTAGGTTTTTGTAGAGGAAGGAAACTGGAGAACCCAGAAAAAAATACCTACTGGCCAAGGCCAGAACCAACAACTCAAACCACTTATGACAACAGGTCCAGGATGCAAACCCAATCCACATTGGTGGGAGACAAGCACTCTCACCACTGTGCCATTTGTGCTCCCCAAACTGATGTTTCATACAAAATGTAGCAAAAAGGACACATTCATGCAATTTAACATCTGTTAAATTTGAACTTTACTTGTGGGGACACAAGCAAGCAACAGAGAAATTCTAAATTCCTGAAAGCCTCTTAGCAGTGTGAAAGGAAACTGAAAATTTATAACGTACATTTATGGCCGGGCATCCAAGCACAACAAATGAAACTGGGTAAAGCCACATGAAAAGAAAAGAATGTTCTAGTCAAGTTTGGTTTAAACCTTGGGAAAGAGGTAACACAAATAACACCAACATCTATGTTGTACCTTGTTCATCCTCATGTAAATCCAAACTGTGTGCATCTTGCACCACCTCTGTGAAGCCAATTTTGAACCAAACCAAAAAACATCTACACCCAAAAACAAGAATAATCTTAAACCATGTTATGTACCTAGTGCACCTGTGACATTGAGACAACTTAAAACCGCTGATAGCTTGCATTGCAAAAATCAATTGAACTTTTCTGTGATTGATTTATTCATTTAACATGTTTATGTTTATGTCATTTTATTAAATAATTGACTCATTTATTATCTACTGACTTTCCAATAGTCATCTTGTCTTCAATTGTTACCTCTTTTGCATATCCTTAATTACTTTAAATTAAAGAACTTTGCTTTGAGTAGCTTTGCCACTTTTGATCACATGGCACATTAAACTTCTACATAGATCCTACTTAGAATACGATCAGTGATGTGTGAACTTTTGTGGAAGAACACAACAATAATTATAATAACAATTATAACATCAAACAATTTGATAAGGAACTACCCTAATATTATCCATTAACGTTGCCAAATACAGTATCCAAGCAGTGAAAGAAAAAATCTCAATGCACGAAACAAAAAGACTCCAAACTCAGTCATGAAGATAGTGTAGTCTAAAAATAGATAATGACTGCAATACTTACAAGGCACACAACAGTTTTAATGTGAATAATAGCAGAGATTCTGCACGCCAAAAGGTGCAAGAGCAGATCCCCATACTTCAGAAAGTTTGGTAATCCAAAGATATCCAAACATTTGGTTGTCACCAAAGGATGTCAAATATCACAGGAAAGTTTTGCTCACTAGTAACTGGAGAGACAGCTTAGAGATGCAAAAGCATTTAGAGATCAGCAGATGTGCAAGAACGGCAAGATGAAAAGCTGCTAGTTCCAGAAGCTTGCGAGCATGGGATGGCCGTGTGTTCGTCATCCAAGTGAAGGTCTCACTCCCAGCTAGGCTTCATATTACAATAAAAATTCTGAGTAAAATAATATTATAAAATAAGTCATGGTTGTACTACTGTTAGTAATGGAGATCTTTAAGAATTGTTTACCCTTACAAGTCCCAAAGAACTATGCAACAAAGGCAATGAGAATGGAACAGAGAACACCCAATACTTTTATAACAAATAACCACGAGGTGGCTGGAATGGATCATCAATTGAAATGTGTGGCTTATCCACAGCTGCATATCCAGTAACAGAAAGGTGTGTTTTGATTGAAATTTCCCCACAAGTTGCGTGTAGTACACAGACTGGAGATGTTTTTATTTTGTTTGTGGAACAAACTGAACTTGCTGTCTTCATCATACGGTAAGTACATTCTAATTTTCTGCATATATAATTGAACTCAAGAGAACAAAGTTGCTTGAAACCCCTTCACAAATTTTGGCCATATGAGATTCAAGTAGCATACATCATAGATAACACTGTACCCTTTTAAACGGCAATCTTTACTGTATTCTCTGGCACAAATTTACAAAGAAACACAGGAATCCTAAATTATCCTGTGTAAGTTATGTGACAGTTTTTTCATACATGGATCAGTCACAAGAAGTAAATTACGCAAATGCAAGTGAACTGCCATTCAAAACTTAGTTTTGTGCATAGACTAGGAAATTATCATTAGTTCTCACGATTTTTTGTTAGCTTATCGAAAATTCATAGACATATTGTTCGTTCTAGCAAATTATCACTTAATACAGTCTGTACAGTGTGTAGGTCACAAAATTTCAATTGAGTTTTGAGACAACTTTTGTCAAAAACACATGAGAACAATGAACAAAAATAAATTTGCACATTTCACAACTGTTGACACATTTGAGAACCAAGTTTGGAAACTAAAACTTGAAAGATCAAAGGAAACTGTGAATGTAATACATTCTATTATGGTAAAATGTCTATTCTTCAGATGAAGTTATCTAAAATACATGTATATTCCATAAGGTGAACATTGACTGCTGTTGTACCCTGTACACCCTGTTTGTTTCCACTTTTTTTGCTCTAAGTATAGAACAGTTTAAGGATAACTCAGCATTGTTCAATTTGCACTTTGTTTACGCAATCATAATACTCATAAATCTGAATAATTTTGAATATCCCACCAAAATCCGTCTGTGAACACAGGCTAACCAAAATCAGCTCTTACCAGATTTGCTTTCATTCTCAGAGAGAATGAAATCTCATGGGTAATTAGTTTTTGGTGAAATTTGAATGTTCTGTGAAGTGACAAAGAATTCATCAGTTTTGTTTTTCCAAAGGGATCTTCTAAAGTGTTAATAAAAGTTTTGTTTCCACTTTATTTTTATTATTCACCTTATATTATTTTATGTAAATGAAACAAGTTCTTTTAGATCTTATAACTGTACTTTTTTAACTCCTCTGTTTGCGCTCATAAAAACGTTACCTGAAATCTGACCACTTCTTTGTAAAATTGAAGTGATATTCCAGAGATGTCACTGACAAATTACTTTGTGCTATAATAAACTCGCTTTGATAAACATTAATATTACACAACATAAAGCGTAGAATATTCATAAATTTTCAGCATGTCTTAACAGCTTTAGATGAATAAACATCATAAGTTGTGTCATTCGAAAGCTGGCCGAGAGAGGTTTGGGTCTGCTCACTGACATAAGAAAAATAAAAAATAAACCAAGGGTAGATTAAGAACTGCGCTCGGCCCATGGATGCGCAGTTAAAAACAAACACACATTCTCCACGACTTCCACTGTTATGTTCTTGCCTTTTATAGGCTTGCCCATCTTTCAATGTCAAGCAGAACCAGGACTCAACCTAAACGTTTGTTGCCAGTGGGCTTATTGTAGTTCTAACTTGCCAAAGAGCTCTTTCTGCTGGCCATAAATTTTTTGTTCGTAAAACAGACACAAAAACCCACCATTTCGTTTATGACAAATTTTTAACCTTCAGGCATTCCAACATACATGTACTTTAGAAGAGCAAGCTAGAAACTAATCTTTGGAAAATGCCTGATTACTAAGCTATGGAGGTTCCACAAATGCAACAATAAATTATGCACTCAAAATAGGCGAACATACTTGGAAAACTTTATAAATCTTAATGAAAAAATACCTGCCAGCCAATACCATAAAATAGATTGAGTGCATGTCAAAATTGACAAATATGATGTGCATCAAAATTACCATTTAAGAGCTTACATTGCTGGAAAGACTGATTAGCTTTAGATTTCACTGTTGTTTGGTACATTCAAAAGGCTTTATTATCAATTTTGTTGCCGTTACTGTTGTGTGGAATAAGAACTAAGTTATAGAACCCAAGCACTCAGGGAACATCTTTATATGGTGTCAGAAACTGGATGTGAACATATTTGATGACAATTCAGCTCGTTATCACACTGGTGAAAGTGGAAGAGTGAATAACATGGTCAATTGACCGACCGAAATAGCTGCCAGCACCTCGTTTTCAACAAGGGTCCCTCCATGGACTGGAGCACGGAGGACAACCTATACAGCCACTTCAAAAATTAATGTGAAAACAGAGATGTGAACTGCTATTCACTGGCCCGATGGTAAAAATAGAAAATGAAATACATGTACAGTGCAAAGACCTTCTGTACTGATCAGGTGAACACGGAATGGAGCTATTCAACAACTGGAATCTATCAGCAGATGACCAGACAGAAATGTGTGCAAGAGAGATCAGTTAAATGCACCAGGTGAAAGAAGGAAACCCCAGAGCAACAACAATCAATTAGGCAAAACACAAAGGTGCAGGAATTGAGATTGGGGTCCCCAAGCATGTGATCAGTGCCCTGAAAAGAAACGAACCTGTCACTACTGCCAGGACCTAGCCAAGGTATGCCTGTCAAACCTTAGAAAGAAGAGTGTGCATGAAATTGAAGCTTCTAGTAGTAACAATGCTTCGACAAAACCAGAGCTCACCCAGCAGTTAAGCGACTGAGTGTTTTTGCCGGCCAAGCAGAACAGCTGGTGGCTCAGAGCCGAGTCGTAAGAGAGTGCAACTGAAACCCTCGGGTGGAACAGCACTAGCCTGTGGAGAACAGTTGGAGAACAATCAAGTTGCTACCTCTCCTCAGCCTACCAAACCTACATGTATGGTCATGTCCCATCAAGTTCTGCCACCAAAGTCACCACAGACACCCCTCAAACCAGCTCAACCCACTGAAAATAGTGATGGGCTACCCATGACAACAAGAAGCAGAAGTGTGGTGAAGAAGCATTCCAGACTGATAGAACATTTTGGTTAAGAACATTAAGAACATTTAAAACATTTCAGTTGAGCCATTAAGAACTCTGTCGTTGGACTTTCAGGGTGGAGATGTAAACATATTAGATCTGCGGCCTTAGCACACGTGCATGCACCACCTTCGGGAGATGGTTTGGTTCGAGTTGGCCTCGTGTTCAATATTGTTTACATGTTGTTTTACCATTGTGTGGAATAACCCAAGGAGTCGGGGAAACATCTTTACAGTAGTAATTAAAGATTAGGAGTGTGTTTGACATGGTCACTTTAATATATGTATATATGTTACAGGTCTAAATTAAATTCAGGTCAAAATTAAATTCCTTTGTCTCTTAACCCTATTTATTCAGGTTGGAAGACAAAGCAAATTGAGAATCAAACTAGCTAGGTTAAAATAATTTTGACCTGTAACATGTGGCTAAATTTAATTGAGGTGTAGTTAAAATCAAGACAATGCAGGCAGCGGTATTCTCCATGGCGGCTCACCTCTGCCGCGGGGCACCTGGTAAGTGATATGGCTTGAACTTTGTACCAAGGGGGTTTCAGTGACACATTGTGCAATCAATTGCGTTCTTGCCTTTGCTAGCTTTCGTGCTGTCCTGCTTGTGTTTTTTGCCGAGTTTCTTCGCCGTGTTTCCTGTCAGCCAACAAAAGATGCACCGCCAAACCAACAACAGTATCCAGACAATGTTGTTTTTGCCAAAAGCTGGCTCTGTTGAGGAAAATGATTGACTGAGTGATGGCACTCCCATGTCAGGCGACATTGCTCCTTCATCCCCCTCGATCGTAGGTGATGTTGGAGCCGGCACTTTGACACCAAATACTTTGTCGCTTTACCCAGAAATCCTTGCCGCAATTACACAAGCAGTTCAGGCAGCCATTGCAGCACAGGGGGAAAAATCCTTACCAAAACATTCTTCAGGAACGACCCCAACTTGACCGTGCGGAACATACTCGCAAGTTTACAGTCTTCAGCGGCAAATCTGATGGCTTTAGGCTATCCTCCCACTCTGGCCGCCAGTAATAGTATTGTTGTTCCAACGTTTGTTACCATGTTTTGCACCCCCAGCATATCACTGGCTAGTTTGAGCTAGCAAACATGTTGGTGGCTTTGGTAGGCGGCGCTGTTTCATCAACCGCCTTCAACCCTTCCCCTATCAATCAGCCGTTGGTGGTCGGCCCAGGGTCCTCACTTGTCCCACCAAAGCTGGTTGCCCAAATCACGGTAGAAAAATTGATCAAGTTAAGCAACTTGCTCTCCGCCAATCTGCAACAGACCGAGCCCAAGCCTCAACTGCTGCTGGACAGCCATTTAGTTCTTATGGCTCAACCCAAAAAACAACAACAGCGCATCCAGGAAATGGTGAGCTGGTTAGAGGTGTTTACGATCTACACGCTGGTTATGGTGTCTAGATTCTCCCATCGGTGGAGAGGCCTCACGCAATACAAACTGCTGATTTTGCCGACTTACCACCACTTTTCAGGGCAGGTCTGGCTCGACTTTGACAAGGCCTTTCGTGAACACGCCACGGCCACCAATTTCACGGACTGGTCAAACATTAATGCACAGCTCTTCAGCTTTCACTCTGCAAGTTTCCCGCAATCAACTGGCTCAGGCGACTGGAAGCAAGGCTGAACCGGCGGGTTCCACTTACTCCTTGGTGACTTGCATCTAGTGGAACAAGGGTTGGTGCACAGCCCCATATTCACAGTGTCGCTTCGCCCCACACAGTCGTCTTTGTTCAGGCAATCATCGCTTTCTGTCTTGCCCAAATCAAACTACTCGCCCTGCTGAGGATTCCAAATGTCAAGCTTTGCCTTTTGCCTCATTGAGCTCCTCGAATACCAAATCTCAGTGCAGGTAATGGACACCTGCACCATTGGAGTGTTTCATGGCGTTGACTTTACTCCTTGTTTGCCGTACGAACAATCAATTGTTTTAGGCTGCTTGTTCACTTGTTCTTCTTGTTTTAGTTAACCTTTTGCAGCTTATTAACATTTGTACTGTTCCTGTTAGAGTTTCGCAGACTTAAGTCCGTTCATTCTTAGATCGTTGGGCGTTTGTTGGCCATTATGTCCTTTTTTGTTTACCGTTATTTAGCTCTGTAGCTAATCTTGCCTCTTTAGGCTTATCCTTACTCCCCTTTCACTCGCTGCCATCGTTTTAGGCTGCTTGTTTGCTTGTTTTCTCTTCTTAGCTAACCTTTTGCAACTTATTGACATTAGTACTGTTCCTGTTAGAGTTATGCGGACTTTAGTCTGTTTGTGTTTTAGATCGTTAGGTGTTTGTTGGCCATTAGGTCCTTTTCTATACCATGTTAGTTGTTTAGCTAATTTCGCCTTTTTTAGGCTGATCCTCGCTCCCCTTTCACTTGCTATCATGTTAGTCTGTCTATCGTTCGTTGTTGGTTATCGGCACCCATAGCCTCTTTTTGAATCAAACTAGTTGAGCTTGAGCTGTGGTTCAAAACATTGCCACAACGCTAAAAGTTAGTCACCAGTAGGCGACTGGCTTTGAAATTCTGGTTGCCAATGCTAAATTTTGGACCCTGTTCAATCATATGATACAGGCTTTTTAAGTTGCACCCAATTTGCAGCTAGTTGTTATTTTTTCTCCTTGATTATACACCTGACGATTTTTCACTTGCCAGAAAACTTCGTGACAGTAAGACTTGAATTGCAGACAACTTCAGTTTTTGTTATTGTCAATGAATGATCTTACAGGGTGTATATTCTTGGTGATTAATAGACAGATTTCGATATTTTCAGTTTCAGCCTCAAACAGAAGACACCAACACCAAGGCTCTGAGAAAACAAAATATAGAATTTAACATGCGGTTTATTCTCTAGAGCCTCACATCCTTGCCTGTTGTTTCATGCTGAATCTCTATAAATTACATCCAAATTGGTCTTTCTTTAACCAGCTGTTGATCATTAATTAATAATCAAGCATTTCGACAAATGCCCAAGACTAGTGTCAGCTACACATAAGCCGCCATCTTAGGTTTGATTTGTTTTAATTGTTATTGTTATGGTAAAGAGTTTTGTGGGGATGTCATTGACCAATTTATGGCTTCTCGATTTAATCAAATATATTAAGTCTGTGTAGCCCCCAGAGGTTAAATCTGTTTAAGGTATTTTGAAGCTGGTTTATCTTTGACCAGCCATTGATCATTTAATAATCAAGCATTTTGAGGAATGCCCAAGACTAGTGGTTAGCTACACAAAAGGGATCCACTCTTAGGTTTGACTTATTTGTTATAGTTATGGTAAAGTGTATTGTGAGGATTATGATTCATGACTGATTTATAATACAGTTAAATGTAATTTAACATAGTTAACGACTAGGAGCAAGAGCCTAGTCATTAGCGTGTTTCTAGTGTGTCG
>OMLO01001197.1_pt1 | contig 19453 bp, 9 predicted proteins | sample 1674811 | NCBI WGS metagenome assembly OMLO01 (sample SAMN06265003, study PRJEB25207) | coral metagenome | isolation source: Coral host | place: Mexico:La Bocana,Puerto Morelos, Mexico | collected 2008-11-13 | reverse complement strand
GTCTCAGTACCTGACAACATTGACTTCCCTGTGATTGTCCAGCCCAGCTTAGTGAACTCTGCTCCTGGATCAGTATCAGGATTTTTACCCAGAACGGCAGGCTCGGTTGTTTTGATTCGCTGTAGATTATCTTCTGTTACTGCTTCATCACTGAAGTTTAGTCTCCTTATCCGGTGATTAGCTTTCTTCAACTCTGAAATTCTTGGGTTGGGAAGGTAAGTCAGGACTGGCTTTTCTGCATTTATGCACTCTAATTCAAATCCAAAGTCCTCGACCACATTTGACTCAGCAGTGGCCTTGTATATCTCAACTTGTCTGTCAACTGTCCCATACATTTGCTCAATAACCCTCCTTTCAGTTCGGCATGGCTTCAGATTCGACTCGGTAAGCAGATTTACGCTGATGTAAGAGCTTCCAGCTCCACTATCCAACATGATTCGAACCTGTATTCCATTGATCTTAGCAATGACAGTTGCATGTAATGTAGTTTGAGTATCCACTACCCCATAAAACCTCTCAGATCTGCCTGATGATTCAGGGGTGGGGTAGGGTGAAAGTGTTGTCTTCATCCTGTTACATACAGAGGTATGGTGCCTCCCATTACACTTCCTACACCCTCGCGCTTTGCATTTAGAAGCCACATGCCCAGACTTGGTACAGTTATAACACAACTTGTTCCTGGTCAAATGCTCTTTCCTACTGGCAATATCTAAGACCTTAGTACAGTCACTACTTCGATGATTTTTCAAGCCACAGTGGACACAGGGTGGAGGCCATTGTGGCTGACGTGGTGTTTACAAAAGAAGAACTTGTAAATATTTTGCGTAGATTGTCCTTGGACAAATATTCGAGTACATTTTTTGCGCCAAATGGAGGCTATTGTTTATGTAACGCGCAAGGAAGGAACAAAGGTCATTCAAAACAAAGAAAGAAAACGGAGAACAGCTAAGTGACAGGAAATTTTAGTTGCTGATGAAGCAAATCAACGCAAAGGTCATAAAATCCACTTTTGTATGCGATACTAACCGAAACAACATTCTATTCAACAGCCAACAAAAGCCGAAATCGAATTCCTATCCAACGTCGTATAGACCACCTACAGCGGCTTGTAAAGAGATCGGTCGAATTATTAAAATCGGACGGGTATATTAACACGGTCTTGATAACCGTTTTAAGGTTCGTGTTACTTTCATGACGAGTTAAAGATAAAGAAGGCAACAAAAAGTGATGCTTTCTCAATTGTATATAGCGATGTTTGACGACCTACCTAAGCCACAAGGTAGTTGCGAAACTGCGATATATTTGGTTGTGAAATGGAACACCTTTCTTTATGCTTATCGTAGAGAGACACGACGGAATCAGTTACAGCGTGAATGATTGAGTTATCAAATGGAAGCAGTTTTCAAAAAGTGCTTGCATACTCGTGACGAATAAGTTGCTGCGACTAGATTAGATTTTCTTTATTAGTTTGCGTTCTAAGGCTGCAAATGCTTTTGCATGCGTTTTCTTTTTGCCTTAAGTTAAAAAAGACAAATTTTACTGCAAGCCAGAAGATTATCATAAAATGAGTAAATCGGTTCGTTTTAGACCGATTAACAATTCAAAAAAACAGATTATAGTTCATTTGTCATGAAAGCCTCTACCTTGCTAACCCATTTATCAGAAAATAAAATATTTAATCGATTCCCGTCACAGTTCTCTCTTTAATAGTCGCCAGACATTCCTTTACACGCAAGAAGAATTTGATAATGTCTGGAGAGAGCTTCTTGTCTTGGTGAGCAGTTTACGTATTCTCTAATGACGCTGTGTGTTATGTCATTATTTGCACAGCTTTATGAACAAGTTATCGAGTACGTATTCTCTAATGACGCTGTATGTTATGTCATTATTTGCACAGCTTTATGAACAAGTTATCGAGTCAAGATTTTCATCTTAACAAATTTGAATTTTTAATAGCGACTGTTTTGGCAATTGTTGCTCATACTACGTGCGGTAGCAAATCTTATCCAAGCTTGATCCGATTTTGTGAACAAATCCTCAAAGGTAAGGGTAAACCGAAACATACATAAATGTATATACATATAATTGAACTAACTCATTTGCTTTTGCAAAGAGTCGAATTCAAACAATTCTTTTTGGAGGGATTGTTATTGCCGTTAATCATTGCATATCTATTGCGTGATTTTTTAAAAAGAATGCAAACCTGTCTAAATGGACCACCAACTAGATCACAACAGAAAGCTTTCTGTGAAATTTGGATACTTCTTTGACAAAGTATTGACAATTTTACAACTCGGGAAGCAAATCATTCATTTTTATTTTGCTACAACAACAACAACTAGCTTTATTTGCATGACCATAAATACATACACTGTTGAAAAAGCTTTTGTAAACTAAAATAGTAACGATTATAGTGAACATATATAAAGGTTTTGACAAAGCAGTCAAGTTAGTCAAGTTACAGTGGTTTGATTTTGAAGAAGAATATTGCGTAGATCAATGCAAGATGAAATTAATTTTGCTATGTTTTGACTATTCATATGGTGAAAGAAGTCATAAGTTCGCCGTTGGCTTGTAACGAAGATAACTGTTTAAAAGTTGAAACGATGTGTTCTATTTTTCTATAAAATTCAGTATTTTTTGCAATACATAAGAAAGTGAGATTCGTCTTCAGTTTGATTAGATTCATAAATAGGAAAGGAGTATGAGAGAAATGGAGGCTTATCAATACTTTAGTAAAGCTTATTAGAATAACGCTGTTTGGTTTTTACAAAGCTCAAGCAAATATAATTTCGATGTTTGGTAAACGATGGAATCCCTGTGTAATTTGATCTCTCGGTCAGAAGAGACACGTTTCAGTCAAATTTTGCGTTATCAAGAAGAATCTTAGAAACCCTGCCCGACAACTAATAGTCTACTTTGACACGTATTTGGATTATTGAAGAGGAGATAATGTAAGTATTTGGGCGTAAATATTGATCGGATGAGTTCGCACCAAAAATACTAGTTGCCCGATTTGCGGTAATTATCTAAGCGAGAAACTAGTATGGGTAATCAAATGGTGACGAGTGAAATCACGGCGTTTTGTCAAAATTCTAATAATTTCCCGAGCCTTTAGGCGAGGGAAATTATTAGAATTTTGACAAAACGCATGTGAAATTATTTCCTAATTTCACGAGTATACCATTTGGTTGCCTTTTAATATCATGGGTGACAAATTACGCTCACAATTCTGGGTTATGGAAGCGTTGCCATAGCAATTTTATAATTTCACATGTGAAATTATAAATTACGGCTAAAATTTCGCGCTAAAATTAAGGAGTAATTTGTCACCCATGATATTATGATTATTATTTCTTAATTTATCGACTGCCGCTGTGAAACGCGTCTTACGAGGAAAATGAAAGTACCCCAGTTAAAAATCTTGGACATCTACTGTATAAAGTGCCCGCCTCGTTGATTTTTCGTGATTTTTAGCCGTGCTTTTACGCAGTCTCACCGTGACAGAGCATGGGGTTCAAGAAATCCTAGATAGTTTCCAGAAAATGGAAGAACCCTTGCAAACTCTCGCGACAAGCAAATACAAGAACTGACCGCCAATTTTCGAAGGCCTTAGCGCAGCACTAGTGCATGACATGGCAAAGGAGACGCCGTTCGGTAGACGTAGAGAAAATAATTAATCTGCTACAGAAAATTTAGTTTGCAGTAGACCAGCAAGACGTGTCCAGTGAGCATCGGCAGATGGCCTGGATGATGAACAGGTACAAAACTATTTTTCTGACCTTGTACTTGAAATTTCATCAGAGCAGGTTAAGCCCTGGGAAATCGTAATTGAACTACGTCGTTACTGCGGGAACAACACCGAGATCCCGTCGTTGAAAAGACATTAGATCGGAGGTCACAGGGGTGTTCAGTTCCCTCCGAAAAGGAGCCTCACCTCTAGTAAATGATGCAATCTTTGTCCTTCGTACCGCAAGTACCATTGTTCTACTAGACGCCGCGAAAGAAAAATTCCTTTGACCAACGCGTCAAATCAAAGTCCTCGAGGATCCATGCCATAAACCGTTTTCAAGTTTTCCAAGATTTTCTAGGCCCTGCGCCGGAGTTTTTTTATGGAACGTTCGCGCAATTACGAACGTTACAGTAACAGACCATTTCCTCAATGACCCAGTGGACTATGCTTAGGAGCAGTCCGATACTTGTACCGTTTCCTTCTTGTCTGAGACAGAACCAGCAGGAATGATAAAAGTTCACGAGCCAGGATATTTTACTCTGGTTACAGGAAATTGTGCACATTCCCGTCGTTCTAACGTCCGCTCCCTTTTTGTCTTACTAAATCACCGTCTCATGAAGAAGGACTACAGTTTTGTGGACAGCGATACCCAAAATTTCATTGAGCTGCAAGTGACCGAGGAGGTTCAGGAGTCCCATCTGTGTTTCGCCCAGGAGGTCAGATTCTTAAGCTCGATCTAGAAAATGGTTTTTACGACGTCTCAATAGTAGAAGCAAGCCATAACTGTAACTGGGCTTCAGGTGAGGGGAAAAGTATATCATTGGCTTGCCTTTCCCTTTAGTCTGAAAACTGTATCTAGCGAGTGTGAAGGACCAGTCTCTCTGCATTCCTTGACTGCGCGCGCTTCACTTTTTGGGAGAATTTACTTTTCTCAGACAAAGCCGATGGCGTTGCAGTGGAAGCCCATGAGACCGTAACCACTTTAGAGTCGTAAGAATAATACCGAATTTTTCGAAAACGCGTTTAATTTTCGCATACCGAAACAGTGTTTTGCCTTGACAAAGGTAGCAACGCATGCAAACTTTGCTTGCGGTCTCTTTATTGTTTCTTGTGCAGCAAAAACGATTGGGAATAGCCTATGATATTAACCAGCCGATCCAGGTTAAAAGAACGCAAACCTCAGTTCCACAGGACAGACATCAGATCATCAGAGAATAGCACTAATCACTACCAAACACGTTCGGGACGCCAAATTACCTGCACCATCTCTCTGTAGACTAGATGAACGGAAAATTAGAAATTATTTCCAAACAAGGTGTTTTAGGATAAGATACCTCTTTGAGGAGTTTATGGGTTGTATTTAGAGTAGACATGTTTCAGTTAACTGTTGTGCTGCCTTCGATGGGCTGTTTGTCTTGTTTTAACCGTAAAACACTTTACAGACGCATAGTTCCTGCACTTACTCGTTAAGTTCACCGTTTCGTCCTCTATAATGAGTGGGTATGTCTCAGTTATTCTTTCATTGTTTATATAAGCAAAAGATGAAGCAGTATTGATTTCTTTCCCGTTGCTCACTAAAAATAAGAGGAATTATGTTTTAAATAAGGTCAGGAAAATTGCACTGTTGTTGTCTCTTTTATTTGTCTGTAGCCTGAAGACGATTGTGAAAAATGTTGCTGTTTTTTCTGATAGTCATCTTACTCATGACAAGCACAAGCATGGCTGCTGGTAAGCATGCCTAGTGTCGTAGTTAGGTGTTAGAACGTTTCTGAAATTCATGATATTTTAGTTTTTATCGAGAGTAGGTGTTCCCAGGTGGGTGAGTGCTCCTGTGTAACCTGTGTTTACAGACGCAACAAAAAAGTTATGATTATCATTACTATGAAATGCAATAGATTCGATTGCGTGAACTAACAAAGCGAAATGAAACAAGAAATTTGTTTTGGTGTCACTTCCACTTTTTCTGACAAATTTACACACAAATTCGCTCTCCTTTACACTATTTTATGTTTTTGAATTTCAATGCAGCCTTTATTTTTGTAGATGCAGCGCCCCTATTGATACCAACCAGCCTTTGCGCCAAATGAGTCGTCCTGTTAAAATAATGATACTTTCTTCCTTCCATCCTTCCTTACTTACCTAATCTAGCTCTATCTACATTCTATGTTTGTCAACAAAAATTTATTGATATTTCAAGGTTCTCAGCCTTGTTCCCACAAGACAACGGGTGGCAAATGTTGCAGCATTCCTTTCACCTATGAAGGAATTAGACACCAGTCTTGTACCACGGCTAATCACAACAGACTGTGGTGTTCACTGGATCCTACCTACAAAGGAAAATGGGGAAATTGTGGTAAGTATGCGCTTAGGTTGTTTCTAAATTTTGATGAATGTTTCTAGCAGAGGACTCGGAGGACATTTCAGAACGGGGAAATATTTTTTGCCTTGGTCACGTTCAATCAATACAATTTTCACTCAGTTATTTCAGTTGTTAGGTTACTATACTAAGAATGGCTTGGTCGCGCCACTTTGTCATCCAGTCAGAGGTAAATCAAAACCAATCGTGACTTAAACGAACACACGTTCTCCCGCACTAAGTTTCTGCTTCGTGTATTTGCCTCGAGTTTTGAGTGTTGCACTGGATCGCCTGTTTCCTTTGTGATTGGCCACAGCGGTTACTTGGTTTCAATTTTACGAAGCTCAGTTGAAACCACTCTATTACACCAATTACAATTTGCGATTGTCATGGAGTCAGAATAAGATACCTTCGTTGCTGTTGCATTCCTACTAAACCGCCTTAACTTCATTAATCACAGAGTAAAGTTCATCGCAATAGAACAGGGGATCTTAAAGTTTACAATCGCAAGCTAATGCAGCGGCCACTAACACCACAATAACCTAATCTTGCCTTACACCTGTGTTCATCGCATAACGACCTGAGTTGCCTGCGCACTAAGAATGCGCGCCAACAGCCAGCGCTAACATTCTTGAACGATACGCATTCTTTGAGCGATTTACCACTATCTAAAGATCAAGCCATTTCTTTCCAAACTTCTAGACTGTTAAGCTAACATTGTATCTGTATTGTTCCTCCCATGTCTGTATAAAAATTTTCACCACACCAGTTGAATGTTTGTCAAAGACAACGAATGGCGAATGCTGCAGTATACCTTTTACTTACAATGGAGTAAAATACACTTCCTGTACTACAGCGAATCACAACAGGTTGTGGTGTTCACTGGATGCTATCTACAAGGGAAAATGGGGAAACTGTGGTAAGTAATAAACTTAAGACACCAAAAAAGGAAGCAAGGATTTGAAACAAAGGTAAGCAGAGGACGCCTTGTTCTTCATTCTTGCTGTCTCTGTCTGTGATATCTGGAAAATCTTTTCTTATTTTTAAGTCGAAACAATATCTTTCAGCCTTCATGTATGGAATAGTTGTATTCCGTAATGACTGTGAAACCAGTGACTCGAGTATTCTCCAGTATACTTTTTTGGCAAGGCAATATATACTTAATTCAATTTACCAACTAGATCACGGCTCACATTAGCACTGTAAAAAATGAACAAAATACCCAAGATTTTTTAAACTTTTGTCGTTCCTTCCATTTTCTTGAAATCATCTGTGGTTCCAAAAGTCGAGTGCTCCCCCAAGACAACCGCTGGCAAGTGTTGCATTATTCCTTTCACGTACAAAGGAGTCACACACCATTCCTGTACCACGGCTGATCACAACAGACTGTGGTGTTCACTGGATTCCACTTACCAAGGAAACTGGGGAGATTGCAGTACGTATTTAATACAGTAGGTTTTGTTTTTAATTTACTCTCCGCTGATACAAATCTATGACTTAACTTATCCGAAAACCGAATCCTTAGCTCGGTGATCAAGACAGTCATAAATGAAATGAGGATTTGTGATTTAGTTAAATAGAGGACGTCTTCTTCTTCATCCTTGCTTCATTCGTCACATTCATTCGTTTCCAGTAGGGTAGGGTAAGGTAGAGTAGGGTTGGCGCAGTGGTGAGACCGCTCGTATCCGTGGGTTGAGTTTGATGTTGGTTCTCGCCTTCGCTCCGAGGGTTTTTATCCGGGTGAACAGTTTTCCCCCCCTCCACAAACAAATTCAAATTCACCTCAAGCAAAATCACCTTGAACAAGTTACTTTCTAATGAAATCCGCCAATACAGGCCACACGAGAGAAGATTAAAGTCATTAAAAAAACCCTCTCCACAATTAACACCTATTCCAATTTTTGCTCCATATTTTCCCCTGGTTTATAATTCGTTTTTAGAAGGTCTTGATTGTGTATGGAAATTGACAGTGAAAAATGACATGCAAAAAGATTTAAGGTGGCTCAATAGTCAAGAAGACCTTTTACTTGAAAATCAAACTTAATTAGACAATATCAACATCATCACACTAGTTGCCATGAATGATGACAAACACAATGATGCTTGGGTCTCTTGTTTCCATGGTAACAGCACAAGCCTTGATATGGTGTCTCACAGGGTACTTTTCTTATAACAGTAACTGAGAAAAAAATCACGAAGTCACTCAAGCAAGAAACAATTCAATTTTTTACAAATTATGTTTACAACGGTCTATGCAATGAGCCAAAATGGTTGGCTGGCATTGATTATTTGCAGAGAAAAAATCTGAAAAGTTGCAATTTCCAAAAACAGGCCTTTTTGGCCAATACCCAGCACCAGTGTTTTGCCTGCTGTAGCAAAAGAATTCATCAGATAAGCATTATTTTGGTTCATTGCATAGAATGTTTGTCAACCTTCAGTCTGAGCCTCGGAAAGCGGAAAAGTTAAATGCATGGAAAATAGAATTGTTCCCATTTACCTTTTCCCTACAAGTGTGAACATTGAAAACTACATAGGGTTGAAAAAAAATCCTAGGGCTAGGTCTTATCATTTCTGTAAGAATTTCTAGTGCAGAAGTATTTGTTTTGCTTTGGAACAATGGAGGAAAATAGATGGCGATCACTGTTGTGTCACTTCCATCGTTAATTGAAACTTTCCTATTTGCAAGTTGAAGCCTGCTGAGGAAAGGCTCATTTGCTCTACGGCCCCTTGTACAAAAAATACAAACTGCCAGTAGCTGGAATCGAGCATCTGGTCGAAGTTTGTCACATTCACAGTGCCAATAAACAGTTCTTTGGAATTGGCTGGGTTTAAGCCTTTTCTGCCCTGTATGATGAGCTCAGGCACCAGCAAATGAACCAAAACACAGTAATTTAGCTAGAGTTTTGCCCATCTTTGAGGTAGTGTCGCAATCGATTATTCCGATCAAGGAAGGCAGTTTGGCCTAGTGGTGAGGGCGCTGGATTTGTAATCCGGAGGTCCCGGGTTCAAATCCTGCTCCCTGCCACTGGATGGATTTGTCTTCGGTGGTCCCGAATTCATCTCCTCCACGCTTGTAAATAGCCAGCTGATCAGCCTCCTACCAGTTGAGATTCTCAACAAGTTTCTGTTCTATTTGTAATATTTGTGTGCTTTATAGCCCACAATGTAAACTACTGGGTTACCAGTAATTGTGTCAGTTATTAAAGTGTGTTTTTTTTAAGTGAATGCAAACAAGCTGACTGTAGTCACGGGAGTAGCTGCCATGTGACAAAATATATGCATGCTGTACCGAGTCCCCTATCATGACTTTTCCTCAGAAAGAAGTGTTTAAAATGCCCCCCCCCCACCCCCTCTCAAGTGTTAAACAAAATCTTCAGATTCTTATATATTTCCTTGACTATCGAGCCACCTTAAAAACTTTCTTTACTACCTTACTTTAGTTCGACTCTGAAATGGCACAGCTATAAGTTTCATTATTTCATTGCCTTATCGTCTCTTTTATTTCTGGAAAATACTAGTTCAGTGTTTGCAGAAGACCACGGGTGGCCAGTGTTGCAGCATTCCTTTCACTTACAAAGGAGTGAAGTACAGTTCGTGTACCACAGCTGATCATGACAGACTGTGGTGTTCACTGGATTCTACTTACAGTGGAAACTGGGGAAATTGTGGTAAGTAATTTGCGTTAATAGATTTCCTTACACAATCGGTCTTTCCTAAATATCTCAATAAATTTCAATCTATATCAAACATTACAACTCGCAATTTTTGAGCATTTATTTCTGAGAATTCACGTCGCATAAACAATAAAGAACAACAAAAGCTTTGGATATAGAGAATTTGATCATAGGGCCATTTTAAAGTCACATAGAAGCTGCTTCATAAGATCTGTCACGAGCCCAAGAGACGTAGATTAAGTAATTCTCGTTAACTTGTCACTGTGCGTTGTAGCGACAAAAGAGGAAAATATTAGGGGGTCGTAGATGTTTCCATCTTATTGTTCATAAAACCAATTTATCTTCAGTTCATTTCTTCCTGATTTGTCCAACTCGATCAAGAGATTTCTCTCGAATAGACCATTTTACAGTTGTCTGCTCAGTGACCTGGCCTTTGAATGGCAGCGAGGCTGGAGGTGACCTTGGTTTGATGATTGTGACTAGAATGGATACCTTAAAATCAGGTTGGACACATTATGTTTATTACACAACACCTCTGTTTTCCTCTGTTTTCTGTCTTATCTTATGACTCCTATCATGTATTTTGAGTGAAGATGACAACCTTATTTGGAGTATCCATTCTGGTCACATCCTATCCTGAATACTCTTAGCAAACCCTGTTGTGTTATTAACATAATGTGTCCAACCTGATTTTAAGGTATCCATTCTAGTCACAACCTTGCTTTGATACAGAACTCTCTGCTACTGTCATGTAAATGCACCTAGTTAGCATTAGAACAATTTGATTTACACAACAAAAGCAGTGAGGTCTGTATCAAAACAAGGTCACCTCCAGCCTCGCTGCCATTCAAAGGCCATGTTACTGAGCAGACAACTGTAAAATGGTCTATCCACTTGTTCTTTATTTGCATAACCATAAAATTAGTTTAGTTTTTGTAAACTAAAACTAAAATAGTAACGGTTATATTATCGTGAACATATATTATAGTTATGATAAAGCAGTCAAGTTACATTGTTATCATCGATTACAAAGCAGACAAAGCTTCCAGCGGAAAGGACTGGGATACAGAGAAAAGCAAGCATGGCGACCATTTGCCTCCTCATGTCTGTACAATATTATTCTGCACATTAAACGTGTCTTACACGGAAAACCCCGCACGATAAATAATTATTCAAACGAATGCAAGAATAGCGGAATGCTGCCCGAACAATTTCCCGCCAAGAAATTTCATTATTTTCCAGGCTTAACTTGATTAGGCGATGCGGAAAGGAACCGATCCAGGTGTTTACACGTGACCGTTCTGAAACCGGTCCGAAACGGATCTAAAACTGGACTTGGAAAATAGCAGGTCCAGTTTTGCAGCCATTTGGAGTTTTAGTTTTAGTTTTATTTTAGTTTTTTTATTATCGCACTCTATTTACAGAAAAAAACAACGTAAGATGGTTTACAGTGATAAAGTAAAAAATAAATACAGATAGAATTTAACTAGAAGAAACTATATTTAATTGTGTACACTGACCAAAGTAGCCAATGTGCTTTCGAGTTGGTCACTGTCATGTAGATATAAGTTGGCGTTGGTCGCATGCTAAGTTAATTTAAATTAATTTTTGATTAATTATAGACGATATTTTTATCATAAAGGAAGAAAGACATACATAGTGCAACCTAAAATAAGGGAAAACAATGTCCTTATATAGTACAGTAGTATCTTACAGTTAAACTATGGTCACTTTTGAGTGGTAAGTAAGTGAGTAGAACTAGAAGAATGCTTGCTTTCTGTTTTTATTTAATTCTTCTTGTTTACTTGAGTGAACTGCTAATCATTCTAGAGACTGATAATCTTTTATATTATTTCTTAAGCATGATGCCTCAACAAGTGACTGACTGCGTGACAAGGAGAAGGGAATAACATATGGGAAACACAGTAGATGTCTCCAGTTTTAACGAGGAGATTTATCGCCCAACACAAAAATAAAGTTTTCAAGTCACGCATTTTAACATTGTGGTTTCCTTGATTGACACTGCTGATGTAGACTGCCTACTGCACGATGCTTGTTAAGGCTCCTCTGTTTTACCTTTGGATGACACATCTCAAATCCCGTACCATGGTCTTTCCTGATATGCTCATTACCAATTTACAGAATGCCATATTCAGAACCAAACCAAGCGTCAACTAAATTGTATCTCTTTAAAACCTCTATTTTGATCGTCTTAATTGTTTTTGTTGTCTACCCATTGTTTCGTTTGGCCAGTTATGAAGAACCCTGTGCCAGGTGCAGACTGACCCCAAACGTTGCTATTCAGGAATATGAACAGAAAAAACCGTTCCAACGCTCACTTTTTAAGCCAGTTTTGGTTTATGGAAGTGGTCCTCCTGCGGATTTTTTTATACCCCCGCCCTCAGTATTAACAGAGTACCTCGCTCTGGATTAGCCTGAGAGCTTCATAACCTCACTCTTTCCTGTCCCCTCCAAGATTTCACCACACGTGCATTTCGTCTTAAACGTGGGTTTCTACGTACGTCAAGTAATAAATTTATGACGCATTACATTCCATAGCGCAGCTTCTTTCCTTGTGTCTTCTGCGAGGCCTCCCTTAATATCAACCCGAGAGTTCCCTAATCTGGATTTCCCAGTGACTTTCATACCCTCATCCTCGCATCTTTTCTAGAAGGTTGCAATGTATTGAAACTTCGCTTTTGTAGGTTTTCCCTTAAATTAAAGATGTATTACAATGTAGTGCAGGTGATGCCCTTGTCGCTTTGACTATGTTCCCCTTCACCCATTCACCCTGGAGTACCCAACTCAGTATTCCCCTGAAAACTTCACACCCTCATTAGTACGTTAGACTGTTTTAAATCCTTAAAAAGATTCAAGATGGTTCGCACTTTACAATGCTGGTGCGTTATCTTATGAAGTGCCCCTCTTTACCATTGAGCTGTTACCCGGGTCTTCATTTTCCTGATTTGCCAATTAAACATCCTCCTTCTTGCGCGTTTTCTGTAAGGTTACATTATTCCTGAATTTTCCTTTTCCACGCACATTTCCTCTCGCTAGAGACACATTGAATGTTAGTGGGTCCTTGTGGCTTCAGCTACGTTCCCCCGTTGTTATTAACCAGGAAGTTTTCCATTCTGAGCTCCTCTGCAATTTTTCGTCTTTTCTAGAAGTATTACACTATACCTGTATTTTGACTTTCCAAGCACGTTTCCTCCCATTTGTGAAAATTTTGTCATAAGAGGTTTACGATATCCCCCCGTACCGTTAATCGAAAAGTTTCATTGCAGGATGCAATTCATTTTGCCAAAGTGACTTATTTTCATTTAATGGTGAAGCTCCTCATTTGCCCCTAACTGAGCAGTTCTTAGTTTTTTTCTAGGCTAGAACACACTAGTACATAAATGGTACCACCTGCTTTTCATTAGCGATTAGAGTCGCAATCGGAGACGTAAGAACGCTTGCGACGTAGTGAAAATCGAAAATCGGAATCGTAAGCGGAGTCGTAAGCTCGACAGAATCGGAGCGTTTCCATTTTTTTCCGATTCCGCGTACAAATGCTCGTGGAAACCAGCCTTAATGAATTTATGTTCAACAATGTACGTGCAATATCTGTGCGTTTCGTATATCCCGTATTTATCTAGCTAGAGATTCATAGTTTTGCCTGTACCTTTCTGGATTTTTTTCCTTTTGCTACTGACTCTGAGAGAGCTCGTCTGGGTTCCTTTTGCCTTCTATAATACACCCCTTTATTATCCAACTGCACCTTGTAGGGCACAAATAACACCCAAAACGAGTACAAATATCACGCGACACTTGTACTCCAGAGGACCGGTTTTCTTGCAATGTTCAACCGACAAATTTGATTAAAGTTACAAAAAAAATGGCGGACAATTTAAATTATTTTTCTGACGACGAAGAGTCGAAATGGCTGGCGAATATTGATCCAACTTTATTTCATAAATCGAACGAAGAAAAGCAGTTAGGCGAGAGTGAAATTTTTTCATTTATTTATTACTATCGAAGCTGGATCTTCTGCGCCAATTCCGTTCCGCTTCGCATACTTCTGTCACGATAAATATCCGCGAAATTCGCGCGCACGGACATAACAATTTGGCGTGTTGGACAATAATCTCTTATAAAACGTTTTGTTGCCAATTATCACTGAAAACTTTTACTCGTTTGTATTTTGACTCGCCCTACGGGCACGTCAAAAAATGGCACAACTCGTAAAAGTACTCGGCGATACTAGACAAAACAAAGTCTAATAAGATACATGTATTCACCGGAAATGACGCTGCGAAATAACGCAGCGTAAATACATCATGTCGGGTGAAGGCGCAGATGAAACGTGCGATCAAACACCACGCAACTCTGGACAGGTGAGTTATTCAGTCGAATCAATCCAAGCCTTGTATAGAAATCTTACAAATCTTAAGAGCTTTACATTTACCGACATACAGCAACTGGAAACATTGTATCACGCGTCATCACACTACCAAAACGACGGCACGCATTGTGTTGCAATGACCTCATAAATCGTCAAAAAAAATCCAACATTTGACTTGATATTAATGAAGCTGTATGACGAGAAACACCTTTGCTAGTATAGTTATGGTATTATTATTATTATTATTATTATTATTATTATTATTATTATTATTCTTATGCCATATTTGCGAGACAGGTTTACTTCGATTACCATATTGGTTTGCCGACCACTGGACTTATTATCATGGAGAATCTGTTTTCATAACTAGCGGCCTCAAACAGGAATTTTACCGCACAAAAATGTACTTCTGTTAACCTAAATATCATTTTGGTCAACTTTACACTGTCTAACAACACTGCCGTTATCTTAAGTAACGCTCAATAGCTTATCATTAAATGGAATATTTTAATATTCCATAGCTATTAAAATAGCTATGGAATAGCTATGGAATTTAGCCATTAAAATAGCTCTGTATGTCCCTTTGTTGTCTTTACACTTTGTTGAATGTTTTACGCAGAACTAACAACTAAAATAAACAGTGGATAACTGACGGGTTTTATTCGAGAAATAATTGAGTTTTTGTCGTTGAACAAGTGTTGCGGTTGCCGTCTGGAAAGATATTTAGATCTTTTGCTGTTATTCAATGTTCTAAGAGAAGGGTCCAATATCACCTCACATGCAAATATTTATTGCCTGATTACCCTATTAAGATATACAGACCAGAAAGGAGGGTGGGGTGGGGGAATATATTTCCAATATCTAAGTAAAAGACTTCAAAATTTGCAAGCTGTAATTTTTGCGGAAAGAATTTAGTGTGACATTTCCTTGTTCATGTGCTTGCAACTTCATTCCTACTACAGTTGGCAAACAAATTTGACATGTTGAGAAAAAAGTTTGTTGTTATTCATCGTGGTAGATACAGTAATACACTGCATTATGGTTTGCTTTACGAGGTAGTCACTTGGGATGGAGATCCTGACGTCAAAACCTGATCACCGCCTGAACCGGAAGTCTCTTTTTATCAAATCAGCGATTCTACTAGACTTGCAACAAGTCCACTGCGAAAATGCGAAAGGGAGCGAGTATGCGAAAGCGAGCAAGTCTCAAGACGACGGAAGCAAGCGAGGGACGAAGACGAGTCGCGAGTCGACTTGTTCCGCCTGCGGAATATTGAATTTAATTTGCATATTGTTGGCGCGAAAAAAACTGGGTGTGACGTAAGTATGCTGCGCCGCCCGCTGGTCGTTTGGTAAAATAAACAGTCCTCGTAAACACGAGGTTGTATTTTCCCTCTGAAGCTTCTTAGTTTTCTCTCTCGGAAGTTTCTGCGCCCAAGACAACGGCTTTGACCCCTTTCTCGCGAAGGATCGACACTTGATCTTTCATTAGTGAAACCAAAGGGAAACTGTGTCTACAAGGTTTCGTTCGCCATGTTTGTAAAACTCCAATACCAAGGGAGCGATGTGGAACGTCAGACTTCTCCCTGAGCCTGTCGATGCAATCATCAAGACATCTCGGCCGCCAACAAGCAAGCGTCTACAACTTTCCGTTGATTCTCTCGAATGACTGGCGCTTATCGCCTCTCGCACGTTTATTTTCCTCAGACTCCTTCACCTTGACAGCAATCGACAAGTTGCACAGGTTACGTCAGAATATAGGTCATTATCTGATTGGATATAGCCTCTGACACACCCCCGACACACCGCCGACCAGAAAACTGGTCGGTTAAAAATGGCGTGCTGCAAGCGAGAAAAGTTCATTTCCCGCCGGACCACCTAATTATCCAATCTAGCGGAAACGGGCTTTGACAAAGTCTACGATTCTACCTGTAAGTATGATTTATTTTGAAACCATCGCTAACCTTATGCACGACATATCTCATGGGTCTGCACTATCACCTCTTGGAGCACTTTTCTTACCATAAATGAAGTTCACCGATACAAACAAGATCTGCAGCAAAAGGTAACTTCTTTAAAAAAAGAAGCAAAGCTGGAAATTCAAAAGCGTTCCTTTTCTCGGTTTGGAACATTAGTCTGGAATAACACTGCATTGGCCTTACGAGACAAACCTAGGACAGTTTACCGAAAAGCAATTTGTAATTACTTCCATCTGAGGATGACTATGTTGAAATCAATACAATTGTTGACTTCCTAAAATCTTTAGCTTAATTTAGTTTGAAACTCATTGTCACGTATGTCGTTGAGAGTGTCGCGACGTCGCGTCACGACTTTATTAGCAATGTATTAGGATGGAATTGGAATAAGTACGCCTTAAGATGGCGTGTTGATGTTGTTTGTTAAAAATAATGTTATTGGAAAAATGAGCCTTATTCTTTGAATAATTAAACGAACCGCGAACAACAACAAAGATTGTCAAATTTTAATTTTTTTACACTTATTGTTATTGTTATTTATTACTGAGATTATTATGTTATTCACTGTTATCTTTCTTACTACTATTCTTTTCTTTTCTTTAATGTAGATAAGGTATTAGCTTGATTTCTTTATTTTCTTTTTCTTCACCTCCCGCCACGAATAACTAGGCTAATTGCGAGAGGTGAAAACTATTGTAAACAATATGATTTTGTGAATAAAGTTTTGTTGTTGTTGTTGTTGCTGCCTTACCACCTGTGTCTGCAGGAGACCAACACATACTGATCAGTACCTAGCGTGTGACTCCCACCACCCTCAGTTAGTAAAGTGCAGAATTGTGAAGTGTCTGGACGACCAGGCTAAACGTCTCCTGACCAGACTATAAGTAATCACTGGAGAGAAGAAACATCTTCCCTCTGTATTTGTTACTAACAGAAATCCCTCCTCTTTTGTAGAGAAGATCATAAAGGCAAGAACGGTCCCAATAAGAGAGCCTGTGGCAGAATTCAAATCCACTTTAATTTTACCTTATGTCAAAGGAGTATCGGTCTGTCCACTGTTGCGTAGAAAAACAAATCATCATCTCGCATAATCCCTATCAAACCTTAATAGTTATTAGAAGTGAAAGGGAGGAAAAACTTTAGATATTATTTAGGGATCAAGTTTTTAAATCTGCAAGCACGTATTGTGGACAGTTAAGTAAACATAATTAAAGGTGACGAAATGTGGCAAGATACTTAATTGGTTAAGATCTGAATTTCCTCTGTTGTATTGCATCACCAGAAACAAAATGTATAATTATCCTTAATAATAACCTTCATTAGTTAAATGTTCCACATTTCCCTGAATATTCCAACACTGATTCTACATCACAACTACATGTACGATATAGTAAAGAAAAAACATGCACCTCTTGATCAGGGTCATAAAAGAGATAATTAAGAAAGCAAAAGAAGAGAAGGCAGGTTAATCCTAATGAAGTTGCACATTTCTTTTATAGGAAGATAAAGCTCTCGATAAACCAGAAGAATCTCTACTTCATCAACATGATGCCGGGCGTGGTCCTTCAACAAAAAAAAGTCCTTCAGCAACCAGCGCCCCTTCCAACAATGGAAACAATCATCTAGTGGAAACTTCAGACACTTCTAGTAGTGAAGTTAATCATTCGGTTACTAATGAAGAGAAGCCTCCAGGAAACAGTAAGGACACTTCCAGTGATGAGGATAATCCTGCAGTGCACAGTAACAGCCCATCCAGCAATGAGGATATCACTTCCAGCATTGCTGATAATCCAGTTAATGCTGATAAGAACACTGCCAGTGAAAAGGGCAATCCTCCAGTGAACAGTATGGGCGCTTCCTGTGACAAGGATCAGCCTGTACTGAATCCTGCAGACACTTCCAACAATGAAGGCAATCTTCCAGTGAACGGCAAAGACAGCAAACCTTCAGTAAACAGTAAAGACTCCTCAAGCAAAGGAGTCAAGCCTCCAGGGAGAGAAAAGCATTCTGCACAATCCGGATATTTTGGAGGCTCCATGTTTTCATGGCTACAGAGTGCTGGAAATGCTGCCATTGGTGAGATTACTGAAGGGATTGCAGCCATAGGAGCAAAGATGTTTGTATGTGTCAATTAAAAATTGCTTCCATAATTCTAATTGGCCTTGATTAAGTGTAGAATAGTAAGTTAATCACTGGATTATTGTATTCTAATAGAAAACATATACAAGTCATATAGATGAAATAATTGAATTTAATGGAAGTTCAAAAGATAGAAGAAACTCTAAGTGAGAGGGACTAAAAGGTGGCATTTTACAGTACATTAAGCTGTTTGAAAGTTATTGTCACACACCAAATAGGCAATGTAGTTAAAAGGAAAATGTTGAACCAAAGTCAAATTTAAAATATGATATCTTTTATGCAACAATGGACCTAGTTTTAGTCAACATCTCTGACTAATGTAGTATTTGCTGACAGTTCCTGTTATAAGTAGATATCAACAAAAAATTCCTTATATTTATTTAATCTGAAATTTAAATTTAATGTAGCATGACATCTAATTCTGTGCCTCTGTGTGGGACCATAAGTTGTTCTCCTTGGCTTGGGGAGTGACAGTGTTGTTACCTTGTAGGATGAACCAGAAGAATCTAAACCTCATCAAGATAATGTTGAAGACAGCAGTCCTTCAGCAGAAGCAAATGCATCTGAATCACCAACAAATGCTCCATCCCAAAATGGGGAAAATCCTTCAGTGAGGAGTAAGGACATTTCTAGCAAGGAGGACAACCCTCCAGTGAACCATTTGGACACATCTAACCATGAGGACAAGTCTTCAGGGAATGGTGAGGGCACTTCCAGTGATGGGGAGAAACCTTCAGTAAACATTATGAACACTTCCGGTGTCAGTGATGAGGACAGCAACCCTAAAGCAAAAAAAGGTAACATGGGTATGAATGACATTGAGAATTATTTATCTCTCTCCACGCATTGCGTGTCTACAATATTGTTGCCAATGTACTGGTGCTGGCTGATACGTAATTATTGCATTTAACATATTTTGTAGCAGTTACTCTTAGATTATATCTTAGCTGTGAAATATTAGACAAAAGCAAGACAGTACTAGACCACAGCACAAAACTGCAGTCAAGTTCCAGATCTTTTGTAGTTTCTGGATTATTGGAAATTTTAAGGGTATTAAAATTATTACGTGGCAAACAGATCCATACAATGAATTCAGATTGTTTGCACAGATGCCCGGGGGGGGTACTCCCAGAAAAATTTGGTAGGGGTGTGCGGCCCACTTCCCAAAACCCTTACCCTATTTATGACC
>OMLO01001196.1_pt1 | contig 19459 bp, 22 predicted proteins | sample 1674811 | NCBI WGS metagenome assembly OMLO01 (sample SAMN06265003, study PRJEB25207) | coral metagenome | isolation source: Coral host | place: Mexico:La Bocana,Puerto Morelos, Mexico | collected 2008-11-13 | reverse complement strand
GATGGTGACGATGGTGACGATGATGACGATGATGATGATGATGATGATGATGATGATGATGATGATGATGATGATGATAACGATGACAACGACAACAATGGACCCATATTATGCCGAGCATTGATAAAGTGTTTTCATAGTGCTACCAAAGGGGCTCGGTAGGAATCTCCTGATCCTGATTCTGCTCGATGCGATGTTGGAATGGCTGTCCATCAGTCTGTCCATCCTGTCATGGCTGTTTGAATACTTGACAGTTAGGGAAAAATGCCCTTAATGCACCAAAATAAGTCCAAGTATTTCCATGAAAGCAAACATGCGAGAGTTTCTCTTTGCTTAGCGGCGGGTTTCTTGGCCGGCTTGGTTTTGGTGGCTGCTTTCGCTGGCTTTTTCCTGGTCTTGTCTTCTTTTTGTGCTTCACTTTTGCTGCCACCACCAACTGCCTGTTCATCCTCATCATCACCGTCGTCTTCATCCTCTTTACCAGTGATGGGAACATGATTTGGGTCTTCAATATTCTCATCTTCTTCCTCGTCACCATCATCAGTCTTTTTGCTGCGTTTTGTTTTTTTTTGTCTTTGTCCTTAACTTCCTTAGCCTTTTTCTCAGTCTTCTCCGTCTTCTCTTTCTTGCTACTGTCCTTTCCGGCTTTCCCTTCTTTCTCCTCTTTGTCTCCAGACGATTCCTCTGACGCAGCAAACCTAGGAGGTAAGGCATCGGTCTCTTCACCTTGGAGTAGCAAGTCACTACGTAGTTGATTTGGATCTTTAAAGATATTTAAGATAAGAAACCTAACAAGATCCAGGCTGAACAACAAGCAAACTGCAAGCAAGATACTTTGTTGCACAGATGCTTTTGGCCTCGCTGCTGAGGCTGACGATGGGGGCGTCACTCTGGATGTAGGTGGCGGCGTCACACTGTTACTCGGCCTCTCCGATATGAATGCCTCAAGGCGGAAAGCCTTAGTGAGCTGTTGGGATATCAAAAAAACATTTATTTGGGATATTAACTCCGAAAAAATCCAAAAGGATCTAAGCCGTTGGGACGAGAAGCTGGCATTGAAAACGATGCACTAAGAGGAACCTCCATAACGTCTTCAGAGTCTGACCCTGGTTGTCTAGGACGGCTCATAGTGCCACCGTGTATGCTACCAATGATATCTTTTTTTGAGCTGATGAAATGGCAAACCCGGAAACGTAATATGAAGCAAAAGTATGAAACATATGAAACACCCATGCAGGCAGGTAGATTTCCAAGAAACACACCAACGTTTTTCACTGCCATTGGCACGTGTCACCGTCACTACATAGCAGCATCCCTGCATTTCTTCCACCTGCAAACCTTAAATCAGAAACCTTGAAAAGGAGGCTGAGGGCTATCTATCCTCGAATATTCGGATTGCTGCAGAATGGAAGTACAAGGCTAAGCCCACTATAAAGTTTACCCACCCACTGTGTAGGAGCTGAGGCTGTGCTGTTCAAGTCTAAATGTTTAGAAGAGTTTAGATGGCAATCAGTGAGTGAACTGTAGATGCAAAATGATGCAAAATAATGTTTTGTCATAGTTTTGTCGACCTCTTTTGCACAGCCTCCGCACAACACCTAAGCACACGAAGAGAAGGAGATGGTGTCATCTCCCCCCACCCTGCTTTGAAACTCCATGACACATTTGACATTTGATTTCCAAATGAATGAATAATAAGGTTTTTTATTATGTTCTAGACGACTGCTTTGTATCCGAAGGTGTTTCTAGATTAATTGAATAATTCGGACTTTGCTTTGCATTTGAACAGTCATGGACGATGTTATTTATCATGAGCCCAAATCCATGAGCACGGACCCCCCCGAAACCACAAGATGGCGTTTCACATCGCCATGCTGCCCGCAACCATTCACATGAGGCAGAAGTTTTGGCTTTCAACCTCAACCATGCCTTGAAGAATTGCCACTGGTCTGATAGGCATCAGAGACACCATTTCCTGTTGGCTTTCGAGACGGCACCTCCAAGCAAGCCCCAAGTTTTCATTTCGCTTGAACTTGGCGATGTTGATAAACGCCCCAAAGTTTTTCAGGTTCACAGACTCACCATCCTTGTTGGTTTTCTTGCTTTTCTTCTTGGGCGGTTCTGCTGCGGGGAGTTCATCCAACAGGAAGATCAAGTCTTTGGATGTAGTGACGTCGCCTTCTGATGTTTTTTTGTGATGCGCAATCTTCAGCTTTACCTGGGCCAGAGACGCAATACCGGGACTTTGACTATTTCTTTTACCATGATGAGGTAGTCGCAAATTTTGAGACTGAAAAGAAAATAAAAGAAAAATACATATTGAGTCTGTAGATAGCTACTTCACCAATATCCTCCAGCTCCTTGACGATCGACCCCAGCTGCGTAGCAGCATCGAGACACTCCAAGGACCGTAGATGCTCTGGTATGGAACGTTTCTCAATGATCACCATCGACGAGAGGCTGAGCTTAAAGGTGAACCAGCGTCCATCGCTGTCTTGCATGACCTCTTTTGCCTCCTGAGAAACTTTGGGAATGCAGGATCAATCAAGAGTTATTTTCACAAAATGATTCAGTGAGATATTCTTGGAGATTTTTGGCAATGCAGGCATTGAAGGATCAATCAAGAATGATCTTGACAGTTTTGGCATGGTTTGGCAATGCAGGACCAGGAATAGTGAAGAATCATCTTTGCATGGATGAAAAAATCATCATGACCAATGACTAAGCCATGTTTTACGTGAGGGTAGCTACTTGCGCAAACTCTGAATGTGGATGGTTTCCGCTTGATGTGTTTCTTCGTTTGACTGTGGCGCTAAAACGCACGCTTTGTCCAATCCAAGGTACAGCACCATCTCTCCACTCGCCACTTCCGAAGGAGAACCTTTGGTAGCAGATCACAGATGCCAGGCCACTGATCACCAAGTTACAGGTCCAAAATACGTTAACGTCAAATCAATAGAAGACGTCTATTTTGTAACCATTTCTTAGAATATATAATCTGTAAGGTTTTTGTAAAATCTACTGTCAGCATTTGTAAGCAACACGACGGAAAAATGTAAGAACTTAATACAATTAATTGTGAGTTAGTTATTCCATATTTTTGCCATGATGGGCACCCCAATTAGATGTAAAAGCCAATTTGGTTTTTCATGTTTCATTCGAAGCCAAGGAACATCTCCCTGTTTGCAAAGAACTGGTTTTTTGAAGTAGACTTCATATACAGGGAAGCGGCATCGTCACCACCCACCACCAATTCACAGGTGTTGTTGATTTGCAGCTTTTTCCTGACAACCAAAGAAACCACCATGACAGGTATGACAGGCTATGAAATTATCAATATCTTTACTTCAAATGTCTTAACATGAGGCAAGAAGACATCAGCATATAATGAAGAATGGATAGTCGATGACAGCAAGAAAAACAAAACAGACCCCCACTTCAGGTCGAGATACACGTTTGTCAGGGATGTCAGTTTTTCCGCACAAACGGTCTGCTCAGCACTAATCTTGATCCGCTTCGCTGCAGGCGGTTGTGCTTCTGCGCCAGTTGTGGCAGTCCTGGCAACAATTTGTTGGTTGCCTGGCCTGATCTTGGGCTAAGTTTGGCCACAATCGCATGACTCACACAATATGATATAGTATGAAAACTTAGTGTGGGCTTTAGACTCTCACAAATACTCTCAGATCGCAGTTAGTACATGTCAAAGTCTTCAAAAAACCGTGATCGATAATAACTAAGTTAAGAAAATATATATGGCATATGTCCTGTCTTCCACCCACATTTCAGCGTCTGGGTTGAAGTTGCCATTGTGCTTCTCGATGAGATTCAATGCCTTGTCCTTCAAGCAGTCTGTGTTGACCCACTTCCCTGCCATACTTTCTAATATCTTCAGTCGGTCATGCTGCTGAACACACACTTTGTAAGAGGCATTGTTTTGTGGCCGCGTGCCCTCACGTAGTGCATTGATGGTGGCAGTGAAATCTGGGAAGTTAGGAAGGGTCATTCCTCCTCCCCTGCAAGCTTCGTAGATCTTTGTGCTCAGGCGTGTCACAACGTCAGACCCCGAATTGCCCAATGCCAGGGAAGCGCAAACCATGGGGTTATTCTGCTGAATCTCCTAGGGGCAGCAAGTAAAAGTGTTTGGAATAATAGGTTCATTCAACACTGACTTGTTTGCGCTAACCTGCTAAGACCTCCCAAGAAATAATTGTCATATTTTCCTATAAACTTTATGACGAAGAACTGTACACACACACATTTCACACATTGACATATGTACCCCAAAATATTCATTGGTGGGTGTTTGATGTTAATGTATCCCACCTCAAATGTAGCGAGCGCCGGAAATCCGTCGTAGGCATGCAAGTCAACAATGGCACATCCTTTTGATGTAGGAACACAGAAGGATTGCATCGTCTTACGAACGATGTCCGTTCCCCCTGCTACCTAAGCTGCAAAAGTTATTCACTGAGAAACAGGCATCAGAAGTAGTCAGTACGCTCTAACGGAGGAATGTGGAGAATTCACTACTTTGCTCGTGTTACAAATTTCTTGAGTTACCTGCCTGACGTCATAGATTGTTCATTGACTAACTTGTCATTATTGGGTCTAGATCCTAGTCACAACTGTTTCCCACAACTGAAGTTCAACCCATTTGGCCGAGAGACCTGCTTCAATTCTTGCACGTCCGTGAACGCACGGCCAAGGTGCGGCAATGGCATCCCTTGCTTTTCAGGACTGGCCTTGCAAAGGCCGGGTCGACCGTATTAAGACGGAGGAAATGGAAGAACTTGAGGGTATTAAAATGTATCAAAGTTTAATACGTTAAGTTTCTACGGACAAAAATTCCATGAAGAATATACTACATTGCCGTCAGGGTGCGGACTCCGGCTTCCACATCATGTTTCGGGGAAGCATAGCCACGGAATGTACCACCCCTTGCTTCCACCCTCTTGTTTGTTTGAAGTAGTTGTTCTTGTCACGGCCCGAAATCACCGCCAGACCAGACAAAGCACCATCACGTTTCCCAAAGATAGTGTCCTTTGTTTTGAGAGAAGTTTCTCTTCAACACTGATTGACCTGAAAAAACATTAAAATAAAAAGTAAGAAATTGAAATACAGGACGGCCTATTGAGATCAAGGGTCGGGGTCCCACACCCACGTCAAGTTCCTCATCCGCAAATTCCTGTCTTTGACACGTAGGTCCTTCCTTGGGCGCCACTCAGTTTTTTCTTTTTGATAATCATTGCCAAATACCAGGGGGGCCAGCCAGGCATGCTTATCAATCACAGCAAGGTGACAACAATAGATAGGTTTGACAATAATAACACACAAAGGGTTTTGGGTGTGATAATTGAAAACTGCACTTAGTGTTTCAAGGGCAGAACATTATATAACAAATAACCCAACATTCCTTCAACATTCTAAATAATCTGGTTTGGTTGAAGAATAAAGTCTCGCCAAGTATCTCCAAGCTGTAGATCACGTCTCGCACGTCGGCCTCTTCTCCTGGTGGTACATTTTTGCACTTGCTGTCATCAATCGATTCATCACCACTGTCTTCATCTTTTGCCTCGACCTTTGCACCATCCACAGGCTCCGCTTTGGCGTCGTCAGTTTCTGGCTCCTTCTTTTTGGCAGCATGCTTCCTGAAGGAGGCCATAGAGAAACACACAGGGTGATCAGGGTGGTTGGAAGCTGCAACGATGATGTGATGTCCAAACCATGGCGACTACTGGTCCTGGTACTGATGAGACACTTAGTAGTTGATGGTGTTATAAGCTATGTTCGAAGAAATGATGATAGTGATGATGATGATGATGATGATGATGATGATGATGATGATGATAAGGAGGATGCTGACGATGACGATGACGATGATGGTGATGATCATGATGATGATAATGACGATGATGATGACGATGATGATGGAATCCCCAAGTATTGGGTGGTGCACACAACGTTGTCCATGTTCCCCATCGATTGTGTCAAACAGCCGTCCTCAATTGCGAAGCTCGGTTCGGGTGGACGATAATGCAAACAGAGTTTTTTGGATAGTCAGACAATATGTTGGTGATGAACGTCAGAAAAAAGTCGTAGCGATCACTTGAAAGGATTCCACAGGTTGGAGCATTTAGCCACAGGAACAGAGTGTGGTCTTCTGGGCTTGAAGCACCCATGTCTTCGAACGACTTTCGGATCCACGTTTTGCAATTCGGCATCAGAGTGTTCTCTGCATGCTCGATTTTTGAAGGCATCACCAAAAGGTTGCCCTCAATAAACTCTTTCACAGCCAGCCAAGCGCGAGTGTGGCTGTCCTCCATACACAAAGCAGTTATATACATTATACTCTTCTTTGGATACGACATTTTGGCAATAGTGGTTCATGATCGTGATGACGATGATATATTGAAATTTAAAATCAGAGGATAAGACGGTGTGGTTTGTGTTTACAAAAGGCCTCAAGCTGCTTCACCAATTTGGCCCGGGCTTTCACACCTTCTTTCGCTGTCCTGGGGAGAAGATTTTTTTTCGTGCGAACCCCACCCAAAAAAAACATTCAAGTACTAATTAATTGTCATTTAATCTCCATTCATTGCCCAAATTGCCCCAAAAGGGAAAACACAGACATTGGGGAATCAGTTTTAACATCATCATAATATGAACAAACAAATCTATGTGTGATGAAAAAAAGAGATTTTCAATTTATGAAAGCCAAGAATCAAGATTTTGTCGGCCTCAAACTTTGTTTGATCCGACCGCAAATCTTCAGCCCATGCAGCGAATGCTGCCTCTAAGCTTCGGTTGCGCGCATTCCTAGCTCTGTCTTGATTCTCCGAAACATATTGCTCGATGTGCTGCCCACGGATCTTCAGGGGACAACAGGTATTGCCAACGGACATGTGAGTTAGTGTGCTCCAAATTTTGTTTTTTGGTGATGATGGTTTAAATTGAATTGATCTTGTATGATCTTTTCAAAAAGAATAAGTGCGGTTGGCTAAAAGGTAATCAGAGACATTGTCAATCTTTATCTTTTTGCCCCTAGGGAAAACATGTTATAAAGTGATTCTACAACTACGTTCATTATGTAGTACGTATAAGTGTTAAGTTAATTCAAGTCAAAAAAATGATAAGAAGGTGCCTCCAAAACGAAGGCAATTCGGTTCCAATCGAAATCCTCTGCAGCCTTCATGACTGCAGCCAGATCGTTGTCCAAAAGCCTTAGCTTGGGGAGGAATGAAACAGTGCACAAGTTGAATCGAAACAGGGCACACATCAAAAAGACAAGAAAACACATCAAAGTTCAACTATGTTTTTTTGCCACAGATTGCGATGCGTTTTCTGCAAAACACATCACAATAATCTAGATTTCAGGGGGAGGGCATCACACTTATCGAATCAAAATTCATATCCTAGATGTGACGCCCCCTTCTTGTAGCCTATTACTTTTGTGACGCGTTTTGCAGGAAACACATCACAACTCCAAGGCCAAATTCAATTTCGGAATGTGATTGCTTTTTTCTGGGATTCCTACGTTTTTTTTTGGTGGGTGGCCAGCCAAATCCCACAGCAGCCCAGATTGTGACGTGTTTTCTAGAAAACACATGATGATTTCCACGACTCAGCCAAATATATTTGGCTAGCAACCCTTTTTCGAATAACTCCTTGTGCTTCTCCACCACCTCCCCAGGGAATTGCTTTTCGAGCCGTGGCAGTAGCCACAACCACAGGCAAACGCAATCGTGTAGGACCACGTGGTCATCTTCCGACAGTTGCGCATTTTTCTGCAGGGATTGATGTACAGATGTTTCTCGAGTTTCGAAACACTAAAAGTTTGTTGGTCACCAAACTTTAAAACCAAACATTATGAAATTCTAGGTCAACCCCGTCCTTCGCCTTGGTTGAAGCTTCTGGGCTGGCACGGCGTGCAAAGTCCTGCAAATAGGAAGGGGTGAGGAGCCCTACAACATGAATCAAGTTTTAAAAAGAAGACCGGACAACATGCGCTATAAACCCGATCCTGACAAGCGCGAAGTGCATATAGGCAAGCTGTATCGTCAGTGCAGGTCAAAATATCTTGAAAGATCTCCTTCTGCTGGAATTTCGGATGTTCTGCACGCAGGGTGCTATTTGGCACCCAGAATTCCTGCGCCAATATCTCCAATGGAAGACCTGACAAACATAAATGCATGTGAAAGACACTAACCGCCCTGAATCGTAAATCAAAAATGAAACTACAACAAAATTCAGTGGAGCAAGCTTGAAATAGATTCTCATGCCTATACAGCGTCATGATGTATCATGATTGAATTTGGTACTTGTAAAATCACTCGTCGACAAGAATATGCGGGCCTGAGCTTTCATGGCGATAAAGGTCATAGTGCCGATGCACGATGTCCCGAAAAGGCTGTGGGCTTCGGAGCCTGTTTGCGCGTCACAGTGTGAAGACTAGAAAATCTCTGACAAAAAGCACTTTACACAGAGAGGGTAAAGAACATCAGAAAAACTTCACGCAAGTAGTATTATGCCGAGCGACATATTGTACAGAAGGGCCTTCTTGACACCATCGATCCTATGCCGTTTGATCGATACCATTTTGTTAAAGTCCGCAATCACACGCGATAGGATATCTTTCAGTGCCATCTTTGTTTTTCCCATGCGGCGCTCAATGTCAATCGCTGCAGCCACATCCGCAAACAGCGAAATGGCCGATGGCGGAACCTTCTCAGCTGTGACGTAGCCAAGTTCTTAGTTTTCACAAAGCCCAGAGCAGATTGGAAAAAATATAAAAAAGGAAAAACCAACGCAAGAACATCAAGAAAACCAGAACACTTAAGGTTAAATTGTTGAATGCAAGAAACTCAAACTATGGAGATAGTGATGGCCAGGATGCAAAAAATGAGCGTACGTGCAACGCACATACTTGAAACTGGAAAGCACATGCTTCAAAGTCTCAAGCTCCGTCGACGATGGCTCCAGTTCCCATAGGAAACTTACAATTGCAAACATGATTGTCAGCTTGCACTGGCCGTCAGTGACACCCACACTGAAGTCAGCGATACTCCGCGATCCATCAGCATTTGGAAACTTGCACACCACAGCATCAAAGCTGGAGATGTAGCCATGCAACACAAACTCTTGGAAGAACAACTCCACTTGGTTGTTGTTCGGGAAATCTGCAGGGATTCAAGGTGCAAGTTCCCGTTACCATCCACGCATTAAAAACAAACGCAAAAAAACACAAGTTGAAAAAACCAAGTAACAGCCATTCTTGCACTGCGCACTGAAATCAAATGCGTGCAGCGGCAACCAAAACTCCGAGAGGTTATCATTTGGCACCAACGTCAACACGGCGTGGGCTCCGGATGGTGGATCTGGAGCTGAGTTCACCAGGGAGTCTAATGCCTGAACTCATGCGTCGCATTCACAAAATATGTAACAACAACTGCCATGATGCAAGATGTAAGATTGAGTCAAAGTCACCTTTCTCATCAACGCCCTGTCGTTAAAGCGATCATTGATGTGTTGCCCAATGTTGCTCTTGGAAGCCACCTTAGCCGCCAAGCAATTACATGCAATTACAGGCAAACGTTTGAAACAACTGGATCCATTTTCCAAAATGCGCTAAATGAAACATATTTTACAGAGTAAGGACCGACCAATTTATGATAATAACAAACGAGGAACTGAATGAAGGTACACGCAAAGCTTCTCCACCAAATCAGATGGCACATTGCCATTCCGATCAGTGGGGGGGGTTTCATCCATGATACGAAGACCAAATGAACTACAGAGTTGAACTGTTCACTCCAAGTCACTCTTGGGCCCCAAAAACTGTTCGGTCTTGAAATTTCTCCACCATATGAAAAGCAATAAAAATCAATGAACAATGACTGGATCCAAGAATCAAAATCAAACAACAAAATTATCTAACACGGGTGCGAATTGACCCATGTACTCCGAAGAATCATCTGAAGTTACATTTGATTCCTGACACTAAAACGATCTAAAACGCATGACTGTAACAGTCTGTAACAGCAGCACTCGATGATGTTGCTTTCCCCTCCGACCAGATTCTATGTCGAAATCGCGAGAGGCTGACCATTGCTTTGCATTGATTCAGCCACCACCCCTGCCCCGATGAAACACAACTTCTAAAAGATGTGGCTTCGGCCGAGGCTGCCGTTCACCCAAATTAAATTGGCACCAGCGGTTCCCAGCGCGCATAACATTACCTAGAAACTTGATCTCAGGATACGGTTCCCACGAAGTTGCTTCCAGTAAAGACCGGTAGTATTTCACAGCTCGCATCATGTGTGGGAAATCAGTTTCAATTTCATTGGCAAGATCTCGTAGCTCCTCCATTCGTTCTGGCGCTAACCACGGCGTGACACTGGGCGCAGTGTTCACATTATCCATGAAGTATTGAGTTTCTCCAATCAAGCTTTGCGGCATCACCAGTAGCGGTTCTTGGCAAAGAGAATCATCGCTCATATTCTGTCGCACGCAGCAAAAGATATCCAGCCAGCGCTCATCTTGTTTCAATCTACGGGGAATTCGTTCAGAAAGGCGCACCTCTGAATCATCAGGCATACCTCACATGTTCAGAACTTGAAAGATTTTAAAAGGACAACTTCAACGCATCACTGCACAAGTTAGAGGTTGACTCATTGCTGGCCCTGTTCAATTGTCAACTCAATTTTTCATAATAACTTTAAAACTTGAAAACATTCATTCCGTCAAAAAAGAATGGCCTTCGCGTGGCACAAAGGTAAAACTCTGCGGCACTTTCTTCTTTTCGTGCCCCGGTTTCGGCTTGCGATCTCTGTACGCATTCTTCACGTGCACAGATTCAGGAAGGAGGCTCACCCAATCGCGGACCTTCAGACGGTAGAGTAATCCAAAAACGATGATCGAACGTTGATCCGATTTTTGTCTGAAGAAAAATCATGAAAAATAAAAAGTATTGGACACGACCACGTTCAAGCTAAAGTTTGATCCAAGCGTCAGTTTCCACCCAAATGGTTTTGAACATCATGCCCTGTTCTTCATACATCGGGGTCAACTTTTTGGTGATTGCCCTCATCATATCTCTCGGCGTCAAAAGGATTGATTCCGCATCGAGAGCACGTTTTACCAGACTCAGGACCGCGTCCACGTCCTCGTGGGTGTGGCCAACCACAAGATGACTGTGGTTGGCCGTTTTGAATGTCCGGGATTGAACGAGCGCCGTCAAAAGTCGAGAGCAATGACCATTTCTGATCTCCTGGTGCACGGTCATCCAAATTGAGATTGCGACTAGACAGGGCCCAACAGTCCGACAAAAAAGGCGACCAAACCATAAGGTTGTACTCAAAACAAGGCGAAGGATCTTTGACCGTATTATCGCTTTGTAGCATCATCCTCGCACGTCGGATGGAATGAACATCAAATGTGATAAATTTGACCCATACCTGCCATTTCCCCCCACCAAAAGAAAACACAAACTTCAAACTGAATCCATTGCCAAGGTGCTCACATGGGAATGGTTTTCCCTGCTGGGATGTGCGATTGTAGGTTTCCTCCAAGGATCGCATGACCTATCAAGTGAAAGCCGTATGTCTTCAATGTACTGTTGACACGTTGTCGCAAATAACGAAAAGCTCCTAACACAACATAGTATTTCAATTGAAAGATTTCTATCAGCAAGGCACGCATTCCCAGTTCCAGTTGCTTCCCTCAGTCAGAGCTTCGCTGGAGAGGTACATGAAACATCCATGCCCATGGACAATCACCGCTGTGAGGGTCAAGTAAGTACCTCGTACTAAAAAAACAATGGGGCTCCAAACAAAATGTGACACAAGGACTGACACAAGGTTACATAATAAATGGCAGCAAACAAAATTCTTCAAACAAATCAAAAATCAAAATTGAGAAATTAAAAGATAATCAATCGACCAAGGTTCGCCGCAACTCCTCGTATATCGATTTATTCGGTGTTCGGGCAAAGGGCCATCGAGGAAGAGATAACTTGGCCTTATCGTACGAATCTACGATAATGGTCACCAACCCTTGATGAGACCTCGAGTACTCCCTTGCCACCCAATACACTTCTCGGTCACGAAACTGCTGCGTGTAATGTTGCAGCAAACTGTCGCAGAATCGCGCATGGGTCTGGAAGTCCTCACAACACCATGCCCCACAAACTCCAACCAACATGTGAACAGGATGCTAAATTGAATTCAAAAATATTCAATAAATTAAATGTTAAACAACGTCTGTTTGACCACGACCACGACAAATAGCCAAGTTTCTTTCGCTTCGTGAATCGCGCACTTAAGCTCCGAACAAGTCTTGCACATTGAATGCGTGGACCGCTTGTGAAATTTCAAGCACACAGACCACTGCTGATAAACATCATAGAAGGTGCTTCGTGATGATGGTGTCTCTTGCTTCGCCCGGCACCATGCTGTAAACAACAGATACAAATTGGCAACATTTCCATGTGGTAGCTCTCGAACTGGCAGTTTGCCCGGATCAAAGTGCTCTGTGATCTGCTTGAGCGGACCTACAGAGCAAGGTCGGAGTGGTCGGCGTGAAAAAAAAAATTGCGTTGAAACCTACCGTTGCGGTCCTGCAACTGAACAAACAAAGATACCCTTCACAAACAATTGATCTTAAAATATCTTAAAGATAAACATCCCAGAGTCCAAGTAGTGACTGCGCTACCAGCCGACGTAGGAGATCAGAGCGCAAATCCTCATCTGAAGTTTCGAGCATAGAGCCAGAAGTGATCCTTAGAACAATCGACTGGTGCGAACTGGTGGCCATGATGCGTCAAAGGATGTTAATGCAATGAACTGCATAGAATGGCCAGAAACTTTACTGCAATCTAAAATAATATCTTTGCTCCAAGCGACCGGGTTGTCATTGATTCACCTGCAGTCCAGTACAAATGGATAAAGAATGCTTTCACGGTGGCACTCTGCACTGCAGGACGTTTTGCCAATCCTTGGTCACAAGAGAGAGTGGATCCATGTTGAGGATTGCTGATGTTGATGCTAATCAAACGCTCTTCATACAAGAAGAAAAGGAAAAGATAGTCAAGTTATGACCGGACGAAAGAACCTTCCAAGAAGAAATTACTGAAAAGAAACATTGACAAGCGTCCGGTTTTCCAGGTGCGTTCGTCTTCACCTCTATGACGTTTTTTGGTTCTGCGAAGCCGATTCTTACCCAAACCAAGCATCCGCAGCCATGATTCACGACAAACACTATGACCTGATGGGGGGGGGGACATGTGTGGAGACAACATTTAAAAAATCCATAGACACATTACAGTAACTACTTAATATTTTCATTTTCAACATATCATCTAACTTGATGTTACTAACTTGTCTCTTTTTAGGAACCCGAAATCCAACCTTCAATGCTGTAGTATCGCTTGCGGCGACAGTGTCCCGTCGACTGTAAAGACCACAAGACGCTATCTTGAGCAGCTTTTGTCAAGCACCAGAATGCCTGGCACACCCTCAAAAGCAAAGGGAAGGGGATAGTACACTGGCAGCTGCATTTCGGAGAGCGGATTGTGGCCTTGATCCTCCGAACATTGATACCGTTTTTGGCAAAGGCATCCAAACTGCCTCCTTGAGAAGTTGCATCTTGCGTTGCAAGCCCATGAAACGACTGAAGCCCAGCCAGAGTCATGCTAACATTGCATGGTTCATCCGTCGCCAAGGCTTCAGTCTCTGACCCACTGGAATTCCTGGGCCATCACGACAAATTTTTTGACATACTGAGTAATCTAATTAGTAGATGAAATGAGAACTTCTTTCCAAGTACCATTTAACGACACACAAACAGATTTTTAATTGTTTTTGTCCGCCATGTAGCGATTCTTCAGATTGTTCGCCTTGTTCTGAACCACTAGCACTGTCACTACTCTCCTCATTGGAGCTACCAGTACCATTGCAGTCTTCTTCCGATGATGTGACGTCATACCGCCACACTGCAGGTTTTCTTCTTACTGGCTGCGGAGCTCCCGCAAAGCAATCTCCATCATCATCATTGCAATCCCAGCGTCCGAGGATTCCCATGGCAAGGAGGCTGGGAGAAGTCAAGAAATTGTAATTTGTTTCATTGATATCATTGAGTATTATCTATTGTGGAGTAAATGGAAATTGCTAGCCGTTTGAAGTTCATGAATGTACTTGGTTCACAAATATGTCACGAACGGTTTTCATGTTTTTGGCCCAGTGAGTGGCTTTTCCTTACAATATCCCTGGCCCTGTGGTTTGGGTCTAAGTCATGAAAAGGAAGAAAATCAAAAAAACATGACAATGAAAAAACAAAACTCCGATGTTGATACAGCCTGCTCGGGTATGTCTTTGGACGACATGTTTTTCTGGGTTTTTAAACTCGAACAGCATTAAGAATCAACAATCTTAGTCTTAGTCTTGCATTTTGAACACTTGAATACTGCAAGCAGCATGAAGTAAAGAAGTTCCAGTGCTATCCAAAAAAATCACATTGAGTCTTTGGGTCAAGTTGCATCAACATTATTTCAAGAAGTGAAGTTGCTCATGTGATTCATCTGGATGACTTTTTGTTGAATGCTGCCACCTCCCCCAATTTTCACATATTTTCACGACCACTTCCATGACACATCGTGCGATCCATCAGCGGCCCTGATCCAAGTAGCGCTGCATCAACGCAGGATCCACAGCTTTCATTGCGATTGTGATTGCAACGGCAGCAGCTCGGAGAGCAATTGAATTGCCAGCCAGACGAGCGAGTTCCTAAGTTTTCGATCGATCATGCCTGGGAGATTTAGAATTAGACCGACTTGAGCATGATCTCTAATGCCTAATTTAAATTTCCACTAAGAAGCGGCTTGCGAAAAGCAGTCAGTGTGCATCCGATGCAGGGGGACCCCCATAAAGATGAGGAATTCTGCACCTCAGTTATCGCAGCGGCTGAGGCAAAGCTGGTGAATACCTGTGAGTGAGTGAGGCTTCGCGTTTTCAAGCCAAGATTCCCGTTAAAAACCTTTCTTGATCTGTGAGAAGGTACTTTCCAGCAGGCCTCAGGATTTAAGTGTTGGTGTGCCCCAGTATATCATTTCTTAATGTCTTCAATTGTTCAATGGTGTTTTGGGGCACTGACGTTAAGCAGCAGAATGGAGTTTCCCCACCATAGACAGGGCTCATCCTCCCAATACTTTGGCTTGAATTTGCAACTTCGAATCTGCCATGGCGGAAGTAGAGCAAGTCCAAGGCCTGAGCGCAGCATGGGTGACCGAATTCCAAGTGATCATATACATCCATTTTTTAAATACATTATACTTAAACAGGTCAAACAGGCCTCCTCCTCCCGACGGCTGGAAATCACAGCCTTTGCCCGAGGAAATCGTTTCCCAAAGGAGCCACGAGCCAGCTCGACCTTAAGGGTGACGTAAGGGAATATATTATGCAATCGAGATTCTTCATGATTTAAGTAAATAATTTGCAAGTAGGGCACTGTAATATCATTGTCCTTGGCCCACTTCTCATGCCGCTTCTGCCACTTTTTGGCCATAGCATCATTGAGTACCCTCAGAAAGCACATGGGAAGTTATGTATAGCAAGGTCCAATGTGTTGATGAAGTTTTTGAATTTCAACATTGTCCAAGACACTCTCTTGACAAATTTTTCTTCCGCAGTTCCTCCCGACGCGCAATATCTTTCTGGACAACAGGCTGGTGACGTAGGAAGCAAAGATCTTTCCTTAGCTTTTCATCGGTAAATTGTGTGTGTGATGTTTACCTTCAGGGACTTAGCGGTTGTGATCTAAAACCAAAAAATTGTCCAAGGTACCAGTTCAGTTCCGGTGACACTCGCATTTGCTCACGAATGCCTTCACAAAAACTCTTAAAGTCACGTTTGGAATGCGCCAGCATGAGATCCTTCAATACCAAAATGATAAAGATCCGCTGGCGGGAGATAGGCGCTCCATGGTGCAACCTCAGATAAAAGTGTAAAAGGCAAGGAGTATGGTAGGGTGATGGCTTGCTGGAATGCAGGAAGTCTAAGTCAAGTTACGGGTCAATGATCAACCATGCTGCAGCGTACCTTGGGTCTCTTTGCGTGTTTTCGGTTGCATTTGACCACTGAAGACTGAATAGTTCAATGTTTCATACCAGTTTGAGCCAAGGATCTGTGACAATTCTTTTTCGATGTGCTCCAGGACGACATCGAGGACTCTGGTGAATCCCAACACGTTCTCCAATACAACCGACTTAGTTCCACATGTAAGGATGTTAGTTGGGCAAGAATTATCTAGAATTTGAAACGCCATTTGAATGATGTCAAAAATCAAACTATGACATACTATGACCATTGACTTGTGCACTAAAGAGACCAATATGCGACCCATAGCCAAGCAGCTGCCGGTTCGGAATCCCGGATGTTCTGCAAAGTCTTCCACATTTGTTTGGCGTTGGGGTCGCCCAATAAGGGCGACATCGCATGCAACCCACTGTAAGGCTGACATGGAAAACCAGCTGTGTACAAAGCAGTGGTCTTCTTGAACTTCGAGACATCTCCTGCAAAGATGTCTCGCCATTTCCTTGGTTTTAGTGAAGTGGAACAATGTGGAACATCTGGGAAGCAGACTCTTTGCGATTAGAAACTTTTTGCAGCTGTGGATCTGCGACGGAGTTGGAAGGTTGAACTTGGCAAACCGGCGAGGAGGTTCACTGATTTCACTCCGATACCTGGGGTGTGAAAATCAAGGAATGGGTAAACATTAAGTTCGCTGATGTTTCAATCTCTGATATTTCATGGTGAGAAATGTGAAATACATCTCTTCAAATAGAAGAATGTTTTGACTTGCGAATCAACATGTCCTCACTTCAGATTCAATAGATTCATGGCAAAATGTGCAACAAAGAGACTGGTATTCCACCACCGGATTCTTTGGAGAAGCCCGGGCCAACATCAATAGTGCCATGAGCGGAGTGTCAATTCCAGAGCCTTTCAACTTGGTTCAATTTCCACAGCTCAGGATTGGGCAAAGTGTTTTGACATCAACGTGTTTATATGTTTTTCACCTCAACAAGGATGATAAGGGTTTCAACTAGTTTTGGCAGATCGGTGATAAAAAGAATGAATAAGCCAAGGCACAATCCGAAGCATATGTGTAGGGCCTTTTGAAATACTTCCAGAACTGGTGGAGCCCTCAGGGGCAGATCGGCCCAGATCAGCAAGCAAGGAAAAAGTGGGTTGTGGGCTGAAGGTTCAATTAAGTCAGGTGACCTCCAAGAGATGCAAAGTGTTGGCCAAACTCCAAATAAGATATCTGCTCCGCATCGAGCTCCTAGCAGGGATTAGCAGGGTTTGGTCATGAAAAAAGGATTGAAAACAATGAAAAACATATTACTTGAAAACCAATTGCGTGAGCAGTCCTGGTACCGGAAGTCTGACACAGAAACGGAGTCAGATTCCTCATCCTCACCTCCAGCTTCATCCTCGAAGCTCATCTCTGATTCATCCTCGAAGCTCATCTCTGAAGGATCCTAAGGGTTATACCGTCCTAAATTCATATCTTTCAACTTGAGCCTCACGGCTGCTGTGGCAAGAGCCAGTTTGATTTTGGAAAAGATCCAGTTTCAATCGGATTGGCATATATGTATATAGAATCTATATGAATTTTAATTGGTCCTTTCAGACTTTCCATATGAAAGATGCTTTTAACTATAGATTGGACCATAAGATCCATAAGTCCATACAAGCCTAACATCAAACAAAATCCAACATCAGCCCTCCTCCATCTGAGTTCCCTTGATCTCCAGGTTCGTTTGGACTCGAGCCAAGAAACGGTGCAGGAACAGCTGATGGAGGCTTCCGAAATGGCTTGGATCAGAAATGGCTCCTGACCGCCTCAAGGCAAGACTACAAGATGGGCTCCCGAGCCGATCGTTATAAATGGAGCACCTACTAAGCAGAGTTTGCATAAAGCAAAGCATTTTCTCAATCCAATAACAACACGTTTGTGAAATCACAGCATATCACAACATCACTGTCTCTCCACACGTTTGTTTCATGTCAGCATGGTCAATTTTCATGGTTTATACACGTTATAAGTCCAATAACATCTACCCTGTGATTTTTAAGCTTCTGGGGTTCTTTAGCTCCTCATTTAGTAGGAAAATACCTCATCCGCTCCCCCCAATATCACAGGGTAGACATAGAAAAAGTAGATAGTTGTTGCGAACGGAAAATTCATGTTCACATTCAGGGTGGTAGATTTGGCCCTGAATCGAGCTGCCAAACCCTGGTTTCACCAATATTCAGATCCGGCGTGGTGCCATCTGTGGCTTTGTTTCTGGAGGACAAATCTGCAACCTTGTTATTTCACCATCATTTTTTTTTGGGGGGGTCTTTGGAATCCGACCGGGTCACAGTCTAATTATTTGGTGGTACATTTCCGGCCGGCAAGTTTTTTCAGCGATTTTAGTGCCAAATTGCTACCCATTCGTTGGTGGTTTCAACTAATTTACATTTTGACAAACGTCAAATTGCATCATTTCCCCAAGGAGCTACACAAAAAAAACATGTTGAGACCAGCGCCCACGTACTCAAATGCCATTCTACCCCTTCCGAAAATCTCCCACTTTTTCGTTGAATATTTCTACCATGGGGTTCTCCAATCTCAAGATGCCTGAATTCACATTCACGACTGCTGCTGCCCAGTGATTCTTAAAGTCCTCGGGGGCTTGAAGATTTCAAACGAGTCGGGTGTTGGTCGAACATGGAAATTTCTGTGTATATATATATATATACATATAATATGCCATTTGTAGTTTGCGGGGGGATCTACATGCATGACCCACTTGTAAGATTTGAAACCCAATAATGATCGTATGAAACTGATTCATAATGTATGCTGATCCTATTTCAGTAACAGTCTTCACAGGGGATCTCAAATGATTTAGTAACCTTTATTTCCACTGTTACTACGGAGACCGGGATAACCCTTTTCAACAACACAGCGCTTTAATGTCTGAAAATGGCTACACAACTTGCACAAAAACCAAGCACCTTAGTCCAAAATGCACGATGGAAACAGGGAGCAATACTAAAAAATCATGAGAAACCAAGTGGTTGATAGCAAGACCGTGCATACAAATAAAAAACACGAGCGGTTCTGATCATGTTGATTGTGAGTGAGATTGAGACATCTAAATCTGAATCGTCAAACGACAATTTTTCTGATTGTAATTGTAAGACAATTATGGAAGCAAAATAGATTGCCAAAATGGAAACAAGAAAGGCCCCAAAATAGCCAACTCATTTTAAACTGATCCGGCCAATGCATTTGCAAATGCTATCAGCTTTCAAATTCCATGTTGTCGTCGGATTTGGGAAGTGGCATCCATTAAGAAATATGTATATATATATATATTATTATACGGATACGGAGTATTGTACAAATCTATGTG
>OMLO01001193.1_pt1 | contig 19478 bp, 13 predicted proteins | sample 1674811 | NCBI WGS metagenome assembly OMLO01 (sample SAMN06265003, study PRJEB25207) | coral metagenome | isolation source: Coral host | place: Mexico:La Bocana,Puerto Morelos, Mexico | collected 2008-11-13 | reverse complement strand
GTTAAATCCACGCAAAGTCATAGCAATGGCAATTTGCCCTATTATTGTTCACTTCACTACTTAGCGCGCGCGCTCGAGGAATGACGTGGCGTGTGAATTTTGTGCGCAGTAAGGATGCGCAGAAGCAATGCGACCACCTTCACTTGACATTTTGGGTGGTCGCTTACGGGAGGTTCGATTGTATGTCTAAGAGGAATAAAATGTCTTAGACGAATAATATCTCTTAGAGCGGTTTCCCGGTAATTGAGTATCGAAGGTAATTTTGGTTTTACGACACTCGATTGAAAACCGCTCTAATAACGTTTTAGACGAATAATACTTCTTAGACAATTAATATGTCTTAGACGAATATCAAGTCTTAAACTTATACGAACAATAGTCTTGGACTAATAATACGTCACTTTTTAATGCATGTGTTTTTTTTATTAAGGGAAGCAGCACTGAGGATCATCAATAATGACAACTGGATGGCAGCAATGAGAAATAAAACCTGGGAACAGAATCACGTGACCACCCCATTAAGAAAGCTAATAATAAAACTTCCTGGTAAGTTCACGTCATTTTCCGTAGTCTTACATGAAATATCTCTCTATTTGTTTATGGCATTTTTACCTATTAGTTAAGTTGGCGGCTGCTTAAACGAGTCGTTTTTCATCCGTGTTAATCTTCTCCATCCTTAACCATCCTTGCTCCTTCATAGTTTATTATTACCCCTTTGATGTTTGTCTGTCTCAGCAAACTATTCTTTTCAGCTTTCTTTCTTTCTTTTTTTTCCTTTCTTTTAATTAATATGTGGCCAAAATATCTCAAAATACCGCGAATGGGCTCCTGTAATTGTAAAGAAGTGAGATTCTAAACTTGATTTACTTCAAACACTGTTTGAAAAGTACGTTTTTATCTCCTTTGTATCCTCAGAAGTGGCAGAAGTTGTCTTTAACCGTTGCGTCAAAGACAATGGCCTTCACATAGAGGATGAGGAATATCAAATTACGCTTTATTACGAGTTCTTGGAAGATGTGTACGTAGACTGGTCAGATAATGGTGACGGAGCGGCCTCGGAAACTTCAAGTCAAGTGAGCTTTTCAATGGAGGATGTTTCCGAGAGTGATCCATTTCGGAAGATCCGCGGGAAAGCTGGGCAGTCTGAAGCTGTAGCTCAGTTGGAAAAAAAGCATTATCATCCACTGATGATTATGGTAAATATACAACTATTTTTGTGGGGGATGTTTGGATAAAACAACGAACATAGTTTAAGCCCTCCCGTAAGTGACCGTCCAAAATGCCAAGCTTCTGTGGCTGTGGTCGCTTGCAGGTAGAGTTCCTTAGACGGTCTCAAGTTGTGAAGCAACCTGTAGTTGTTTTGCGAAGTCTAAAGCAGTAGAGACAGTAGAAGACAGATTCCCATTTTGTTTCTTCAACGGAAGAGTAATTTTGCAGAAAATTCGTTAGGAAATTGTGGACTACCTCCAGAAGTAGTCCTCTTTTTTGCCCTCGTAATGGAACGTTACCTTTTGCTACATTTTTCTGTTTCCAGTCTCTTTTCAGCCAAAAACAAAAACGGGGAATAGAATTTTGAAAAACTCGTACCATTATTCAACCGTCATCCCAACCGGTTTATTCTGACAAATGGTAAGCACACAATGTCTGCGCTCGGAGGCTATTGTCTCATACATATCGCTCGATCACGTGATTTGTTTTGTCCAAGGAGAATGTGCGGAAATTAATCAGTGGGTTATAAGGGGGTGTCCACTGGTTACTTTGTCCTTTTGATTAGCTTTACAACTCTGTTACAGGTAAAGAACCAACGAGAACAACTGCTTGCTCATCCTCTTGTGACATTTCTTTTGAACTACAAATGGCAGAAGTTTGGAAGATACATCTATTACTTCAAGCTCTCCCTCTACTGTATATTCCTCTTTTTTCTTACTGGCTATACTGTGTACTCAACTGAGAATGGAACAGTTTGTGTCAATGGAACCAGATCCGCACCAAGTCCAGACACTATCGACGAAGATTCCGCTCCTTATGTACTCTGGATAAAGGTTGGCCGCATTGTCATACTGCTGTTAGCATCATGGCAAATTCTTTCTGAGGTAGGAATATTTTGAGGGAGATTGGCACTGCGCTCGCAATGATGATTCTGACAGTTCAGCTGCCTAACGGCTGGGCTCTGGGCTCTGGGCTTTAGATCGAATGATCCTGGTTGGGTGCAGAGGAGAGTCGCAATGTGCACCGCAAGACAATTTACTCTGTATTACTCACTCCCGCGCCACCCAGGGGTGTAAATGGGTAAAAGTGAGTCAAGGGCAAACTGACAAAATGCTGAGGAGGGAGGAGGGAGGGGGCGTAACTTGTATCCATCCTGGAGCAGTCACATTATTGTTTTCTAGATGGATTTTTTCCCTCGACAGCGCATTGGGTACTTCAAGGTCTCTTGATATCTGACAGTAAAACTGTTTCTAAAAACCGACTTTTTTAATGTTTCTGGCCTCATTCTGAAGGGCTGTTTCCTGAGAGTATTATAAGATGATAATCCTGGCATTTCGTTCTTTTGTTTTGTGAATCTCATAGTGTTTTCCTCGTTCATTTTAGTTGTTTCAGATGCTGTATCAGTTCAAGCAGTACTTCAGCTGGGAGAACCTTTTGGAATGGGCCGTTTATGTACTTGCTCTCGTCTACGTCGCTGATGAGTTTGATGTGCCTGTAGTTAACAGGTTTGTGACCCGCAAATATAATGGAATTAACGGAATGCTTTAGTCGGGAGAGTTGTAGCCGTTTACAAAATAGGAGAATCTTTGCTGATGTCCTTAATTGCATTTTTCCTTATTAAAATACGACTTTGCGCAGAGAAGGCATCGCGCTAGAGACGAATTGACTAGAAACATTTAATCGCTTGTGAAACCTATACCCGTTTCACACCCACTAAACATCTTTAATTAAAACCAGGTTAAAAAAGAATCTACAATTTTTTCTTTCCGTATACGGCTTCCGTCCACACGAGTTCGACGAATTCGGCAGCGAATCCGGATATCTTTAAATACGCTCTCCAGAGTGGAAAAAAATATATCCGTGTGGACGGGTGAATCCGGATATTTTCGAATCCGATGACGTAACAAAATCGTGTCCAGTCTCTTACTGAACAATAAACCAATATGGCGGCACAACGTGTAGGCCTAGTTTCTGTAGAGTGAATGCGGATACCATCGGATGCGTGAGGACAGGCGTATTCGATTTTAATACGCTACGTATGCACGGGGAAATTTTTGAATCCATAAAGAAAAATTTGCGGATTCAAGTTAAAAAATATATGGTTACGTGTGGACAGGGCCTAAATACATATCAAGGAGGCTGGCAACAGTTTCCAGCACGTTTCCACTACTGTTTAACAATTGATGGTACAATAATTGAATAATACAAATGATCAATCATTGGTAAACAAGTTGCGGTCATCTTTTTATATAACAGGTTACCATAGCAACAATAAGACGATGCTAAAAACACCTTTAAGTTTCAAAAACTTTAAGGTGGCTCTGAACCTACTTAATTTAAAGTTTTCAAACTTTTCAAAACGTTGCATCGTATCATGCTTATCTCAATTCGATAATAAAAAATGGGGGGTCACCGAGCTCGATTTTCACTGTACATGTAGTTAGCTTTCAAGCGGTTTGATAGGCGTTTCTTATTTATTTAACAGCTGTACTACAGGAAAAAGAACCATTGGAGCATTGTCAATATTTTTGGCTTGGATGGCCTTAGTTTTGTTCATCAGAAAGTTTCCCAAGCTTGGAATATACGTTGTGATGTTTACAAGTATACTCTACACATTTATGAAGTTTTTTATCATCTATTTGCTGTTCCTTGTTGCCTTTGCCCTTTCATTTTACACCTTGTTGCATGATCCTCAGGTAAGACTCAATGTGCTGTAATATAGGTCACTCAGACCTGAATGTTACAGTAACCTGACTAATAAATAGCCTGAAATTTCAGTAATCTCTCGCCCTCAGCCTAATTATTAGTCTCCTCCGCAGCCAGGAAATGGTACGGGAAAAATAATCTTCAAAGTCAGGGACAAGTCAGGGAATTTGATTTTGAGTAAGGATAAATTGACATTTTGAAGAAAAGTTAGGGAAAATTGAAACAATTTAACACGGCTGATTAGTACCATTGAAGGATGGACTAAACATTTTGGTCACTGTGATCTCAACGGCATTTTTCCTTAATGAAAAAGAAAAATTTGTCGAAAACGTAATGAAGAGTGGAAAGGACGGTTGTAAGTTGCGGCCACAAGCCGCTAGTATATCTGCATTTTGTATTTATATGGTCAGGAAAATTTGATTTTTATCAGGGAAAAGTCAGGGAATTTTCAAAATTGTTGTCTGTGGCAACCATGTAATAACTGGCACCTGTCATTCTCTCACACAGAAAACCGTTCCTGCTTTTGGAAATCCCGGTCGTAGTATCGTGAAGACTGGAGTCATGATGATAGGAGAGTTTGACTTTGACGACTTGTTCAACTCAGAGGATGTTACAGTGCCTGGCGTCACGTGGTTCATTTTTGTTGTTTTCGTGATTGTCATGACCCTCATCTTGATGAATTTGTTGGTAAGATTTCTCGGATTGTTTCAATATTTCTTTGCCCGCTGCAGACCCTAATTTAGAGAGACAAATGACGGAGAAAACTGGGAGAAGATGGGAAAAATGTTCCCGCCAAACCGTCAACTGTCGCCTCGCCTCCAGTTTTCACGCGGTCACAGTTCTTGTCTGCTTTTTTCACTTCATTTCCGATGATCCAGTAGAAAGGGCTCGGACTGCACGCATTGTCAAGTAGTAGAGTCGATTTAGTAATGGTCTAGGCCGTCATTTTCTCGAGGGTAGCTCATAATAAATTCGCGTATTTTCTGGGAATAATTCTGAATGTCTACTGTAGAACATACATCGTACAACTCCGCTTAGAAACTCCAGATAGCTACCCAGATATTTTACCGAATAACTTTGGATAGTTGAAACATCTGCAAAACAATATTTTTCCCTATGTATTGCTCACCTCAGGTGTGAACTTTGCAAGTGCGTCTACGAATGTTGATACCTGGTTTGTCCTTTAGTTGCCATTAGAAAAACAACCGCTCCCTTTTTATGTCTCGTCAATTTGACGTTTGATACAAAGTTCGCAGCCAAAATTTTTCAATATTCTGATAGCTATATCTATTCATTTTAGATCGGTTTGGCTGTAGACGACATTAAAGGTGTCCAGGAGCAGGCAGTTCTTGAGCGACAAGCCATGTTGGTACGAACTGAGTTACATAACCTGAGTTGAGGCTTAACTTGTGGCAAATCCGTCTAAAAACCTGCAGAAACTAAATATGTAATGCCAATTATCAATTTCAAAACGAAGTGCGCCTAATTTGCCATCATGGCCTACCTTCCTATAAAATACGTGGAACTTGGTCATTTGACGTTGTTGATATGCAGAGGATGTCTAAGAAATGTACCATTGATTTCCTCATTAACTGAACCCGTTGTTTGGTGACGTTTTCTTTGCCGTTCCCATCGTGGTTTCCTTAAGGTCCTGTACTGATCGACGTTCTCTTCTTTATTGAAGGTTGATTTAGCAATAGATGTAGAGAAAGCTTTGCCGAGAGCTCTTCGAAAGCGTTTTATTCCCGACAGACAAGTAATTCGGCCAAATCAGTACCACGGATTCAAACGTTACTGGTACAGTCCGCCTATCTCTGCAGAGAATGTCCAAACAGCTCTTAACCCAAAGAAGGTTGGTGTCACGCGTAAGGCTTCTTCTTTTAAAGACGTTTGAGAGCGGTCTTCACAGCAAATGAATTAATTGAGTCGTGCTGTTTTTCTTTGTAGAGTCCACTTGAAAGATTGAATGGCCAAACAGAGGAGCTTCAGGAAACTGTGAACGGGATGAAGAATCGAATGAAGACAATGCAGTGTAACCAGGAAGAGATTCATAAGATGTTGAATGGAATCGTCAAGAAACTTGAAGCCATTGTCGAGGGAGACGACGATGAAGATGACCAGCTGTTTTAGTCACGTGCTTTTGCCGCTGGTCGGTAGAAAATAAACAGCAGACTAGATGTATGACTTATAGCTGACTATTATCAATTGGCTTAGTTTTTGCTGACATTATGTGCGATAGCGACGAACGCATCAAAATAAACCGTACGCATAAAAAAAACTGTAACGTAACAGAAACGACAGGCCGTGTTTGACCACTTTTCCAAACACCGAGAAGAGAGTTCAAAATTTGGCCCGTTGTGGCAGTTGAGTATTTTTGACGAAATTCTGGATACGTGGTCAAACATGGTCCTGAATGTTAGATGTATCGTCTCAGTTGAAGCCGTCACCTGATTTTCTTTGTTTAAATTTATGAATTATTGATTACGAGAATATACGAATGCACACGAGAAACAAGTTTTCAAAAACATATTTAATATTGGGCCAAGTAACCAAGTTTTTTCATCGCCCCCAACGCAGCTCTAGTAGATTAGTCTAAGGTGTACATTTAATGTCATATAATTTATTTACTCACGGAGCACCAAGGGGTTCACAAGAACTCGTTCAGAAAATGCCCGTGCATTCCAGGATCGAATTGGAATTTGGAAATGTTGGTTTTCGTGGTGAGGGGAAAATCGGAGTACCCAGAGATAAAACCTCTCGGAGCAGAGAATTTAACCAACAACAAACTCAACCCACATATGACGCCGGGTCCGGGAATCGAACCCGGGACTCATTGGTGGGAGGCGAGCGCTCTCACCACTGCACTATCTCTGCTAAATAGGAATAACTTAATTATGGGAGTGCTTTTCACTCCAAGACCGAGCTGCGCACGGTAAACTTGAATTTGTAGCTGCAGTGACCAAGTAGGATTAGGTGTTTGCTAATAAAAGTGAAACTTGGATTCAGTTTGAAGACATGATTGACTATCGCACTTATACACACATTCAACTTAAACAGTTGTGAAATTAAAGCCTGAAAAGAATTGCTGCCTGAACGGGATTCGAACCCATGACCTCTACGATACCGGTGCAGTGCACTTCCAACTGAGCTTTCTCGGATGTGATCACATTGTCAGTTGGTAATATACTCATATGAGGTGAAGAATGCAAATGAACATTGCGAAATTAAAGCCTGAATTTTTTTTTGTAGCTTTCATTTCACAACTGCTTATGTTCTACACTTCTTATCCATAGAGGGTGCTCCCTTACAGAGCAGAGGAGGGATGTAACCTCCCTACCTCAAGCACTAACTTGTAAGGAAAAGTATCGGGGACCCACACATGCAGTTAACGAAATCGAAATTCTCGCGAAACTCTTGGACTGACTAACTCATCATACTTGACCATCACAATCGCTTGTGAAAGCCGGTTGGAGAAAAAAAATCCAGAGTTCTCAAGTTTTTCCTTTCAATTCAGTACCCTGTACCCATAGACTTGCAGGAATGAACAGTGACTTTATTCAATGAGATTACTTAATGTTAGGAAAAAGTAAATCCAGGCACTGAGTTAAACAATCAAAATGTTGTTATCGCTCTCGTTAATTCAATCAAGCAGTTCTTCCTCGAATTCACATTCAGAATCTATTTCTTCATCTTTTTCATCTAATACAGGCGGATTATTCCACTCAGTGGTTTCAGTGTCCACAAGCTCAGTTATTGTTAAAACACAGTTTTGATTAGATTCGCGTTCTGGCACAATATCTCGACTGTCGAAATGGTTTGTAGAGCCATCGCTATCACAGGAACTCATATCAAAAAGTAGAATTCTTGGCTTCAGAGGCCTGGGCTCAGCAAATTCTCGATGGCAGACGCAAGGAAGAGTGAAAACAACGTCTGTCTGTGACCTGGGTGCTAGATCCCAGGACGATATTTCCTCAGACTCGAGGTCAGGTTCGTCATCCAGATAGTCGCGTTCTCGTATGACCTTAAGTCGGGACACATGTCCTAGGCTTCTCCGTGCATCTCTCTCAATCTTGGATTCTTCATTAACAGGCATCTCTCTCTCAATCTTGAATTCTTCATTAACAGGCATAGGAGTTGAAACACGCGGGCTAAATTCATCAGGGCAGCTATTGTACACCTCCTTGGGCATGTCACAGAGGACCTGCTGCGCCCATTTAGAGTTACGGCTCTGAGCCTTGGTTCGAGGTTTAAGTAAGGAAAAATTCCTACAGAAATTATCATCTCCTTTGAATCTCTGTATACCACCTCTAAGTTCACCAACTTCGTCTTCGGCCTTTGGATCGCAATTGATTTCTTGCAGTAGTTGTTTAGCGGCTCTTTTGGCTTCAAATCTTTCTGTGGCTTTTCTGACCTCAAGCACTCTCCTACACTTTTCGCATTTTGATGAATTACCATTGCAGTGATGTCTCTGACCTAGCGCTTTCCAGTGGAGAGACTTGAGTGGCCGGTCATTTTCACCTCTTGCCAGCATACCACTGGCTACTTCAGGTTGCTTGTTGTGATTCATCTCCTTGACAGGAATGATGTTGTTCGTCTTGTAGAGATCGTGTGGAGTTGGCTGCTGTGAAAGTTCAGTGGGAAGCTTCTGTAGATCGGCAAAGCGTACCGATTTACCCGGCTCTTTTGGAAGTTTAAACACGTCAGGCATTTCTGCATCCGGCTCCAGAATTGCATCTATAGCTGCTTGCTCAGCTCGCATGATACTTTGCGCTAGGTGCATTTTTCGTCTACGCCAAGACAGCCTCGTCCCGCGGGAGCCGTTAGCAGAGTCTCCACTGCTTCCGAGAATTCTCTGCAGCATAGGAAATTCTCCATTCCGTGATGTTAGACTCGGAAACACATCTGAACCTTCCGAACGTTTTTCTGCAGCTTCTTCAAGCATAATTGTGAAAAGGAAAAAGAATAAAAGTTACCAACAAACTTTCAAGCTTAAGTAACCAATTAATCAAAACGTCATAATCTGAAAAAGCTTAAATAAGCGCGCGCGTGCTTCAGAGACGCGCGCGCTCTTCAGAGAAATTCAATGCCTTTAGCGAAGATATCTGGGGTGACCGTTCTGTTACAGGAGTCCAGTTTTTCTTTCCCTCTCTTTTTTTTTGTCAAAGTTCAATTTTTCTCTGTTCATTTCTTTCACAGAATATTGTGAACTGTTTTTCCATGGATCTGGTGCGTGTGCACATCAACAATTTCTTTCCTTTTCAAGAGACTGAGACTTTTTCCCGACTTCATATCCACACTTTGCATACAAAAATGTTTTCTTAGTAACAAATCATAAAAGTTGGTCTTTGAGAAGGCAAACCGTCCGTATAAGCTTAGTTCCTTGCCCCCGAGTGGGGGATAGGGCCGGAGATCAATGCTCGCCATCTGTCCCTATTCTTGGCCACAGCTGCTGCTGCGGCCCACGATGTAAGTCCCAGCTCAGCGCATTCCTTCTCCACAGTTCTCCGTTATGTTTCCCTTGGCTGTCCTCTACTTCTTTTTCCACTTGGTGCCCAGATGCCACGTGTGGGTTTCGGTTTGGTGCCATACGCAGAACATGACCTATCCACTTCCATCGCCTGCGTCGCACTTGTGTACTGATCCTTTCGATTCCCGCTCTTCTCCGAATTTCAACATTGGGCACACGCATGGGCCAATGGACTTTCAAGATTCTCCTTAGGCATTTGTGAAGAAAGGTCAAGCTTTTTGTCCGTATAAGAGCATACTTTAAAATACCTTGTGCTCATAAGAGCTATTTTATTACAATATATTTCGATTTCTTAAAAACTGCATCAAAATGTTACAGTCGCTTTTAGTGCATAATTTAAAGGGAAATGATAAGCTTAATATTTATTTTGACTGAGAGCATATCAGTAGCTCAGTCAAATTAGATTGCGGTAACTATGTAGTCTGCTTAGTGATGGTTGCGTGACAAACCTCGTGAGACACCGTGCAGGACTGGGTCGAGTGTGGGTCGACACGTAGACAGACTCACAAACCGACAGAGGAACCAAAATGTACGTTTGCATTTCGCCATAGTTTATTCATCCCAAAGGACGACTGTCGCTTTCTTGTTGCAGGATGGAAGCAAAATATAATTTGAGAAGCCCAGGTAGGTGTTTTTGTGGAACAATGCTAATGAGGCAATTTTAATACATTGAAGAAAGACCAAAACAATTTCCTCGATTCTCGAAGACGGCTTGAGTGAGATTGTTATGGTTCTGTTTCCTCTTCATTTCCAGGCGTCAAGCGCTTGATGAGAGAAGCCAAGGAGCTAAATGAACCAACAGAACTGTATTTTGCCCAGCCACTTGAGGTAAACAAATAGCTACGTTCGCGACTTACTTCGAGAGAATGTGAAAGGCGGAAATTATATTTACAGACAAGTTTATTTACTACAAAGCTCATTTCTGGTTACGCAGAGTTTAATTGATATAACTTGTGTCAGTGGACACCGATCGGCAATTTTTATCAGTTGTTGTTGGTAGTCTATAAAGGCGAATGCCAGAGCTGCACAGTCGATATAAAGCTGAAGTTGTTTTTAAAATAAATGTGGCATAATTTCAAGACAAATAGTTTATACACATACAGGGGATGTCACTCATAAAGCACGTCTTGCATCATTCCTCACCAGCTGATATATAGGGATATGTGGGATAAAACATTAGGTCCAGGGTGTTTGAAAGGTAGATAACGCTATCCACTGGACAAATCACTATCCGGCAAATACATGCACACTGTAGTGTAGTTTGTTTTGTTAACACTATGTCTTATCTCCTGGATAGTGATTTATCTGGTGGATAACCTTATCCAGCCTTCTAACACCTAGGGCCAGACTAACATGAGCATTTCCTCTTGGTAGGATAATTTGTTTGAGTGGCACTTCACTGTACGTGGTCCCCCTGACAGTGACTTTGCTGGTGGACGTTATCATGGCCGGATAACCCTACCTCCTGAGTATCCCATGAAGCCACCCAGTATTATGTTACTCACAGTGAGTATTGCAAGGATAAACTTCCACAGTAAAGCCTGTTTCTCATAGACTGCGTCTGTTGTCATAGTTTAACCGATACTTCAAAAGCATAGACTTCTTGTTATGATAAGTGCTTGTGGCTGACGACATGCCTTGAAAGTTGAATGGTAGTTAGGTTCCCAGTCATGCCACCCATCCTGACCTTGCATATATCCCATTCAAAATTCTGGTTTTAATTTTGGAAATTTCCTGTCATGATCAATTTGTAGATTTTGTGGAAACTTTCCCCAAGAATTCTGTACCATTTGCCCTAATCAAATTTTTTTGGAATTTTTGGTTAAATGGACAGCACCATTAATGGTGGTTCTGATTCTGATAGGGCAGCAAAACAGCTGTCAGAGGTAGAATTAGCAACTGTGTTAGACCATAGTTAATAGATGAAAATGGTTAGGAAACCTGGCAGTGTTCTTTGTTAATGTGGGGGTTAACCCTGTGCAAAAGCTGGCAAAATACAAAAGGTGTTTATGTCTTCTCAAACAACTACATGTAAAGGCATGGTGATTATGTAATTCACGCATAGTCTATAAGCACAAAACAAAAGAATGATGTGCCTGTTTGTTTTCTTTTACTGTTATTAACTACATTTTATGATCAGACTAATTAATAATCATTTTAATGGTAAAACTTTTCACTTTTCAATGAACATGTCACTGACATTAAATAGACATGTATTTTTCGAAAGCCTACCCGGTATATTACATTCAATTCGACTTATGTTAGTCTACATGTAATACCCATGCAAGGTAGTTTTCATTTAATTAAATTGTAAATTTTGGATTATTTTTTAGCCAAATGGTCGATTTGAAGTAGGGAAGAAAATCTGTCTAAGTATGTCCGCCCACCATCCTGAAACATGGCAGCCATCATGGAGCAGTAAGTACTGAGTGGAATTACCAGTTTCCCAAGTAATGTTTAGTACAGCTATAGTATGCCCTGCAAACAGAGCCTCCCTGTAATCTTGTACAAATTTGAAAGAATGGGAAACCATCAATACCTTATAAATAAGTCAAACCGGTTATTTCAGTACTACCATGTGAAAAATATTACGAGATTCAGCCACAGAGAAATTGCATTACGACATATACACTGTAGCTTTAATTCAAACGCTTCAGTGTACATGTATCTTTGGAACAAAACGAGTCATGACTTTTTTATTGACTCTTTTTTCAGAGTTGCATAATTCGTGTGGATACTGAATGTACAGTGTAATTTTGACAGTCGACAGCTTGCACAAAACAGGCAAATGGAGGCATTTGACTAATATTATGCAGCCCCTGTAATTCATGTGGATACTGAATGTTTTCATTGTTACTATTGACAGTTCGCACAGTGCTTATGGCATTGATTGGATTCATGCCGACTCAAGGGGCTGGAGCAATTGGCGCACTGGATTACACTCCTCAGGAAAGGAAGGTTCTGGCCAAAAAGTAAGTGTGCTCTGTTATGTAATTTTCACCTTACTGTTTCATCATTGTAGCCATGATCTTGCTTACTTGTATGTTAAGTAGTTATCAGTTAACAGGGACTTAGCTAGGGTGCCTGTGCACCCCCCCTCTTTTTGCAAGCCTTTTTTAAGTAAAAAAAAAAACCTACACAAGGTGGCAGAAATGACATGACAATCTGGTGAGTACCCCCACTTTGACACAGCGTGACCCCTGCTTGGAGGAATTCTGGCTATGCGCCTGATGAATATCTTTTACTACTCAGTTGATAACCCAGGGCACTTGGTACATGTATGGTGAAATCTCACACCAAGACCTTGGTCAAGACTGAATGTTCGAGTTTCATAAAATATTTATTATTTAATATGGGTTTTTGGTTTATTCCTGCAAGCCCATAATTGGCCCATAGTCATTTTGGGAGAATAATGCCCTGCAATTAGCCAATCAGTGAGTGTTTTACATTGGCTACAAGAACAAGCCATGTACAATGTTCGTAACTGCCTGTGTAGTCAGGAAAATAAGCAAATCCTGTTTCAAAAGACTTTATGTAACTATACAAATTACACACAGTCGTCTGCTGTTTTGTCTGTGTTGGTGTTTACTTATTAATGCTTTTCATCTGAAAGCCTGCATGTTTTAAGTAGCATGTTTAATTGAGACAATTTTTACAATCAAGACTTCTGCCCATCTATGAGCGTCTTTTAACAAACCCTATTGAATTTAACAACACTTCTGTTTAGGTCACTCGAGTGGAAGTGCAATGGTTGTGACACATGTATTATGACAGCTCTGCGAGAAGCCACTACTGGTATGTACAATTATGTCATAAATCAGGTTTGGTTCGTAATCCTTTGCTTGTCATTTATACTGGGAGGTGTTAAGTTCACTTTCTAGTACATGGCGGATTATCTTTGTTACTGACTTTGCTTGGAAGACTGTTTAACTTCTGGTTTCCAGCTTAGTCATTTTTTCACTATAATCATATGTAGCACCAACAGTTGAAACTAGTTTTAAAGTGAACATGTTTTTGTTTTTGTGTTGAAGGACATCATAACTCATGGTAGATATGTTAATATTAGGTGATTCATCTAAAGAAGCAGAGAAAGAAGCTGCAGAGTTAGCTGCACAGATCACTTTTAAGGTAAGTTATCACAGTCTGTGTGACTGACATTGTGACCTTGTGGCTTGTGTAATTCAATCACCAAGATCTTTGTGTTTTGTACTTGTGTAATTAGAGAGCTTAAGCAAACCACGACGGCAGCAGTAATGAGAACGCCACCAAACAAAAGGTTGAATGAGTAGAACAATTGCTGTGAACATGCGCTATAAATCCTTGTACATTTCTTTACTGTCCTCTGCACAACAACAGTGTGAAATGACCAAGTTCTGCCTGTTGTGAAGAATGAGAATGACGACAGCTATTTTGTCATATTTTCATTTGGAATTGCCAGTTGACCCAGTTGGATCAGAAATACCAACTTTTGATCAGACAGGGCAATCTGATTAATCGATATAGCACCCTTCATTTCAACTTAGTAATTTTCTGTGTTTTGCACTGCGTTAACTAGTTGCTACCTTTCTATGCACTCAACTTGCCAGGGAGAGAATGAAAAGGAGAAAGCCTCTGATACAACCACAGCAACACCAGCATCTACTGAAACAGTCCAGTCACAGGCTGCCACAACAGAATCTCTTTCTATGGCTAATCCACAAATGGGTGCTACACCTATGGGTGCTACACCTATGGGTGTGCCTCCACAGTACTATGCCTCTTATCAGTCAGCATACCCTTATTATGCAACAGGATACCCAATGTACAACACGATGAATGCAAATCCTCAAACATCACTAGCTTATCAAAATACTGCAGCAACCTCTACTGTGTTGCCCAATCAGGCTGGCACTGTACCTCTACCAGCCAATCAAACTACAGGAGATAGTACCACAGCTAGTAGTGTGCGTCAAAGGACTGCTGTCAATCATTCTACTGTAGGACAAAATACTCCTCTGCCCACAGGAAATGTTTCACAGGGTAATAATTCTGTTGTCCAAAGACAGCCACGCGTGACACAAAGCAGCATGGCGTCGTTAATTGTGTTATGGGTCCTGGCCGTGTCTATAGTTGCACTGGTTTGTAGAAGACTCTTTATGGTATCATAATGTCATGACACTTAAAATCTTTGCCCTTGAACGCGATAATCAGAGGACAATACTTGGCAGTGGAGGAAAATTTGCATACAACTTAGGGGCAGGGTATATATCTCTCTAAATCCTGAAAGACTATTATAGGATTTTTAACTTGCTATCTAGCAAGAATCAATGAAACAGAAATGTTGTAAGTATAGGTTGTAACCCCGTTAATACGGTCACCAACAGGCCATGAAAATTTCGCCGTTGTCACTGTCACGCAATTAAAAAATAACTCGAAAACCATCCAGTGGAAAGAGCCAAGAAATTGTCATGTTATAGAAGAAAACTAAATAAGACACTTCTCCAAGTTTTAGGCCTCTTCCTCAGACTTCAGATATTCGTCGAAATGCTTCGCAGAAATTTACAGAGCCCAGTAAGAAAACGCTATCTTGGTGCCCCTCCGTGGCACAGTGTCTATGTTTGAATAGGCCTGCGGTCTCTTTATGTTGTGTGAAGATGGAAAAAATTGAAGTTAGTTCTTATGCCTTGTAAACATAAATGGTAGTTTTTGGGAAGGGATTAGCAATAAAAATTCAATTCTTTAATTCGTTGTTAGTCCATAATTTTCCACAATATTGATTTTTAGCCGAAATTTCAGGCGTTTTTGGCTAAATGAATTGAAGAGTTTTGTGCTCAACACTGTTCAACTGAAAAGCACAGAAGAAAGTATCGGACCGGACTCGGTTCTCAAAAACGTTCTTGGCCTAAACAGGGCGTTGTCTCGCGAAATCCCTCGGCAAAGAATGACGGTACGATGTCATGATTGGGTCCGGAAGCCCACACTGGGCTCCTATTCGGTCTTACAGTGTAAAAGAGGCGGGGAAGGAACGAAAGTCGATGTGGGCCGCCTGAGAACTGGTCCCCGGGGGGACCCAAATAGAAATGACAGGGTTGCTTGTCAGAAATTGTGAAAAGAATCCCGAAAGAGATACCAAGATCCCATTTATAGGCGTAGCTTGAAATTTTTTTCCACTCGTAAGATGTACCCATTGCAAAAAAACACATCAACTGGCACTCAAAATTTTTATACCGTAAAAGACGATTACTTCGAATACTTTCTGTTAAGGATTATTTTCTGTTCCTTTTTTATTAATTTTCTTAAAGAAATTTTGTGAAGACCGAACCGGAAGTTATGTTACACGTAAGAGCGAATCGGAAGTTATGTTACGCGCTAAGTAATTGACAGTTCAAAAATTAAGTTCCCGGATTTTGGGGAGAGGCGCTTACGCCAAAAAACAAGGTTTAGGAACCTAAGGAGAAACATTTTCTACTCGTAAATTTCTCCTAAAATGGCCGAAGAAAAAGAGTATATTTGCTGTTTAATGCACTTTAAGGTACCACAAAAGCCACCGCTGCGTACCTTATCCAGAGTAGCCCAACCTCGTTCCCAGGGACTTTTCTGGGAAGAGTCCCTGGGAACGACGTTGCGAGCGCCTGAAGCTTCGCTATTTACATGCCGCAGAACTATACGACAGGTTCTATTTAATCCCTTTGCTTCTTCTAATGTTAAGATATTATTTTGCTGTTATGCAAATAAAATTATGACAGGTTGCACATGGACTGTGTGCGTAACCTAAAACTTATCTGTGTTTTATAGTGATCGGTGAAATTTTCAAAGTTTATGTGCAATCATTAGGTATCCCATGTAAAGAATAGCTGATCCGTGGCGGGTATTTCATAGCTTGTAGAAAATTGAAAGGAACGAATAAAGCAGTACCGTGATTTGTCGAATTTTTAATGTTGTTGACATCTTCTTCAGTGTAAGATGAACTGAAAAGGAATTTTAATGTTATCTAAACTTCAGTAAGAAAAACCGGGGAACAATCTCAGTGCTATCTAAACTAGACAGTTCTAAAATAAGATCTAAAAAAAATAAACTAAAAGCGCCTCATAAGGGAGAGCCAGTTAGAAATGTCAACGTTTGATGTGAGTTTCTGTTCTCACAGGAACTGGGAGATTTTTTGTAGGTCGTCTTTGCAACTAACAGCAGCCAGAAAAAATTGCTTGCAGCGTGTCTTGCAGTGATAATTTTAAAAATATATTCTCAGTCATCGATTTATTAGCTTTGGGATTATCCCGAGATGTTCAAGTTCACTGTGGCATTTGCTTTTCTTGAGAATGATCCCCTCGTAACAACTTCCGATTGTATTTAATGCACGACCATTACAAATGCATGTCAAATGCATTCTTAGAAGATTTTAACTAAATTTTAATAGTGTCTGATAGAAAAAGGTAATTCTCATAGAGAGTAAATAGTGCTCTTAACACAGTGAATGTGTTCGCAACTGCGAAAATCTCCCGTGGGAAAATTGCGCTTCATTACAGAGCATGTAACAAAAAAGTGATAGGAACAATTCTTCTGTCACTCGCAAATTAGAATTTTATTGTAAATAGAGGTATCTGCTAACCTAAACAGTAATCCGTAGATTGTTATCGCGGCGCATTTCAAAAGCCGTTGCACGAAGACGGGAAGTACTAACAAAGTGCTGACACATTAAAATTCGGTAAGCGATGAACATGGAGACAAAGCGAATCAAGAAGAATAAACGCGAGCAAAAACGAGTGAAGTTACTGCATAACGCCTTTAAAGAACTGCAAGAACTTCTTCCCAGTCCAAACTATCAAAAGACAGCTTGCACTAAGGCACAAATTCTAAAGGATGCTTCAATGTACATTAGATTTCTGAAACTTAAACTGCAGAATGTGGAAGAGAAGAGAACTGAAGATTCTTCTGACAACTTCCAGGTTCGTCCGAGCTGCGTATTTGCCACTGAGGTAAGTTCATGTGTGCTGTTTATTTTATCTAAAGAGTCAGAACTGTTAAACCTCCTCGTATGCTGTATAGAATGCATAAAATGTCCCCAAACAGAGATTGAACCATGTACTTGTTTAATAACCGTACCCACTGACCAGTCTTGTCAATGACCGTCAATGTTACAGTTCAGTTCACTGAGCACTCGCATTGCTGAAGTTGTCTCGGTACATAAATATAAACTAGCATGGCAAGAAAGTGGGCCATTTTCAACACGTCTCAGTGTAGAAAGTATATTTATTTAATCATGATAGACTGCTACCATTCTGCCCATACATGTTCAGTTTGGAAGTACACCGGTTGGTCAAAATTAGACTCGTTCATAAATTTATACCTAGTTAGTCATGCCCATCAACATGATGGGTATTTTAATGAAAAAACAAACATGGATTACCGTCGAAAATCCTACTCAGAGGAACTGAACAAGCCAGGTTTAGCAATACTGTATAAATTCGTTCAGACAGAATTGCGTGTCGAGAGTTGTTTTCGTAGTATTAACTCTATTGCCAGAATTCACCTGTCAGATTATTAAATTCGGTACTGAAATAAAGCATTGCTTCTCTGAAAGATAATCTAGCCCTTTGTTGCTTGACAGAAAATGTCTGCCCCTTCGTAATGTCAATCCTTTGTGACTCGCAGAGATGTTAGTCATACTGGCATGTTAGGACTCCCCCGATTTCTTACAAGCTTCGAATTCCATCTGGGTACAGCCCCGATTAGAAAAACTACTTCTCGAAAAATACGAATTGCTGAAGGTTTAGTAATGTTTTTCAGGGATCATGAAGTTAAGCTTTCAGTCTGTCTTTTCGCTTTCTCTGAACATTTGTCTGCAAAACCTTGTCACACACTGTGATCAAGTTGAAGACACAGCTAAACCGAAGGTGACAATTGGAGATGTTCTCAGCAACAGCAAAGTTGTCGACAATCTGCTCTTGGTGGCTTAGGAATTTATTTCAGTGTTTCTCTTAGGAGGTCCACCTTTAATTACTTGCTAATGAGATCACTTGTCATCAGGGATAGATAATGAAAGGCAGAAAATGTTTCTAAAGGCATGGTTTCGTTGACAGCACAATAGGCTATTACCGCGTTATCTTGTGCTTGTTTCAAACGAGTCAGTGCAAAACATTTCATATAGAGATGAGTTTAATCTGCAAGAAAATGACCTTGAAGGAGGAACAGATTTTCATATCACAAGTGAATAGTTTCGTACAAAAACTCGTACGCAACGGAAATGGCGTATTGCAAGCATTGCACCAATACGCTGGGGCCTATTATCTTAATAGGGAAGGGGTTCGTAATTTGAATTTTATGGTAGACAAATCAGGCCAATAACTAAAACCAGTTGTGGTCTTTTTCAGGGTCAAGAAGTATCTTATTTAACACACCCAGAGCAAAGCCAGTCGCCCGTGTCTTTTGCGGCCTCTCCACCTTACTATGAAGGTACCACGAAACTTTCTTTTGATCAGTTTTGACAATGAGAGCACTGACCGTGACAAGCGTTTTACCCTCAGTGCCAATTCTTGTTGCAGTTCTTAATACGTACTTGAAGTACCCTGTCTGTAATCCTTTCTTTTATTGCACGACGCATCGGGCACCTTAACAAATGTTGTTAAACGAGGGTATATAACTGTATTTTTCCTACGTTCCTTAGATTATCAGGAAATCGACTGTACACACAGTTTGACGGCTCCCATTTGGTCTGTGTCTAACATCAGTCAATCAGACACTGAACATCAACTGAGCGAGGACCAGGAATACTGCTTCAATAAAGCATAGTCCCTCGAACAACCATGAATAAAGCATGAAAGTGACCATCACAGAGGCGAGAAACATAGGCTCGCTTATTACTTTCCCTGGATTAGAGTCGTATTTTCAGGCTTAAAATAATGGTAAAGGGCCTTAAGAATACACACATTCACCAGAACAAGGCAAACTATGATATAAAACTAGCAGTGACCATTGAAGTAAGTTGTACTTTATTTTATTCACCACGGAATGTTTGGAGCCATTTCAAATTGCGTGACCAAAGTCCTTGAAATTGTGCTAT
>OMLO01001192.1_pt1 | contig 19479 bp, 8 predicted proteins | sample 1674811 | NCBI WGS metagenome assembly OMLO01 (sample SAMN06265003, study PRJEB25207) | coral metagenome | isolation source: Coral host | place: Mexico:La Bocana,Puerto Morelos, Mexico | collected 2008-11-13 | reverse complement strand
AAATATCCGTCTCATTCCTAAAAATTATAATACAATGTAGATTCCTTCATAGCAAGTCATCTGGAAATACTTACTATAATCTGCAATAATAACACGTAATGATCACTACTTTATTATTATTATTAATATCATTATTCAGCACATACCCTGTTTCATCCAAAATCTCTGGTGCTACATATGTTGGTGTTCCACACACAAGGAACATTGGGCTTTTGACCTCAGTGGCTAACCCAAAGTCTGCTAACTTAAGGGATTTTCTATTGTCTGAATAGTTTACAACCTGAGGAATTCAAAAACAGAAAACCTCTATTATCCAAGTAATTCACTTACAATGTAGGGAGGTGATCTCCAAAACAGAAAATTCTACGTATTAAACAGCTTCTCGCACTTTGATTTGCTCATGGTGGCACAGTCTTGACAGGGATCACCTCCCACCAAACTGGCCCAGGGCTGAGTTTGTTGTTGTTTCACAACCTTGCATCAAGGGTAGTTCTCCAAGTTTTCCTTATTCCTCCCCACCCACACCCTCCAACAAAAACACTCTAAATCCTTAATTCATACATAGAGAATTCACAAAGATCCAGTTCAGGACAGCCCTGTTTAAGGTTAGTGGGTAAAAAGATTGCAAGTACATACAGTGTACAGGTCAATAATTGAAATGTGATGCACATGTAATTACACTATTTCTTGACATTATATTTGTGACTTTTAATTTTTGGACACTTATTATCTCATTTTGGACAAATTTCAGACAACAATTTCAAAAACATTTTGCTGAAACATAGCTTATTACGTAAATTTATGCCTATGAAATAGCGTTCGACTGTCTCAAGTAAAGTTTGCTCAATAAAGGAAACAAAAAATTGTACTTTAAATAGTTTGGAATCTAAAAATTTTGGACATATTTAGTTTCTGACACTTTTCTTGTCTGAAATTAAAATCATCCAAATTTTTTGGCAATAATGTATTATTTATCAAAGCAAATCAACACACAAGTTAACTTAGGCATGTAACTTACTAATAAATTTTCTGGTTTAATATCTCTGTGTACAATATTCATAGAATGTAGATAATGCAATGCAGATGCCAAGTCTCGAACCATGTGGCATGCATCTTTCTCTGTGTACTTCGTAGCTTTCACAATGGCCTCAAAAAGATCTCCTCCCTAAGAAAACAACAGTAGTAATAATAACATAGGAACAACAACACAATGGCATGAATTATTTTATACTTTTAGGGTCTCTTAAGCTTACAACTCAGAGACCCAGGGTACTAAAATTAATTTTTGCTCTTCAGAATATGGTGATTCATAGTTGATAAAATGTGCACTTCAAAAAGGTGTTTCAATTTGAATAGCTATATACCAGATACCTGCCAACTTTTTCTGACAGGCATGGTATCGTTTTCAGTCAGAGTATTAGTACAGACCCAATCACAATCAAAGCCAATCAGAGACTGTGGAAGACAATCTGAAGATTTCCAAAGGCTTTTCAACATTTCCTAGTCTCAATCCTTAATTGAGTTTCCAGAAGTTACCTTCAAGAGTCAGACAGTTGGAGAACTGTGCCCTCATTTATATAGACTTTCATCAATTAGAGCGTCACTATTTTGTTTAAACTGTGTTAGTTAAGACTCACTGTAAGTGCTCAAATTATTTTAGTTTGTAGGCATGAGTTAGTGTGAAATTGACATCTTTGAGCCTATACACTGTAGGTGTGAGAGTTGGCAGGTAGACAGCTATTAATACTGGTAGATCACATTTCTTTGCAAGCCAACATCTCCTCTCTTTACAATTATTGTTGCACTGCGACTTTTAAACTCCACAAAGTGACCACCCCTCTCCCCTGACATAGGTGCTACAACCAAATAAACACTAAATTAACAATAGATGGAGTGACTTCTTAAAATTAATAATAACAGACCAGATCTTTTACAGAAGTTTCATACTCCGAGAATAATTTACCATCAGGTTGGTAAATTTACACCAGCAAGTATTATTTATTCTTACTGTACAACACTTCAGTGAGGATTACTTTGTCCAGGACTCACCTTGACGAGCTCCATAACCAGGAATATTTCTTTGGGAGTTTCATATTCTTCAATAAGCTCTACAATATTTCTGTGTTTTACTCTTCTTAATATACTTATTTCATTTTCGACCATGTGTTCCTGAAAAAACATAACACAACACAATTCATAATGCTGTACAATTAATGTTTAAAAGTGTACAGGACTTGAGTCTAATAAATTAGAGTAAGATAGAAAGAAATGGTGAATAAACAAATGTTCAAACTCTTGGTCTTATTTGCTACTTCCTCTGGTTGAGGGGACATTGTGTCATGTTCTTGGCCAAAACGCTTTACTCTCACAGTGCCTCTCTCCATCTAGGTCTATAAATAGGTACTGGCAAATTTAATGCTGGGGGTAACCCTCCCATGGACTAGCATCCCATCCAGATGCTTGATGAGTTACTTATCTCATATGCAGACCAGTGTAAAGTACTTTAACCTCACCTTTCCCTTCACTTTAGCTTTGCTAATAATCTTTAGGGCGTACTCTCTATTAGTTTTCCTACAAAAAAAAACACAAAACATGAAAAGAAGAAACCAAATGATCTAAAAACATTTTTTTAAAACAAACATCTTACTATAATTTTTGAGTGGTGGAGAGAATGTGGGTTAGCACTTAGTGTAAGAGATATTGTATTAACAACCCACTGCATATTAATCTAATAGCTAACACCGATAAACTTGTAGACAGGCTACTTAGGAAAATTGATTTCTTTGTCATACTGAACTAATTTTGTACATGATAATTTCTATTCACATTTTCTGGAAAGAGGATGACATACCTATTTTTACACTCCCTAACAACAGCAAAGTTTCCATCTCCTATAACTTTTCCTATTCTGTAAAATCCATGAACTGATATTCTTTCTCTCTTGATTTTCTTTGGATCTTTAGCTGTGGATAAATTAAAAAAAGACATCTTCTCAAAATACAGCACGTGCAAAATTATATTAACTTGCGATGACAAATAAATAAAGCCCAGCAATGCAGCATGGATAATAAGGATACCTTCAGAACACTATCTGATCAGACAAGATGCCCACTTGCCCCAAAAACATGGTATTTATCTTAGAAGTTTTATTTTTAAGCATATTGTAAGATTTATAAATTTTTATTTGTCTATTTTAGCAGGGCTTCTACTAATAGCAGTTACATTTAGAGAGCTGAGAGAGTTACCCTGAAAAAATAAAGGTTTACCTACTTATGTATTACAGAAAATCAAAATATAACCAATGCTGCTTCACAGAATATTCATTAATTTATTGTAATGAGTACATTAGTCTAAACATTGCACATCCTTTGACATCACCAACAAGGACATCGACCACAAGGATGATATTTCATAATAATATTATAAGCCATTGAAGCCATAAACAGTATTAAATTATGAATCAAAGAACCAGAAGTTAAAATTTTTAATTGTAGAACACTTATATTATTGTCACAAATAACAATTTTATTGCTAATGAAAATGAACTTTGAATATACCATCATTACAGCAATAAGACACTTAGAAGTGTACACTGCATTAGATAACAAATTAAGATACACTTTGCTTTTTAAAATAAAGCAATCACAAAAATGTAGCTTGAGGTTATAAAAAAACTGTCAAAATCTGATGCAAAGCCTTTTAGCACACTCTTTTATTTAACATTGTCACTGCACAAAACAATATCAATATCTTTATATTGACTAGGATATAATTTAAAAAAATATTGTCTGTTCTTTACCCTATTTATCTGTGGTTGACAACAATCATTAATTATTTTACTGCTCAGGTTAGAATAATTATGGAATACATGAAAGAAAGAGTTCAAAAGACAGAAATATTGAAAAGAACAATAGCTTTTACAAGTTTGATAAATTTTATGCAAGAGGGTTGTTTCCATTTATGTTCTATAAGTGAAAGGCAAAATTATGGTAAAGACACAGGAAGCCATTAAAAATCATAGGAGGAAGCATGCAAACAGCCAATGAGAAGATAAGGATTAAGGTGGTTTTGAAAACACCTGCTGTCAGAGGAAGTTAGCAAAGCCTCTCCACATTAACATAAACACTTCCACTAACACATCTATGCTCTTAACAATTATTAAATGATTTTACATTGTCAGAAAACCTGTCAAAAAATAAATGATGTGTTAGTGAGGCCTAAATTCATTTCCTAACCTTGATTACATGAAAGCAATTTAGAAGATCTACATTTAGCAAGATAATATTACATGTGATAATGTTAACTTTTTTTATGATGCTTTTAAATTTAGCGAAGCTCTTTCAATTTAAGCACACACAAGTCATCTGTCTTACTTATTTTAATTTAATATTTGAGGGAAAATTTTAGCAGTAAGAAAAATATTGACATTAGAGAAAACTCATCCAATTAGAGTTAAGTTTCATAATTTAAGTTCTTTTAAGAGATGTATACATTTGACAATTAAGTTAAAAGCTCTTGGAGAGAAAAAATAATAGCAGATGTGTTAAATGAGAAATTTACAGCAGCAGGGAAGAAAGAACAAAAAAGATGAATAATTCATCACCTCATATCAGTTAAGAGTAAGTGATAGAAAAGACTGGTAACCAGAAATAACCTTTTGTGTGTGAGAAGTTGTTTTCTTTCCATTCCACCCAAAAATCTACAGGTTACTTCTTTCAATTGTCTTGAGCTATTGTGAAATCATAAATTTATGAAACAGGAATAAATTCAAGTAACATATCTAAACCTTCATGTTTTAATTTCAATTTTCAAGACAAATTCCAAATGAAAAAATCTCAGTGAAACCTCTTATGTCTGACAAGGGGAAATGACAGTAAACCATATATAAATCAGCATAGGTTTGCAATAAAGGAATGAAACAGATATAATGATTAACTGTTTTGGACAGGATGTAAAATACTATGAATATATTCAAAATATTTTAACCCAAGCCTAAAAGTATCAGCTCTTTACCAGTTTATGTTCATTTCAACCAACACCATAATGAGGCATCGTTAGTTAGGCTTATTTCATATTTTGTTCTTCACTATTGTAAATATTAATAGCTAAAAGGTTTAGATGAGAGTTAGGTTAATTTGAGCAAGGCAAAGAGAAGAGACAAATGGCGGAGTCATATCTCCATTTATTTGACTACTGGCTAAAGAGCACAGATAATACAGTATTTTAATGCAGGGTCAAAAGTTCAAAATAAAAGGCAATGGGCTAAATATTATCACTATTCTTAAAGGTGTTTAAAGATTTAAAGCACGATCAATCTTAAACTTATTGAAGCTGGCAAACATTTCCTAACTGACTACAACCAATCTTTGCCTGGTGTTTAATGGATGTTTACAATGATTTATCGTTATCTTAAGTCAAAATCTGGCTACATTGTTTCAATCTACCAGGTGTTAAAAAAAGTCAAAGCAAATAAAGAGACCAATGAAATTTGTAAAATTTACACTGCTACAAATTGCAATTAAAACTTGTGAAATAAATGCTTCACCAAAATCAAGAAACCATGAAAAGCATCTTGACAATTCTTGGCTGCAATTAATAAATCTTGCTTCATGAAATAAAATTGACAATGACAATCAAAGAAAGACCTGCAGCCTTTCAAATTCATTTACTTATTACTTTAATTTATTAAGATGAAGTCTTGAAACCCTCCTTTCTCTTCATTCATTTGGTTATTGGTCTTTACAATGAGTTCTACAACAATCTACAGCTCTTGTAGCATCAGATCAAGTGATTCATTTAGTCACTGATTCTAACTAATTTGCATAAACAAACCAACAGGTTTTGCTTGCTTTCAACTTCCAACCTAATTCTACCATTTTCAGTGACCTATGAACCCTTTATTTTTAACACTTTCTTTTATTTATGCAATTTAATTCTTATACCTAACTTAAAAACAGTTTATACTGGTTCATGATTAACTGGGCACACATTTCATTCCAGTATTGGAATGTGACAAAGCAATACATTGCAAGGGAGTTTTCCCCAAGTTGTTTCAATAATTAGCATTAAACATTGTTTATTTTGTTAAATTTAACATTTAGTTCAAGCTCCTGATTCCATGAGAGTTAAGGAATAAGCAAGGAGCTCCATCGTATCTACTCAAATGATGGATCCACGCCGGACTCAATTCTCTCTGCAGAGGAAGCATATGACAGCAATGTTTAGTTCTTCAGTTTTGAAGACTCCAATTTTGACTCAATACGAGTGTGCTCTGGTGTTTTGAAGACAAAAACACATTGTTTTCTTTCACAACAGTAGAATTATTGGACCAGTTTTACCTTACATATATGATATACATTATTAACAATATCAAACAGGCCGATGAAAGTTGACACAGTGAAAGGCAACACTATTTTGTTCAATTTAATAGCTTTGAATTTCATTCAATTTCAATGTGTTTTTGTCTTCATAATGTGTAAGACAGTAAGATTTGTGTTATACAGTTACTGATGTCCAATGATCAACAAAAAGAAACATTCATAACCAATGTACCATCAACAAGCTTTGTGATTGGCTGCGGGTACCTGTATGACACCTGGTTAAGAAAGGACACACGCCTTAAGCCACTCATGCATGGTATCCACAAGTTAAACCAAAAATTCATATTGTGTCAAAACCCCAGGGCCTCCCACTTCCCATGCGCATAATTCATTTTGCAATTTTTCTGTAATTGATACGCCTCCTAGCAACTAATTCAGTTTTAGTGCAATAAAGTTAAAACAATTTTTTTTGTTCTCTTCAGACCAGCTTATTAGACAACTGATCAAATAAACAGTGTTTCTTGAACCCCTAACATATAAACAGACAGTGATATAAAACTGGCCCAATAACTATCCACTATTGTTTCATTTATTCTGGATGGGGGAGGGGAGCTCCTTGCAAATTTAGATGAGACATAATCTGATGGGCAACATTACATGTTGGAAATTTCACCTCAAAGTGAAACCAAAGCTGATCTTAAATGAAAGAAGGTTTATAGATGTAAGGGAGAAATATGAAGAAAAACAGACTGCTTAAAGTCTATTTTGAGGAAGAGTTTCAAGAGCAGAAAGAAATTTGAAGATGAAACAACATCTCACAAAAGAGGAATACTGGTACTACTTTTTGCTAAAGCAACAAGTGAAATCCAGATCCATGCTGTCAAAAAAAATTTCACCTCTAAAGAACGTTTGCATGCAATAAGCCTCATGTGTTTCCTGTGTGACAGCCACAAAAATTTGTTTGATTTATAATTTCTGATGTGAGCAAGCATGCAATTCCAAACAGATTTATGACCAAGTTGAACATGATATGCATTGGCCCTATTGATTTCAACACAGCTGTACCACAACAACATTGCAAAGAATGACTCAAGTAAATTTATATAATTTGATTTACTAATTACATCAAAACACAGAGTTCTTCATTTACGTTCGGTAAATTTTGTAAGGTTACATTAGATAAGAATGTTTAAAATAATTTGCTATTAAAATACAATAATTGTAATTATTATTTAAAATATTTAACAGAATTTTTAATTACTCTAAGGCATTACCATTTAAAAGATTAAGGTGGCCTGTCACACAGAAAAAACATTTGACTTAAAAATTATTGAACAAATTATAGAAGCTGCTTCAAGGTCAAAAGTAAATTAAAATGAAATAAAAATGATGAACAAAATCAACAGCTTGGGATATATTTTATTGGTAAAATAAAACTAATATTTACAGCTTGAATATACAGGAAGGTACAGTGGGAATTTTACAATGTAAGGAAGTCTTTATTTTCAGTAACGGTTTTAGTTTGTTTTAGGAAAGTTTATAGTTTACAGTTTAGTTTAATTTTAGGTCGCTCTTAAAGCTTATTTAACAACTTGAGAAGTTAGCTCATATTTAAAGTTGAGACTCTCCATGTGTATTGTTTACAAGTGTTACCAAAATCATCACTTATCTCAATCAGATGTTTGTTTGAAGCTGTTTGTTGAAATTAATTGTGGTATTCATTATGTTTCAGTTGGAAGAACTTGTAATTCACTTTTAAGAATACTCACAGAGGGCCTCGATAACACAATACAATTTAAGCAACATCTTCACTTACAAAAGCACAATTCTGTAGACAGTATATATTCTCTCTCAAGTAAAAGCCCTATACTGGCTGTTATTTTAATTGATAGGCTACACAAATCAGTTTAAAATTTATTTAATATTCGAATTTAAATTTTGATGAATTTTTCGAAAACTCTTATGTTTTGTTTAATGAATTACGACTAGAATCATTAGTTTAATGGTTTTATCGTATTAATGAAAAATTTTGGTGATAATGCTGGAGAATAATGTCAGCTGATCCTGCTGTTTAACAAACTAAAAACATTTTTCCACTCCTCAAAGTCACCACAAATCATCATCCAAAATCATGCCAATCTTTAATTTCAAAATATATATTATATATTACGCTCTGAAATCGAATTCATGCGAACCCTTACTTTAGAATTTAACACCACTGGGTTCTCTACAAAATTATTCAAAGATTAAATCTCAAGTCAATGTCTTACAAAATTAACTTAGGGAGTTAAACACTGGCACATGTGGATGTTTCATTTGACAATCTTACTGTCATAAGAAGGAAAACAAGCAGATTAAGCTGTTTAATGGATTTGAGTGCCAGAAAGGAATTCCTTGAATAGCTTCCATTCACTTTGATCTCCATGCTTGTTGTCAAACAATACACAGCGATGTGGAATTGACGGGTGCTCGGGAGATAACAGTTTCATAATTCGTTCAGCTGTGAGGTATTGTAGTAAAATTAGTCAGTTGTTTGTGTAATATACTTTTTTAAAGAAATTGTCATGTGATTAAAATGTTCAAAAGGCTCAGTAAAATTTGTAAGGTTGGAATTTTTTTTCAAATCGCTGGCACTGTCAATTATTTCTCTACATTATCTACACTTGTCTTGCATAAAATAAAAAAGTTTTTTGCACAAAAATATAAATTCTGGTAAAAGGTTACAAACAACAAGATGGTCTTTTTTTTCTGACTAGCTTACACAGCAAGTGCTACTATCCTTTTGTTTATTTTTTCTCCTTGCAAGTAAGTCAACATCGCTTTTGGACCTTTTTCTAAGTGTCTGCGGTAAGCTGTTAGACTGAGAAAAATCATGATGATAATCTTGAGAATCTGAATGGCTGTCATTCCTAATTGAATGCATCATGGAATAGGAGGGAACCTCCTCTAAGCTGTCATTTTCAACAACCTGTAAACAATTTACTCTCTCCTCTAGTTTTTCTAATGCCACTTGCAATTCAACAGTTAGCTTTTTCAGTTCCCTATTTTCTTGTTCCAATTGCAGTGCTGTAAACCTATCTTGAAGATCCTGCGCACGTAGCTGATTTAGCTCAGCATCTGGTAAACTTAATGTTCTATGGAGTTTTTTTCGAGGTCCAATCATCTCCTCATATGATTTATCAATTTCTGAATGTAAGCCTGAATCTTCATCTTCAAATTTTGAAAACAGTGAAGGGGTAGTGGGTCGACTACTAAATGAAGATGAAGCCTGACTGCTAAATGGTGAAGTGGGCCGGCTACTAAAGGGGGTGGTTGCCTGGCTACTGTATGGAATAGTTCCTCTACTTCCTGTTAATTCTAATTTTTTATCTGGTTCACGTTCAGACTCATAATCACTAAGCCACACAGTTGCGTAAAACTTGTTGCTTGATGAAGGGCTAGCCTTTGGTTTAGGTTTCCTAATGACTCTCTTCGGAGCTCCCTTTCTCCAAGCTGTGTAATGTATGAAAATTTGTCTAAGTATCTGGCACATCTCTTCATGACATGATAAGTTCCAAGTTTGTAGTCCGACATTTTTAATTGTTGCTGTGTTTGTAGTATGTGACGCATTTAATATTGCACCACAGAATTATTTCTGATCACTTAATTGCTTACAAAACATTTGTCTTTGCTTCCCATGGAGAAGCAGCTTCTTTGGATTAATTCTGTAACATATTATTAGCAGTTACTGCTAGACATGTTAAGATTGTGTGACAGGTCAACCTTATTCTTTAAAATGGATTAATTCTACGAGTTTTTAATGCTGTTTATCACATGGAGTGTCTATCTTTGTTTTTAGATTCAACAAGTTTCATCTTAAAGATATACAGACACAGAGAAAGAATACAAGGCAATATATATTATCTTTAGTTTGCAGTTGATGTATAAAAACTGTTCTTGCCATCAACATTTGAGTAAAAAACAACCGGTTTAAAATACCAGAGACCGAAAGGCAAGCCCTTCAAAATTTGAATCCTCTCTTTGCGTCTGTATTTAACATTAACCAGGCATGATCTTGGATAAATTTCAATGTGTCACAAAAAATCTCACCTGAATCTGACGATTCCTTCTCAAAGACATTGGCTGGGTACCTGTTTTAAATAAATTCAATGTTTATCATCACAGGGTTGCACAAATTTTATATGCCTCTAGTCAATACACAGTCTGACTGTTGTCACTTAAATTACTGCCATTGGTGAGAATTTTCTTTATTCAAATTTAAACCATCTCTTAGTACCATTTGCAAAAGAAGTTTCTTTCTTGCACATATTTTTTTCTTCCTTGCACACATTCAAGTTAGCCTCCTCAACACAGATATTCTTATGGATTGTCATGCACTGCACCAAAATGAACATACAGTGTAGGAGATTGTATGATGAGCCATTAGAATGTTTGTGCAGAGGAGACTCCATTTGAGTGAGATTCCTAATGATAAGTATTATGATGTCATCATGTGCCATGGTTTTCACTTAATCTCTTTTAAGATCATTTGTATGCCATCTTGATACCTGTACATCCTGACAAACATTTCCATGGTCTGTCAAATCACTTGATCCGAGTTTTCAACATTTCACTGTGAAGATAGTTTTTTGTTGTTTTTGATTTGAATTACCCAATGCATACCAGCCACTTCATAAACTAGAGAGTCTGGAAATGATTCTTAAAATAATGTCTACTACAACTTATTGATAACCAATATTCTGAAACAGTAATTGATGCTCATATGGTGCCATCCAATATCATTACTACAATGTGCTGAGATCTTCTATTGACTTACAACTCCTCATTTGGGTGCACATGACCAGTGTTTGGAGTCTGCAAAACAGAGTAGAGCAACAATATTATCTTTCGCTCTGACGAAGGGCTAACGCTCAAAACGTCAGCTTTATAACTCGTTACGGTGGCCAATTTACATTTTCAACTTAGTTGATATAACCAAATTACAACAATATTATGGTTTGTTTTACATGTACCAGGCAAATGAACAGTCTGATCTAAACTGTACATCAAAAACCACCAACTTGCAACTAACCCTTCTTCCAGAAGATCCACTTGGTGACTTGGCACCAGCTGTTTGAAAAAACTCTGTGTCAGTGAAAACTGTGCAACAAATCATGAATGTGTATACAAATCTAGGACAAACTGTACTGAGCAGATTGTTTCCTACTAATCTCAAAACAACAATATTCTCTTTAGTAATAAGAAAACATTTTTTCTAATGTTATGTACAAGAATTTGGTGTTTGATCATGAAAAGAGGCAAACTAGTTGGTTATTTAAGAGTATGGACAAGGATTTGAACTTGGGGCTACAGTGAAACAAATGTAAGTAGAGGTCAGAGTGGGACTCAAACCCTGGAGTATTAAATTGACAGGCTGACAGGAGAAATGCTATATTGATCACTTTTGGGAGTTATAAAGTTAATCATCCACACTTACATCTTGGGCTGTGTCCATTCACCTAGAAACCATTGAAATAAGAAAATTAGCATAAAATTAAAGAGGCACTTACTAAAAGACAATGCGCGTTTGGGTAGATCTCATTAGAAAAACCACTTGATGCTTTTAATATTGAAATCTAGCTTTCCGTTTTTAGCAGTCCAGCTAACTAACAATAACAGAGAAGTATGAAGAAGTTTGCCATACCCTATTAGCTGGAGGACCAGGGCTCATTCCTCGATCCTTGCCAGCACTCTTAACTAAAAAGGCAATGTCCATACAATACAATGTTAATTAAAAGAAGAAAAACCATCATATTGGATCGCCACTCTTTCCTTTGAAGAAATTTCAATGTGTTCATATGAGAAGCCCAGTTGGAAAATTTTTCCATGTGAACTCTCTTGCTCGGTTTTTGTTTGTTTAAACAGGAAATTTCATGCCAGTCAACAGCTCTAAGATTTCCCTTATGAACAAACGTAAAGGCCCTAAGACAGTTTATAATGTGGATGATTTAATTTAGTTTATAAATAGAGAGTTAATTTTTACAATTCCATAGCAGGATTAATTTAAGAATTAATTAATGGCCCATTGTATAGAGAAAAAATTAATGAATAGTTCATTTGGGACTTCTCAAACCATAAGCCACTCTGGATGTCAAATTTAAAACTAAACAAGAGGAAATCTGATCTAATCTTTATAAGCTATAAGTTCAAATAACCTACATCCTCTCTGCTTTAACAAATTTGGTTTTATCCCTGCAAATGTTTAAAATTTATGGCAACCTCAATCCTTTTGACCAGCATATATTATATATCTCTAATAATAAAAACACTTATTCCGAAAATTTGAGACACTTGAATAGTTAATTTATCTTCAGAATGTATCCACATTACCTGAGGCAGAACGTCGCACTTGGCGATCTCGAGATGGTGTGTGGCCTCCTGAAATTAATTGATGTTTACATACAATTCTCATCACTTATATCCGTACATTTATAGTTATATCTGTATATTTATAGTTAGTACCAAAAGGAAAAATAATTAAATGCTGAAATATTTTCTCAATGATGATCATTTTTTTAAAAAAGGTTTAAAACATCAAAATGTGCTTGATTGTTATCATTAACATTATCAATTTAAAGTTATTGACTTCAGATTACATGTACAGTACACCTATATGTTACAAAGCTTTCTTCGATAGAAAACCTGACTAACTGGTCTATTTAAAAAAAAATTGACAAATTTAAAAGATTCACTGGTAATAAGTGTATGTTACACACAAATTTTCAAGTACCAGTTACTGATCTTTGACTAGCTTTCAGGAAATGTACATCTGAGTTTGGATTTTTTAGATAATGCATGTGATGTAAACTAATTAAAGAATTATGTCTTGCACATTTTAGTTGGGAAGAAAGGAATCTTTAAATCAATAGTTTAAATCAATGGTTTACGTTTAAACAAGTTTAAAAAATGAGTTATATCATGAAATGCCAAGCTTCTTTATAATGTTCTCAAAGAAACAAGGAGGCAATATTTTTAAAGAACAGCTTTACAAAACTACTTTACAAAGTGCCACTGCTTACAAAGTACCACAACATACCAGTGTCATTAGAACCACTGTCCCGTCGACCCCGTGGGGTTCTTAATGAAGATGATCTTTTCAAGCCAGCTGGCCTCTTGAGATCTCTATATGGAGTTATCTTATAACCTAAAATTATAAGGTACATACAAAACAACCTTTGTGAATACAAAAATTTTTGCGTAAACAACACAACACAGCAGATCGCACGGATATACAATGCCTCTAAAAAAAACATTAAAAAATTGGGATAATAGAGATTAACTTATGGTGAAATAATTAAACTGGGCTGTAGTCTTATGATTCAGAGGTAATTAACGAAAGCCAAGAACAAAACTTTCAAGTGATGGAACATTTATTTTATTAGGAAATATTTCTTGTACAATATTTGAACATTGAAAAACAGTTACATTCTAAATTGTAAAGTAACAAAACAGCATTTTTAAATTGCTCTATTTCTGTTCCTTCTTCAAGCAAATTCTAAAACTTTCATTATCTTCTCTTCACAATTCTTTCAGGCATTTCAGGATCCAAAAATACCTCTGAATTCAAATAACTCATTACAAAAAATTCCTCTATCCAGCAAAACGTTCCTAAACTCTCTTCTAAAAATACATTCATTGCAGTTCAAGCAAATTCTGCTCTCCCAGTTACAGCTTTTCTTGATACTTCCAGAAAACAGCATTCCTTAATTGTATTCACTATCGAATTCAATTCCATTTTCAATGCACAATATTAATGGCAAGAAACTTACTTGAAGTTCTCAAAAGTCTCTTAATACTGCTTGTACTTTAATTTATAAATACCCTTAACTGTAACATCTAATTTTAAAATAAAACCACCCAGCTTGCATAGTAAGCGCTACAATTTACCCTTAAATACAACATTGATTCAGAAATGAATATACCCACTGCTATAATTATTATATCTTTATAACCCTAGTCACTGAATAGGATATAGTTACATATGGTATATAGAATCTGCTTACTTTAGCTTAAAATATACGATGCTTAACATTACTTGAGCTTGCATCACCATTAATTATAACTTTAATAATATTTAAGTATACCAATATAGTCAGTAGTGATTTAATATTTTTCTTGAATATGTTACAAGCCTTATCCACCTACAGCTTATCGTAAAAGAGAGATTATAGGTCTGATCAGCACAGGTGCATTTGTACTGCATAATTCCTGTTAAACTTGCTCAGTTCCAAACAGTGAGCTGATCACATCCAAAGAGGTACATGACAAATTGTAGTCACTGGTGGAACAGAAAGCTCCACAAAGTTTCATTTCTTTTAAGATCTAGGGCTCTGAAACTGAGTTTATTTTACGAAGCTTGCACTGAAATGAACTCTGCTTGTAATGGAGGATATATGGTATCATAACAAAAATACAACTATCAAAAATACCTATTTATTACATATCATGAGATAATTTGAATCAGAATCAATCTCCACAAGAAAATAAGTTTCTAATCTAATTAGATATGCTTTGTTTTGATGATTAAATATGGTAGAAAAGAGAACTGTAAAAAAGAGAACTATATCGTCTTCACTGACTGAAATAAATTTCTCCATTTTCATGAATGAGCGACAGAATATCCAAAATATAAATGTAATCCTTTGGAATAATCGTATAGGCATGTAATATACCTGCATTAAAATGCAAATAGCTAATCCGGTGTTGAATAAAGCCTGTAATTTCACTTGCTCACTTTTTGATGCACATGTATTTTTTCAGGGCTAGGTTCATTTTTTGTTGTTGTTGTTTGTTCTGCCATTTTTGCAGCCAATCCTGTTCAGCCCTCAGATAAGTGCATGGAGTTTTGGCTCTTTGATAAAATGTCAACAAGGTAACATAAAAACAGAAAGTAATAATATTACTATATACTTATTCTAATTAAAGTAAAAAGCTGCTCATTTTCTGATAGTGATGAAGCTTGCACTAAAAAAGTAATGACTGTCTTAAAGGCTTCAACTTGAAGCAGGCAGTGCTACACAAGTGACAACTTCGTTCTGTAACTGATTCAAAAACATACACTGTGCTCTCATTAAAAAAGGAAAAGCTGCATCTTTTTGTTCAGACAAGAAGCAAAACTAATCAAGAATAGTGTAATACAACAATTCTGTACTTGCATGTAGCCTTGTCTTGTTTATAATTATGTTTCTAGAATGTTGAGCAAAATAAATATATGTTTCTTTACATAGTGTGTATTTGAATCTTGAGCAAAATGGGATGTAAAGCAATGAGTAAAAGTTCATAAAAATCTGTCAAAATGCACAAGTAAGTAAAACTAAACGAAGCTGAATAAAATAAATATGTCACTAATGCAAAGTTAACATAGATTTCATAAAATTAATAATTGGCTATGTAGTATAGTTATCTATTACACTAGCTAGTATATAATAGATATAACATTTATTTGTATATATATATTTAAAATTGATTAGTGTTCAATTGGTTAGTATAACGTCATATTTAACATTAATATATTTATGGTTATAATATTGTTATTATTATATATTGGTAAATAATCATAACAGCTTGACCATTTGCAAGTGTACATTGCAAATGCAAACCTTTTCTCTTGCTATATAATTTTAAAAACCTAAAAATACAACTTCTAAGCAGTAACTAAGCTACTTAAAATCTTGTCGTATTGATCTCTAATCTATACTGGGCAGTGATACTGTCACCAATTGCATAACTAATGCAAACTCTGTGATTAAACCTCAACCTACATCTTCAGTTACATTTGTGTATGTTATCTCTATGGACACAAGTTCAAGGTCCATGGATTATGATTGGGGTACCGGTATTTTGATCCAATTTGTTTTTTTTCTCGTTCTAGGATTTATTGACTGTTGTGGTCACTATGACGGATGCTCAGTGTAAAACAATTTAGTTGGGTTTGAACTTGAGTCAAAGATTGTGTTATTTAAACACACAATGACAACCTAAACTTGGACAACAACTACCTATTGTGCCATCTTACATCTGTATTCCAACTGTTGCACGTAGAAAGTCCACTATTCAAATACAATCAAACCTTGACAGTACACACACTGGCGTGAAGAATACTGAGTCTATAGAAGATACGAGCTTATCAAAGAGTTCAAACCTGTGAAACGTATCCTACTTTTGGAGCTGTCGTTTGACAGCCTATCAAGGAAGGCCTACATACATGTAATAGATCGCTGAATAATCCAGGTTTGACTGCAGCTCTTATAATGAAATACTGCAGATCCAATTTTCTGTCAATCACGACAGAAAAACCTTACAGTGGCCGAAGAGGGTCAATGATCTAATACTAAAATCTAATACTTCCTGAAAGAGGACAAATCATATTTTAGCACATCTGGCACTCCCATCAGGCTTGAACTGTTTCAAGAGAGTCAGCAGGAGAAAGGTTCAACATCATTGGTTTCAGATCCAATTTAGCAGTGGGATCTGTGAAATCATTACTGTCCATTTCCTTCTCTTCTGGTGAAAACATCATTGGACGAACAGATGCAGTAGGTTTGCCATCAATGAGTCCCTGGCTTTTGTTGAGGTTATCATTATATATGTAAACATAGTAGCCATGGCGGCCCTCAAAATCTTCAGAATCAGAATTCTCTGGAGATGAAGTTTGAAAAGGCATCGTCTTCTGTTCTGTGGTTTTCGGCCCTCCTCTTATAGCCACAGGGGTGTCAGAACCTGCTTTTGGCCTGATTGGCCTGATTGGAACAGGCTTGTCTGAACCAGCTCGCTTCTTAGTTGGTCTTAGAGATGCACTTGCTTGAGAAGGCATCAGTGGCTTACGGGCAAACTCCGACGGAAGCCCAATGGCAGATTTTGGTCTACGAGCCTCAAAATTTGCAGATGATCTTGGTGTTGACTTTAGTGATGGTGAAAAAGACTTTCTAGAGTAAGTAGGCCTGGGTGACACAGACCTGGTTCTTACAGGTGCAGGTCGTGGTGATGTTAGATTTGACATGGAAGCTGCTAGCATGCAGTGCAAGTGAACTGTGAACGTCTTTGCTGGTGGAGGGGGCTCAGGTCGCAGGCCAGGAATATAGGAATACATATCTGTGGCAGGTGCATAACGCCAACGTGGGCGAACCTCTGGGACTAGAAAAAACCAAGGTGTTTTAATGAACTTGGCAATAAATGAAATTGGAAATAAAACTGAGGAGCAAGTATACTGTTTGCCATCGTATAAGCGAGTAAAAAATAATGCAAACTTTTTACGATTCCTGCATGACAGATATTGGGTTCCTATATCCCGGCCAGTGCTGAGCGTTTTTTCTCACAAGATTGTTGGAGTAGTGATTGTGGTGGGTTTTCAGTTGTTGACAAGTACCAGTCATGAAGAGATGACAAAAACGTGTACCATCTATTTCGTGTGGCTGATTGCTGATTATTTTTGCCTCGCTTACACGAGAGCCAACAGAAGTAGCAGCATATAAGTTTATTTAACAGGGCCTTTCTTGATTACAGTTCTAACTAAAAACGGAAGAAGTACCTTGATAAAATAAAGGTTTACTTACTTACTAAAACCAGAACAATCCAACACATTTGAGTGTCCAAATGACACCTACTTTATAGATAATAATTTATAGGAGACATTGATTATTTAAATTACTGGCTTGATCCTCTCCCACAGAAAACTTTGGATACCCACTTTCAATACCAACTAAAAGTATGATACTAACAAAGCTAGGTAATGTTGTTACCAATATTGATTTTTTTTTTCACATTTCCCAGGAGTCTGACATGTACAGTATTTTCCTGACACATATTCATATCGTAATTAGAAACTTGCGGAGGAAAAAATACAAATCAAACTTGTCTGTGAAATTTCAAGTCAAAAGCAAATTTAACCTCATTATGTACTTTTACTTGTATAACCTAATTAGGTTGGACAAGCCCAATTTCAACAAGTAATGTACAGCTGTACTATTGAGATTTTTTAGAAATCATTCTCAAAATGGTTTCATTAGCGTATGTAAACAAAAATTTAGCAGTTTTCAATTAACACAATTTCAAAACAGTATTTATATAACCTCACCGAAGACATCTGGCTTTCTAATGAGAGTCAATTATCAAGAATTTGAAGTACATAATTGATTTAAAGCAACAATAAACACAAAAAACACAATTATAAAATGATGAAAATGACTAAAGCATAGCAATGTACAGAAATGTGACAAGAAGCCCAAGTAGCCAGGTTTACCATACTAGCGCATTGCCGACAAAACTGTGAGAATAAATAAACACAAAATTTTCATCAGGCCATCTGTTTGTCTGCTTTTTAATCACAAATTTTCTCAAATATACCACTGACTGTACATTGCTAGGCAAGATGATATATTGGGCAACAAAATTATAATGCATTAATTAGCTTTTGAGATATCAAAGATTTTTTCAACTTACTTTGAACATCAACATCAAATCCCTCGTCAGGAAACTTTTCATTACTTTGTAAGGCAACAAACATTGTGTCATCTCCAAACAGATTTCGCAACTCCCTAATCTGTGGAACGAAACGAGCGAAGCAATTTGTAAGTAAAATGCTGACAAAAACACACAATAACATTCTGGCTTTATACTCCACAGCAGTTGTCCTAGGAACATTTTGATTGGTAATTTCAAATACTGAGAGCAGGAAAGAGTTTGCAAAACATTTGAAAAGACATCACTTTCTTGGTTCTCCCCTTTGACACAATGAAGATAGTAAATCAACAGAGTCCTAAGGATGTGATGCCTCCCTTTGTTTGCACTTGGGAGGGGTGGGGACTGTTACCGGTAACGATTTTCCTCCAACAATTACAACAGTTTAAAGCAACTTATCAACATTCAGATACAAGATGTGCATTTGGAAGTTTCATAGTCTTTTCCATGGACATGTATAAACATTCAAGATGCCAATTAACAGAAAGCAAACATTAATTCATTTCCTGCTCTATATACGGGAAAATCAAACAACTGAATATTCATGTACCATTCAACAACAATATCCTATAGAATTCAGTTTGCTGCTTTATTAAGGCAACACCAGCACACTTGAGGACTGTAACCTCAGTTGGAGAGCTTAATTCCTCAGGGTAGGGGTTAA
>OMLO01001191.1_pt1 | contig 19490 bp, 11 predicted proteins | sample 1674811 | NCBI WGS metagenome assembly OMLO01 (sample SAMN06265003, study PRJEB25207) | coral metagenome | isolation source: Coral host | place: Mexico:La Bocana,Puerto Morelos, Mexico | collected 2008-11-13 | reverse complement strand
ATGGATAGAGTCCTCCTAAGTATGTGAGCAGTTCCAAGGAGGACGATCTTCTGTAGCTCTGTTATTCTAATATTGCCAGGGATCTTGCCGATGTAGTTTTCTGTTCTCTTCTTGACAAGCCCGCAAGCTCCAATGATCACTATTATTATTATTAATATTATTATTATTATTATTATTATTATTAATCCGTGAACTCCATAGCAACCATTACTCTGGCCTGGCATAATGGCAACAAGAACTTATTTTTCTTACCTTCTGTTATAAAATGAACGCTCGACTTAATAGTAATTTCTGTTTCGACGATATGCTTATCATTCATAGCAGCTTCACAAGCTTCAGCTTTAGCAATCAAAAAATGTACATTATTATATTTTGTTTACTGAGAGAATAGTAATCACTATAAGGAGTGAGACATGCAAGATCGTGAAAGTTTCTAATTCCTGATTTGTGGTCCATTGTGTTTTGAGTGATGCGACACGATAGCGATTTAGAGTACATTTGGTAACCATAATATGACTTATGCGACACTGTCCTTATTAGAGTTGACAGCGTCCTAGAAATTATATTTGGAGTGGTATAAATTCTATCTAGCGATAATGTCTAGGTACAGTGCACCTTAATTGAGGATGCTTTTAACGCGAAACGCTGTCAACTGAATTCAGTCTTCTCGGAAGTTCCTGTGAAACGAAAAGTAGAGTAAATTGTTTAGATTCAAAGCTTTATTTTTTTTTTATCCTGAAACAAAACGTGCTTTGCTTCTCCTTCATATGGTCTTGTATCTAAACACTTTTTCCTCACGGAACAAAGGAAAACGATTCCAACCTGGTTCCTGGTAATGTCCATAGTTTCGCATACTAAGTAACTATATATTAATCGACTTTGTTCTGTGGAAGAGTGGAAGGAGGAGACATTTAAACAAGAAAATTGTTGGGTTTGTTGTTTTGCTTTCGAAAGGTCATTTATTTGAAAAAAGTCAACGAAACCATCTCTGATAGGCTAGAAAAGATTAAAACTCGATTTTATTTGGCAGGATCACTCATGTAGCGAACAAAAATTCTTACAACCGACACATATTAATCAGTAAAAGATTCCAATTAGTGGTTGATTAACACAATTAGGATTGCCAAGGCCGAAACTTTCAAATCACTCTTTTTAAGATGCGATCCGTCTTTCGAAAATAACTTCGTTAGAGGGGAATAATGTTTAAGTGCCGGGCGGTTACAGTATTCGGAAATCTCTTGTTTGATCTTAAACATCAATATTATATTAAATTCCCTTTTCGAATCTCTAAAAGATATTTTTCAATCGTAAAAATTATCCTTTCCATCTTAAGAAACAATGAACTTAAATCACGAAGCGACACCGAGGTGAGAGTATGAAAGGCACTGAAAAGCTAGAAGCATATTTTTTCAAACTGCGCAATGACATGGCCGGGTTTTTCTTTTTTAGGTTTCGTGTATCACGTAATGCAATAGTTGCTCTTCTTTAGGTTTTCTATTGCGGTGAGAAAAGATTTCGTTGGTCTTGTAACATAAAGCCATGATCACTTCGAATAGCATGGACTCACATATTTAGCTGAACAATACCTAGTAAACTGTCTTTGTTAGGCTACCGATAAAAAAGTTAGAAAACAAGAATTCAGTCGTATCTACGATACCTGTAGGAATTCGTCGGTTCCAGAGCGCGTCAAATATGAGGATCATCAATCATTTCTTCTTAGATTTAAAGACATGTTACCTTTCATCAGTGTTTGAGTGAAATGAATATCATGGCAGCTTTTTAATTCATATCGGGATTACCCCGTGCCCGCTAAAATAGATTTCATCACTAGGTGTTGACTCGCAAAATTAGTTGCGGTTTGGAAAAGAGTTGCCCAGGTTATAGACAAAAATGCTTAGCCAATGATAGTTGGTAGTACAAGGGCGCCGAAAATTGGTGTTATTTTGTGTTTATTTACACAAACAATTCAGTGCCCCAAAATTGCAAATCACCTGGGAATCAACTTTCAGTTTGAAAGAAAAACTTCGCTGGAATCGATATTGCTGTGAAAGAGATCCCTACGCGACAATCGGGCTTTGTTTTTGTTGTGTGGTGTTTATCGTATGTTTTTATTTAGTACATTAAATATTGATCGGCATCTGGAGACTTTGGGGCATCGAAGACTCGTTACTTCAAACAGCGACATACATTACAAGTCCATTATAATGTTGGGTCGTTTATTGGCGTTTCCGTGTATTCGACCGGTTAATAACACTCGATGTTCACCTGGTTTCGGCTTTTTAGAGGCGTCAACCACAAAGTGATATCGCTGGCAGATTGCTCACGACGAGATTTCTCATACGTTTTATCTGTCAAAGATATTACTAATATACATCGCGAAATAATGACAAAGACCCAGGAAAAGTGCTATTTCTTTTGCAAGTCAAAGCTTTATTTTCTCGTTCTTAGTTATCAATTTAAGTACACAATTCTTATCAATTGATAAGTTACCGTTTTTCCTCAACTAAGAACCCGAAGAAACGATTACGCTCGCCTCTGGATCAAGCAGTCTAGGTTCGAGCCCTGGCTGGGGACATTGTGTTATGTTCTTGGGCTAGAGATTTTACTCTCACTCCCAGTTGTGTAAATGAGTACCGGCGAATCTAATGCTGGGGGTAACCCTACGATTGACTAGCATCACATTCAGGGAAGTAGCAAAAATACTTTTAGTCGCTCTGTGCTAATGAAGCCGGAGATTAGCGCCGGCTTGATAAGCCACATGGCTCGTATGCAGACTTTTTCTGCCGGTATTGGTATTATCGGATGACAAGTTAATGCACTGAGCTCGTTTCAGACTACATTCTAAAACAATATCACAAGGGTGTTGCCAAAGGGACCCACAAAAATTGTTGTACCTGACCTGAGTTTTTCGAAGTCGATTTAAAAATGTACGTCCGAAGACCTTCGAAGTTGGTTTGAACCATTTCGAAGATATCCGAGGATGACACGAAGACTTGCCAATATTTCCGAAGTTGATCCGAAGTCGTTTGACTAAGTTTGGGTTTGCTGGAAAAATAGGTGTTGACTATGGAATTTTCAGCCAGCAGATTTCAAATATTTCCTTCACCGCTTCTATATTGTTTCTATAGTACACAAGTATCTTTTTAAAAACGATAGGCGATAAGTGAATGTTGAACATGGATTAAGCGACACGAGGTAAAGAATTGATGAAGGTAATTCCAGAATTTACATTATATCTAAATTATGCCTCCTACCAATGTGAATTAGCATAAATAAAAGGGAATCTTCGTTAAAAGAAGTAGACTCATTTAAGCTTGCCCTTAATTTCGTGGTCTCGTGAAATCACTCATTTTGCGATTTATTAGCAAATTACGCATATGTTATGGAAAAAAGAGCAAAAAGAAGCGTTTCTTTTAGCTCAGTACAGTTTAGCGAGGATGATAAAGTTCCATAGCTTTCTACTGCAGAGTGGAGGATGGTTCCATGAACAGACCCGCAAGTAAACTCCTTATTTAGCATAGGAACAATATCAGATGGAAGTTCTGCAAAATACAGTTTTGAGTGACCACACACTAGGGTTAAATCCACGATAACTACCTAGCAAAGAATTTCGAAATAATAGAAATAATAATAATTAAAGTTTGCTCCTTCATCAAGTTAATTCAGATTTACATCGCTCACTTACTTGATTGAAAGAATTACAACAGAAACAAATTTTTTACTATTTCCAGCCTCAGATTTGACGGAAAAGCAGTTACGAGCTTCTTGTTTCTATCCTTTCCTAATCCCTTAGCTAATAAACCAATTCTACAGATCAGAGATGCTATTGTTCTTTAAAGCTTTCATGAAATAGCTATCTCGAACTTGATAGCGTGTTATTTCTGTATTTATCACTATTCTTTTATGTCAACAAAAGAACCGGAACTTTCTCTACTTAATTAAACAAATTGAAAACACGTTCCGTGTTTCTATCAAGTTATCAAAACACGTGTGGAGGTTTAGGAGAACAGTTTTTTTTACGGGGGGTTTTCTGATAGAAATGTAATGGTTTCTTATCAGGAGTTTAAGGGATTGTTGGCAATATGTAAAAGAATTATATACCATTTCCGAGTTTCCTTGGTAAACCTAGCCGTACACTGTGGTATTTATATAAACTGCACGTTACGTAGCGCGCAAAAGAGTCTTAACTTGCCAAATTGGGTGAAAAGTAAATATGTTAGAAGGCGAGTTAGAGCGTTTTATGGGCTAAATGTTTTCACCAGAAACCCTGCCAAAATTGGCGTTAAATTTCAGAAACAAAGGTACGGAAAATGTCAATAATTAAAAAGTCCATTGTACACTTCCACTGTAGTTATATAATCCAGATTTGATCATTAATTAAGCCTTTATAATTTATAATTTATAATTTTACTGAATTGAGATATTATCTTCGATGCATTGTTAGATGCGAAGGGTACTTTTTTTCAAAGTGCAAATTATTACTTTCCGGATTTGACAAATGTTTTAAGTTTCACACCTGCGATATTGCGGTTTAAAACACGTGAACCACAAATGGTGTAAATATGGCTGCCCTGTAACCACAAATATCAGAAGGATAGGTCACCTGGAGCCACAATTGTCGGAAAATAAATCGCACACAACCACACTTATGGTAGAACTCAATGTCGTCGGAAAAAACCCTTGATATCTGGTGGTCTAGCTTGATATACCCCTAGCAACAAAGTAAGGTAGCAGACTGGTGGTAACGAAACTACACGTTTACAATAAACTCTAAAAATAGTTCTTTTCTGTTTGGCTGAAATCAAAGTAATTCTTCGGAGAAAGCTCATATTATGCCGAAGTTACGTAAGCACGACAATTAAAGAAACCTAGGCAAGGAATAACTTTTTTTAATATTATTTTCACATAATAAAGTGGTTTTCTTTAGCTAATCGCGTTCACGGAAATCAGACAGAAGTGCATGAACGCTCATGAGTTAAGAAATAACAAAGCACTTTGCGTCCACTTTAAACTGCATCCACATTCAGGTGAACAACATAATTTTGAAAAGGTGTTCCACCTACTGGGAGTAAACATAGGCCAAAGATAGTTGGGAGTGGACAATCGGAAAACAGCGGTTCGCTTGGAACTCGAGACCTTGCTACAGGGTTAAATTAGAGGATGGATACAGTTACTTTTGTACCGATTTCACCAGTCAACTTAAAGTAACCAATGTGATATTCAAGGAAATTTAATCTAATACTGCTATTAATACCGACTCTTGAGAGAGTTACTGAAGTTGCAGCAGAGAATTACCGCGGGTGTGAAAACTTGGCCTTTCCTGAACAAGTCAGCTTTTTTGATTCGCGATCACTGGTTGGCTTCCTCAAACCTTTATGAGCAAAATCCCTAATAATGTGCTATGTATTTTTATTTTGTCTTTTATCTTTATAACCAAGCTTCCTATGCACTTAACTAAAGTGACGAAGAAATATAAATTTGCAATTTTTCATACTATTGGAACCATTACCTAAAATTGATCTTCCTTGATAGAAGACCAAATTTAATCATTAGGATTTGTTTTGTTTTGTTTTGTTTTTATTTTTTGTTTAATTTGCTATCCTCTATCATTCACCCTTTGCTTTTATTTCTTTTAAGCGATGAGTCATATTTGACCGTTATTACTACATTGTCGAACAAAAAACATGTGGTAGAATTAGCATTAGTCAAACACGGTCAGAAGCAAAAATGTGAAAACCATAAAATTCGAACATTGTTCATCAATCAGAGTCTGTGAGAGTTGCCAACGGAATAAGTACTTCGCTTTTCGTTCAAGATGGCAACCAATGTGGATGCGCTCCTACCCGGACCCTGGAGGGCTCTCGTCACGTTTGAACCTGTTCAGATCTTCACGAGAGTCCTCGCTCGTTTTAACGGCAGCTACCTGATATCAACTCTCGCCGTAGTCCAAGCTCTTGCGCTTCACGTTTTTTCGAGGTCGCTAATGAGAATTGCTGAAGCTCCTCGCACCAGCTGTTCCTGGTCGTGTTATCTCCATACTACTATCTTTACATACCGCTATCACCCTGTTTTAGCACCGATCGGCGAAAATAAAGAAAATTGCTCATGAATTTAGAATATTTTAAGATCTAAGTCTTGGTAAGAATTGGCTCAATTTTGGGTCCCTGTTAGTTGAATATTTGAAACGTCTGCGGTCCCCATTCCGCGAAATTAAAACAAACGCTTTTTTTTTTTCAGTCTAGTTTGCAAGATGTTAAAACGAAGGGGAGGGCCCTAAGGTTAGTACTGGTATGTCATGAGTTGATTTGCCACCAGACATCATGTTTAAAATCAATAAGTTATGAGCCCACGGGCTAGTGGGAGGTCTGAAGAATTACAACAAACCCCTGACAGAAATCACATTTTGCAACTCACCAAGATTGTGATATCACTTGGACTAAAAAAACACAACTCCAAAGGGAACTGCAGTCTTGGAACTAGATTCTCGGTGCCATCATGTTCGTGAAAAGCTCCCTTATAGGTTGGTGTTTTTCTTGTAATTTAGATTTCGTATAAATATCGCATATGAAAAAGAAAAATTATTTTCTATGTAAATGGTGGGAACAAACAATTATATTTCGTAGCAGTTATAATCGTGAGGCTCACAAGTTTGTAAAACCGATTAAACTGTATTAGTTTTCGATTGCAGAGTCGCTCAAAATGATCTTATTCCATCGCGAGCTTAGAATGAGAGGTGTGAGGGAATTATCAATTTAGATTCCATTTGGATATCCTTTTTATCCAGATAGAAAAACATTCCGTTACGTTTTTTTTTATCATCAGCGTTCGATTTATTCTAACGATGAAGTCGCATTTTAGCATAAATGTGTCAATTTAAGGCACTCAAATCTTAAGTAAACGCAAAATTATGAGTATCGAGAGCAATTTATTTACCGCCTATAGAGGCGGGCGCTTGACAGCTAAAAACAATCAAACTTCAGTTTGGAGTCACATGCGTGCGACTAAAAGGAAAATCCACTCTCTCGCCGTATACTCTATATGTCTATTGATATTTCACAATGTTCTAACAATTATTCGCTATCATCGCCCGAAAAGCGGATAAATAAGTTATGATTATTGTGCCGTGAAAGTCTCCCGTACAAGAAAACTTTTATCAAATGATGCCGGGAAGCTACATAAGGAGTCAAAACTGAACAGGAAATTAAGAAGTGCAATAGTTGTTTGAAAATGCTTGCTGCTTACAAACACTGCTTCTTGCACGAACGCTCCAACATGACGCGGAAAACAGGAAGAGGTTTTACGAGCAGGTGGGAAATTTCAGTACATTGATGTTTTTCTTATTAAATTTTAAAATTTGAAAACAAAAGACCGCAAATATATAGCGTGCTCTGGAGTAAGACTAAAATCCGCAGACACCAACAACGACAAGATCTATTGTCAAATAATAAGTGATTTTCCAGAGAAAAAATTCCTATTAACGCTTATATTTCTTTTACGTTCGATAATTCCCCCGTTATGAATTTGAACGCTGTTCTCTCTCAAGACACTTAACAAGCCTTTCTATTTAAATCAGTTTTGTAATGCTATAGTAATTTGCTCGTTAGAACATCCACCCAATAACGAGTATAAAAATCACAAACTTGACCTACATCTAGACTTATTTATACATCTTGTCAATAATTTTAGCACATAACATTAGAATATTGCGATCAAAGAAAACACTTATTAACGCACTAGTTCCTCTCTCGCAGTTGTCTTGATATTTTTTCTTGTACTTTCTATTACATTAACTCGACATTTATCCTCAAGCGACAAAGGTGAATTACATGCTTGTCTATGACTTTACGAATGAAATACTTCTTACACATCAGTTTGTTTTACATTTTAAAGTCAGTCAATAAGTAGATCGCATGAGTGTTATTACAAGCGAAAATGACACCGCTGCTTAGCTACAATGTTGTCTCTGTCCTTGTCAACCTTGCTTAAAGTTCTCATTAGTATTCCATTTGGCAGAGTTTTTCTGACTTTAGGTGCGACTTTTCAGCTATGGCAGGCTTACACGTTGCGCCGGTTAAGCTGGTTGGTTAGAGCCTCAGTTATCGATAAAAATATGTACAAAACGATACGAGTTAGTTTCCCTTGCACATTTAGTCTGTACAATTTTACAGTATTGAAAACTCGTCTTGAACTCTTCCTGTTTATGATAGACAACTGTAGTCAGTGTCATCGTTATCGCGATTTTCTCTATCTTTTATTACCGACCATTATTGTCGCCTCAACCACCCCCCCCCCCTCCCCTCCAAGAAAGGACACTTTTGTGTTGCGTCTCTTGTAGATAACTACTTTCTTAGCTTTGGAACTCGGGTTAGTCAAATCACAATTAAAGCAATTTTGTAATGCCTTCTTGGTTTTCGGAGCCGTATAGTAGCACTCTCGTCGCTTCAGAGCTGATGTAATCTTAAATCCTGTTTGAATACATTTCAAAACAGTTCATAATTAATTCATATTAGAGCTAAGTTTTGCTTGCTGTGTTGTAATGTTTATGTGCTCCCAATGTTTCTCTCTGCGTGCGTCATCACGCGACTAGAGGAAGTCAACTTTTTCAAACACCTTTGTGTTGTGTCTCTTGTAGATAACTACCTTTTTTAAGCTTTGGAACTCGTGTAAGTTAAATCACAAAGGAGGAAGAATTAAAAGCAATTTTGTAATGCCTTCTTGGTTTTCGAAGCCGTATAGTAGCACTCTCTTCGCTTCAGAACATATGTTATCTTAAATCCTGTTTGAATACATTACAATATAGTTTAATTAATTCATATTAGAGCTAATATTTGTTTCCTGGGTTGTAACGTTTATGTGCTCCCACTGCTTCTCTCTGCGTGCGTCATCACGCGAATAGAGGAAGTCAACTTTTTCAAACAGATTTAATAGAAGATTTTTGGGGTATTAAATAAATAAATAATAAAATCGTATCTGCATGATATTTAAGAGGCTTACGTTTCAAGGGAGCGCTTTCCATTCAACAAAAAGTTCTTGAAATGGGGCCAGATGGTTCAGAAATTTCTTGGAAGAGCTTCCAAGATTTAAAGTTTGGAAATTTCTTAGAAAATTGTTAAATTTTGGCAAAGCGAACCATTCAACTGTGTCCCGGTTAGTAATTTTCAGAAATTTGGATATAGCCCGCGTGGTTTACCTCTTTTCCAAAAACTGTGGAAAATACTGTTTCATTCACCATAGAACAAATCCGCCAAGTTTTGATCAAATAAAAAATTCCTCTAAGGGTGATCTTATTCTATTTGTCAATGATTGTGTTACAGGGAAGACTCCCAATGGAGCTGCAATAAAGGGTATTGATCAAAAGGGTCAAACAAGGACTTTAAACCACCAAGGGCCTTCAACAAAAAAGGTTAAGTTTGATTCAAGTTCTAAGGAAGAGGAAATGGAGACAGAAATTGAGGACCCAGGTGTGATCACAGATGAAGGTCCTGAAAGCGCCATCGTGGCTCGGGCCCCTTCGTTTTTTATTGGAAAGCCGCTGAAGGATTATGACGCCAGTAACGGAAGGGTAAGTCCACATTTAACTACTACGATAACAATTACGTGAACGTAAAAAAAAAAATTATTAAAAAAACTACTATTCGCAACAGATTTTGGATAATTTATACTTCCGGCCTTCTGGGGAGACAATTTACACAGACGGATTATCAGACAAGCTACTGTTCTTTGCCCAAGCTCATCCCAGACGTACATGTTATTTTGAAAGGCAATCGGGAATCATATGCAGAATTGTGTCCGGACTCAGGTTTGGCAGTCAAGACTCTATATCTCGCCTCTCATTAATTCGGCACTTCGCTTAAGATTTTATCCATCTGGAATGCATGTAATGACAAAAGTGCACCAAAGATTCTCGAAAGCATTGTTTTAAGATAGGCAATGAGAGGGAGGGCACTTATTTTATTTTGTATTTTTTGCCTTTCCGCAGATCCCTTGTAATCACACTTACTTGGTACTTCGTCGTCGGGGGGCTTCACGGGCTGATCACGTGTACAGATTCAACAAGGCAGCCTCGCTAGGTCTGTTAGGACCTCTCAGTCCCATCAGGCAGTTTGCGATAAGTCTCGTTACTAACAGGTATCCTTTATATATCATCAATCAAAGTCCTCAAAGTCCTTGATTGCGATATAATATGTCTATATATTTCCTACAAATCATTCAGTTATAAGAAACCTCAATGCAGTCCCTCATCAACGTAAAAGAGATACGAGAAATTGTAAATGCTCCAACGAGCGAGAGCGGACAATTTGTTATTGCTAAAATCAAATTGGCGTCAGCATTTCATGCGTCTGCTCTTTTATTGACAATGAATTTCGTCACGACAAAGTATTCTGACGACAATTGTTAAATTTACTTCTGATAATTAAACTTGCTATTTTTAAATGGTTACCTTGCCGGTTCATCGTCGAGCTTCACATGCTGGCAAACCATCCAGTTGTTTTAGTTCCTTAACTCTTTCTGCAGATATTTTGAGTCATTCGTCATTCTCACCATTCTGGCCAACTGTGTGTTTCTTGTGGTTGAATGTGCTCCAGAAGAAGCCGAGTAAGTAAACATTTCCTCAGTGTTTTCATCAAAAAGAAACTTATGTGCTTTCCACGGCAAACAACAAACGCTTGCTTACTCAAAATCAAACCAATTTTACTTTTGTGCTGTCATCTCCAAAGTATGTGGTCTATGGAAGTTGTATAGGCTCTGAAAAGCTGTTTAATGAGGGATTCTAACGCAGTTACTGATAGACCATTAATTTTTAATTTGGGCGATTTATTTTCCCCAGTGACAGACCATGTGATATCCTCGAGAGATTTGTTCTTTTATAATCTAAAAACTGCATCATTTATATACACTAGACTATTTGACAACTTGAAAGCACGAACTACCAAGATTATGAACAAACGGTCTGAAATAGAGCAACAAACGCCCAAGCTTAAAAAGTCTCTTATTCATCAACAAACCGACCAGTTTTATCATAAAAAGGTTTGCACAAGGTCACACTTGTCACGAGTTAACCATCGACACTGCTCCAACGATTTTAACGAAGTCCCAATAAATACTCAAGTAAAACATAATATGTATGAGGACAACCATAGCCGAGCTCCAAGCCTGCCTTAAACGCTCTCACTTTTGTCATCTAGGGGCCTGCAACTTAAATGAAATTAAATTTAACTTGAATCAAGAAGAATATCAATTTACATTTCAAAACTGACTTGGTAATTATACATTAGATACGTCTTTTGTGGTATATACACCCTGGAGATGATTTTAAAAATCTTGTCCCGTGGATTCATCTTTCACACATACGCTTACCTTAGAGATGCATGGAACTGGCTGGATTTCATTGTTGTTGTTCTGGGGTAAGTTGCATTCCAATTTCATATAATTTTAATTAGCCACTAGTGAGTTATATTTACCAGACACAAGCATTCAGCGTGTTCTGTCAAAAATCCGCGAATCTGATTGGTTTTATCGTTGTTCTGAATTCGATGATAGTGCACGAAAACTGATAGAGCAAGGAAATATTATTCTGGATTTTGGTTCCAAAATGAATAAAGTGGTATGTTTTGGACTATCGCTCAATCCTTTAGAAGGTGTCCTGATTTAATTAGACTACACACACTCATATTCTACTCGCGCAGTTTGCATACGTTGACCACTTGTCAACCATCAGGTCAAAGTGCAATTAATTGGCTACGCCACAAGATCTGCCTTGCTGAAGACTGTCTCGTCGAAGATCTCGTCGTAGATCGCGGTTTTTATCGACTTCGATTGCTAGGTCGGGGCTTCTGAACCTCGCCAACGAGTAGTCTAACAGTCAAATAGAGACGACGTGTCGGTATTTTTACCGATTCTGGTCACTGAAAGTATCCGTTTACTATGAGCTAATCAAATTTCGTGTATATTTACATTTCGTTGCAAAGGGATACAATTTTAAACTCATAACAAAACTTATTCAATTCAAAAAACCCAAACTTTTGTAAGAGGCGTTTGTTAATATCCTGTTTCAATGAGCTCCAGAAGCAGCGAACTTATAAAGGTGCGTTCCTATGCGATAATCTGGGCCAGAACCAATGATCAAAGATCACTCGGATCATGCTACATCGAGAATCCTTGATAAGAGGGAATTCTTCGGATCCCTCTTCGGCCTCCTGATCCGAGTGATCGTGGCTCCCTGAACCTTATCCAGATCATTCCAAGGAAGAGTTGTTATCAAACTTGTTTCCGCAGGTACATTACCGTAGCACCAAACATCGCTAACTTGACAGGAATCAGAACAGTTCGAGTGCTTAGAGCGCTGAGAACATTCTCTGCTTTGAAAGGTATATTTAATCATTAGCAGTAACCTATCTTCTAAGTCTGACTTACCCTATATCGTTTCTTGAAAGGCTGATCCATCGAGGATGCCATTTGAGTGAACCCTTTTCTTTTCAGTGTAGTTGTGAAGGAATAAATTATCACCAATTTCCGAGATTCTGAAAATAAACTAGCCATTCCACTCCCTCGCACAAACTACCAGCGAAATAGTTTTAGCTATAGTGGTGCTGCCCTTTGGAATAGTCTTCCACAAAATGTAAGGCAAGCAGAATCTCTGAATAATCTCAAAACACTTTTAAAGAAACATTATAGAAACAAATAAGGCACGGCATTCATGGAAAACAGGTTTTTGTTAGGATTTGTTAACTTTAACATTGTAATTAGCATAATATTTATATAGTGTATATATATAACCTTTTTTCTTATTAAAATTTAGCCTTTTTTACCTTGTAATTTAGACCTGATGAAATTTTTACCGTGGATAAATAAAGACTGACTTGACTTGACCAATGGAGTCAACTAACGTGCATTTTGTTAGTGCATATGTTTAACAACTCCGATCAAATGAATGATGTCTAGCGACACATTTTGGGACTTTTATTCTCTATACTTTTTAATTCACTCAAGCTTTTTTATGTCGTATTCATTTACCTAGGACAATTGCATTTGTGTTTTTTGTAGGTCTGAGGGCAATGGTAAACACACTACTTCGTTCGTTGAAGCTTCTAAGTGATGTTCTGGTTTTGTTTTTGTTCTTTCTCGCTGTCATGGCGCTCATTGGACTGCAGTTGTTTTCAGGAGAACTAAGGAACAAATGTGTCCTCAATGTTTCAGACAACAGCTCAATGAGCCTGCAGGAACGAGCTCTTAACGAAAGTAAGAAAATTGTATGTCGTAGATTCACTCGCAAAAATAATTTGTTTACGTACTCTTTTATTAGTAAATTTGGTTCAAGAAGTGTCTGAAATAACCTTTACCGATAATGACAAGTTTTAAATGGCAGCAGAAAGAGAAACAAGAGAGAAATAGAAAGAGCAGTCTGCATTTTCACGAAAGACGCCCCCGGTAGTTAACAAACTTGAAAGAGAGTGTTTCGTTAAATGAACTTGGTTAAAGAAACTCCTGAAACGTCCTTCAATCAACAAGCTTGAGTTGAGTTAGGAGCAAAAAAATAAACTGATACAGAAGCTGAAGCAACAGAATAGGGGAGAGCAATGCATGTTCACTTCCAGTAGTGACGCGCCAGCTTTGAGTTCAAAAATTCGCAAGATAGTGCCGTGCAAAAATATTTAATGCTTTATATGCACCGCCATGCATCACAGAAAATGATCGTTTTTTTAGCGAATGAAATGCAAAACCAAGCCAATCATAAATTAGATTAAGAGAACTACCCTCTCTTGTAGCGTCTTTATCTTTCCTGTATCAAGCAAATATAAGAACTAGTAGATTTTTTTTTCTATTGCAGGTTACTGGTTAGTTTATGGCGGCGAACCTTTGATTTGTGGGAACAGCTCAACTGCTGGGTACTATATTTCTTTGCACTATATAATAAGTCGTTCCACAAGTTACTTATCCAGGCTATAGACGTATCTATTATATAAAGATTTGTTCTGATTGATTATTTTTCGCATTACTATCGCAGAAAACGTACTTAACCTATTTATTTTTTCACAGTAGCCAAGCTCAAAAATTGCGATGCTTTCGTTGTCTTGAATTCTATACTGAGTAAATATGAAGATTAGGGCAAATTGACTTCAACTGGGTTGAATCGGATTCTGTTATTTTTCTGCTGTAGATCTTGTCCATCTAACTACACGTGCATGCCCAATGCTGGTCCAAACCCTGACCATGGTTACACGACATTTGATAACATTGGTTGGTCATTGGTCATGGCTCTACAGATACTAACGATGGATTTCTGGGAAAATCTCTACGACAAGGTACTGTTATAAACGTATCGGAAAATATAAGTAGAGTATCGGCTGCACTCGGGGCGAGAATCCGAAGGGAATTCGTTATCGTCTTTCGTCAACCAGCGTCTTCTGTTCGTTTCACTACCATCCACAGTAAATTCCTTTTACCGAATTGAGGCCCTGTCTTTCACCTTTAGCCATTTATTAACTAAAGTAATCCTTTTGGCATAGAGCGGCCTCGCGGCAAAGTCAGATGCCCTAATACAGGTTTTTACGGGCCGCAATTGCATTCAAGACAGTAGGACAGTAGGACAGGTAGCTTTACAAATCAGAAAGCCCTGTGTCGGAGTAAAGACCTTTGGCCAAGAACGCAACACATTGATCCCGAACAGTGCTCGAGACCGGACTGGTCCACCTCACTAACCAACAGGCCATTACTCCTAACGACAACATCTTGGTGTTTTTCTTAGATCATCAGGTCTTCTGGAGCCCTGTACGTTCCATATTTCATCATTGGGATATTCTTCTGTTCATTTTACTTGATGAATCTGGTGCTTGCAGTGGTGTATCTCTCGTATGAACTGGAACTGTGTTCCGCGGAGAAAGAGGTAGCTAGTTTTGTCCTGTGAGCTTTTGATTACTTTGGAAGAAATTCTAATCTACAGCGAGTCAATGCTTCTTTTTACAGAGCAAAGAAATTGGAGGTGAACCAATTTTCTATATTCATGGTTTTTGTAAAAGAATCTTTTAGTTTTAAAACTGATGAATTCATGGTTACCCAATCCTATTAGGATGTGTCTGAAGCCTCCAAGACCAGGTTTCAACGTTCTATTTCTGAAAAAAAATATAGTTTGTGAATAATTTTTGTGGCAAATGGAACGCCCTCTCTATTGATTATAATAATTTGCCAACCTTACCATATGTTTCCCTGCATTTAAAACCTTAGAGAGAAAAAAGGATTTTTTTGAGAAGAACTGCTCCTTCTTACCAAGCCGATGAAGAGACCCTTAAACATCTGGTTACCCTAGATGGTAGCTCACCGCCTGTGCTTACGACTGACTCCTCGGACAAAGATCCCTCAAAAGGAACGTCTACGGATTCTACTTCCAACGCAAACGAAACTAAAGGCTCACAATTACGCCATTGCCTAATACCAGTCTGTGGACGAAGGGATGGCCTAGGGAATCGGAAAGTACATTGCAGAGTCGTCTTGCGCCAAGACTCTTGTTTTAAAATAATACGACAGCGCATGCGCGACATCACCGCCCATTCTGGTTTTGACGCTGTCATTGTGGTGTTGATACTGTTGAACACAATAGTGCTGGCGCTTTATCATCATGGAATTGACCCAAAGTTTCGACACATCTTGGACTATGTGAACTTGGTAAGCTAATGCATACTTTGGCAAGTGGAGTATTAACCAAACGTCGATAGCACACCAACGAGAACGTCACGCAAAGAAACGTTTAATGAACAGAACATTAGATCTACAGGCTGGTTCTCACAAGTACTCAAGCATAAGCTTAAGTTGACGTTGTTGATAATCAGCGGCTTTTGTTTGAAATTTTCCTGACAAAAGGCGCTAATTATCAACATCTTACTACGTCTGCATACTTCGGCTCACTGTTGTGCTTTGCTTATGCATTAATTATAACCGGCTTACACGTGCGTTATAAATCTTGATCAGCTCACTAACCGTTTTGCAAAGAAGAATGCAAAATGACCAAAAATTTTTTGGCCTATTTTGACGAGCTTAAATCACGGGACATGGCTAATGATCGCATCGTCAAAAACGGTCTGAAAACCTGCTGTTGATTTTGCGAAAAGATCAAGTTTGCTAGGTCGGCTGCCTTTGTTACTGCTATTACCTTTCTAGGTTGTCAGTGTGTTGTTGTTGATGTTGTTTTTGTTGCTGATGACGACGTTTTTTGTTTTTGAGGTTTGTGTTAGCGCTGTTTTTGACGTTCTTGTTACAGAGAGTTTGTGGTTGTTGATATTTTAATCGTTGCTGTTGTTGTTGTTTTTGCTTCAACCTGTCCTTTTCCTTTCAATCAGGTTTTCACTGCGTTATTTGCAGTTGAGATCGTATTTCGGTTGGTTGCCATGGGACCAATGTCATTTATTCGCAGCAGATGGAATGTCTTCGATACCACTGTTGTGTCAGGGAGTCTGCTGGGTTACTTTTATAAATCTGCTGAAGGACTCAGCATCTTTCGAACTTTAAGACTGGTAAGCATACAACAGTAAACAGTGTAACCGTTGCGAAAACGCTCGTGATGCCCGCATAAATCGTAATTCCCAATTCATTTTTCACCTAGCGGTGCTACGCCAGTCAGTTTCACAGTTTATAGGCTATAAATGCAAGTAAAAGATTATTAAGATGTGATTTGATTAAGCTAATTTAACAACGGTATTGTTGGAAACTTTCCCACCTTGTCTCAGCTCGTTGTCTGGATTCAATTTATCTCTGTAAGAAATATACAAAAATTGATTGAGTTTTTGACTTCTCTTTTTACCGGAAATGTACGTCCACACAACGCTATCAGTAGTGATTACTTGTAAGTAATGAGCGTCTGGTAAATGGTCAGTGTAGCCTATTTCTCCCTTTGTTGTTTAGCAAATCAGTGGCTGGTACTTCTAGGGTGACCTTACAACTTAAACCTAAATTTAAACCTACACAATTTATCCTCTACAGGTGCGAGTGTTGTGTTTGGCCAAATCTTGGAAGACAATGGAAAGACTGATGAAGGCCATCGCAAGAAGCGTAGGCCCAGTTGGCAACATCACACTTATACTCAGCGTCGTTATTTACATATTTGCTGTTCTTGGAATAAAGATATTTGGTGAGGCTTACACGGCAGACAAGTTTGGAGAGGACGGTGTACCTCGCTGGAACTTCAATGACTTTTGGCATGCGTTCATGATGGTGTTCAGAGTGCTGTGTGGAGAATGGATCGAACCCCTCTGGGACTGCATGAGGGCCACAAGTGCCGCTAAGGCGACACTGTTCTTCCTAACAGTTCTTATCGTTGGGAATTTCATAGTAAGTGATAAACTTGAAGCTTTAATTTTAAGGCCAATCTTAAACGAAAGCTGTCCAGAACCGACTTGTAAAACATAACTGCTCACTTTTGATTTAGGTTTAGACTCAGTGATAGATTAATGTAATTTTCTACCCTTTCATTCAAAGTTGTAAAAAAGGCGATTAAAGCGTAAAAGGGAGAATCATCGATTTCTGAAATATTGTTATTGTTTATGCGCCCTCCAAGGTTAAGCTTTGCTGTAAGAGCTGATTCTTAGCATCTGCTATACTGAATGACTTCCCTGTCTTACCGACTTACTGATGGACCTACGGACCGACCATCGACCGGTCAAAAGAAGCGAGGTGTTAACTAAGTCAAATGAATCAATCTTTCTGGCTTACATTTTCCAGGTTCTCAATTTATTTGTGGCACTTTTAGTAAACGCGTTTGACTTCAGAGAGGTTGATAACGATTCGAACGAAGAAGTACAGGCGGAAGGGAATTCATCAAGGTGCTCCATGAAGAAAGTGTTTCAGACCCGCAAGTCTCGACTATTTGTAGCTAAGTACCGTGAGCCTTTTCGACTGTATGAGTTACAGGTTCTTGAGAGCAGCCGCTGTCCAATGAAAGAAAATCGTCAGTTGGCAATATCCGATTCAGAGCATCATGATGTAGAACCAACCGATGCTACTTGTAAAGGTAACATGTTTGTTGGTTTAGTATTAATTGAATATAGGAAAATAATATAACGCGGCCAAGTAACTCGATGTGTTTTGCTCCCACTGAAGAGAAAGTTTGCTTAGTAATCCGGTATTACCGACCACAGTTTTCATGGGACAGTACTTGACTGTAAAAGAGTTTGAAAAATTGTAAATTGTACTTAGCATACAGCTTATGTAACATATCATACACGAAATACCATGAAGTTTAATGAACGATTATATTAAATCTGTAGACAACTTTTCTTGGATCGTAACGACAGCTGCCAAAAGAACAACCATATGACCCTTATTAATCGATTCCAATTCTTTTCACATTTTTTTTTATTTTCAGAGAGCAAGACTGACTTAGAAAGTGAAAACATTATCACTGCTGAGCCCTTTGTCGAAAAGGACTCTGCCCCATCAACTTCGACAACCAGTCAATACATATTGGACAGTGAGGACCCCAATTCAGAGTCAGGCGCCACCCTATCGACCACAAGGCCCACCCGGTACATGATGGAAATAGATGACTGTCTGCCAGAATACTGCATGGACTGTCTGCTGTGGAAACCTTTCTCGTCAAGACGCTTCTGTTGGCTCAAGTTTCGCTGCAGGGTGCGGGTTCTAGTAGAGAAAAAGTACTTCGAGTGGTTTATTCTTGCCACTGTGTTTCTCAGCAGTTTCGCACTGGTAGGTTGACGTGACAATTAACTTTGAAATCTAGTGTCTTTATGGTAAGTTCTGGAAGTCAGCTCTCTTTTCGACAATGTCCGGCATGAGTGTTACTTCGGGTCATGAAAGAGACCGTAATACAAATGAGCAAGACGATGTAAGACTTCTTTCTCTCTAACAGAGCTTCTTCGATAATCCAGTACATACTTCTTAAGTCAAGAAACTTAAATGCACCAACATATTTACAACGTTTTAATGTCTTGCAGATTTTTGAAGACGTCAATCTACATAAGAAACCTAAACTTGTTAAAACATTGGAAATACTTAACTACGTTTTCGCAGCAATTTTTACACTGGAATTTGTTCTGAAAGCCATAGGATTTGGACTTGTGAAATACTTTTCATCCGCATGGAACTGCCTGGATGCGTTCATTGTTTCGGTGAGTGAAACATGAAGGTTCCGTTCTTTAAGTCGATTTGCGCTTATCCGGATTAAAAGAGGCCGTTTCTTGCCATTGAGGATGGGGTGATCAACAAGTCACGTAAAATAAAAGATCCGAAAAACAATTAACGATACCCCCACCAAAAACGATCGGTAAGCGACAATAGTTTCCGTTTCATCATTATATGACAAAAAAAAACACGAGCGTAGCTGTAACAATTGCTTCCTCTTGCTAAAGACTAAGTGATGTTCAGCAGAACATTTCGATTTTCCCCTGACCTCAACAAAAACTGACCTTGACAAAAACAGACTGACCATCGGTAACTTTAGAAAGAATATTAGAAACAAAGACCTCAGTGCTCTAATCGAGGAT
>OMLO01001190.1_pt1 | contig 19496 bp, 13 predicted proteins | sample 1674811 | NCBI WGS metagenome assembly OMLO01 (sample SAMN06265003, study PRJEB25207) | coral metagenome | isolation source: Coral host | place: Mexico:La Bocana,Puerto Morelos, Mexico | collected 2008-11-13 | reverse complement strand
AGCAGACACGTGACCAGCCGCAACCAGGGTACTTTCTCGAGGTAGGAAGAGAGAGGACCCTGGGAACGAGGTTGGCCCATTTAGCCTATAGGCTTCCCGTAACTCTAAAGAATGGCATCATTATAACAAAAATACGTATCTAGGCTGTAGTGTAGTGCCAGTAGTGTAGCGCAGAGTAACGTAGTGTAATTTAGTGCAGTGCAGTGCACTGCATATGATAGGCAGATGTTTACATTTGGAGGGTGTCACCTGGAGACAACTGCAAAGTTAACTGCAGATACTGAGTCCATTTCGTATCCCATAGTGAGTAGTATCTGTGGTCGCGTAAAGAAAATTAAAAACTGCCCAATGACATTTTTTGTATTCACAGCTGTCTCATCACTCGACCAAGTAACGTTCTGTCTTCTCCTTCAAATTGTATTCTTAGTCAACAATTAAGTTATAGTTATTGATTTACGGATTTCTTTTACTTCTTTCACATGTATCCCTGCATCTGTATTAACAAAGAATTACGGATGAAAACGAAAAACAACTTGTAATTCTCAAAACATTCGTACAGTCGGTGGATTGTGGCGTTTCTATTAACACAAATGGAATAAACTGTAATCAGTGGTAGACGTACAAATGTCAACTGGAGCGAAAAAGAGTCACTTTTTACTTCGTACGTCCTAAGAAGCATAAACATACTATTCGGGGCAATTTAACAAATTTATTTTCTTATGAACCTTCATTTTATTCAGTCACAGAAAAAAGGAACACAATTAAAAAAAACGAGAAATACAAAAAATAAAATGTAACGAGTTCCACAAAAGATGTTACCATGGTGAAAAAATCTAACTGAAAGGACCATTACACGAAATTACGAATTACCATCTTACAAAGATCCAAAAGTGCTCTAAAGCTTAGTTCCCACTAGTAACAAAAGGATCATAAGCATAATCATAATCTTAAACATGAACATAAACTTCTTATGTTCTAGTGGGAACGGCCACTCTAAAAACGTGGAGAAGCTGGCCGCCATCTTGAAATGAACCGATCCAAAGGTACTCGATTTAGACTTTAATTGGCCAAAATACAATGACCCCGTCGCGTCATAATGTTTTTCGTTGTTTCGTTATGATTTTCGCGTTCCCACTACAAAGAAAAGCAACATAGTCATAGTCACAGACATAATCATAATCATGAGAAAATGGTCGATCATTTTCTTATGATTATGATTATGTTGATAGCAAGGGCGCCTATGATTATGTTTCTGGACGTTTCCATAAGACATCAGCAACATAACAGAATTATGTTCGTGCTTATGATTATGATTATGATCTCCATGTCGTTAGTGGGAACTAGGCAAGGTCTTGAATCTGGGTCTCTGTAAACTGTGGAATGGATGGCGGAGGATAGCGGATGGAAAAATGTGGATGATAACATGCGGATGACCAAATGTGGATGGAAAAATACGGATGAAAAATTGCGAATGACAATATGCGGATGATGAAATCCTTATGATCGAAAATGAACTTATGGTGTTTTCTTACAGTTTTACTTGTAAATAACCCTGGCCATATTATAGAATCTAGGCCAAGAGAGGTCCAATTAATTTTTTCTTAATTACTTAGTCACAAAACAGATCCAAACATTTTTGCGCCGGCTGAATAATAAAAAGAGAACGAAAAGCCTTGATCGAATAATTAACAATTATTCTTTGAAATCGAGGTGAATAGTGGTAGAATATTTACCGAGCCGACCAAACTTATAGAGCATGGGCAAGGCGGCCGAAAAGTAACAGAAACATCTGCCATTGAGTTTTGCCGTCGAAACGAAAAGTTATTCCTCTAGAGCTCCAACACATTGAAATTAATACTTCTTCTAGAGCAAGAAGTGTTTAGTTAGCAAAAACTTGAGCAATAACTCATCTTTTGACCTACTCGAGAATCTTATCGGGCAACGCACAAACTTGCCCCGTTCAGTTGAAAATTCAAACGTGCTCTATTAAATAATGAAGAACCCTGTCGGGCTTAAACGTCGCAAAACGTCAAGTTACTAGAGGGTCTCACATCTGATGAAACTGAAACTACAGAAGGATGGATAATTTTTTATTTTGGAAAATGACGACGTTATATGAAAACCAAGAGTTGAAAATCGATTGTCGCCAAGAGAAAATAAGCATCATAGTTAATTTCTCCTCATCAGGATTTTGTCATTCAGCATATTTTCATCCGCATTTTTCCATCCGCATTTTATCATCCCCATTTTGTCATCCGAGTTTTACCCTCCGCATTTTGCCATCCGCCCTCCGCCGTCATCCGGTCCTTAATTTACAGCGAATCTTCTCTTTGTCTATCCCGAGCTTGTTTTGTAAAAAAATTGAGATAGCAAGGAAAACAGAATTTATTGAGATAACTTTACTTTTGCGTATAGAGCACTTAAAATTGAAGAAAATTCGAAGTCAAATTAATTTATTTCAATGTGACGTTCCCCTTGAGATTTTATTGTTACCATAAATACAAGCCATGACTCACTGCCCTCCCACCATGTAAAGTAATTTGCATATTTCATCAAACGCCTGCTTCTTTCTTTTCCTTTAGCTTGACGTTGTTGTCTGGTGCTCACACGTTCCTTTTTAACCGACCAATGTCGGGTCGCGGTCGTTTTGTTTAATTTCTTTGTTTTAATAACTTACATCGGAGACAACTGGTTCCTTCGTAAACACGTCCGTTTGTCGCTATGTTTAACCTTTTCTGTGGCATGCAAACCAGAAAAATTCATATTACTACCGAGTTACTTCTGTTTGTCGCTTACTCAGAAATTTGATGGCACTCGCCTATCATTGCAGTAAGGTGAAAATCATGAACTGAAAGCCATTTCAGACTGCTGTGTGTTCACAAAAAATGGTTTTAACTGTATGTTTTCTTTGTTCATTTTTTCAGATAATTTAAGAGAAGTTGAACTCAGATGAAACATCAAGTGAAAGCGAACGCTTCATATCATATTACACCAGGTTAGTGTGCAAACTTGTCCGCTCGATATATTTTACCTTTTCATAAAATAATCAATACGGTTGTACAATTTGGTGTTGCTCTGACCACCGGATAATGTCTTAGATTGTAAGGCCACTGACGAAGTTATTTCATTGTCACTTAAGTCCTACTCTTCCCCTGGACTTAGAAACAAAGAAAACACCAGGCTATTGAATTTGATAACTTGAATACAATTTTTACAGGTAACAATGCAAATTATGCTGGTGTCTGTTTTTTCCTTTCTCCTTTTCTACATCTGGTGTGCTTCCTACACTGAAATGTCGCCGAAATTAAGAGCTTAACATACGAGGCTAAACTATATTGATTAGAATATTTTCATAAGCCTTGACAGATGTTTCCTCAAACTCGACTGATTTCCTCTCAAAAGTGGTCAGTTTAAATATTAAAAAAAAACACAGGAAAGAAAAACGGAACACCAAGCAATGTCAAATCGACCAAAAACTCACACGAATCGATGCGATTATGCAACTGGCATCAATGAAGCCGAAACTCACCACAACAAAACACATGCAAACTCGATTGTTTCAATTGACATAGCTAGCTAATGGTTTGTACGTGGACGTGGTTGCAAAGTTGCTTTCGCGAAGCACTTACAATCTTCTAACGGCGTCTCTAAGACTCCCACAAGGGAAAGTTTACTTATCAAAATAATCGACCGTCAATTTCATACTGCAGTTAAACGACTTCCCGTCAGGCTGCGATTTGAATAATTGCCACTCTACAGAATACACGAACGATTTTACGTTGCAAATTCAATTTCAGGAGTGAAGTTAAATGACCTCATATCAGGCACAACAGAACACTGTGACTTTGTGTCGTAGAGCGACGAAAACGACATTAAATACTAAAAACTAAAAGATCATGTAGCAGATCATCACAGTCATTTTAAAATTAGTTGGATTCAGCGCCCTAATATACCAGCAATCTCGAGAGAACATCCCAGACTCAGTGTCTATCGCCCTCTTCCACGTTTTATGAGGACGGCCTATTTTTTCTCTTCCTGTCGGGCACCTGTCTTAGAGCAATATGCGGCTTTGCTAGTTGCTCGTGGTTCTAATGTTATATTTTGCCTTCTAAGAGTATTTTTGGATCTAGAGCACTGGAAAATGAAAACATCTGGCGATCGATTATCTCAGTCCACTGTTTGCGTCATATACCCCTAAAATGATTGACACAAATTTAATGGTTAAGTGGGTTTCCTTCGCCAGCAAGGCTGTTCCCGTTTTTGTAAGTCAATAACTCTATCACTCAATTTTCTGCAACAATTCAGAAAATGAAAGATGCAACGCAATTTAGTTGCAAGATTTCAGTTTTTGATGACTTCAAGTTCTTAAACGTATTTTGCACACAAACACTTTAAAAGAAAAACAAAGGACAGGCACGTGCCTTGAATAACTCTTGAAGTTTGTGTGAAAAGATTCTACTCGCCAAAACTGATGGACAACAGTAATATCTGTTACAAAGCCTAACTTTTCGTCAGTCTTAAATTCTAATTTGAGAGTAGAGAGGTTTATAATTTTGACACAAATATTTGCATTTACAACATAAGCTTTTGCGGAGGCTGCACATCTGCGGCACAGACCGCCCCGGCTGCTCATACATGGCCACGAAGCGTGAAAAGATCATGCCGGTTCGTACCACGATACAAAGTTTCTTCGCGACTGCAGTAACACAGTTTTCGGTGTTCACTCCGGCTTAAGATCCATAACAATCATTCTCACTGAAGGAAAATTTATTTCTTAATTTTTGCATCTGCATGCGAAATATAATATGTTTCAAACATATTTTCCGACATCGTCGCGGTGTCCACGAACTAGAAATTCAAAGCGACAAGAGAGAAGTACTTTAAATTTATAAAATTGCACTGGGCAAAAACAGACCCAAAGTTTTTGTGCAGTAAAATATTTTTTTAGAGACAAATAAAAGCGATGTACATTAAGATTTTCCACTGTATACTGAGATATAGTTGTTACCATGCATTTCTCTCACTGAGAGTATGCAATAATTTATGTACAGTTTTTGCTTGTTACGGCTTGCTGCTTTGAAAATGACGCTCAGTCCCGCCCTTCACCCGGCTTTGTGCAGAACAATCCGATTCGTCTAATTTCTATCAAATGTCTCTACGGTTTCACGCAAACATACTGACGTGACAGTCCTCCACAAATGACAAGTAATTTCTTGAATACCACTTCCATAACCGATTCGCAGTTTCAACAGGATTGCTGGAAAAGGGTTTTCCTTGCCTCGGAAAAGGGGCAATACCGGTCCCCCATAAAGAATCAATTCCCTGCACATACACCAAAGAACGTGACTTGTCCCTTAATGTCTGTTCCTTTATTTTACATTAATTATCTCCAACGTCGTTTATGAAGCTCTCTACAACGTGCATGAAACATGGACCTTCCACTTCACTTAAACTGTACGTGAAATATAACTCGCACGCACTCTGGGGTTTCCTTTTAAAAATGTCTCTGAAGCCTTACACAACGGAGTCGAAACTCTCAAATGTCATATTGGTTTACAGGAGTGTCGAAAAGGCGAAATTATTAATTAAAACTCCATTTTTTCAAGCCTAGATTTGGTATATATATATTAGGTCGAAAAATTGGAAAACGCGGGTGACTCGAGAAAAACACTGCATGGCAGTCGATCAATCGGTCTGAATGTGTTGAAAGCACATTCATGTCAGTTTTATTAATCTCTTTTCAGCTGAAGCGACAGAACAGATATTCAAAATTTGCAAATGATTTTAGCCTGGGCACTTGTTTGTTCATGAACAGAAATAGCTATTCGCTAATTTGCGTGCGAGTATGATCACAAAAGAAGTAATGTCCCTTTTGAAGGCACGCGAGCTTCTTAACCAAGAAATTTTTACCGAACGGACGTTTCAGTGGATAAGTACCGTGATTTGACTGGAGAACAAATCGATCTAAAAACCTAAACTCGAAACTGGAAAGGAGAATCTGTTTCTAGAAACTGAAATATGTATGTAGGTGGCTTAAGACAAGCAATAATGTATCGTGTTTCATGATCTGGCGTCCATTATGAGTGACATCAAATCGGAGCAAGATACAGCTGAAATACGACGACCATTTACGATACGGTTTGTCGCTTTCGTATTCATGATAATACTTTGCTGACTTATGGTAATAGGAGTAAAAGATATAGAAAGGAATCGGGTTACATTGCCACTGAAAAACAGTGTGCTGTTGTGATGAACAACGCGTAGAAACATGCCTTAAAGAGCTTGATCCTCGTTTCTCGTTTACAGGTAAGGAAGCTAATTGAAATGCAGCTATAAAGCCAATGAAGGTTTTTTTTTCTGCGACTGACAGAGTCTGATTCAAGTTTATTGCTACCTCAAAAGATAAGGCAATTATTTCCGGGTTCAATGGAGTCCTTGATACCTTCTGAGACTAGGGAGCACATTCGAAAAGTCGAAAGCCGGAAGACGTGTTTATTTTCAGTGGCGGAAATCAAAAATTAATGGTCTAGTTGCAAATTTTTTACAAATTATTTTAGAAGCCTAAGCATGGAGCGGAGGCCTCATCCATACTAATGCGTCTTTGTTTGTATTCGTTCTCGCTTAGTGTCCCTTCAACGATAAAAATACACACAGCTTTGGAAACGCTGTCCAGAGTATAGACATTTCCATCTAAAAACGGAGCCCTGCCGTGGTAGTATGGACAGCGAAAACGGAACTTCTCGAAATCGCTTACATTTAAATGATATGCGCATGCGCAAAAAAAATGGTTGAGGTCGGGCAGTAGTCTCCGTAAACACGATAATTGGTACAGGAATATGGACGCGAAGGCTTTTGACGAAATATTTTGATGAAATTGTCGATGTGAACGGCGCCTAAAGCTAATAATGCAGCGTTGTCATGATGGGTCGGACTCGTGCATGAGGTTGTGATGTCAAACTGAAAATGTATAGCAGACTCACTGTCGCTGTTTATTTGTAGGAACTTTTCGTATATGAGCAAAGACACTTGCAATTTTAACACTTCTTTGTCCAAAAATGTCGTAAAATTTATGAACTAGGTGAGAAAAAAAGGACTACATAAAATTCAAATATGAGGAGACATTTGCGGTAGTTGTAGACATGTAGGAATTAAGAAGTAAATTCTCCTAACTTCTCCAACAGATGCTTCTGTTTGAGTCCGTTGAGAATAAGGGCAAGAATTTCAGTGTGATTTCTTGAATATTCACAATCTGCAAATTTGAGATAGCTATGGAAAATCTTATACTGATTAATTCGGGAGGCTTAAGATTTTCTTCAAGCCTTCTTAATTTGATCTCGCTTATTTGCACGCAATAGCTGTTATTACAGCTGTGTCTGTGGTCAACAGAGCAGAATTGGCTTGCTTGCCTCGTTTGTAGGTCAATAGAAATTAATGGAATATAAACATGACCAAACATCAGGTTAAGTGCATGCGGCCAAAAAAAAATTATTATTGTTGAATGTTCGAAGGAAAAATGTCAGGAGAGCCTTTGTAAGTTAAACAAAGGAAGGATATTCGTTCACAGCCGTGTAATTTCTTTTATTTTTCTCTTCTTAAAAAAATTAATTAAAATTTCTCAAAAATATTATTAATGATAATGAATGGAATCAAGCTCAGTTTGTATGACAGGAGTGCATTCCCGGCTTACCGCGGTGATATAACTATTCTTGCCAGCATATCTCGATAAAAAATTCCTCCAACTCTTCGAATTCTTTTATCATAAACACGAGACGCACGTTTTATAGCCTAGAGGGGAAAAGACCACATAAATATGATATTTTATGTCCATGAGATCACAGCTCCGAAACGAAATTTGGCTTGTTATGCGGATGATATCAGATATCAAAGTCTATATGGTCACCTAATCAGAATATTTGAATGCAAATACAACACTCATCTTAGACTTCCTAATCGCGTGCTTCAGGCAAGCACCATTCTGGATGGGAAAGTCAGTGTGGCTGCGACTGAGGATTTTGTAAGTGAAATGGTAATTTGGATAGAGTGAAACGAGTTCAAGTTCAAGTCGAATTACCCAGAAAATAAATCAGCTGAGTTCCCCAACGGGAGTCGAACGTATGACCTTCCAGAATAGCGGTTGGACGCTGTAACCGGTGAGCTATCGGGGAGTCTTGGCGCGGCAAGGTCGTAGACTAGGTTCGTATGTGTGACACATGTGTTGCCATAACTGCAAAGCTCAATATGTCGAAATGATAAATGTGAATAAATGATCAGTGAAATGGTGACTTGAGAAAGCTTCTTCATTCATTTCACTATATCCAAGTCACCATTTTATCGCTTATTCACATTTATCATTTTGACACATTGAGCCTTGTAGTTATGGCAGAACATGTGTCACAAATACGACCTTGCCCGCTAAGAGTCCTCCATAGCTCAGTGGTCAGAGAGTGTCCAAACGGTATCTTGGAAGGTCATGTGTTCGATTCCGTTTGGGGAACTTAGAAATTTCTTTTCTGAGTTATTCAGCTTGGAAGAATTTTTTAATTTTCTTTTCGCCTAAAGGATGAGACAAAAAAATTATAAAAATGACTCTAACAAATTCCTCCCCCGTGTCACCCAACATTAACTTCCGCTGAATGAGTAAAATGATTTTGACGTTTATTATGAAGAAGAATACTATTTCTGTCTAGAAGACTGTGTTTCCCCCGGTGTTCTTATTTTGGGAGAACAGCGATTGATTTAGTTTCAAATAATGCTTCATCTCCTGTTCATGATCAAAACAAGAAGAAAAGGTGTATTGTCCTTCTTTCATTGTTTCGTTAGTGTGAAGTGCGCATTTTGTGTGCCTTTGAGCAGGTGGTGGGCGGAGGGGGGTTGGGATGCGGCCCAGTTCAAAGATTTAAAATACACTGCCAGGTTGTAAACACGAGAATCTTGCCGATTATTTGATCGGGTGAAACGCTATTCCACACAATTAACTAAAATCTGTAAGGATTTGAGGAATTTTAATTGATAAGCTCACGATATATAATGACGGCGCATTTCAGACGGTATAGTTTTGAGCGGCATCCGTTCAGAAGGAAGTTAGAATGTGCGGCTTCACACGCTTGTAAAGATATCATTAGCTTTCGCCCAAGGCGGTTTGCGTTTGTTATACCTACCTTATAGCCTTTAAAATTGTTTCAGCAGCCAGGAAAATGATCACGATTCGAAATAAAAATTGGTGTACGGTGGGATCACTAACCGAGAATTTACCATCAAGTGTACTTTCGGCTACAGGAAATTTATCATTAAATGGCATTTAGGCTGACACAATCTTCAAATACGTAAAATCGACATCTTTGTTTTGGGCTGACTACGTTGGTTGTTTTGATGCGTCAAGCTTGGGTTATTTTCTGTCAAATTTGATAATTTCTTTACAAAGAACCTCATTTGCAAGACTGTGTTTGTGAAATAACAAAAACCAAATAAACTCTTGAAACCGTATTTTCCTAAACAAGATGCGATAAGTTGACGATCTTTCGACACATGATTGTAAATCATAATTATTAACAACCAGCCTCTTCCCGCCAGATTTAAGCGAGACACCTTTATTTCGGCTACATGACTGGACCAACTAATCGAGGAGTGTAGAGATCGAAAGATGAAAAATTAATTTACACAGTGTAAAGCCGAAATGACGTACGTCCGAATTATTCATGGGTTATTTATGGCAATTCTTTTCAAGACCTTCTGGTTGTCTGGGAAATTCTATTGGAGCTATTTTGTTGGTCGCTTCCGAGTTAACATTACACCTTTATGCACTGCTTTAGAAGTCTTAAGCGTTCAAGATAGGTTACATTCGATGCTCAGAGAGTGTTTTCGTACGTATTTTTCCAGTTTTTTTTTTAATGTTGGACCAGAGGAACTGCACGGCGTTCGCTGATATTTGGTTCTGAGCAGCACGACAAGCCTTTAAAGTGCAAAGGTAAACATTTTGCTTTGCTACAGTAGTTGATGCATCCATGCAAACAGAAATATTGAATTATTAGATTAACCACGTTTACAAGGATAGTTTTATACAAATCAAGGAATTTTATTCGTAAAAATATGCCTATTCTGAAATCATCAAGAAGTTAACTTTTAAACCGCCGCAACTGAAAAAAAACAAACGTTATTCAGAAAAAAAGTCATTCTATCACCAACTACACATCTTATCAATAGTATAATGTTCAAGCCCATGTAGAGAGAAATTAATATTTGGAGAGCCAAAAATATCCACATTTGAGCAGCCGTAGAAAACTTGTTTCACTACACATAATTCTTTCACAAAGACTAGAGCTTGAAATTTAAATCAGTAACCTTAAATTTTGTTTACTTCTAAGATTAGAGTATTGTCGGCTGACTTCTTTTCTGTAATACAACAAGTAAATAAGTCAGGTCCAATATCATTACAGCGCCTTGAATTTTATTAGGCAAGTCAAATTTTCGTAAACCCGTGCCGCTAAATTTATCGCGGTAATTCACGCTTTTGCGCATAGATATCGAGTTATAACGAACGTAAACATACGCAGCGGGAAGAACACTGGCACACAACAACACATTCAACTCAATGGACACGATCCTTGTCAAGGCATTTTATCTACAAGTCTCTCTTAGTCAAAAAACGCAATAGCTCTTAAGACCAGATAGGTGTCGCAAATACTCCCTTTGCATATGTAAAAGCTTGGTGTTCTTAAAATGATAATTTTTTTGATTGAAAAGTCTTCGCACCCTCTGTATTAACGCATCCTATAGTTAATCATTTACATTCTACGAACGATGGATAAACCAATTGAATTAATGAGTGCTTTTTGGCTGTTTTGTTTTGAGATTTTTTTTATCTCGAAAACTTAGGAGCGAGGTGGTGTTTCACTGAAGACAACTCAGTGATGCCATGTTTGAAGGCACGGACACGGGCAAGGCTCCCAATTTCTGTCACCTGATGCATGTGACATTCAGTTCACTCCTATTTTCGTCGTTTTTTTTTTTTTCGAGTATTGTAGCTAATCCTCTTACATTCTATGCTCGACACTAATACCAAAAACAAATAACTTCCTCCTTTCTTAAAGATCTGAATTTAATTTGGACGAATTAAAACAGGAAGAGATAGCTTTTCGCCACTCAGTATACAACGCAGCCTAAACAGCGTTTTTATCTCAAGTCAAAAGCCTTAACTCTGCCTGTTTATTTTCTGTGTTTAAGGCAGTGCTTAAAAGCATAACAAATGCAAATAACGTGCGATTTTGTGAAGACATATTGCTTGTTTATTGGGAGAGTTTTTCGAATTTTAATTTCGTGACAATTGCCATCGATGCACCTTAAGGCTGTTTTGACCAATTAATTATTCCTCCCGTTGTATTTTCGGGAAAAGTGTCATTTTACCAGTCCACGCGAATAGTATCTCAAGTATACGTGCTTTGCGAAACTTGTTACTTAATTAGTTTTGAAATTCTCTAATTTCTTATCACAAATATTCTCGACTATCCTTGAAGAACAAAAAAGATAGCAATTAAACACTAGTGAAGTTTCATGACCAAATACACCTACTTGCGTGTTATTGAATTCTGAAGAGAAGCGAGAAAATGTACAACCACAATCTTCGATTAATTTAAACGTTGCAGGCGAACTTGAACTTATCAACATTAACTGTCCTCGCGGAAGGAACGGTATTTAATTTTGCGGGAATTTGAAAATTCTTTTCAGCCATTAGATTGAAAGGCGAATGTGGAATATGAAAAATAAACTCATTCCACGGCAAGAGGAAATCTTATTTCAAAATAGGTAATCAAATTAAAAGTTTGCTCTGAAGACCCCAAAAACAAGAACACTTCTCGCTATGAGTTTTTGTGCAAAGGTGAAGAATCAAAGTGATGAAGAATTAAAGTGGATTGTAGAATGACATGGCAAACGATTATTCGATCTCGTACGTGCGTGATTCAAACAAGCTGTTGTGGTCGGGTGTGATTTCAATCCAGCTAAATTGGTACATTTATCAACCGAATTAACGATTTCGCGATGATATCGCTAATGTCTAATCCGGTTATCACGTAGATAGCTTCCTCACGTGTGGAAAGTTAGTTACAGAATGCTGATCACGAAACAAACAAGTAAATCGTGTTGAAAACTGCAGTACGTGGGTAGCCAAGAAGAGCAAGCATCTGACAACTAAACTAAGTTCCATCGTTATCTCAAACTTGAACACAGAGGTTGCAGGATTTCATTAAGGCCAGGCACTGGGCAAATTGACCAGCTGTGAGGATGATTTTGACCACCTGGTTTATCTCACTAGAAGAAAGCACATTACAGCATCTCTCTAATAGTAAATTTGAAAGCCAAAAAGACAATGATTGAAAGGTTCCTAGGTAAGGTAAAAGATTTGTAACTTGGACCCCTTAAAGTCAAAGCAATTGTTAATAGTGCTTGTGTTGTTTTTTTTGTTGTTGCTGTTTTTTTTTTTCAATTTAAGAAAACAATTGGTGAAATATATAGAAAAATCTTGTACTAAAAACGGCAATTGTTCAAGAACATAAAGATAAAACGTATCGTAATAGGCGAGTACGTCCATTAAATTAAACGCCACGGCGTCTTATTCATTGACGTCACCTAGTTACGGGGTAAAACTAAACATGAATAATGAAAACTTATAATAGCTCATAACATTAAGCTTAATAGAAGAAACCATTTTGAGTTTCCCTCAAATACATTCTTAGAAGCACGTTTAAACTACTAACAGCGGAGCTCCTGTGCGCCAAAGGAGCGCTAGCGGAGCGCCATAGCTGTGAAAAAAATGTAATCCATCGAGGTGAAACATTTTGGGTTTCTCGTGACTGTCCGTGTGCCCTTCCGTATGCAACATCTGAACCATTCTCGAAAACCCAAAGACATGTATATATAAACAGGACGATGTCAAATGGTGCGAACGAAAATTGTCCATCTTATTTAGTAGCACGCTGACCGGTTCCCTGCGTCTCAAAAAGAGTTCCAAGGAAGACGTTACACCAACAAAAATCTTCCAGAAAATTACGTCGTGGAGGTGTACCATTTTGTTGTATTATCAAGCGCGCGCAAATGCCCGAATCTACACTAGAGGCAAAAACCCGTGGATGACGGTTTTTCGGTCTGTGACGAGTTTCCCCGAATTTGCCTGTTTATCTGTCTAAGTCGACGAGTTTCGGTCGCCACTACAAGCGAAACCCCTCGAAATATGTCGAAAATTCTCACTTAGACGATTTTCTGATCGAGTCTCGGGAAAAATCAACCAAAAAAAGTGGGCAAAGCTCTTCACCACGTAATGAGAATCTCTAGCTTATGCAATTAAAATTAGAAAATTCGTCAAGAATTCACACAAGAACAAAAAACTCGTCAGGTACTGAGACCGGCTTTCTTCAGTGTACTACTTTTTCGGCAGCGATCGATCCCCACCGAAAACAAATGGTGTTACTCTGTTGTTTAGATCAGTCCTCATATAATTTTCTCATTAAAACATATTATGAAGATGATAAGGCTTTCAAGCAACATTCCTGACATTTTGAAAACATGTTGTCGGTATGATAATTATACACCGTAATTTATAATTATTTACCAAGGATGAAAATGCGGTTTTATTTTGTTCTGATCGCCTCCTTGAATTTTATGCGAGTATGATGTGTCGTGCAGCGTCATCGGTCCGCGAGAAAATTCTGAACTTCGCCTGTGGACTTGAAATCTTCAAATCGCATTTCGTTATAATATTGAATTTTAAAAGCGTCGTGTTCTCCATAAATCACACTGGAAACAACATATTAGCAATTCATAGATCCTGATGAAGTTTATTAATACTGAGGACTCCGGATATGTGTTTTTTTTTGTGAATGCTTGAAACAAACTAGTTTGGCAAAATTTGGTTTGATAGTGAAGCTAGACCTTTCTATATAAATAATCAGTTTGTATTTAACACCCTGAAAACTGTCTTGGGAACATCTTTTAAAATTCGGCACATTGCAAACTAGTATTACTGCAGTAACTCCTCCGCATCAATTTACGTTTGAAGAACATTTCGTGATCAGAAGATTTTGTTCCATTGATATTCTAATGTTCATTTGCATTGCTGATTTAATGATAATTTCGCGATCGTCTCCAGCCGGCCAGAGTAGACACATGCAGACTTTCAAGCGGAAACAGTTCATCGCTTAAATCCCTTTTTAGAAAAAGAGCCGGCAGAGATTCCACGAGTTGAGACTGACTACAGTAGCATTTTTCCTTCTAAATATTGATTTAGCTCAAGGCAGACGATTTTCAAGGTTTTTTTAATATAGTTCGTTTCCTTGTAAGTACCGGCAGTGTTGGCTTCTTTTCCGTTTCATTATATCTCAGGTTACCCATTTAATCTCCGCTCAAATTTTAAACATGTCTTAATCTTCAATGCACGTTGACGAGAGAGCCGACCAGTGTGAAAATGATTTAAAGTTAATGTCTTTTCTTCGTTCTGAAGTTTGTAAAAAGGTCGTGTTATTTTATTAAACAGTAAACTTTGAAGTTTTTACGACACAATTAATACACCGCTTAGACCTCGTTTTAGCTAACATGAATTCAGTTACGTAAAATCATAGCACATGTCTGTTTACTTTGTTCTTGTGTTTTGTCCTTGATTGGCATTCTACAGTAACTGTGAAAGTTCGGTTTGACCACACAAAATACAAGTTGACAATTCAATTTAGCTAGCGTTAAATTATTAAAAGGCTGACATTGTTATATTCGAGTAGGTCTCGGTTAAAACAATTGTGAATTCAATCGCTGTTGACTTCTAGACGGTGGTTTTGGTTGTAGAAGAACTTTAACATTGCTTTTATTCTTGTTTCACAGAAACGCCTTCAGCAGTTTTAAAGACCATTGGCAAAAGACGTCAAATCCAGGTATTGTTAAATCACTGTTTTCAGTTGCTGTTATTTATATAAATCCTCGATATCTTAAATAAAAACACGGCATAATTTCAACATGATTCTGGACATTTTCTAAAATAATTCGCAGTGAACAAATGCAAACAGTTTTCCATTCGTTCGATCTCGTTTTAAAACTCGTAAATTTTTGTGTGTTGTCTGAATCTTCAGCCATTAGCTAGCCTCAGCAAAACATGAATTGCAATGACACGACTGTTTCCTTCTTTGCATAATTGCTAGGTCGAAGCACAGTCAGAGCTGTCGGTTCTGTTGTGAGAATTTGAATCATTTTTCCTGTCGACTACAAAACCATTGTCTTCATAACATTTTGCAATTTCGCGGGTGTTTTGTATAATTGGAACGTCAATAGCTATCAACAATATAGTCCCGCGGTAAAAATCCGTCATTTTGAAAATAGGCCAGACAATTAAAATGCAATGTTTTTACGGGAATTCAATGTCAAGCGAATCGTAATAAAAATCGGACATATCTGAGCAACGATTCACAATTTTATGGATGCGCCGGTTTTGGAAAACGTGCAGTTGTTATTAGTCCATTTACCACAATAAAGCTGTAAGAAGGATGCAACATCTGTGAGAAGTTACAGAAAAAGAAAATTTACAGACTTGACTAGTACGAGAAAGAAAAAAAAGTTACAAGGCGACTCCATGTTTCCTAGCGCAGCTGCGGCTGTCAAATATTTTAAATAAGTATTTTTCTCAGTAATCTGACGATTTTGAATAAGAATCTCATTCTGAACAACAATTTGATCGTTAACTGCTTTTTTAGATTGGATTCTAATTAATACGTGTTGCAAACGTATTTACGAAATAGAAAATATTTTCCATATTTCGATTCAGTTACAGTGGGTGAGCAATGCTATGGAACACGAGCCACAAGCGATAATTGATAATTTCCGGTTTCTTCTCTCCTTTTACGCCAGAAATAATACCACGTCTGTTTCACACCTTATGGAAACAAATTGCTCGGCTATAATCCCTAAGATTAACTGTTCTTAGACATATAAGAAATAAGCGAGCGAGCCTGAATGTACACCACCAAATTTGGTTCTTTCTGTTCTGCTGGTCTCCCGAGATTTTATTTGCTGCAACAGCTAGCGAGGTCCCTAGGTTTTGGAAAGTGCTTTGCCAAATCGATAGTTGCAGTAAGTTGCAGATGAAGTTTCCAGTGTCTTTAGAACCACAGTTGCTCCCAGTTTGGCGTTGTGAACTAGTCTGTTGGTAACCTGTCGGCTATAAACAATCCAGTTTTACTGGAACTAATTGTACTTCAAGACAAGATAACAAACCTTCGCACGTAACTCTCTCGCAGGACTCAGCTCGCATGGAACATCTTCTCTATTAGTTTCAGATGTTCGCAGTTGACTGAATGGTTTTATATCTTTTCTCGACTTATAAAAAGGCCTAAACTCCGGTACATTGAGCAGATGAGTGTTCCTCCCATTTTTTGTTCCGTTTTAGTGGCGAGTTTTGCTAAATTACTTCTCCCTTCTTGTAAGCGCTCGCCAGATCCATAACTCTTTTTCAAAGTGAGATACACTTGGTTGAAGAAGTCAAAATGCACAGCTTAGCGTGTAAAGCAATTCCTTAATCAAAGCGAATGTTACTGTTACCTGTGAAAACGATTGGGAAAAGGCCTAGAAGTAATGTTCGGTTTAATAAGGTTTAAGCCCTTGAACTTTAGCTCTTGCACATACTTATCTTAGCCTTTACCTTAAGCAAGTGTCTATTCTCCTAGTTCCTGCTCAGTAGTGGTTTTAGTAACATTCCACCAAAACGTTTCTCAACGATTATTTCCTGTATTATTCGGTCATTGTTGAACTCAAAACGTTGTGCTAGGGTGGGGGGGGGGAGCCTGGGGTGAGGATGTGACTTTCCTTTGCGTGTTAATCATATCACCGAAATCTCTCGAATCTCAGTAGGTAGGCTACCAACAGCTGTATTGCTTCTAACTTCCTGTTTATGGGCCCGAGTTGCCATTAGCTTTTCGAGTTTGTAGAATTGATGTACAATTTCGGTTTGGAGTGAGAGATTATCACTCTTGATCATGAAGTGATGAATTGATCCGATCACCTACTGAAAGGCGAACCGTTCAGTTAAAGAAATGATCGTTATTTTAATTAATCGCCCGTCGCATAACTTCCTAACTCAAATTACTATTCCTTATTCGAACACGTTTTGTTTACATAGCCACGTTCATTAACATGCAATTGAGAAGCAATTGGATTTCAGTGTGACAGCAATCGGCGTTCATTTACGTCAAATTTCTTACTATTTTAGTAATGTAATGCAAACAGAACTGTTAATGAGGTAACGACTGAACTTCACACCAGGTAATCACTCAGCTTTCTGTAATCTTCACATATCAAATACTTATTACAGTCGACGCGTACAGTAACCTTCAAGAGACATTGCGAGAAAGAATAGGACATAAATTACCTTCCGAAAAACTCTCCTCGACGATCAGGTAATTTTTTTTCCAGTAACTTAAGTTTGTATACTTAGATTGAAGCTGGCGAACTTTATAGTACAAGGCCACTACGCTATATTTCCCGATCTTTCTAACCCTGCAAGCAAAAAGCAATTTGAAAAAAAGCGCTTAGATGTTTTCGCGAAGAAGGTTTATACAACCTATATTGCGAACCAACAAGTTCACGCCAAAAAAGTTATTACCACAATAACGAATAGCTCAGAAAACATTTAGGTATTTTCGTACAAAAAGCAAGGATATAGGACAAAGTGCTTTGAGAAAATGACATACAAGTTTTAAAAGATAAACAGATGGCGAATTCTGGCCCGCGGATAATGAGAGGCGGGGAGCGTGAACTTAATCTTCCGCTGTTTATCAATATTGATTATCTGTTCAGATCGCCCACTCAGCTGCTGGCTGGGTTATTCAGTACCTTATTTCAATATTTTTTTTGGAGTTTAAAATATTCTCATGAACCTTTTTCGCGTTTGACTAGACTTAAATATCCCAGTGTCGAAAATTTAATTTGGCATTTGGCTTCGAGAGCACAGGTGCCTGATGATTCTCGCAAAAAATCATAACCAAAAATTACCATCAAATAAAAAGCTGTCAATTTCTATTTTGATAATTTTACCATTTTGAACTCTGCGGGGAGTATGCATTCGATAGGAAATAAATATTACTCTCCACGATAGCATTTAGTTCGTAGAATCAAATCATCATTGCTTTTTGAACCAAGCAGTGTTGTTTTTTGTTTTTTCTCTCGGGTTTTCATTTTCTACAAGCTGCTGTTAAATAAGACATCACGTTTAACCCTTGCAAGATCACGAACATTAAAAACTGGAAACTTATGGATTCCCTGAAGGTACTTGATGACATGATTTTAGCATTGCTTAATTTAAAGCGAAATTTTAATTAGACCTTTTTTTTCAAACAAAATGAAGTATTCGAAGGAGAGACAACTCAATGGAAAAACGAAAAAGAACTTTGCCATTAACAAGTTTCTTAGTTATCTTACTGTCCAGTGCACCCGACCGCGTACATGGCCTTGGCGTTGAAATTTTCATATGGAAGTTTATTTTCTTTGTGCTTTGAACTTTATTATTTTGAATTTTAATGTGTTTTAATAAATAAATTACATGGATACTAGTTTATGACGACACACTGACAAATACAGACTGCATATTGGCCATCACTTGTGTCACTGTTTTCTGCCTCCTCTGAGTGTTTCACTGAACACGATGTTCATGAAAACCGAGAAATGTTTCTTATGAAATGAATAATTAACAAACAATTTGGAAACAGATCGCTTGAACAGCATGTACCGTTCATTATCTACAACAGCAACAATCTTTATTCATACTAAAAAGAAACTATAGTGAACAAAATGATGGAGATTACATAGCTATGCGTTCAATTTGAGTCAGTGTGTGGCTTATTTACAAATAAAAAAAGGAACGAAGGAAACAAGGAATAATTAAGACTAAGCTAATTTACAAAGCAACAAATGAAAACGGGAAGTAGATATGCTGAACGAACCTGCGCTTAAAGTAAATCGAAAACAGACGTTTCTCAGAAATCGTATAACGGTTGAATAAGACATGAGCAGGTAAATACAATTATTTTTTGGTGCAAAACAACGATAATGTTGGTATTGTTTGACAAAAAGGATAAAATCCCTGATATTACGTTCTGTCAATAACGCTTATAGCAAACATTGATCAGATGAAACCTGCAACAACAGCTTAAGCATAGGAACAAGTTTGTTTACTACAAATGCGAGTTGCTTTATTTTTTGTACCGAAGTAACAAGAAACGTCTCCAATAAAGGGTTGAAACACGTTACTTTAAACCCTTAACTTGGATTTCTGGCCCAATTTCCCCAGGGCCAATTATTTATCTATTTATTTGCTAGCTATGTTTTGCTTTCCCTCGAACGAAAAAATATGACTGAGGCAAATAGCTACGGTCCCACATGTATCAAAAGTTACAAGTTTAATCAAAGAATACCTATGGTCAAACTCGTGGAATAATTAACAGTTAGCGATCCTAAAAATTAGTTTGGTTTATTAG
>OMLO01001189.1_pt1 | contig 19502 bp, 7 predicted proteins | sample 1674811 | NCBI WGS metagenome assembly OMLO01 (sample SAMN06265003, study PRJEB25207) | coral metagenome | isolation source: Coral host | place: Mexico:La Bocana,Puerto Morelos, Mexico | collected 2008-11-13 | reverse complement strand
TTTGAAAGCGGACAAGACAGAAGGCCTGCTCCTCCCACAATCAAACACGTGGATAGCATTGACAGTAGAACATACAACAAGGTCTGACAGTCATATGTACGATAGCCCTCCTCTTAGCCATGTTAGAGTATGGTTAAAACCATTTAAATCCACTGAACCGTTACGGTAGTTAAGTCAATTTAAAAAAAAAAAAACTGGAAATTTAAAGCGGTGACACATACGATTGTTCTAAAGAAATGCATGTTTTTCTGTCTCACAAACCAGTCGTTAAACTTTGTTTTACGCTGCATGCTCACGCTCAAAAGAACTGCCTTGTAACAGGTCGAAAATTAACCAGTTTAACCGGTTTTTACATGACAATTTATACTCGTCTCTGTGTTATTTATATCCCCACTGAGGAAAACTGGATAGTAAGTCCTGTGGTGGTCTTATAGTATTTGTCCTTTCATATTTTCGTTTCGTTTCTAGGCACTCAACAATCTTTTAAGCGTGTTGTCAGCATTTCCCGCTGTATATGAAATTCTTGCTGACGACTGTCGGCCATCCACATCGGGTTCTGAAGTTGAGGAGACCATCACAAGTCGAGACGCGTTCTGTGTCCCAGTCAGTATTATGGTGAGGAAATATATCACATACACGCAAATGTATTACCAAGGGCAGTTTCCCTGCTGGGACAATTTCGGTCCTATTGTGGGCCTTGACGAGTATAGTTTTTTTGCCTTGTCTTGTTCTTAACTGTGTTAGTCGTGTGATAGCGTGATATGGTGGCCTAATGGTCAGTGTGTAGACTTCAGGTTGTCGGTAGTCTTTGTGTTGTGTACATGAAACACGTTCCTCTCACAGTGCTTTCATTTCTCAGGAGGCAACCCTGCAGAAGGGCTAGCGTCCCATCCATGGGAGCGGGGGGCTCTTTTTCCTAGTTGCTTTATGTTGTGCTCAATTCGTCCCTCGAGTCCAATTCGAACCGTGAGATTCAGTTCTACTGGTAACATAGCTATTAAAGAGTTCCGTTTAGCATCTCTGATTGATTGTCTCGTGGAATCTCATGCGTCCTTTAAGTGGGGAATGGCGAGGCTGTGGAGGCTTTTGCTGCTGTTGTTACGTATTTTTTTCATCTCTAACAGGATTTAGTGGATCGTTTCATAATGATTGACTCGGAAGAAAAGTTCCATTCACTGTTCAACTTTGAACAGTCGCATCACTTTGGTCTCAGGTATGTCAACATAACATAGACATGTTTGTATTTATTCACATTGTCGTAGCCGCAGTAAAGATGTTCACAAAAATTCCAGCTCTGATCAGAGCGCGGGAGCTATTAAACAGGTTCTGGACTAAGAAAAGAGAAAGCTTGGCTACTCGATTGAGGCAAAAATGTTGGTGGTATTACGTTTAGGAGCAATTGCAAATGTACTGAACAAGGAGAGAAGCGACGTAAGTTTGAACTGTGTTCATGTACCTGCTAAAATGGTAAACAAAAAAAGTGCACGTGACTTAGTCACGGCACAATTGGGTCTTAAAAGGTGCTGCCTAGGTACTGTTAGCTGCTTTACTCCAGTTGTATGTTATGAAACGTTTTATTTGGCCCTGATTCGTGGAATAGAGCCAGCCATTGTACGGAGCTTTCCTAATGTAAGGGCGCTTTAACACTGTCGCTGTTCTTCTCCTCAGAGTGCTAAGTGTGTTGTGTTCATGCCTGGACACATTTCTCTTTCTGGAGTGTTGTTATCACTTTCAAGAGCTTCTGCTTCAATCTCAGCTGGACAACAGACTAGATAATGGGTGAGACTAAATGGTTCATGGCTGTATCATAAGAATACTTTAAACCTTTGTCGTAGAAATGTAACCTCGTAATCACACAACCAGGTTGTTTGCCCACGTAGCTGTTATACCTAAACCAAGCAGGCAATAACTAACTAATGATAACACGCTCAGGGAGCGGAGTGAGCCAGTTAGACATAAAACCGTGCAACTGACCCTAACAGTTACAGGTGTCAGGTATGTTACGAGATAGTGCTTTAACAAACGTAAAACGAAAGAAACGCGTGATTGATTTTGATAGTCAAACACAAGCTCCTTCCATATCTGAATCGATCTAATCTCATAGTTAATAAATGTCAACCTGCGACTGACACAGCTGCACGTTGTTCGCGGCCGAGATTCACAGTGAAATTAATTAAGGAAAATGGTGCTCGTTTAGAGCGTCGCCACTGCAACTACATAACATTTCTTTTACAGAAAAACGCACACTGAACCAGTATGACCAGTTAAGTTTGTTGTTTTCTTAATAATTTCAGAAAGGACTACATCATCGATATGTGTTCTGTGGACAGGAACCATATTTTGGTGAAAACATATCTAGTTGGGGGCGCATCAGAAAGGATCATTCCTGACATGACCTTAACTGAGGTAATTTAAAATGCTCCTTAGTTATGCTTCGGTGGATAAAGACTACAGGACTTGAAGTGAAGCTTTCGTTGAATGGACGGCTTATTTATTGATCACTTGATTCATTTACACACTAACTTGTTGTCTAATGGCTTTGTTGAAGGATTTGAATAACCCTTACCCGTGGCCTTTGTTTTCGTCTTTTCCGCCTCCTAAAGACTATCTTCCAGTTGAGCAAATTTCCAAGATGACAGCATTTGAAGAAGGTTGGTAACTTTATTTAATTCATGCATCATTTTCGACGTCTTTTGGAGACCTGGTGCGCTCTTCAATTGAGTGAGGAAAGTAATAACTTTTTTGGTTTTAGTACGGTTTTTAACCAGGTATTCTTAGAGAGATGGGAAACACTTCCAACGTGTCAACGCAAATATACCGCAAATCTAGCTTTGTTTCCCAGGCCCGGGTTTTTTTGGAAGATAACGTTATCCACCGGATAAATCACTATCCAGTGGATAGCGTGGTTGTTTTGTCAACACTTTACCACTGGATAGCAGGTAGCGTTATCCAGACTTCGAAAAACCGGGAGCAGGGGTAAAGTTCTTAAGGCCTGTTACTTCATTGCAGGTGATGCTCTGTTGGAGTTTCTGGAGGGCAGTGAACCAATGTCAGCGGACAGGCAAGTACTTGCTACAGGAAATATTTATGTTGGGCAACCTATGTCTCGAAACGGACCAATTTCTGCTCCCCCGACCCAACCCTCAACCCGCCCCCCACCACCACCCTCTCATGTTCTGTAAGCAGAGGTCCGTTAAGACAGCTCAATGAATATCTAAGACCAATTGATTTCTAGACGAAGGTAGATATATAGAAATACATACTACATAGCACCCTGAACTATATAGAAATTCTTAAAACACTCTGACGAATAAGATAAGCTTTGCTTGATTAACCTTCTCTGTTTCACAGCTTCACCTGGCTTCAGGAATGCCGAAAAGTGTTTTGTCAGTCGCTCACATCTGGAAAAACCAAAGCAAAAGGAAACGGTGTGTACATTCATAATACCCTATTTAGGCTAAAACAAAGAAATTCTGATGCTAAGAAATTCCAGAATCTAGCATAGCATTGAAGGGTGGACGAGATCTTCAGAACATAAAAGAAATCAGCTTTCATACTAAAACGTATTGTTTTGTTATTTGGCAGTGGTGAAGTTGTTACTTGAGAAAGTTTGCACAGCATTGATAAATATACCGGAAGAAGCCATATTCCCTCTGATAGACTTTTCAGGTGATAACGCTGACACTGTTTTTTGTAATTTTAAGCTTCTGATTAATGTGTCAGTGACACCGTATTAATTCATTCTCGTTTCACAGCGAGTGAAAGCAGTCTGAAAAATGTGGAGCTATCAGACATAGAGAACCTGGGCACGAAAGTAGCGGTGCGGTACGGTGTTCAGTTAAAGCTGCTCCAGTCCACCACGGATGGCGTGGAAGATTTGACCTACCTCTTGAAATACTGCAAGTTCTTTCTACAGGGTCAACAGCGGGCCACAGATAGCACGTTACGTATCCTTATGGAATGTAAGGCGCCGTTTGTATCGGTATCAGCCAGAGTTTGGACCAAATTTAACTGTATTGCAACTCGGAAAAAGTTCAAATAGGCCTCAGCTTTTGGACCGGTTTATCGAGAAGCATTTTATTACCGCATTGAAATCCGGATTTATTTATCTATACCGCTTAGCAGACTTCTCCTTTCCATTTTCTAATTGGGTAGATCGAGTAAGCGAGCGGGCAAACGAGCGCGCGCGGGTTTGAGCAAACATGAGAAGACGTAGTCGGGTGGTGGTTAAAAAAGGAGGTGGAGGGGGTGGGGAGGAAATGAATATTTTTTTTTGCCATACTTCCTCCACCTGCTCCTCTTCTTTTTAAATTCCCTAAACTGGGATAAACTTAACTCTTTAAGTCACATTTCCTTGACCCAGTCCCTCCTCTGACGCCAGGTACTCTCAGTGGTGATTATGTCGGCCATGATTGGTTTGTATCGACAGTTTTTCTCATGATGTATGGAGACCCTGACCTGGCCTGGGAATTCCTCTTCAAATTCTCCAGTCTTGTCAGTTCTGGTTATCTGTGGGTTCGTAGACTACACGCTTCGGTAAGGAAGCATAAACTGTCATGTGACTTCACAATGTACTAAGCTAGTTTACAGTGAACTCCTCCACGGATCGGAGACGTAAACGCGGGCTCGTATTCTAACGGGGCCTTCACTTTACAGGCTGCTGATTAATGCAAGAAGTCAGAAGTCCCGAACGCGTGCCCTTATAAGGGAGTTGAAAAACTATTGCAATCAGTTATCACAAGTTCTTCTTCCTCAGATACTGTGGTAAAAATAAGCTCTACAGCTGGTGCCTAAATGGAAAATTGTTACCTGTGGCAAGTGAGTGCCCAGAAAGTCGCGTATATAACCAGCATTGGTGTGGATTGGCATCAGAAAACAATATGTCTCGCTCAGTTAAACTTACCGAATGTTTAAAAAATGCACACCTCGGCAAAAATTACGGTTTGTTGTTGTCTTAAAGCCCAGCGTTGTTCTGAGCTTATTTTCTCAGTGTTCAAGTAAGTTTAGGTTTTGGGAAGGTTAGTGCTGTCCCTCAAGCTCATGAGGCTTTGCATTTCGGAACGTTGACGGCTACATGCCACGAGGCAATGTTCTCTCGGGAGACTTCTTCTCAGCTGGCTACTTTAAAGATAAGCATCACCAGGCGTAAACAAAACAAGAGTGAAATAAATTTCTTGATTATTTTTCTCAGGTTCATTTACCGGTGTCTCTAACAGTCAGCGGTATTCCTCCACTCTACTCATGCACCTGTCATAATGTGGAGTTAATACTCATGGTTTGTACCTTAAGCGCGTCATAAGTATAGTTATTAGACACGTCGTTTCCAGTTTCTGCTCCTTGTTAGAATATTCTGAAAATCGTGGTGAGAAATGAACTCAGACAATCTCTGTACTCAATTTGAATCACTTAACTATTTGAAATTATTGTTCAATGAAAGAACAAAATCTACCCTGAGTCTGACGAGATAAATTTGATAGTTGGACCGGGTTCAAAGACCGATTAAAGTAACCTAGGATTAGTGAAAATTTTGATTTCAGTTTGTAACTTTGCGGAAATGTTTTCTGTTTATATTATTTGGCCTTCTGTTTTGGGTTTGAATAATTTCAAACTACACAAAATATAAGGTGCGAAAAAGATTGTTTACAAGAGAAATTTAGCCCTCGTTTTAACTTTAAATCCTGGGTTAGCGTTAACCAGCCTTTGAACAACCCCGCCCTGCAGCTTGAGGTTAGTAATATGGCCGTCAGTTTTCGATTCGGCAGAGCTTTCTTTTCCATTAAGTAACAACGGTTGTTGTGACGCGCCCCCCCCCCCTCCTAGATATAGTGTTACGGCATTGCAGGCTACCCCCGTTCCAAATCATCTCCGTCTGCCCTCCGTTAAATTAAATTGTACCAAAAAATCGTTTTATTATCATGGATATGTAGTTTTTATTATTGGTATATTGGTATTGATTTTTATATGCTATTTTTTAGGGTGTTTTTCTGTTAGCTTAGTTAGGACAAGTTTTGAGTATTTTTAATATATTGTGATATTTCTGTTATTGTTTGTCGTGTTTAGTTGTTTTTATCTAGGTTCTCTAAGGATATTAGTTTTTGTAACTGTAAGAGTTACCCTAACTAAATAAAATTATCTTCTTTTTCCTCCCCTCGTCTTCGTCATGTTGTCCTGACAGAATATTAGTACAATATTCACAGTGAAGAGACTTTGTTTTAGGAAAGTGTTTTTTTCTCGAAACGCAGCGCTTGATCTCATCCTTATAAAGACAACTGTCAAAGCCCAAAGAACATGTTTTCTTGTCTTTTAATTTAGCGTTAATTCTTTTCGTTTAGGCTGAAGTGCCCCTGGTGTATTCTGCTTTCAGGATGTGTGGCTACACACCGTCGCAGGTCATTGATTAATATATGGCTTTATTTGTGCTTCACATTTTTGTTTTGTCCCAAATGTAATTTTTTCTGTTGATTTGCTTCATTAGATTTGCCAACACTGGTTACGACAATGTTTCTGGAACTATCTTGACTGGGAAGAGATCTGTTTATACATATGTACCTGTCTAACTATGGGAATTGACTACCAGGTATTTTGAATTGCTTTTGACCTTCTTTTCCACTTTTTAAATCCCTCTTCTATCAGATGTGCTGCAGAGCTGGTGAGTTCCATATCTTTATCAGTTTCAGACCCGAGAGAATATTTTGTTTATGTCACAGACTGTATAATACTCTACCATTACTCTATCCATCTGGTGTTAATCGTGAGCCGCAGGCAAGTGTTTCTACATTCTCGAGTGTTCTCAAATGACCGGAGTGTTTTATCACAGTGTAATACACAGCTTAAGCTTCTTCATTTGCTTTATGATATAGAGATAATGTAGTGAAAAACAATAAAACGTGCTTTTTCTGTTTTATACTCTTTCTCATAAAACATGGGTTTTCGACCAATCAGAGCGCACAGGAACCTATCTATAAAATAATTTTTAATAAAGCAGTTATTCGCGCTTGTTGGATATCTATAGAATGACCAATAGGATTGCTTCTCATCGAAAAGAGAATATTAGGTGACTTTGCAGTGAATAAATCTAAATACTGATGTAATAAGAGATGATTATGGCCAAACAGGCGCTAGGCGCCTCGTTAACTATCGTCTCATATCCAACATGCGAGTGGAATAATTATTAATTTTAGTGTATAGCTAAGGACGAGGGACAAGCCTCACTCAGCCGCCTGGGCCTACTTGCAAGCCCACGGGTTGGCATTTCAGTTACCGTTCCGATCTGTTGCAGGTGTACTTCTGCATAGCGATTTTACGACATTTACAACAGGACATATTAAGAAAGACGCAACAACAGCAGCTGTTGATCTTCCTAAAGGTGAGTTCTATCTGTTTTTAGTTCAGCGTGTTTCTTAAAAGTTGGATCTTCGTGCAAGTTGTCTGAAAGCAGCTGCTTTCAAGAGATTGACTGCGGCGTGCCTAACAGAAAGTCTGACTACATATCATCCGTGCAGCCAATGAATTTACTAACGACCTCAAATTTAACACAACTACAACTCGCGTATGTGACGCGATGGACTGACGGGGAGTGGGTTGAACTCCGGGATAGCAGCCTTGGTGTAAACCCTGGCCAGGATAAGTACCGGCAAATTAAACCCGGGGATAACTAGCATCCCAACCAGAGGGGAGTAGAAATATTCCTAGTCGCTTTGTGCTACAAAAACAGGAGACAAACACCGGCCTGATGGTCTGACGGCCACTAGGCTCCAACGCAGATTTTACCCACCACTCCCATGGAACGCAGATTTTACCCACCACTCCCATGGAACCCAGAATTATTCAGGAGACTTTTCATTGATTTAATTGCTAGTGCAACCGCAAGGATCGTGTCTTGACGAAAGTGCTATTATCACTTTTCGATATATGTAACAGCCTGTTCTGGTCTTTGGCAGAGAGATCTTGACTGCAAACGTTTGTGCTAGACCTAAGCATTAACCTTAACCAAACGTTTAATTTTTGTGGTCTCTACTCTAGGAAAATCCAATCCCCAACTTCAAAGTTGCTGAACAGCTGGAGTTCATGCAGGAATTACAAGCTCGATATCGTCCGACAATCTTATCTGACCTGCAGAACATCACCAAACCTTAACCTCAAACAGAATCAAGAACACGTTTTTCCGATCCTCGCGCGTATCCACACGCGCAACCACGCACACATCCACGCTTAACGTGCGACCCACTCATCCATCACATCAGGAGCCCATTACCTCCTGATCACATCCAGTTCGCGAGAGATTAACTGGGTGCATCTCCTAGGGGCATGTATATATGTGGAAAAATGTCCTCATTCAGCGTAGCTTGCGGTGGAGGATGACCTTCCGACCAGGAACTGCTTACATAAACACTCCTGTTCTTTGGCCATTTCAATTTAACAAGAAATACAATGCAAACAGCGGCAACAAACATAACACATAAACTACGCATGATTTGGAACAACAATCAAAATTTTCTTGACGTTTCGCATGCTACAGCACGCATCTTCAGAAGTGGCGATTACAAAACAACGAAAGATTTAAAACTTAAAAATACAAAGCGAGGTACTGGTAACTAAACAATAACGAAAACAAAAGGTGAATTTCTCCAGATAACAGGTCTTGAGGTCCCTGAGAATGGCACTGGACATTTATGTCATGTCTAAATAAAAGAATAAAATAAAGTGTTACTGAATAGCGAAGAAATTGAGGGTAATTAAGTAAAAAAAAAACTCGGAAATAACCACTATGAATGGTATTGTATCAACCTGGGGTGGGTCCACATCTTGAAAGAATGTCTAGAAGATTGTCAAAAAGATCTCATAACCCAGCCAGCTGAGTATTTATTGTATTCATAATGTACATGTTTATATAAATATCTGTCTTTTTGTACATATATCTGTTAATGGCAAGTTTACGTACTGTTTATAAATTTTGTTATTTAAAATCGTATTTTAAAAATGCCTCCAGGCTTTTGGCTTTAAAGCAATTATGCAAATATACGAAATAAATCAAGTCATTTTGCTACTTATTGAATGTTACATAACAGATAAAGAAGCCTAGGCCTAAGCAGTGTATTACACTGTGATAAATCACGACGGGCATTTGAGAACACGAGGGAAATGTATAAAAGTGATGTCTACGAGTGTTCTCAAATATGCGGAGAGTTTTATCATAATGTAATACACGGCTCAGGCTTCTTTTTCTTTATGATATAGAGATAATGTGGTGAAAAACAAAAAAATGCGCTTTTTCTCTGTTTCATACTCTGATAAAATATAGGTTTTCGGCCAATCAGAGCGCGCGCAGGGACCTATACTATAAAGCGTTATGCTGGGCACGCATTGTGTTGGGGTTTTGAACAAGACACGACATAACAGTACCGCTCTCTCTCTCTCTCCGCCCTAACACAGGTGCATAGTTATTTGATGCTCGGGTTATTTCCTTGCGGTGTCCAACATTTCGAAGATAAGCACCTTTCTGATACGCAACTAGGCTCGATTGCTCAAGGCTCTAGTTAATCAAACAGGTGTAATTGTCACCGCTCTTGTCGTCCTTATCGCCATTTATCTGTTTAGCCGTAGAATATAATTCAAGGGCCTGGCACACGTGATACACGTTTTCATCCAATCAGAGAAAGAACAAATTTGGACTTCGGCTGTCCTTGTTTACGGTGTGAAACACTTGAAACACTCAAAAAGAAGCCCTTAGACTTTGATCTGCCCGTGATTAGCACGTGCTCTGGTTCAAAGGGTACCATGGCATGTTTTCAACATGACCCTAAATGATATTGTTAAAGATGCCAGGGTTTTCGTGTCTGGAGAGTATATGCACCGTCTTTGATGACTGGTTGAAAACGTTAACAGCTTGATACATTCTTGATTATTAGAAACGGTTACAAAACAACACAGTTAACATTAGCACAGAGTGACAAAACAAGAGAATCTGAGCTTTATTGTTCCTTGATGACTTTGTTTATACAGTGACAGTATTGTGATTTCCAAATTACAGAGTTTACACAGATAGTAACATCAAAAACTCGCAAAACTGAGACAGGTGTACGAATGTTCGCTGGTTGGGTCAATAAATATCGCAGTTTACCTGAAAGGGCAAGAAACATTTATATTTGGGCTAAAATGAAAATAAGATGTTATGCATTCCTCAGTAACTTGATTTACTGACAAGGGCTGATGGAGGCTTGGTCACTCTCTCCTGTAAGGAATTCCAACAACTTGAGAACTTTTTCCGTTTCGCGCCATAGTTAATACAGGGGTGGTCATGAAAACCCGACATTCTTTTTTTTTTTCGCTTTTTTGGCTTTGACCGTGCACAAAACACAATAGTTGTTCACTCCGCACTGAGGAACTAACTGAATAGAAACATTTTGGTTACGTAATATTCATGCCAGGCGAATGAGTGAAAAACAAAAGCTATGCAGGGTCGCGCACCCTGGCATCTTTGTTTGCTCCTTTGACGTTTGCCAGGCTTCATATCCAACAATGCTCCGGAGTTAGTAATTCTGATCACGTACCGGCTTCGATAAATCTCATTAACCCTCTTGAACTTAGCACATTTTGGTACGCAGATCGTTAATCGCTGTTAATTACATCACTCTGTTATGGGTATTAAGTCATTAAACTGTTGCGGTATGGCCTTTTTCCTCGTGTCGCTCTTGAAACACCCCATCTCTCAAGTCAAATTATAAATTATGACTTTGTGGTGCTCGCTACAGCTATTCGATATGATAGGTACTGTTCAAAAACAAACTTTCAAAAATAAAAACTGATATTTGATTGCACATTATACTTGATTACACATTGAGTTAAGCGCCCATTTTATCTAGCTTTTGATTATTGAATTACAGGATGTGGAATTGCCGTATACCTGCGGTTTCTTTGCTTAAAATGATTATTCTTTTCTGTATTCGTGTTTAATCTTTCAGTCCAATTCAGTGATAGCTTCGCTTTCTTTACATGCCATCTATTAAATATTCTCTTCCTTTTGTCTGAACTGTTTGTTGTTCTTGCTGTTTATAGACGCAGACGCGCTTGTCTAAAAGGTTATTAGACTGATAAATTATTGTAATTTCTGGCATTTGTCGCTTTATTAAGTATTTTTTTTGTCAAGTTCCTCTCCCAGTAAGACTTGAGGATTGTGCTTTCCCACCAATTTTTACACCAATTGTTTCAGAAATGATTTCTAAATTTGTTTACGCTAGACATCACGATAACAGGAAGCTGCGGTTAATAAAAGTAGAGAACTTTAAGTACATTAGCGTTACAAACATTGATCGATCTGTTACGGACGATCGCATATCACCGTGGTGCTAATGTTCAATATACAAAATTAACCAAATTGCAAATTTTCTGTGATTCTTTTGTTTAGCAGTTCCCATAAGAGAATTGATACATACCAAATATAGAAGGTTGGCAGAAGTTAAAACTAATATAGCTAAGTACTGTGGGCTATTTTCTTTCAAGAAAAAAAAAACACAACATTTTAAACAACTGGTACGTTTCCATCTACGAAGCAAACTTACTACAACTTGATCCAAGTTGCTACTAATTAGAAAAAAAGATGTTGGAAATATGAGGGAAGAGTCTGGTTTTTGGGGACCAGCAGTTGTGGCGGCAACATTCAAGAGAAATATCAAGTACAAGTTTGGTCTTAAAAACTATTTTGTATAAAGAACTATAGTCGACAGAACTTGCTAGAAGAGTTCAAGTTCAAAATAATAAGAGCTAACCAGTCAGTAGATTATTTTGGCCTGAACTACTCCGAATAAAGGTTATACGGATATCACACAGCAGGGAACATTTGAGTGTAGAATGCACTGACAGTGAGTGACAACACTGAGGAACGCGTGACCCATTTGATGTCACAGAAATGTTTTAAAGGTATATATGCTGTGAAATGTGTTTTAGTATACGGTTGTCTCCTAATTTACTTTTTAATCACTTCTGTATGATTATTCTGTCATGAAAAATAACCCTTGTTTTCTTTTAGTGAAACCTTGGGCCTAGACAGGGTAACCGAGGAACTTGCTACAGTGATAAAGTTTATTTTTTTATTCTATCCTGTTAGAGGCTAAAAATGGAGTAGTTACTTTTTTCCTTCCTGATCTTGCCTTGGTAAGAATTGTGGTCTGACCACAGACCTGAGACCGAAATACACCAAAAGAGAGAAACTTATTGTTCGATTGTAAGCCGGCTACGTAACGACAACTGCGTGAAACGAAGGGGGAAATTTGCCCGGTACTTGATATGACATGAAAATTTATGCTTGCTCTGATCATCATATGATGCGCCATCAGAAGTAGAAATGACTGTACTTTTGCCCAGAAATCCTTTCCCTTTCCCTTTCTTGTTCCTGAAGATGGGCAGTCGAGCAAAAAATCAGTCGCTTTTTGTAAGGAAGTGTGGTCGGAAAAGCACAATGGTTCACAATGAGTCACATATTAAACTATTGATGGACCAATCAGATCGAGTCGATTGGGCCGTTTACTGTACGAGCGTGATCATTCACACGTAAACACATGCATGCACTGAGTTCAGCGCTCGGTTTCCTTCTCCACCGCCGATGAACCAAATCATCTAGCAACGGTTACGGTGGAAATGAGCAGCAAAGTGGATTGTGATACCAGCGAAAGTCGCTGTGTCAACATGGTCGATTGGTCCCATCTGAGAAGAGTGAATTCGGTGTTTCCTCCGTTTTCAGAAGACGATGAATTAGATGGCAACGGTGGTGAAAACGGCTGCCATTCTATTCTTCGAAAGCATCGATCGCTTCCTCCACCGAGGAAAAAATCCGTGCAGTTTGCGGATGGCTGCGGGAAGCCGCTTGTTTCTGTTTACAGTGATGATGAATGCAACATTCACGTGGCATTACAAATGACCAAAAGGGAGCTGCAGCGAGCGAAGAAGACATTACATGTGTGTTTCACGCAACCGGTTGCTTCGGAAGACTTCAGAGACAAACTAGAGTTTCAGACCGTGCGTCTGGAGAACGCTGTGGCTTCGCAAAATTCAATTTGGGGAACGATAAAGGTTAAAAACATTTCCTATGATAAAAGTGTATGTGTGAGGTACACATTAGATGGCTGGATTTCATCCACTGATTTGCAAGCGGTTTATGTGCCTGAATCAAACGATGGTGCAACGGACAGATTTTCATTTGCGCTAACACTTCCAGAGTATTTTCTCGTTTCCGGAGGAGTACTGGAGTTTGCAGTTCGCTTTCAGTGTGAAGGTATGGAATTTTGGGACAATAACAGCGCCCAGAACTATCGCATAGAGTGTCGAGAGGCTCCTACTTCTAACGGTGGTTTCAATCGAATGGCAAGCCTTTTTAGAAATAATTATACACGGTAAACAGACCGAAGCGAACATCGGTATTCTGTCCCAGGACAGTGGACAGCCCCAGGACAGTTGTTATAAGGGGGTCTGAAAGTAACACGTGCACGGTCTTTTGTGATAGGTTTTGATTTCCCCGCTTCGCTATCTGGACGTTTTAAACAAGAAAAGATGTAGAAATAGCTTAAGCCAAAACACCAGAAAGAACATGTGAAAATATTTGAGGGTCCAATCTTGAAACTGAAAGATATTGTGATAATGTGTTCTTATGCAAACATAAACACGTCACATGCATCACTCAATCTCTCATATTGCGTGAGCTGGAGCTCGTCCCTCTGCTCTGTGTCGTGGGTCATAATATCTGTTTTAAAACATGACGTGCGAGTGGATCCCGTATTTTTAACGCTTTAAGCCTTAAGATTTAGCCTACCAAATGGTTGTGAGGTCAATTATTCCCCTAGTACCACTCGTTCGATTTTCCATGTCTTATAATGGGTCAAAAACAAATATACAGAAAAGAGTTCAAAAACAGCTGAATGAAAATGGGTCTGGGATAACCATTACAAGAATGGAAGATTCTCTGGTCACCCCGAAACGCAGACCACGCAGACTGCAGATTGCAGATCTAGACTGAGCACGTTACTCACTTTTTTTCTATTTGAGTTACAAAGTAGTGTTCAATATATGTTCTATGTTTGTTATTTATCTGCTGGCCACACAAACTCAGCATCTGTTGATTCAATAGACAAATACATTTAATAGGCTTTCTTTGGGAACTTCACATCACTGGTCCTAAAGTTTGTGGTTTTATTTCTGTTCAGTTTTTTTTCAATCTTCTGTTCAATTTCCACATGAAATTTTTTCCTTAAATGCGTCACGCATGACGGACAAAACAAAAGAGGGACTACTTGTAGTCTAAATCACCATAAAAACACCACTGCCATAAGGCCAAATAAATTAACCATCGCATTAACTCATCATGGCAATTGTATTTGTGCACTGAGAATTTCAAATGCCATTTGGTTTGCTGTGATGTTCCATGCACTCAGCTTTTGGGTGATTATGGTCATGCTCCGACAGTCATATTTGAATTACATTTTTACACCACAGGTAGAAAATGCACATGTTTTGTGTCACATCACATGAGTGAAGTTTATTTCTGCATTTTAAAAAAGCGTTACTTAAGCATATGTAGGACTAATGAGAATTTCCCTTACAAAGTCTATAACATGTCAACAGTCACATACTGAGCTGGCACAGCCCGTGCATAAATGATCATGAACAACAAACGTTCTGATATATTATTGAACACTAATTTTGTGACTAGAACCAAAAACGTGCAAGTCAATAGTAAATGCAAAAACATGAATAAGAAAAAATAGTACTCAGTTTGCACGGTCTGCATAGTCAGCCAAGGTGCAATCTGCATGCATCGTCTTCGTTTTCGGATGACCAAACATTTTCAGTTTATCCAAAAAATGTCTTTATTCAGCAACTTTTAGGACATCTATGCATCATTTAAATTGAGTGCTTTAGATGTAGGTAAAAGGAAAATATTCTTTGATGTACATTTTGTACGATGATTCTTAATTAAGCAAAGTTATAAATTAAAAAGTTTAATCAGCAAACTTCCTTACCTGCTGACAAAGCAACAAAAATTTGCTGATAAATCACTGAAAGTTTACAGAAACGTTCTGGCAAGTTTGTTGACAAATATACAGTCATGTACTCTACAGGTAAAGCAAAAGACCAAGTAATGCCACAAATACAAAGTAGTCATGTCAGTAAGTGAATGTTATAGCTGGGTGGCACATGGCCAACAGCCCTTATTTACTTTGTTACTGCAATTGTTGCTTAAACACTCACATACCATGTTATGAGCGATAGGTTCAACCAGAATGCATCACCTCTTCTCTCCTAGAGTGTTATGCATGAGCAATTCATGAACAGTAATTTGTACTAACAAATTAATGTTAGTAGTAGTTACTGATTGTTGTTCAGGGTCTCCCTAGATTTGCCATGGAAGAGGTGAGGAAAGTTATTTTAGGGTTAGCATTCTGCTTACTGTAAATACAGTGCTGCGTAGTAGGTATTACAGTCAAATTAAGAGTAAGTTTTGACTTGAACTTGGCGTGGATTCTTTGCTTGACATTTCAAAACTGTTTGTCCATGGAACAAGTAGCTCTCAAAGTTTGTTTGCACTGGGCAAGTCTTAGTTTGCTCTTTTAATGATTTAGTTCACAGACGACTTGCCAGATCCCTTGACTATCGGGCAAGTGAAAATGAAAAGTTACTTGCCCAGAAGAAAATCAACTTGTACCCGACAATGGGACGGCATTTTCTTTAAGCCCTTCACTGAAGTTGTGGTTGAATGGGAAGCATTGTTACTTTGAGGTTTTGAATTTTAAAGCAAACAATCTGAAGCTATTTGGACTAAACACCTAATAGGTTTTATTTAATTGAAGCACTTGAGTTCTCTCTCCTGATTGTCACTTGCGATGTTTCATTATTCTAGTCAAAACCAGTCAAGCATTAATTCCGCTCAATAACAGCTAATCTAATGAATGTATTAAGAAACTTGGTTTCATTTTGTGTCACAATAGTTATTGTTAAATACACAATATGAATGAAGTTGTTTGACACTAATTTAAATGTCCAAAAAACTTACCCAAATTTCGGGTGCAAAACAATCTTAAATGTGTATGCAGTATTTTTGGCATTTTGACTTTATATAATTACAAAAACAGAAGTGAACTGAGTTTAAGTAGGTTAAAATAATCAATGGTGAACAAAAACATGAAATATAGGTGTTCTTGACCTTATAAAATCCCTAAACCTGAGCATTCTACAATACCTGTCAAAGACAGACATTGTCCTCTTCAACATTTGAATTTTATGTTAGAATGGAATTAGAGTGACCGGTAATGTAATAAAGAATGAAAATCAAAATATATTTCTATTAAATTATTTTTTACCTAGTTATAATTTTGGAGTTACTCTTGGCTGGTTTTGACTGTGAATCAGGTTTGATGTTAGTCAATTTTATTGCAGGTGGAATATCCATTCTCTTAGTGTTTTCTTTTTGGGCCTAAGAGACAGATTTTGAGTAGAAATATTACTGAGCCCAGCTGGTTATGGAGGGACACTCAGGGGAGATGTGTATTCAATTGAGGAGAAATGTGGTTGTGCAGTTATGAGTCTAATGTAACTGGAATCAACAGTAATCATAATTTTGCATGATTTTATAATGAGAACTAGACATGCAATAGATGAAAAGATAGACTCTAAGATGGCATCACAGTGATTTTACATGGTGTTCATCAGCAACAAAAAAACATACAAATTAAAAGTGAAATAACATTGTTATGACTGTCAACTTAATCCAGTTTCTTGAGTGTAAAATCCTGGGTGACAGCCTGTCGCCAAATCATTTGGTTTTAATTCCTTAATCTACTGATTCACATCTTTTGTTTTTTACTTGTCTTTCATATTTCCCCCCAGCTTGTTGATTAGCTCTGTCAATTCTTGCACTTAATTATTTGGCGGTGCTTCAGGTTGCAATTCATTGTTTCTCTTTTCTCTGGAAAGTTTATTTTTTTTCTATGTGTTATTCCTTCCTGGCTTCAATTACTGGCTTTAACAGGGATAGTGAAAGCCGATCACCTTTCTCTTCTGTGTGAAATAAAATTATAATAAACCCTGTTGAACTGAAAAAGTGTAGCACCACATCAAGAATGCCTTAGTACCTTCACTGTGAAATCAGAAAATTAACTCCCAAGTATCATACCAATCTCTCTTAAATAGACCATTATCACCTTTACAAACCAAGTTGTTGTTTTCATCTTAATTTGTACACCAGACTTACGCAAACATGTCATAATGTAGAGGAAAGGAAACAACCGGAAGTGGAATAGATGCTGACACTTCCGCTGAAGTGAATCTACACGCCTACTCTCAAAAAATATATTTATAACTTCCAGTTTTTCCTGGCTCAATCAAATATGTACAACTATTCAGTGAATGTGAATTCTGGAAAGCATATGTGTTCTTTGGTTGTTGACGTAGGCTTACCAAACTTGCAAATGACGTCACGCCGTCTGAAAGAGAAAGACATGCACCAAGTCACGGAGACTGCGGACTGTGAATGTAAATATGCTTGGGTGCAGGAGCGGCAATCAAAAGCCGCCATGACATAACGTAAACGATCGACGGGCTGTTCATGCTTAAACTAGTCCTGGATTCCAATAATAATGTTTGTTTCCCTTACCTGGGGAGGATTGCTTTCGTGAAGGTAATGAAAGAACAACAGGAGAATACGGCGAAGTCGCCGGTGCATTCGCCAACGAGTTTGGCTTCGAAACGGCGAGTTCACTTTGCAGACTTTGACGGCCAGGATTTGGTGTCAGTAAAAATGATCACACCGGTAAATAGTGAGGAGGACCTATCCCGTGATAAAAAGTTGGATATTTTAAGCAATATTTCAACGCCGGTTCACCTAAAACGAATGATCTGTTGCTTCACCCAACCTGCGTCCGACGATAAGTTTGTAGATCGAGTGAAGGCGCAAAATGTGTGTCTGGAGAACGTTGTTTTCTGTGGCTTTGCGATGGTCGGGACTGTAAAAGTGAAAAACATTGCCTTCGCTAAAGAAGTCACAGCGAGATATACTGTGGACGGATGGAATAGCTATCGTGATGTGTGGGCCGACTATGTGCCGAAATCATCTGATGGTCAAACCGACAGATTTCAGTTCAGAATTTCGATTCCTCAAGACTTGGATGTTGGGGGAAAGCTTGAGTTCGCTATTCGATATTGTACGGCAGGAAAAGAATACTGGGACAACAATTTGAAGCGTAATTATTGTGCAGAATGCTTTCTACACACCATCGTTGATAAATAATTTGCTTGATCTTGATGTGCATATATTAACTGACATTAGTCCACGTCGAGTTCTCCTTGTTGCTTTTATTTTGAGCGACAAACTGAGCAGAGCTATAGTACTGTTGAAAGATTTTGTGTTTGCAAAGAAAGGTAGCTAGAGTCTACAGTACCAAATATAATTTGTCCAGAGAGTTGTCAGGTCAACAGAATTCACCTCTGAAATTAGTCTACTACTAGAGTACCGCTAGTAGCAATGCATTTGTTGTATTTCCGTATTCGATTTCTGCAACACCTCTCCTATAGTTCCTTATAATAACCGCCTTATTTTACGGTGTTCACAAACTTTAGAGTTAGTGTGATTTATGCTGAAAGCGAGCACAAAAACATCTTCCCGTTGAGACATCAATATTATTTATATGAAATCTAAATTTATATGTTGGAGAATATTTTTTCGAAATTCATGGTATTACCATTAAATCAGAAAGAAGTTGAAATAAGACACGTTCTAAACAGTGAAAATCAAAGAAGAGATCGTCTTTGTTGTATAAATTAAAATTGAAAATTAAATAAACATGGCCATCACAATCAGTGTCAAAAACTGTCAGAGTTTGAGAATGCACGTGTTCAAATCTTAGGACTGAAAAACAATAATATTTTAACAAGTTTAATAATATTTTAACAAGTTTGTACTGAAAGCGTGGCCATTACTAACACGATTTCTTCATCCATTCCCCCTAGAGATTTAAGTAAACTTCTGCCCACGTACCTGTGCTGGCTTTTACGGATGGACATGCATCGAAGACTTAAACGCTGTGCGTGACGTCTTTGCGTGACAGATCGTGATCCTTTACGTTGTTTGCTAATTACGAGCTGTGGAGTTACGTACAGCTTTATTATGTGAAAATTGCCGGAAACTAAACTTCCCTATGTGCCTTAGCCAACTACAGTGATAACACTGTAATAGTGGTGAGGAAGTGGGTGAATACAGTCGGGCATAAACGCATTAAGGATGCTCCGCTCTAAAATGTCAGAAAGGAATTTGGCTTAGCTCAAGTTAGCTGTGATTTGCATGAAATTGAAATTGGATAATAACTGATGCAAACAGCTTTCTCTACTAAGGGGTGAGGGAGGGAGAGGGGGGGGTGATTGACCTCGGATGATAATGAAAATTGTATGAAACTGCTTATTTTGAGGTAAGTTATATGTGATGATTAGGTACGTCACAAGCCTCTTACTTAATGCCCGGGGGG
>OMLO01001188.1_pt1 | contig 19508 bp, 14 predicted proteins | sample 1674811 | NCBI WGS metagenome assembly OMLO01 (sample SAMN06265003, study PRJEB25207) | coral metagenome | isolation source: Coral host | place: Mexico:La Bocana,Puerto Morelos, Mexico | collected 2008-11-13 | reverse complement strand
AAACAGCGTACAGATACATTCGATAAAAGAGACATTTGACCGTTGGAAGGAAACCTTGTTGTTTTCGCGGTCTAGAGTGTTACGTCATGCCTTTAATTTTATGCATGATCGCGTTCATGACAGCTCACTCACCAATCAAAAATGCTCTTATATCAAAAAAAATACTTTAGCAGAATTTATGCATTAGATTCGGCACATGGAAAGATCGACGTATGAATTGAAGTCGATCATTTGCCGTTCTATCCGACAAGCCCGGTCGAATAGAACGGCAGGTTGACCCAAATACAAATCTGTCGAACTTAAGTGATTCATACGTCGAACTTTTCATGTGCCAAACCTAATTATTAGATTCGGCACATGAAAAGTCCGACGTATGAACCGGGCCTTAAGGGCTCCATTGAAAACCGCCTTGGCGAATTTTTTAACATTGAACTAGTGAGCAGCACTCGGCGAACTGTAGTTGTAAAACTTGTTTTATTCTCCTACGCGTCCTGACTGTCGCGGACTTCTTTAGGGAGTTTTACAAATGTGGGTTATAGGCTTGTATGTATTTAGACATGGTATAAACCATATAGATGATTTTTACGGATTTACGTAGAGGAAACTTGCTAAATTGTTTACGCCGGGCGCAACTAAAGTGTAGCATACGTGAGACATATTTCTTCTAATTTTTTTTTTCAGGGTAGTTTTTTAGGTAGTCCATATAGGTAGTCCATCTAGGTAGTCCATTTCACAGTCCATTAGGGTAGTCCATTTTGGTAGTTCATCTCCATGGACATGTACTGACCCGTCCCAGACTGCCTATTGCGGCCTGGAGCTTCTCGTTTGAAATGAGCACCAGGCTCCCTCCAGACCTCCCGGTTTAAAAGAGAAATGGCGGATATGAATTCTATTGACTTTAACATTATCATAAAAAATCCTGTGCTGCTGAAGGTTGGAGACGCTGGGAACGATTTTAGATCTGGTGTATCGGTGATTGACATTATATTTCCAGGAAACAACAACGTAGAGGTGCGACTTTATATCGTATTTGAACCGTTACTAGTTATTTTGTATTCGTTTTGGAGACAAGGTATTTTGACAATTAATTAGCGAGCTGACATAACAAGTATGTAAGCTTAAATCAAAGGCTATTTTTTAGCATCACGGTATTTGTTTAGCTTATATAAAATACACCAAATGTTTTATTTTTTTTTCAATTAAACACGTCTCAATGTTGAAAACAGTCTTCAATTCCAATTTAAAGCATCCGCATTTTTTTGTAACTAGTCACCAAAACCCATAGCCGTATCCCAGACTACCCGTTTTCCATGCAACATCACTATTGTGGTTCAACATACACTAGCTTAACAAATATCTTACTGACTCACTTCTGAGTCTCAGTTTCTATTATAGAACCCCAGGGAAAGAACCCTGTTCCAGGCCGGATTATTTACACACTGTTCCCATTCCCAATAAATTATATACCCTATTCTAGACAAAAATTAGCTTTCACAGGGACACATAGCCATATAGGTTACATATCAGAGTACCCCTACCGCTCCTGGGCTGTAACATCACATTTCTTACTCCACATGGAACACTAGGTCAACACTCTCCAGTTGACCTGGGGTTGAATCTAGAGTCTGACTGTTTTTATATTTTTATGAAAGAAGCAATGGGCCAATAATATAATGCTCATGGGGAGCAACCGTGTTACCTCGCATAGGTTATAAGATGACAAGTTATCAAGCATTAGACAAAGTAGTTAGAAGGACATTATTTTAATTATGGCATAGGTTATAAGAGGAGGAATGCATGGCTAACACAAAGAGCATCTTTGTTAAGGCTTGGGTTATAATGACTGCAGGATGGTATGATGGCCAGCTATAGATCAGTTATGTAGCTGCTTTTAAACACAGTAACAGTTGCAGTGTCTTGATGCACTGTTAATCAGCCAAGCTCATTTTTTTCTAGGCAAAAATTTTTGACCAAGTAATGTTATGGTTTTGCTCAAGTTAGAGATGAAAGTCTCACTCCCGGGTTGTTACACGTGCAGTCGAAAACACCAAGCCAATATAGGTTTACAATTCTTTCTTTAATTGTTCCTGCGTACTCCTATTCTTGTGGCCTCAGGGCACTTATCGAAGCGATGCGGTCAACTGAAATCATTACATTAAGAAATCGCCTAAATATTCGTTTCCTTTATAGCTAAATGATCACAAAACTAAGTGCATGTGATATTGAAGGGAACTCAAATACAGTCAAAATCTGGCGAAATCTATAATCTTAGAATCACAAACTTTCATAACATTGTAACCTTAAACACTGAAGTAAATTGTTACTTAGCAATGTTCGCGGGTCTTGATTTCCTAGAGAATTTTGCTCTAACTTGTCTTCTAGTTTTCCATAGGTCGTGATCTCAAAGGGTCTTAGATAGAACTGAATTGTGAGCTATGATCTATACCTATCTATAATGTGGTAATCACGGCGGTGACATAGATCAAACTACAAAATATTTCGCGACATATTCCGATTCTAACAGAAGCAGTTACAAGTAACATGGTAGACCATAAAATAACCTGAATAAAGGGTGCTAAATGTCATGTTCTAAATAACAAGCTAAAAGAAGATGGTTCCAAGATTTGAGGCTTCTCACTGCTACTTTCTGCAACCTTTAAAATTCCAAAAAATATCTTCAGGCATCGTCTGCTATGTTGGGCAGTCATGAATCTGAATGTGTTTGGTAATGTTCAGAAGTTGTCCGAGTTTTTTTTTGGAAAGAAAGGTATCATAGACGTGAAATTTTCTGATTTGCTCAATGTTGATTCATACTCAGTGATTTCTAAAGGTAGTACATTGTGTTGATGCCATGTTAATGTAAAGGACACTGTCACCATTTTTAACATGATTTTAGAATTATCAAACACACATACCGGCATATTCATCTTTAGAAGCCAAACAATAATGGTTTTATTTTGAACCACAGTACTGGACAAATGATTAAAACTCATTAGGAAGTGAGGATGGCTAATAATGGCTGGGATTGAAATGGTTGCAATATAGGTTTTTGAAAAAGTGTAAGGGTGTCAGTTTTTTAATGAATCAAGTTTGGCTTGAAAATTGTTGAAATTTGTCAAAAATTTTGCTGAAGTGTGGACTTTCTTCAAGAAATTGCTTTTAATCATTTAGTTAGAGCTAATTAAGTACTTATTACCTAAGTTTAGAACCATTTCGCGAATTTATAACAGTTTTAAGCAAATATATTGTGGCAGTCTCCATTTAATTTACAACATGGTCATTTAAATCTTGATATTCAGGTGGGGAAGCTGTCATTTAAGAACTCTTATACAGCATCCATTACAGTTAAACTGAAAATCCGTGGTAAGAATTGTTATACCATGTAGAGTAAGTACCAGTATTTACAAAGACAACAAATCTAGTTAGAATGTATGGTAAACCTTGCAGTCATTTCAGCTGAGCTTGACTTGCTTAGTAAACTGATGTCTGATAAAAGATTAAGTTAAACAAGCCTATCAGTATGTTAATTGAGAACCAAAAATGGCAATATTTTTTCACAAACAAACTAATGGAGTTGGAGAATACAAGGGATTGCTCTATACTCATCCTAGTGTGGTGGCTACAGTTGTGCATTGTGAATTTTGACAACCATTTTCAGATATCTTCCTTTTTTACCAGTCTGTGCAAATCACTTTATTCATAATGTTAATGGGCAAAATCCCTTGAAGAAACACTTAACATAGAATAAAAAATGACTTCGAATTGAGAAGTCTGAATTTTTTTTTGAATTTAAATTGGAACTACAGCTCTACCAGCACACTGAGAGAATGATGGGTTCCTTCAAGCAATATTGTTGTTGGTTCAATGTTTCTTTTAGAACTGTTGTTTGTATTTTCCACATGGATGTTTCATATACAATACCAGTCCCATATAATAATTATGTCATGTTGCTTTCACAGCTATGATGTATGTGTCCATCTACACATAAAATTGTATTAAGACAAATGTTTTGTTTCACCAAGTTGTGTAACTATATAACTGCGAGGATCAACTATGTCTTCACTTCTTTCTCCATGGTTTAAATATGATATTTTATATATTCATTTGCATATGGGTAAAATAAATTTTTCCGGAATAAGAAAATAGTTTGCAATTGAAAAATCGACATGAAATCCCAAAAAATATTTTGAAAATTGCAATGCATACCATACATGCACCCACAGTCAGTTTGCATCAGAGGCTTACTGACATACTGCCATTTTGAATCCAAAATGCCATGAGAGAGTTTAGAATTGTAAGGTTAATGTGACAGTCGATCATGTTCTTCCATAATTGTGGCAATTTTTGAACAATCAGATATTCTGCAGGTGGTGTGGGACTCTTAAGAGACAAGAAAAGGAAAGTGTGTTGTGTAGTTCGGCTGACCAGAGATTCAGTGTGAAATGGGGTTGACTAGCTTACAGGATTTCTATGGTTCGTGACATTTGCACATTTGCCGTCATTTGTTCTGTCACTAGACTTTTTTTGTGTCGCTTTGAATTTCCTTGTGTTTATGAAGGGCACTTTGTGTTGTGTTATAAGGAAGAGTTTTAAGTGGAATTGAGCGAAGAAAAACGTATGGGGACAAATATGGTATTCATGATAAGAATCTAATACTGTACTGGCGAACAGTTCTAATCACAGCCAGGCCCGGTGTCACAACGTAGAATGCAAGTAAACAACATCTTTGCGGTTAATTTCATATTAAATTTTTTGTCCCTTGAAAACAAATACTCGGAGACTTAAAAAACATAGCTTGCAATAGAAACAAGCTAAAACAATGCATAAACACAGGTGCCATACTCAATGAGGCGACATGCAGATAACAGTGGAAATCATGTAGAGCTATGACCTACAGAACTTTGCCATAACAAGATATAACGGCTCAAGTCCACTTAAAATTCTCATAACACAACACAGAGTGCCCTTCATAAACATGAGTGAAGTGACACAAAAAAAGGTCCAGTGACCGAACAGAGAACAGCAAATGTACAAATGTCACGAACCGTAGAAGTCATGCACCAAGTTTGGTAACGCTACCTGACAAATAAGGGTGTCTGACATATAGGGGCGCCATGTAAAATCGCTGTGTCTAAATGACGGGCAGCTGGTCAACGTTTAAAATCACCAATTGACCAGCAGTCTGATATTTTTCTCAAATTTTAAGGAATGGAAGGGACCCATCCAATTAAAACTCTTAATCCCATATGCTGATTAACAATCGCCAGGTGATCCAGAAGAGCTGTATAGATCGCTGGTTTTTAGGTCGACTGCTGGCCACGATTTTACAATTTTCAAAATATTTTTTAGGATTTCACATCAATTTTTGGATTGCAAACTATTTTCTTATTCGTGAAAAATTTATTTGTGGATCCAATAATTTTTTAGGATTTGTAATAGTTTTTTAGATTTGACAAACTTTCCAATAAGGATTTGCAAAAACTATTGAGATTTGAAATATTTTTTCAGATTTGAAAATTATTTTTGGATTGTCCCTTTTCGGCTTCCTTGTTACTTGGATATTCCACTCCCTACTTAAAAATATTGAAAATCAACTGTCACCAAGAGTAAAATCAACATCATATTTAATTTCTCCTCAACAGAATTTTATCACCAGCACATTGTCATTCGCATTTTCCCATCAGCATTTTATACACATTTTATCATTCACATTTTGTCATCTGCATTTTATATCTGCATTTTTCCATCCACCATCCGCCATCAGTTTACAGAGCAGTTTACAGAGACCCCAAAATTTCAGCAAAAAACCCTTATCTTAAAAAGACATCATTGATTCACCTCACCATAACTAGTGAGATCACGGCCCATCCACCTTCTTACTGGTAAATGTAAGTTTGGTAAATATAACCGATCCATGTCATAATGTTCTTTTAGCTTTACTTTATATTTTAACTGAAAATAGACAGCTAATGGTCAACTACAGAGTAGTAAATTTCAAGACAGATAATTACTCATTCCCTCTGGGAATTATCTTGGGTTGCAACTGTTCTTGACAATCCCAGATCTTGGCGAGATCTTACCAAGATTTAGACTCATTACAGTGACATCTTTGCTATTTTGGCAAGATCTCATCAACCTCAGCAAGATGTATAAAATCTTGCCACAATCTCACAGAAATTTGAAAAACATCCAAACATAATGGCAAGATCTCAGTGTTCAAAAGTGAAATAAATTATCAAATTAGAGTTGAATTGCTTATATTGTTTTCTTAGTAATCATAATTACATTTTCAAATACTAAGCTTTTTATATATTGGCAATTAAGACAAAGATCTAAAATTAATTTGTTAACCTTACACAAGAGAAAATGAGAGTCCCCTCATTTTCTCTAGCCTTACATTAATATGATGTTTGGATTTGTCTCAAGATTTGTTTTGATTCAGTAATATATTCATTATTATTAGGAACTGGATCATTGGATCATTCAGTTTGAGCTTTCATTGGCTTAGGCATCATGATCATGGTATATCGGCAATCATACCATGCTCTACAAATAATTAATATGGAAGCATAAAAATTATGTATAATTTCTGGAGGCATCTTTAATTTTGCTCTATTTTAGTTTTCTATATTTTGTGGGCACTTTCAATAAAACAATCACCCCACTCGCCCCTGTGGGATATGAGATTGTTACACCCAACTCAGTGTTGTGCACCTCATGGTCTCTCTATCATGTCATATCCAATGTGTGCACTAATGGAGCAAAAGTTAATTCAGAACAAGAGCTAGGCTTTCTTGGAAATCCACTACATTTACAGCTATTGCGAGTATGCTTTAATATGGTATTTACTTCTAGTAAATACAAGAGAACCACTGGAGTCGTGTTGGGTGGTCATTTTCAACTGCATTTTGCAATGATCTGTCAAATATTTATCTCAAAGATGTCAACAATCAGCAACTGGACCAATCAGATCATGATACCAGATTCTGGTATTATGGATTGGCAGCATCAGTAGAATGTCTACAGGCTCTCTTGCTTTGTTCATGCTTACTGGGAGCCTGTTAGCAGGGTGTGACAGTGCCCATTTATACACCTGGGTGGGGAGAGGCACTGTGAGAGTTAAGTGTCTTGCATAAGAATAGAACGCAGTGCCCCCAGCCAGGGGTTGAACCCAGACCACTTGATTGAGAGACATACACCAACCATGAGGTCACCCAGCTTCCCATTGTACTGAAAGACCACATTCTTTAACTGTTAGGAACCATAGTTAATGAATAGCTCTTTTAATGTCCAATGCAGATCCTTTGGGCTTTCAGAAATGGAAAACTGCCATAAAGAACTACACTCTTATGCCACATCCCCATTTTGAGACAGGAAGCCAAGATTGTTTTTTGTTATTTACATGTGCTAATCAGGTATGCATCCTCTGCCATATCAAGCTGGATATATTGATTATTATGATAATATGGTGGTTTTATTATATGGCTCAAATGTTACATTCGTTGCTATGTCCTGCGTGTTGGGGGGTCATGGTTTCAGTTGACTGGTGCATTATTTTCTTAGTGTCTGAACAATCAGGTCACGCAACTCTCTTGCATTTATTTAACAACAAAATTAATAACAGGCTGAAATGTTTAAGTGCTGGGATGGCATGAGAGTAGCTTGTGTACATCTGGATGCACATAGGTCAGCATGAGAGCATGGTCTAAACTTTGAAACAATATGCAAATTACCTGGAACTTATTCTTGCTCACTGGTGTTTGATGGGCGACCCTAAAATGAGGAACGACGGAATGGTGGAACAATGGAAAATAACCCCGAACCCTAAAAGACATCTATTGCAGTGTCCTTCGGTATCCTTTGGAAGGGGATGAAGTGTGGGAATATGAAAAAAACTGATAAAGACAAATTAAACAGAAGTCAAAATTCATGTCGTATAAGCCCGAGCGAGCGGAAATTGGCGCTAGCGCTTGAAGACAAGACCTCACAAATGTTACATGAAAGATCCTCCCAGAACTAAAACTAAAACATCTTGTCGGAAGGTGGGTATTAAGAATTATTATTTTTTCTTCTTATGTGTTTTGTTTTTATTATTATTTTATTCCGCCTTTGAGGATTTGGGGTAATTTTCTGCCGTTCCGTCTTTTAGGGTTTGCGGCAAATTTCCGGCATTCCGGCATTCCGTCGTTCTGCATTTTAGGGTCGCCTGTTTTTGATTACTCTGATATTTGTAACATTTCAATCCTTGAAGTAAAGCAACAAACAACAGATTTAAGCCTAAAATTGGCTCAAATACAGAGCTCCATAAAATGTTACTGAAATGAGAAACATTGAATTCTAAACTGTGTAACAATCTGTTTTAGGAAACCCCTTTGATAAAGGGTTGTAAATTCTGAAGTCTTAAAAAACTAAATGCAGCCCTACATGTAACTTAACAATTTGGGGATCACATTTAGCTGATTAAAAATTAATATATAATGTGCACCTTCTGAGAGCAAACAAACAGGTATAAATCACAAAAACATAATTGTCAACAAGGGTTGAATCTGGCATTTTGAGGCAGATCCAATTAATTTTCATTAGTAAAGTTAAAATGTATCCTGTCTGCTGGATCTAGTGTTACACATACATTACACTTGTTTGGTTTGGCAGTGAATATCTTTCCACTAAACAAGATGTGACACAAGGCAGCCCAGGCATACTCTTTAAATGAAGTTAATGAATGCATGAATTGCTGAATAAATTTAATGATGCAGACTAAGGTGCATCTGCTTGAAATATTATAATTTAAGACTCTTTTACCTCTTAATTGTTATCTAAATGACAGACTTGCCTGCCCCTTTTACATGTACAGTATATACCTCAACTTGCGGAATTCCTTCCCTTTTATACACCTGAAACCTGAAAACCCATCTTTTTTAACATCATTTTTCTTCTGATTGGCTCTTACATGATAGCCCCTGAACAGGGTATTCACATGTTACAGAGAGCGGAAGTGTAGTACATTGTAGTGATTTCATTTGTCTGCCTTGTCAAATGATTTGATGTATATTTATTCATGTTTATTAATGAGTGTCTCGACTTCCGTACATTCTGTAGGTGGACTGTTCCAAGAGTCACTAATTTATTACAAGATGAAGCTGTTATTTGTTCTTGATCTTATTTCCTAGTGGGAATATCCATGTACTAAATGTTTTACTAATTATACATATATTTCAGATTGATGAGCCTCCTCCTCAAGTTATAATGCTGCGATTAATCCTTAGACAGCCATCTCCACACTGGAGTAATTTTAGCATAGATGAGATAAAATGTTTTCGACATTCCACTACGGTAAGTTGAAAATCTGGTCTATCCTTTCAAAATTGCTTCCAAAACATTTGTCTACAGCACTCTTCACATTTTTCAGATAAATTTTCCAAAAGTAAAAGATAGATTCAAATGATCTAGGCACTTTGCTAAGCCTGATACTAGAGTTTTAAAATAAAGAAGCTAGCTCATATCTCTGACCATTAAGGGATATTGACACACAAAATCACTTGATGAGACTAGTTTTTAACAAAGAAAACTTCATGCCAACAAAAAAAAATTAAAAATTTTACACCCGCTTTCAGTGTTACGTGCATAGCGACTATCTTTCAACATCATTCGACAATCATCTTTCGACATCATCTTTCGTCGTGCTGATTAAAATGAGCCAATCACAACCGATGCATGCCGATGTTTGTTTCATGTCACTTCTATGCAAATGACCACAACTTTAAAAGGTTATGTCAGTGGGCTGTGATTGGTGGATTTCGATCCGTCTTGTTTGTTGAGGATGTCGAAAGATGGATGGCGAAAGATATCCGCTATGCACGTAACACTGAAAGCGGGTATAATATAAATTAATTAAAAAATTACTTCATGCCAACAGCATAGCAAAACAAATAATGACAACCTGGTTTTTGTTGGGAAAAAGTTTGTTTTTACATAATATATTATTAATGTGTAAGGAAAAGTCCATATTTTGGCAGTTCAGTGGTGCATCTGTTAACAAAACACAACTACAAAGAGAAATATGCGTAAGGGTATGGGCCAGTGGGGGAAGGAGCCCCCTTCTAAATATGGTTTTTTGGGGGGCAACAAGAGAAATTTGGGCAAAGGGATTTAAAACATTTCCATTTGTTTTGAGAAATTGCTGTGTCACTAAAAACTAAGAAATGCTGGGCAATCAACAAAAGAAGCCATTTTGTATGCAAATTGATTATGGGTATTCAGCATGTCCCTATTTTTTTTTAAAAGAACTTACTTTTTGGAACTCATTAGAACTTCAAAACACTTCAACACCATTAACTAGCTAAGTGTGTGTTGGACTCAGTTGTTGATATTGTTATGTAACAGTCTTACAGTGTAGTAATTACTGCAACAAACCATTTTGACACTACATGTACAAGTTCACTTGATATATGTAAACAGTGCTGAGCTCAGAGAGTTAAAAGTGACATGGGACAAGGTGCAACTTGCTGCACAAAATAGAGCTAAATGAAGAGAGATTTTTGTTGTGTTTAGTTCTAAAGAGTCTAAGAGTTAAATTAAAAATATATATATATTATTAGAGGATAAAGTAACTATTAAGCAATCAGTTTTCTTGCAACAAATTCCCCACTTAAAATTGGTAGTAACTTGCTTATATATGCTGATATCAGAAATCAAAAAATTATGTTACCTAATTCACTTTTTCTGCACCTTTACCTTTCCAGTAATTTCCTTTTCACTTGTAGCAATTTAACTCCCAAATACTGAGATTCAAAAACAACACTCCAACCGAATGAAATCAAACTTAAAACATGAGTGCATAAGTGCATTGCAAACCTTTTTTGCCAACGAACATTTGTCAAAATTGTAACATGTTTGTTTCAGAAAATTAAAGATTATTTCATAAGAAATGAGATTAAAGAGCTGCAAACATGTTTGCAGACCCTACAAATTGTGAGATCAAAATATTTTTCTTGGTGATACTACATGTATAGAGTAAATTAAGTTGGGAATTTCAGCCAGTAACAGGTTCCATTACCATTGCTTACTTCTGGAGGTGATTCATTTGATAAATTGATCCTTCTGTCTCTCATCAAAATGTGTATTTGTTGTGATTCCCACACTTTGTTTACCTGTCAGGTACAAAGGCTGTGCAAATGTTTTGTTATTTTTCTCTTTTATTTTTGTGGCAGTCATCATGTATGTGAAGTGCACTCGCCCCTTGACAGGAATGCATTTATCTGTAATAGTACATAGGTATGCATTAGGTCTGTTGATATGCCAGTGAGACTTCAAGTTGGAAGCAATTCTGAAAGGAAAACGTTGAGTTTTTAGTAACCATTGGTATAATTCTCTGAAAGTATGAAACTTGCCAATCTAGTTTATTAAGAAGGAAGGATGTTGATCTGTTATTGAGACTACGAGTACATCTGCATTGCAACCATGACACTTTGCAGACGTAGTTTTACCATGTTTTCAGTGTAAAATGGCAACTGTTGATTAAATCCTTTGTTTGTGCTCACCCCTTGCTCTTTAATTCTCTGCTCTTTGAAGTAAATCAACAGTGTCGACCTGAGTAAGGTTCAAAATCGTCTGTTCTTTTCGTCTATTGTATGTGTCAATGTTAAATCCAGGAGTTCATAGGCCTACCTGCTGCTGGAACCAAGAAGGAAATTTATTATAAATCAATGCTTGGTCGCTTGCAACCAAGACTGATAAATAATGGGGCTGCATCCTCTAGAGAGTTACTAGAATGGGGTTGCTCATTTGCAACTCGATCTACATTTGCAAAACTCATAGAACTAAAATAAGCAGATCAAAAATTACCTTAGACTGCGAAGTTGGAGAAATTTAAGAAACTGTATATGTTACCTCTTTGTAATTTGAAGGATTTTATTTTTCCTCAAATGAATTTGTTAAGTAGGCCTATAACCTGAACATTTCCCAATAACCCCTTCTGTCCTGTGCCCAACAAGTGTGCTAACTTCAACTGAGCATATTTGCCATGCATCTGCCACGAAACTTGTCAGGTTGACAGGCGAGTATTTTGTTTAGTTTCAACTAGCTCAGTGAAAATGCAAGCTTGGTTGTTGATTAAGAATTTTATTTTATGGTTTAATTTTATTTTCCAGTTTTGGGTTTATTATTTTTGGTGTTTAGAGAGGGTTTTGAGTGTCATAAAACCAAAGTCAAAACCAAACCTCCAATTACTTACATGTACCAATTAGACTACTTAGCCAATCATAAACCGTGTATTTTACCTGATTACTTTTGACACTCAATTGAAAACTGTCCTATTACAAATTACGATAAAAGCAAACAATATTTCAAAGTCGTCATGATGCAATTTTAAGTTCAAAAAGATAAGAAATAAACTGTCAGAAAAGATAAACAAATTAAATAATTAATTAATTCTCAATGTCACGCAAATAGGTTTGCTCAGGTTGAGACATTAAGACTCTGAAATGTCTTTCACTTTTATTATTTAGTTTTAATTGCTTGTGCATTATAAAAGCTTTGCTTAAATGTTTATTGATATTGTAAAAATAGAGTTCTCCATTGGTACCAAGATGTCTACAGTACAATGATTATTATAACCCTGGTGGAATGAAATCACCACAGGTATGTAATCATCCTAGAGGTTTTACAGCAATTAGTCTGGAGTTGTATTACATCAGACAACCTCTATTAATATCACTTTAACAACTGCATAGCTAAATGGAGGTTGGGTGCCTGAGACTTCCAGGGGGTTTACAATGTACCTCGGTGTAAGAACCTGTGAAGTTTTTTTTTGTTTTGTAGCTATTGTTATGGTTAGGGTCTATTGTGTTGACTTTTTTGTTTTATTTGTTAATGTTACTGGTGAGTGCTGCAGGTTCTTGCACCAAGGATGAGCCCATCCAGGATCTTCCACTATTGCCAGCCAGCTCCTAAATGGAGACTATTCCCATTGCTGAAAAATCTGAAAAACCGAGCCATAAGCCCCGGGCATGCCAAGCTTAAGGACCTCCAAGCAGAGCCACTGCACGGTCAGAGAAAGAGGGGCCCATGGCCAAGTGAACCCAGCTCCCTGAGAAAAAAGCCCAAATCCCGCAGGCACCCCAACAAGCAGCATGGGCAATAAGCTGAAAATGCCATGCTATGCCCGGACTGAACACCGTGTACCCTAAGCCATGAGTTAGTATGTCTCACACTTGTGAGACATACTAACTCAAAGTGGTTATTATAGAAGTGATTATACTTATTTACACAAATCATTGTCATTTTCTTTTCCAATAATTATTGTACCCCAAGTGATTATTATGCTTTCATTAAATCTGTGGCTAACACTCTGAACAGTAATGGTCAATCTAATTGTCTGGCCAAAATAGGGGTGAAAATGTTTTCCTAATCTTCCTTGCAGAATGGTCCAAATTCAGAAGGTGTTGCCTCCAACATCCAAGAACTTTGGGCAATGACACAGGAAGTAAAAGCGTCTAAACCAAGAACAGCTGTTGGCCGTTTTGATGTAAGTGAAGCTTCTTTTCTTGTCTTTAACTACATTTGTGCTTTTTTAAGCACAATAACGCTCTTCATTAATCCCCTGTCCCTTAAATTTCTGTTTTTTTTTTCAAATGTAGGGGAATGAAAATTAATGTACAGCAGGCAGCAGACTAATAAAAAATTAAATTCATCTAGCGATGTGTATTCTGTGCTTCAAGTTTGTCTCTATTTGCGAAAGTCTTTGGATTCTTCCATATTTCCCCAAAATGGTTGTTTCAAAAATATTATACCCATAATGCACAATCCATGTTTTTGACTTCATGAAATCTTAAAAGAATAAAAATTTTCTTATGGTAAAAATGGCTAGCGATATTGCTTGTTGGCGTGTGCACACGACGATGACGTACTTGCACAACATGGCAGCCTTACTCCAGCTAAGAGGACCTGTGGTCTTGGTTTACAACATCCATTTTATTGTCAATATTAACACCTATCAAAACAAGGTATCAGCTGATCAGTATCACATGACCATGGGGGCCTCAAGTTTTGGGATATCTTTTTTCGTCAATTTTGTTTTAGATAACTGCTGACCAAGTACAGGCTTTTTGATTGGATGGGGAGCTCAAACCAGGTCATCTTACTGTAATCAGGGCCGGATTGTTCAAAACTGAGCCGGTTACACTGACCCAGGATTAAAAGTTAACGAAAGTATTAATTTTTGTGTGGCTTACATAAAGTGTAATCCAAGATGGGCCAAGATATTTATTCCTAGATTTGTCATGGCGAACAGAGTGCTTGTCATGTGGTTTACAATCCTCGAGGATAGGCCCCAATCTACGCTAAGTTACATAAGCTTCCAAGCTTCGGAAAGCTTGAAATTTTGTGGGTGTAACATGGAGCATCGTTGAAGATCTTTTTTTATCGTTCATCTTTGTTGCTTAGATTTCACACGATGGCTTTCCTACAGTCGGCTTGAACTATCCAACTGTAATCAGATATTAGCTCTACTAATAGAAAGTCAATAATGGACCATATCCTTTTAATTTATTACCTTCCCCATCAAAGCCAGACACGTACGCATTGCGGGCCTATTTTTGTTGTATGTTTTTCACTGCTAATGTTTTGTCCAGTTTGAGATTATTCAAACTTAGATGACCGAACAATATAAACAAAAAACCTTACCATCGACTTAAAAAAAGATTCAAATCAAAATTCTGGCTTATTCTGGGTTAGATTAATCACAGGTCACCCAAGCGTAATAAACAAACTCTAATATTTCAACCACATTTGTAATGAGTTTAACAAAAAACCGAATGTGTTATGTACATGTACACAGTACCAAATCCACATTTTACTCTATGTCTCCTCGCCTTTAACCTAGCAAGTCGAGGGCTATTTTGATATCGATATTTCTGCTGTTAGAACTTGAGTTATTACATCTTCATTCCTTCATTGCACAACAAAAGTCCGCAAATCGAGAATCGAAATTACTTAGTATATATAGCAGGCGTAAACTGACAAATGGCATATTTCTATGGTTTTAGAACTGCAAACCATGCACTTTGTCAGATGACTTTTACGACCCTGAGAGTCAATTGATAATAATCAATATGGATATCTTAATCACTAAATAATTATTGATGAAATTTAGCAAACTCAAACTGCTTGTTATCAATTGTATTGATCAGTTGGAAGAAATTGATGTCGCACTTTCTTTCATCAATTTTTTTTTATTGTTGCCGATTTGATCTGTGTATAATTTGGAAGAGTTTTGATCAATACTTATTTTAATTGATACCGATTTTTATCATTTGACTACTCCTGGTTACGAGTTGCCACAAAGAGACCTCCTGGCCTCAGGAGGGATTGACGAAGAAAAACCCATCCACCGTCTAAAAATACCCATGAATAGATAACATGGCCAGTACAGTTGTAAGACCAGTCATTTGGTTTGAAAACTGAGCGATTTCCTACAGAAAACGACTGATATTTGAATCTATATTCACTCACTGTGCTAATTATTTTACCCCGCAGTTTACTATGGGGATTCAGTCTTTTCTAAGAGTGAGTTTTACAGTTTAGAGTTCATTAACATGCCACTTCAATTGTATGTTTTTTTAGGTTGATAGGTGCTATGACATCAACCTATTATCCTATACATGACATTACTGGTAATAGAGGATCATTGCAGCTGGTGTAGTTACGTTCTTCAAGTTGAGTGAATCAATTCAATTCATTATGTTCTTCATGCTGAGCGAATAAAGGATCACCCTGAACTTAAATTAGGCCTGGTTTTTTACGTTCTTCAAGCTGAGTGAATCAAGGATCACCGTGAACTATTTATTTACAGCTGGTCTATTTACATTTGTCTACCTGAGCGAATCAAGGATCACCCTAAACCATCGATAAAGCTGGTCTGGTTTCCTTTTAACAGTAGTTTCATGCTTAAAGCTCCCTACTGTGGTGATGATGACGACGACGACGATTCGATATACATTCAAGACTGAGTATGAAAAAAAAATAAAACAATTTTAACAATATGTTGTATCTTATTTCATGCAGATATTTATCAATTTTTCTATACTAAATGGAATCCCTTAATTAATTACTAACTCGCTCACCCACCACACCTAATAATTACCTCAGGAGGGAGGTATTGTCCTATTCGTCTTTTACTTAATGTTTGGAAGTTCTGTAGGCTGCTCTTCTTTCTCTCTTGGCTTCAGTGTGAGACTTTCTCTTCTGAAGCTGGAGCTTTGGGAGTTTGGTTAGAACCTCCCTAAAGGATGTGCCGCACACTTTCTGAAAGCTAGCATTCTTAAGCGATGATGTCATAACAACAGAACACAAGATGGAAAAATGCTGAATTTTGACTGTCGCTTACTCCCCGATTTCATTTTGGATGATAACAGGGAGTACAGCCCACTAGATAACAGTCTAAAAAGTGAAACCTGGAGCCTTAAAGTAGGTGCTATGGAGTCTTAAAGTCCCACTCTTTTTGCCTTGGAGCTCTGAAGACCCCGTTTTTAGGCCCGGAGCCCTGGAGCCCTAAAGTTTGAGACCCTGATAATTACAAGTTTCAAATAAAGGAGTGACCGGAATGTAGAATCACCCAACAACATTGTATTTCACAAGATGAATGTTATAAACAGAAATAGCCCAGATGTTTGAAACATTACTTTATTAAGGACAAATACTGACATCATGGGTATTCAAAAGGCTGTATCTACACATGTTATTATATCACTCCTGGTTTCCTTCTGTTATTCAAACAATACTTTTATCCATAGAGGTGTTTAGAGATTGATTTTTGAACATTCCACACTTTCCTAACTTCTCCGTGAATGTTTGAGACTTTGCATGAAAACTTGTGGGCATGGTATGAACTGTTGGACGGTGCCTCCTTTGAAAGAAATTAATAATAATTATGTTAGTTTTTTTTATTAAATGGTTGAACTGGTTTGCGGTGAAAATGAGAGTTTTGTTGGTTGGTTCCCTTTACAGTCCGTACCACTACGATGATCTTCCTATGAATTATTTTGGCAAATTTCTTTTCAATTCATTGCAGAAAAGCAACAGTTTTGTTAAGTTTTTGCTATTTTGAATTTGTAATTGCAACGGTTTATTAGATTTTAATGACCACAAATCACTTATACCACTTACTTGTCGTCTAATAAAGTCACATTACCATTGTCATTATTATTATCATTATTATTATTATAATTAGCATTGTTGTGTAATTATGTAGGTTATTATTGGTGTAACTAGTAAATAGGAATTTGAGCTCAATAAAAAATTATTATTAAAATTAAATTAATTAATTATTATTATTATTATTATTATTACTTGATGGAGAGGACCTGCCTGAGAAGGTGTGCGGTAGAAAGGAGATATGACCTCATGCTAGTTTATATTAAAACACTAGCAAACATTTATACTCTAGGAACTCTTACCAAGAATTTTTTATTAAGTGTTACTCTAAAAAATGGAAACTCTTACCCATATTCCATAGCACTTGTGATATACATTGGATTTTGATTCTTTGTATTGTAACCTTCAAACCAATCTAACAGAAAAGTCCTCTATCAGTACACGTCATACTTATTTTAAACAAGACCCCATTTTCCAGATAGAGAAAAGAGTATGACGAGGATGAAACATGTACAATAAGAATGACCTGCATGCTGTGTTCTATCACAAAGTAAAGTAAACAATGCTCCTGTATGTAATGTATCTTTCACTTGGTGTCAAGTTGACACTAATGTAGAATAATCTCTTTTTGGAAAGAATAGCATACCTTAGTGATGTTAACAAAGAAGTAACATAGGCACAACATGTTTTTCACCCGGTTGGGGGGGGGGGTACTCCCTATAATGGCCTATATGGGGAGGCTCCACCCAAAAGGGGTGCCTTTTTTAGGCTTCAGGTATATAAAAGGGTAGGGATTTCACAAGTTTAGGTATATGAAAGGGTAGGAAAATCTTCATTCGGGTATTAAAAAGGGCTTTGAATTAAGTAAGATCAAGCAGACGCACCTTATGACTGTTTCACTTTAAGTTATTACGCGCTACATGGGAAAAAAATGACAAGAAGACTTCCTGTTTTAATGACTTATTCCTAAGTCTTCTAAAGAAGGTATATGAAGGTGCCTTTTTCCAATAAAAGGTATATGAAAGGGGTGCCTTTTCTGAAAAAATGGTATATAAAAGGGTAAAGGGTTGGACATCAGGGCGGAGCCTCCCCATATGAAACTTTTTGAGTTAGCTGTCCCACATAAGCTCACATAGCCTACTCTTATTTGATGTTAAGACTAATTTATTAATAATTGTTGTAACATGTACATAATTCCACAATAAAAGCAGGACTCTTGGGATACTTAAAAACTCATCCCTCTGGATGTCTCAAGACCCAAAATTCCACGATCAGAAAACTCAACCATAAAGCACCATGAATTTCAGTGTAAAATTTCACTGAAAAATTTTGTGCACCAATACATACATTCTTCACAATGACTGGAGATTCTCTATTCTATATAGTCTTTCTTTTAACCCATTAATTTCCCATGAAATTAGAATTGACTTAATTCATGACCCATAAAAGCGGCTTTCGTGGCCATGAAAAATTCAGAGCACAACTTTTAAGGCCACGATATATAACTGAAGTGATTAATATAATCCATAAAAGAAACATAATTCATGGAAACAAGAAATTTGGACCAAAAAGTGTTTGTTGAGTCTCTTGCAGTCTTAATTTTTTTAGGGGTTATAAATATGCGTTCTCAATTTTTTCACAAAGCCATCTCAGTCTTTTTGGCAAGGCTATGAAAGTTTCTAAGTCCACACTTGCTTTACAGATAAGGTCTGAATGTCTTTTAATGCTTGCATTAAAAACACATTTTAAGTCTTGCATTTACAGTATACATATATGTATATATTACACCACCTCTCATTGTGTATCAAGAAATTCAAGTGTAAGCTATTATCTTGCACTGTGGTACTCCATATGATTACATGTATGAATGAATACCGGTATCTTTCTAATTAAGAACTATCGATTACAAAAAAACTGATATAAACAGGGGTAAGTATGTTTGAATACTTTTGAAGCAATTAATTGGATTTGAAAGGTGTGTTTTGTGTTGTTCATTCATTAAATTCTGGTTGAAATACCATTCAATGCCTGCTCAATAATTTGACTTTGGGTAAGGTAAATGTAAAGTCTGCATATGAGCCAGGTGGCTCACCAGGCCAGAGGTTATCCCGGTTTCTGTAGCATGAAGCGACTAGGAATATTTCTACTCCCCCCTGGATGGGATGCTAGTCAATGCGTGTACCCGAGTGCCAATTCATTTTTCTAAGAATTTGAAAATGAAAAATGAAAACTTTAGTTCATTTTCATTTTTCATTTTTGCTGAAAATTGAAAAAAAAACCAGCAACCCGTCTTTCAAAATTCATTTTTTCGTAAAAATGAAAATGAAAAATATGCGAATTCTTTTTGAAAAAAATGA
>OMLO01001187.1_pt1 | contig 19538 bp, 17 predicted proteins | sample 1674811 | NCBI WGS metagenome assembly OMLO01 (sample SAMN06265003, study PRJEB25207) | coral metagenome | isolation source: Coral host | place: Mexico:La Bocana,Puerto Morelos, Mexico | collected 2008-11-13 | reverse complement strand
ATGATGATGATGATGATGATGATGATGAAGATGATGATGATGATGATGATGATGATGATGATGATGATGATGATGATCTTATGCGATCCAGGGGGCCCGCGAAGTGAGAGTACTTAACCTGTCTTCGATAGTTTTCCCGATGTTTCAGCCTATAATCATGGTATCCCCTAGCCCTAAAAGAGATTGTAGTGATACGTTGACCTAACCAAACCTTTTGGGTCTAACTTTGGAAAATAGCCATCTCGACTGCCCACCCGTGGCCTTTCCCACGGGACCCGGTTGGAGCTCGTCCCCTTCCACACAGGAGCCAGGAACACCGAGGCAGGAGATGTGACCCATTTGGATGGCATCTTTTCAGGGGACATATCAAAATATCACTTTTCAGTACACCCACAGAAAAACAATCCAGCAACATCATTTTGAAAACTGTGTCATACCGTCATACCCCGGTTAAAATTTTGCTGAACCTATGGAAACACATCAAAAAGGTAACCATGTTGAGAAGCTATAAGAAGCTGGAGAACTTCTGCCTGGTGTAGATGGGCAGGCATGAATATGCACGGATGCACATTGCAACTGCAGTCCCTGCACCCGGGACCCAACCTTCTTTCTTGGCAGCCTTGTGCTTCTTTTTAAGAGCCTCGGTGATGTGACAAGACAGGGCAACTCAGCGGCCAGGTTTTTTATGTAAGTCGGGTTGATGAATCAAAAATTGAAATTTCAGCAAAATGGAAATCTGAACACAACTTGCAGGTCACTCAGTCACAAGATACCTATAATTTCAGCCGAACACATCAGAACAATATCTACCACGATTCCCTGAACCCCGAACAGTTTGAAAACAAGAACACAAAATGCATTGCAGATTGCGGATTCAAGTCACTTTGGTTTTTGTGGGCGCTGCTGGAGGAGGCGCCTCCTCTCCTGGCAACAATCATGAGTGAGATTCCAGAGGAAAACACGTGTTACACCAACACCAGCGAAAAGAAATCGACTGTAGCAGTGTGGTCACTTTGATAGCTCATTTCTTGACCCCAATACTCTCCAATGCAATAGTTGGAGAACCTGCACTTGAATATGGCACAAACTCCCAAAATGACCTGTCACCACATGGGTTGGCTTCTGCAAACCCTGCTATCCGACCTTGTTCTTCCACCACCTTCGGTTTTTTACTGACCTCGCTTTCAAGTGTACGGCTCTTCAATCAAACTGATGTAATTGACTGTCTTTTAAAAATTTTGCTGGTCAAGATCCCACTTGCTCAACATTGAGATTTGAGAGACATGAATTCGGGCCACCTTGGCTTTCTTTGCAGGTGCTGGAGGAAGCTCTTCCTCCTCACCTAGCAAGGGGGCAAGGAACAACGGCCGAAATGGAGTTTGTCCATGATGATCCAGCAGTCTTATCAAACCCGGGCCTTCTTTTCCAGGTGCCACATCTTGACTTTTCGATGCCTCGCCACAAATTGTTTCCGGGGCAGTGTGAGTGCCATCTCCATTAGTCTTGCCGTTTGTATCTACTGTGTTCCGCTTTGTCTGCGATTCATCTTTAAGTATTCCAAAGCTTGGGATAGAGATATAGTGTCTACAAAATTATACAACGGACAAGTGGCAAACCTCCTGGTACAGGACAGTACTTAGTACTGTCTGAGAATCGTGATAAAACTCGCCCAGTACTTTCCAAAGGGTACGTATACCAGTATTTGGAAATACTGTATTGGTGAACACCCTCGTATTAATAGCACGCACCATTGCACCATCTATCACACTAACCAAAGTTGTTTGCAATTGTATGCCTTTCGCTTCTTTCCACCTGACCGGATTTGCGGATGGAGGTAAGGTAAATGGAAGTTGATGGGGTCAGTCGGTTCCGAAATGAAAGCTTTGCCTTTTGAATGCAAAAGTCATTGCCTAGTAACTTACATAGCACATCTCCCAGCCTGCTTTCTTTGGCTGTTCCTTAGAAGCTCCGACGGTCCCACTGGAACCAAGGAAAACATCAAGGAAGGAGTGAACTATGTTCCAATGATGGGAATGGTGAGCTGAATTCATACCAATGAAAGTGGTCTGAAAAACTTGATCATGAAAAAAAATGTGTCGCTTTAATTTCAAACTCCTTGAACCTGTTCATCTTCAATATTCATCTCGATTTTCTATCATTATCGCCGCTTTGAAACACTGAACCACAAATTCAACTAAATGGAAAACAATCAGAATGCAGTCGATTCATCTTTTTCGGACGCTTCCTTGCCGGTTGAGCTCCTAACAACTTCAGCCGTCGAGGTTTTTGATGATTTCTTTGCACCTGACTGGGCTTCCAGTGCTTTGCTGACTTGGACTCCAACTTTCCAAACCAATGAACCAATTAAAATTACTAGTAGAATCTGCTCCAAAGTCTTCCAAAGCCTCAATCTAAGTCAAAGTCTTCAATACTATGCCTCCAACAGGTCTTGCAAGTATAACTCAGAGTACATCCACTTATCCCAATTCTCTGCTTCACTACACATGACTAGGTGTACACCGGGGTTTATGTCAATTATGTCACTTACTTGCAATGGAACCTCCCCAAAAAAAGGGTTGCTCGCCGCATGGCCTCCAGTTGCAGAGGCAGCCTCTGCGATGGGTTGCGGGATTGTGGGCATCAAATATGTGGCAATCCTGGTCAGTGGCATCCTTGGGCACTATCTCGATGTATCTTCACTGTCTGTTCTGCATTCCAAAAAATGGTTCACAACAGACCAAAAAACACCAGCAAAACGATTTCTTGGTGTCGAAGGCATGGTGACGGATTGATATACTAGAAGGAAAAGGGAAATAGCTGTCGAAGTAGGCTGAGGAGGACACATGTACACTGTATGTATTTTAGTCACTTATGCAGATGCAAGACATAAGTAGATACATTCTATATCTACCAGGAGAATTCCTGCATGATTGCTCTGCCCGACTGTATTTGGCTGCTGGTCACACGGTTTTTAAGCAGCCTCGGGAACTTGCGTGCAGTCCTGAAGATAATGAAAAGGTAAAAACAGTGCCTTAACTTAGTAACGGAAGTGCAAGCATGCAGTATCCTAAACTACCAAAGTGTCTTCAAAATAAACCAGTGGATTCATGGATTCAATACTTGCACATATTGATGCGGTGATTGTTTTTGGAGCACATCTCCAACTCCCTAAGCTCTTCCAGCTTCCCAACTTCTGAGCCTGCACTGAGTCGAAGTCATCTGGGAGGGCGGAGGGAACACCTGCAAAGACACGGTGCTGGCAAGAAGTCATGTTGAATTTCTGAATGTACTGTTACAACAAGGAGCTTTCCTAACCAGTTTCAAGTGAGGTAACCGAATAGCAGCTTATTTATGACACACTCCTACAAAGGCTGTCAAGAAAGCATCCCTGAACCATACATACCATTATCCGTACACATGAAACAGTCACACTTTTTAGGCAGCTTAATGATTACAGTAAACAACCATGAAGGTCTCAAGGTGAGTCTGAAAAGCTACTCCCCTCCAACACTTGCTTCAGTGAAATTGCATCTCCTGAGAAAACTACAGTCAGTGCTACAGTCTCCTCCAATTTTTTCACTTACATCATTGCCAGCGTTTCCGGCGTCAGTGGCCACCTGTTTCGTTTCACAGATGGCCGGGCCTTCCTTCTCCAGCTGCTCTCGGATCATCTTTCGGATCTCCTTAAGAGAACCATGCTAACCATGCTCAATTCCTTCATCCTGCAAAATGAACACACTTTTGATAGGAATTCTATTCATGTCATTAGAAGCGCATATTCTTGATGGTCTGGATGTGTGCGCTTCTAGGTACAGTAAACATGGAGGATAGATGCAAACATAAGAACTCCATGCGTTGAGCGTACGTATAGGTGCGTTGTAAACCAAACAAATGTTCAGTATCGTGAGTCAGTACTTGATTGGTACATCATCACTCTTTTCCCAGAATTGCTCTTGAAACGAACAATTCCCTCGTCCTGAAAACTTGGTAATTGAGGATGGCATATATTTCTTGTGGCCTGGCATTTTCTCAAAGGTTAATATCTTGGTCTTCATGTATTTAGCATCAGTGCTTATCGACCACCCCACCATGACCTCATCCTCTTACTTTTTCAAGTATAAGTCTAAGCGCATGTCTGCAATCTGATGTTTTCCAAAACAAACGAACATCAAAATCCATTGTCAACTTCACGCTTCCTCCTGTCACCATTGCATCCGTTTTTTAGACTCAGAAGACTCCTCTCGACGTTTCAGTGAGCCAGGAGAATCTGAGACCTCAATCTAGACTGCAGCTGGAGCCAATGGGGTGATACGTTTCTACTGTCACCACAAGTCAATGTCACCCTCAAATCATGTATTCCGAATGTAAACACTCATCCATTTTGGGGTACCTCAAGTTAATCTGAGGAAGCTGACATAGATTCGATAGTGATAGGCTCGATTGATAATATGCATTCAGAACTCATATATGAACTAGTAGTTTGTGAGATGGCAGCCATCTTGGTGAAAGTCCAAGTCGCATGTCGATTGCCATGCATCGCATTCCCTACAAACAATTTGATCCTTTTTCGGAATTCTCTGTTTCAGCATGTCAACCACAACCTTCTGACTACTACACAACCAATCTAGTTTCACTATCAAGACTGCGAACCAGGACAACCAAAGTTTGTGCCAAGGCACGGGGAAAAGCGCATTGTAGGGCAAATGTTTAGGATAGTGCCGAATGTACCTGTCATGAAAATTCAGAACCATGAACAAGGGGATTCTCAATTCCCCAAAAAATTATACTACAAGCAGATTAACTCTCTAAGACAAAGTCTTCCTTACCCAAACAGGAGTCTGTTTGTACCGTTCCTTTGATGATACACATGCGGCATGTCAGCGTGACCATGGTTTGGCGCACTCGTGATCTGCCAAGTGCTGCCGTAGCGCTTGACGATGAGTTTCAGCTTCCTCCTGACAGTCGTTGAACTTGAATATTGGAGAACCCTGAAGGGGTTTCTGGGTCGTCAACACAAAGTCGAACCTGAAGGAAAGCAGTGCCCTTGCCATGGACGAGTATCTGAGTGCATTTACAATGTTCAGGGAGCTGCACATGATATTCTAATATCTTACCAACCTGAGGTTATTTGGGGAGGATGCCTCACATCAAAAGCATTCAAAACACAATCTTTCTACAGTACAGTCGGTTGAGGCTGTTGGGCGAAGGATGCCCAATGTCACTGGCACTGTGAATTTTGTTCAGCCTAGAAACGTCATTGTTTTACAATCATATCGATGGTTTTATTTCCTCATCTTCCCAGCTTACCCTTCTCCACTGCTTCGACCCTCCAACTCTCCTCTTGTCCCTTTTCCACAGCGGCGTTGAGCTGCTTCTTGCAGCTCTTCAGGCGCCGTTCCTTGGGTTGCGATTTTCAGGTAAAGGTCGGGCGATTCGTAAGAAACACCTGTTAGTTTGGTAGAGACCCATTACGATTTTACTTGCGGTGGATGTCACCCAACTTGCCCTGAGGGGGTCCAATGCGAGGCTGAAAGCCTGCTCTGGACCAAAATGATAGGCGCAAGTAGTTGCCACCCATCCAAACTTTATGCATGCTAACCAAAATTAAGATCTTCCCTCTCGAAATAGGGCTACAAAATGAAGGCAACTGTCACAATCAGTTGCAGTTATGTAACCATACCTGAGGATTCTGAATTTTGTTTCAAAAATCCGATGATGAACCTCAGTTTTTTGCGGACTCAAATTTCTACCTTGCAGCTTAGAAAAACTAATGAGCTTTGGACTCTTTAACTTCGCGGCTGTGGTTCAAGCTTTATATCGGGCTACAGTTTGGAATGTGTTATAGAAAAATTTCATTTCCAGTGTACGAGTAACTTTTAATAAAAGATCTTGGGCTCTCAGGCTTCATCTAGTGCGGAGAACATCTCCATCGGCTGTACATGTCTTGCCCTCGTAGACCATCACTCTCAGGGTAGGGTCAACCAACCAAGACACCGCGACTGTGGGATATCTCTAGGTTGTTGTAAGACTTTTGAACTTTTTTGAGAATGTGTTTGCAAGGTCCAAAGCTAGTGGAACGAAGTGGTTGTTCAAATACGTCTATGGAAAGGTCTGGGAACATTTAGCATGAGCAAGATATAAAGAAAGTAAACTGAGCCTTCCCAAACTCTTAGCATCTGAGCCTTTCTTGCTTCTGACACTCTGGGGCAATATTAAAATAGACTACTGCCAAACAGATTTCTGAAAGTGTTGCCTACATTGACAAAGCACCCACAAAAGTTGTTCATCTCATGACCCCAAACATGCAAGCAACCCGTCAGCATATATATGGGGGCAAGTCATCAAATTCATCCACATCCAAATGCAGCACTGCTAGCAATGCAGAACCTACCATGGAATGCAAATGACTGGGTGTCTAGACCACTTTCTGCCTTTCGACGAACTTCAAGTAGTGGTACTTGGTGCAGTTCAATCGCCTCGGAGCCACGAACCAAACGAAGCCCATTCTGAGCCACGATCATTGACATCTTCAGGAAATTGCAGGGGCTCTTTGAAAGGTTTTGACGTCCACGACATGACAGAGCAGGAATCTGTTGGGCTGATTTCTCCTACCATAAGAGTAACCGTTTGGAAGTCTATACAGTACGCGCAATGAAGATGAATATGATAGCAAAGTCTCGGTTGTAACAAATCTGGGCCTAGCACTCCAGTTCTTTCTTGCGCCAGTCCTGTGGCTGAGGATTGAGGCGATCCGGTGCCGTAGCAAAACGCAATGCTTCATCGGCTTCATGCATCTTTCACACGGCTACCCGCGAATGGCGGATACTTTATACTTTACGGCCAATGTTGGTCAAATAATTTGGTAACTCAGAGGACGACAGTCTAATTCCGATACAAGCATTGGAACAGGCATCAACCAACAAAATTGACATGACAGAAGGAAATAGCTGGCAGGAAGGATGGAAGCGTGTCTAAATGAACATCTTTGTTGGTAGGAATCCTGCCTTCCATCCCAAGCCCTGTCATGCCCCTTGGCCCACCTCAGCCTTGTCTGCCCGAGCCCATTTCTTTGGTGCCCTACAGCGACAGGGGAGATATTCACTGCAAAGAGACATGCGTTCAACAATGGACATACAAGTCTAGTACTGTATCATCTTAGAGAATGCAGTATGTGTTTGCATGTATGTAGCAAAGAATTTTGGTACAGAGACAGCTATAGATGATATTTATAATAGACAAAGCATCAATATGGGATCCATATCTCATGTTTCTATGTTACATGTCTTCTTAGATGCTTATCATTCAATCTCACTATATTTTTACATGATACACATCACCAAAAAACGAGGGGGGAAAAGTAAAGTTTGGCAGTTGAATTTGAGGAAAACATCAACTTCTCGACATTTTCTACTTGAGCATACGCTATGCCAGGATAAAAGCAGATCGACACCAAGATCACCCAGAGATTGTTTGAAGATCAATCTATGGAATTGAAGAAATGTGTTGTCCAGGTACCAAGTTTGCCTGGGGGCATAGTTTATTTTGATACATGCATAAACGTTGCTTTCAGGTATCTATCCATACACCCAAACATCTATTCAGTATGGTCCACACACACATAAATGTCATATGTCATATGATTCCTGCAGTATTCACAATATCGATTGTGATAATATGTGATATCCTATCCAAACATGACACTGACATCTACAATGTACAACAAAAACCCCTCGACGCACATGTTACTCAGTCAGCCCCATGTCTTGGCCGCTAAGTTGTCCCTGAGGTTTCCAACTTCCAGTTCTCCTTGCCTTCACCAGCAATCGGAGCGGGCAGTGACACATCACTGAGGTTTCGATTGGTTGATTCAATGAACTCACCATGGTTGGTTCAATCCTTCAGCCGACCTCTCGACCAGTTTGGTCAACTTCATCCACTCAGAATCACTTTGACTTCTATACATCATCCTACATGATGGCAAAAAAGTAGTGCCACAAAAACTTAAAATCCATATCCTCGAAAAAAAAGCCCTGCCTCAAAACAAATCCTGGAGAAGAACTCTCAATTTCGATGCCAAGTTTTAGAGTTAGCGGAATGCTGTTCAGGGTATTGAAGCAATAACCTTCCAGCATCCTGACATATCATTCACCCATGGGTGTGCTGCTATCCCTGAAAAGCCGAAGGAAACTGGGAGGTTATGCGTATTCGTATTAGCGCAATTGCCAGCTTGGATACAAGTAAATTTTGTAGCATCATTAAAATTATAATATTGTCATGAAAACAGTACCGTTGATTCCATAATATTGTATACATATATTTCTGTTGGGCCTGATCTTTAAATTCATCTGGATACCTCCTTCAGTAGATGCCACCATGTCTTGGTTCATAAGGTATAGGACCTGCTCGCCTTCCAATTGCTTCTGCTTGCGCTGCTCACGCCATGCGCGAAGATCCCGCGGCATGATGTCAGAGTCCAAAAATTCGTGCGTGGTAGGGACTGAAGACGCTCTTCAATTAGTTTGCACGAGTTCCGTGGAAAGGAAGTAAAACGGATGGTGAGGGACCAAACTTGACATTTTGAATTCGTTGCATAAGAAGGGAACTGAACGAAAGATTGAGAACGGATGCCTGAGAAGTTTTGATACATAGTATCATAGTGTACATTGTCAAACTTTCAAACACGTGCTTCAAACCGAGATCCTCATTGTTTCATCGGGGTTATGGCTGCGAAGTTGTTGAAAAAGTTTCATACCTTCCGGGAGTCAAGTACTGGTCAACAGCTTTCCACACGAATGCTGTGTCTTCCACTTTTTTCTCTGAGCCATGAGAAATACCAAATACTCTTGCCGCTGAAGTGACATGTGAGAGCACAACACGACAGTTATCTTTCAAAATGCCACACATATCATATCCATTCATATCCCCAAATATCCCGAAATCAGAACAAACATCATAGCAACACTACTTCAAGCGCTGGTCAGCTCTACTTTGGTCAAACAGTACAAAAGCCATGTGAACGAGGCTCTATTCAATATGACACATATCGGCTTCCAAAACATGCAACACTGTCATCATGTTTCATTATACTTTCCCCAATTTGAAGCAACTTAAATCTGCACCGATCTAAATCTATGTGAAATAAACTAGCCCTTGCGGTGGTTCGGGACTGGTCACATGATAGTGAGCAGCTAAAATGATCCTGCTCACCTCTCAAGTCTTTCAATAGCACGGTCACAGCTCGTACCCCACAAGAAAAAACACTGGTGAGAGTGGAAGACTGTTCTTCAAACCCTAGGAGACCCGGACCTGAAACCAAATGCATCCAAAAGTGGCTGTGCCATTGATCTACATGCAATCGAGCCTGAAAGCAAGCTTTTTCAAGTCCAAGCTACATCTCTTTGGGATATTTGTTGCCACAAAAAGTGAAAGTCGAAGACAGCACAATGGAAAACATCATGTGATTATCTCGACTCAAAAGCACGTGCCAACTGGATGGAGTTGAAAACAATGACTTGTCTTTTAACATGGGCTTCAGAGAGACCTCTAAAACAGTGCTTCCGAATTTCCAAAGGATGCATGTCAATTTCAATTGGCCTTGAATTGTTGATGCTTTGGGTTTAGGGAAGTGTCATGAAGTGTCTACATGTTTAAAATTGTTGAAACCATTTCAAACCAATTTCTACTAAGGAACAATAAAATCATTAAAATTGGACTGTATACTTGGAGGAGGGTGACTGCAAATCGTTTACCTCCTTACCCTGCACAAAAAGAATCAACTTGACTTGATGCTCACAGTCTCCAAATTATCCGAATGGTCAAACACCTTCAACCCACTTAGATGTGCTTAACATCCCAATTTTTTACACTTGCAGGGAAGTTCTTCCAAAAAAACACAATCTCGGTCGAGATACTTGAGACCCTTTGGCTCCGATGAATAGCGTAGGCCAACTTTTGCTAAAACAGTGAGGCCTGGGCAAGTCCAGTTGTGAGGGGTCTTTTCCTCAAAACACTGCGAATGTTTGAACCCACTCCCCCTCCTTTTGGTGTTTGACCCTTCACATTTTGGGGTTTATGAAACATGGCATCTTTACAGGTTAAAGGAATCAGTGGAAAACTCTACTCTTGGCAAGGCCACTGAAAAGCAGGTTTCAACTGGTCACCGTTTCTGAGTCGAATGATACAAGTATAATCACCAGAATGAAAAGGAGGTGCTCTACAAGCCTGTTCTGAAAAAGGATATAATTTAATAGTGAACATGCGACACCACCAAGTGGCTAGGGTACCAATTGATTGGATGTCCTCAATCCATTATCTATGGCAACATCTTGGGCAGAAGTACACACCGAAATCCATATTGACCGGAAACGTCTTTCTCAATTGGATGGATCGCTCTTTCCCAAAAATCGTCTCAACACTTTATGTACACTTGTTGGGACAAATCTCTGCACAACAGGCACACCTCATGGTCTGCTGCAGGTAGCAGTGAGTGAAGTATCTAGGGAGCTTCACGTATTCCAAAAGCCTTCCGAGCATGGCCAGAGGGTTGGCAAACTCAGCTGGACGCGCTGCTTTAAAAGACTGGGGACATACTAGCATACTATGCACAAATTAAATCTAAAGCTAAGTTTAAGGTTAAACACCAAAAGTCGGTTCTAGTACATAAGTTTGGAAACTTACAAGCTGATAAACAGTTTCCATGCTGAATTGATCATGTAATACCGAGATTGTTTCAGAGGTGAATCTAAGAGGCTCAGGAGTTCCTATCCCACAATGCTGGACGCTGATCTTCCGATCGTCCTGGACAGATCACTTCCTATTAGTTCATTGGGAGGGTATGTCCAGCACATGCACTTCAATCTCAGCCTGAAGACCCTGAAATAGAGAAGCTCCTATGACTTTTGATTTCATGATCAGAATATTACCATGCCAAGTGTACAAGCATTGAAGCCGCCATCGACTTCTTTAAAACAAGTGCACGGGACTGATACCTCCGATGGCAAGCAAAGTCGTTCTTTAGCAGTTTGATGTGCAGTATATAGCTGCTAGATAAATGGGGGGGGCAAAACGAAATGATCGCAGGTCAAACAGTAGGAAAACAAAAATAATTCAATGGACATGCAGTATATCAGTATAATATGTTATGATTCATATATGTACATCATAAATAAACATATACTCTACATATAATTCTATAATATATATAATATGCTGCTGCACAAATGCTACAACAAGTCTGTCGCGATGGTGAGTGGAAAGAACTCTGGATGTGTGGGCATTTGTCTTCGTTTGTTTGTTTGCTTGCTGGCTTGCTTGCTTGCGTGTTTGTTTGTTTGTTTGTTTGTTTGTTTGTTCGTTCATCTTGTATGGTATGTACTGCAAAACTGCAAACAATCAGTGGAATCGCAAAACTTCAAACAAATCAAGATGACAACAACCAGTCCCGAGATCATCGTTGGACAGTAAAGTGGAAAATTCAACAGTCGATCCGTCCTATACCCTCCTAAACTAGAACAGCCCCCCAAATATGTTGGGAAAGCTACTGTCCTTTCGGGTCGACATCTATTCATGGGTTGTGTCAGTGCTGAAATCGGTTGTATAATCGATTCAACAAACCTGGCCGCAGTCAAGTTCCCTCATGATGGCACCCAGGCAATTTGAGCGGAAGAGAAACGTCGTAGAGGTACCTTCAACCACGGAAATAAACATGATGGGGGAACGCCAAACTGGAACGGGAGTTGATGGTTGGAAAATAGAAACCGAAAGACATCTTTTCCAAATTGAAAGTGGTGAAATTCAAAGAGCATTACCCAAAACAGATCTCGCTGTCTATCTTTAATGGGAAACTTGGCAAATTCTGACAAAGCGCATTTGTGGTTTGTCAGGGATGCAAGCCTGTAAGTAATAGTAAGTACGAAATTGCTGGTGTCATGGCACAGGGTTGCATTCTGCGTTCAAAAGGTGTTGCCACCTATCTAAAGGCTAGTTTCAGAAAAGCAAGTTGCTCAAATCTGTGAAACCATAGCCGTGTGAATGTTCAAGATCTGCCAGGTTGCTGGTACCCCATAGTGGATACCAAGTGAAGGGGCTGTGATGGGCTGAAATATATCCACTTTTGGGTGGGACAAGCTCATGTAAAGAAAAGCAATCAGTGCTCCTTGACACATATCTCATTTGACCTCCAGGAAATGTGGCCTTAGAGTTTGAGCGGAGGTTAGCCGGTTAGCAATACAAGAAAAGCCTTTCAACCATTGCTATGGAAAGAACTTTGGAAGACAAAACACACGTTTCAACACGTCCATGACCATCAAGAATGGTTTTCACCATCGTGGTCAACTGGCTTGTGAGGTCTAAACATATGGTTAATTATGGTTAGTCAAGGAAAAAGTCAGACTCATTGAGAGTAGATCTGATTATCAACGTGTCGGATCCAAAGGGCACAAGCCATCAGCTCCATCACATCTTTGGAGCTCAGCAATGGCCTTCCCCATTCAGGAGATTTAATGATGGAATCCCTCAATTCATCAATATTTTAATAGGTTATTGTAGGTTACAATTTCACAACAAGCTGTATGATTATGTATGATTTTGCAAGCTAGAATCTTGATCTTTACATCAATCTTGGCAGGCAAAGGAAGCGGATCTTGTGACTCGCTTGCATAGTTACAGTAGAAAAATGCAGCAAACAAACATATTGAAACTTCTTCTGACCTACATCAACATCAATTGCTCTCACAAGGGGGTTTTCGCTTCCTGCACTTGCTGACTATCAAGGTGACCCTGATTGAAAATCCTTCACTATGAAAACGGCACTCCTACTCGACCATGTACCCATGAAAGGCAACATAAGACATAGACCAAACTCAGTGCAACAAATATCTCAAGCTCAGCAGCTCACCTAAATGAAAGTGGCGACATGTCCCATCACTTTGAATCAGGACTCAAGCCATAACAACTCCAGCATCATACACACGAGTTTGGGACGTCAAAAGACTACAAAAAGACTACACAGGATAATCCCAAAATATACTTAATCTTATTGCTTATTGAGCTGACTCAGTTGACCCTCCTTCTCCAAGTGACCGTTTTCGCCTATTCAATTTTGATGAAGATTCCCGTTTCCTCCAAAAAAGGTTGTGCAAAAAGCAGAAGGTCAAAAGGTACTCTGGTTCTTCCCAGCTCTCCACTAGCTTCTCAAAAAAAAACGGTTTGACACCTCTGAGAGCCTCATCAGCTCCACTTGGTCCTTGCAAAACAAGCAGGAAATGAGACATCTTCGGTGCTGAAGATACTGCTTGGTTGGTGGGTTGCCCTCATAGAATAACACGTCATCTTGTGGTTGTTTGATGCTATTTGCTTTCCTCCAAAGAATCAAATCCAACAGTGGTGCCTCCGCATCCTGCGGCCGATGTGCCCGGAAGTTGCGAAACACAGCCACCTGCAAAGCCAACTCTGAGGGAACAAAGAGAAATTGGTCGGGAAACATGCAATGCTGCAAGGGGAAAGGTGGAATGGACACCAATGAAAATGATGAGAACATCCTTCAACTTTGCTCTGTCACTGTGATGCTCAACGGGGACCTGACTACTCACTGCACAATTTCTTTTCATACTATACGTATACACATCATTGTTTTTCAATGTTATTCCATTGTTTATCATGGTCATTGTCTAGTCATCTCGGTTCATCCGGCTTTTCGTCCATTCCCCATATTGAAACGTCATCAAACTGAGTCTTTCATTCAATTGGAGCTTAGTCCTGGACCATCTTCTCACCGAAGTGACGACTGAGAAAATCCCGGGAGAGGTTGCAAGTCTCCTTGGACCTTGAAGCTCAACATGGCTTTACAGCAAAAAACAGCAGGAAAAAAGTGGAAACCTTTATCTTTGAATGAGACATGTCAGACATATAACATATAAATATGGGAGCTTTCTAAAAAGGGTGGTGCCAAAGGAAAAGCATCTTTCTAATGGCAATGTGTCTGATTTCATGGGATTTCAACATCCTAGGTACATTGCCTAAGCAGAAAAGAATTGTGCTGCAATTCTTATCTGACTGATGACTGGGGCTACAATGTGCAAGCAAATCTGTAAGGTATGCTGTGGAAATTTGATGGCCCACTTGGCACAAGTTAAGTTGGATTACGTTGGTAGATTCAAACCAGCTAAGACTTCTCAACGACCAGGGTGAATCTTCCTAGTGATGACGGGGAGGGGAAGTCTTTCCTGAAATTTACATCTCTGTAGAATGTAGAATTGGAGAACCATCCGCATGTTTGAATAATATGGCTACTCGGCTACTCTCAACATCTCACCATGTGCCTCAACCCTCCCAGCACCACAGTCGAGAGACACCAAGTGAGGCCCTAAGCCTTCGATGATCAAAGGCCGCCCAGGCCGAATGAAATCACGCCTCACTCGGGGTTTTGGTGAGTCGAGTTCATGAATCAAAGTTTGTGAAGAATGGGGTTGCTTGGGTGGCTGCGTTTTGGAAACCTTAAAGCTTCAATTGCCGGAAACTGTCTTCAGGTTGAAACACATGCCGTCGATAATATACAGGGGTGCACATTCCAATTTCTGGCCCGCACTGCATGGTACCTGCACGCTGTTCCTAGTTCTAGTAGAACTATATAATGCTGACACAAGTACTCCTCCACTTCAAGCAGCGCACCCCTCCCACAAGGCAAGTGGATTTACAGGTTTACATACTTGGGTGCTAGTCATACCTTTAAGCAGCAGAATAAAGCATCCATCTTCCAACCTGCAGGATCCCTTCATTTACAGCCATTCGGCCATGGCACCGACATGCCGCAAGGCTCAGGGTGTGGAATGCACGTCGATGCAGTTGCCATGACCTTTGGACGAGTGGCGTGGAGGAACCTGTGGATCTGGCAACTACAGTCATTGCACAAATAACGCTCTCAAAATCTAATTGATACAAGTGTTCAACCAGAATCTCGAGTATGAAATTAATGAAATATTGTTTTTGGATTATTTTGGGGGGGGAGCCGCCTGTCTTTTTTCAGTGTCTAATACACATCACCTCCAAGCCTTCAACATCTAACGTTCTGTCCCCATGTCACCTTCGGCAATCCCCAAATAATTGGCATATTACAAGCGGCTTACATCGCCTGTGTCAACATATGGCCCTCTTTCTGACCGGGACACCTTTTTTTGACAAATGGGTTATGAAAGATATTGCTTTGGGGGGCCGGTGTTTCATGGATCTAAGGAACGATTTTCGATCGACCCCTCTTTACAAAATTGGCAAAACTGTATATTCACATATTGTATTAATATCTATCTACATAGATAAGATATGATGTGTGATGATACAAGTAAGCGTTCAATTGCGTATGTGCATCGGGATCGAGCACAAATACAATAAGTTCGATAAGCTGCATGGATGCAGCAAGTGTTTACCACTATGGATTGATTGGAAATAGCGTGAAATCTGCCATCTCAACACTGCAAAGGAATTACCAAAGTAAGGCACTCCAGTGCACAAAGCCTAGAATGCTCCCTGATACAACCTGCTTAGTAGGGAATCATCATTCATTGCAAATCCTTGTCAGAGGGGCTTGGAAAGGGCCAATGCTCAGCACAATTTCACCACGACCGTAACACAAAACTCCGGTCTTCGGACGTCTCTTCACCCACAAGAGTCGGCTTGGGCACTTCCTTTGTGAACTCTTCCGGGATAAGCCTACCAGGCAGGACAGAGCAAATGTTTTGGCACGCTTCAGCATATCTTCACACACCTGAGACATGAAAATGACACAACATGATAACATCACCTAGTGTCGCATATACCATGACCCATCATGATCCACTATGATTTGCTGTGACATAAATTCTCCCCTTCAACCATGGTGGGTCAGAATCCTGGAAATAAATACCCGCCTGAGCAACTCAGGGCGCTTTTCCCGCAGAATCTCCAGAAATGCTCGCGCCTCAAGGGATGAAAATCAAAGCCCATGATGCCCATGTCCCATGTCGGAGGCTCAACAGGGGGTCCATCTACTACTCCCAAAAAGAAACATCTTTCTGGGCCGCCCAGTAGGGAATCGGCCCAACGGCAGAGAAGGATGAGTCTGGGCCCCCCCACAAAGGCTGGATCACTACGGGTCATCTCTGGAAAGACCTTAGGCAGCTGCACTGAGCCAGGAAGGAGTGGTTGGTTGGTTATAGTTATGATGGCAAGCTCTAATCAAATGCATGAAAAGCATGAAAAGGCAAACATTGCAAAAAGAGATGATGATACAAACACAAAGAGATCAATGTAATTATGATCATTCTTTGCAACCTCCACTGTCTAATGCCCCACAAACTCATTGGGTTTGTTTGTGTTGAAACACTTTCATTTTGAGGGAGCAGCTTTCGAACTGTCAAGGACTCTCACCTCAGATCTCTGTGCTTTCCGACGAAGTCCAGAGTCTCAGCTGGAAAGATATTGCGTGTACAGGCAATGGTCACATCCTGGGGATCGCAAGACAGGTGACCGTGAGAACATCACTGGAAGATGTCCCGAAATCTCTTCATTCAACTGATACATCTCCAACAAGACACAAAATGTGCTAACCAACAGAAAACATCCAGTTGGACATGGGTTGTAAACCATACCATGCAACACCACCTCGGAAGTGGGCAAATTCAAGGTGGCATGCCACCAGCCGGAAGGCACAAAGATCTCAGTCGGCAAACAGGTCGTCCCAAAGTCAGGATGAAAGATTACCAAGAACTGACTGATGGACCACAAAAAATTGAGGTGCCAAAAAAGAAAAAATCTTCCAAACCCTAGCTTTTAATGGGAAAGCTGTTGGTCTTGGTGAGGGAAGAAACAATGACAAGATCCAGAAGCTTGAACCACTACTTCATGCTACAATTCATTGGATTCCATGGATCTATATCATGATTCAAGGAAGGGGTTTTGAAACCGACATGGTGAACAGGTGTGAATAGCAACTGGTTGGGGAATTTAGCAGCCAAAGAAGTGACTGAACAAAACATGCTGGACGAGGACAAATCTTAGGTGGCTGAAAAGTGGAAAAAATGTCAAACGACTTAGACTAGACTAGACCATCTGCAATCAACTCATACAATTCCAGGCGTGTGAAATAAATTGTAAAACAAGAAGGCGCAACAGGCTCTTAACCTTTCTTCGAACACACCACTATTATGTGGCATCAGTCTTTAAATTTTCTCGTAACACTGGGTGGTGTCATCCTACAGCCGGGATACATTCTATCAAAAGACTGGAAAGAGTGGGTGTTCAAGAAAAAAACAAACTAAGGTTATGCCGGCTATGCCTATAAGAATCTATGACTAATAACTGTGCATCAACTTCAACAACCGCAAGGGGTCGGTGGGAATTTGATATGATCGCAGGGAGGCTGAGGATCAGGACAGTATCTCCTGGGCATTGGACGATATCAACCTGGTTGCTTGACTGACAGAAGTGTCACCCCAAGCTATGGAAAAAAATGGTTTCCGGGGTCTAAGGCAATCTCGGAAAAAGTGAAGTACACTACCTACAGTTTTTTAACTAGGGATGCTCGGATGCTCATACAAAAACAGATACAACTTTCGTCCTAGAATAGGGTTGAAGAGACCTTAGATTTAGATAGATTTTCCATGGTTTCAACGAGGTGATTGCTTGTCGATCCAAGACAAAGGGAGTTTAGGCGAAGTCTGTCGGAAGACAGACGAAAGCCGCCAACAAGAATCCAAAACCCATGAGATCTATGTGTCCAGGGACCCAATTGTGTATTGTACTTCTTAAGAATTGCCATACTCGAAACATACGTCAACCACGAATTTGGGATCACGTGGCATGACATCACTACACGATGATCCTCCGACTCAGAGCTATTTGGAAGTTGGAGACTATCGAGAATTCGCTACCTTATTGGACCAAACGAATTCGATGGCATACCAGAATCTTTGACCAAGGTGAATTCAAAGCATTCCTGGAGAGTTCTTCTGTCTCAACAATCACATACCGTGAGGTCAGACTCTCCTTCCAACCCTGGACATGAAAGCTGAAAAATTGAGTCCGTGAAAGATTGTTTTGCCTGGACAAATGCAAATCATGGACTACTGTGATTAAAATGATTAAACAACTGATTCAACATGGACATTTTGCTCACTGAAGCACGAGTTTGGGAGGAACAGTCTGTCCAGACCACCACCTTTCGAATCATTGAGCTCCCGCACCATGCCTAGATTTTTGGCAGCCAAGTGCGGATAGTGATCCACCCACCAATACGCTGGTGGTCCGCCATCCTGCTGTCAGCCAGACACAAGTCCAATTTCAGGATGTGACACCCTGGAACCACACTTGGACTGACGTTGCGCACTTTGACTTTTCAGCATTTTAACCCGGCAGTCGCGTGGCACGCCAGTGCCTTCAGTCACCTTCCAAGCAGTGCCATCTGCATCATACTCAGTATCAACATCGCGGCCATACTTCTCAGAGTAGAGATCCTTGACCACTGACAGCATCTGCTCCAACCTCTCCACGCGAAGGTCTGTGGCAACACCAGTGCCAGAAGTCTGAATCCAAGGAGTTCCATCAGCATCATAGTGAACATCAGAGTCTTCCTCGTCCACGTCCTGACCATACTTCTGCTGGTACAGCTGCTTCACCTCTGCCAACTTTGCTTCGAGTTTGTTGAACTTTTCCTCGATTGAAGGCTTCGAACATCGTGCCTGTTCCGGCAGACGGCGACCCACTTCATAGATCTGTTCTTGAATGGAATTGATTACAAAAACATCTTTTGTGTATAGTTTTGCTGGCATGTCTTACTTTGTCACTCTTCTGTCGATTTGTTCTGTACTCTATCACCCTGTCCTTTACGTCAGCCAGCCAAGATGAGACTCCATCCTGCACATGGAGACAGTCAACAAGAAAAATGTTGCACAGGATCTGCCTCTCCGAACTATCAAACGACCAGCGGCGTACAGGCCTGAGACTTCTTCTCACCTGTGCAACTTGAAAAATCTGCAGCTCTGCCGCACTGCTCTGAAAGAAAGTGCAGGGGAAAAGACATTAAGATTCTCAACCACGTTTCCCTGATCCTATGTATTCACATTTTTTCGCTTTTCCTTGATGGTTTTGTCACTATGGCTGAGGACGGTGCCTTCATCGTTGAGGGGTAGAGCTTCGCTGTCCTCAGACTTTTTAATCAATGCATATCAATGCCAAGAACGACTGCACTGCTGGCTTTCTCAACCAAAGTCCTCAATCCGGCCATATTTGCGCTCGTAGATCTGCTGCACGTTGCGTAGGGCATCCTGTGTCAGTTTAGGGAGCTATGAACGAAAACAAAACTTGTATGCGAAGAGTCAAAACACAGTTTCGACAATCACATGCTCGACACCTCCAAATTTTCAGCATTTTCAAACCCCGAACCTCTGCAAGGCATCGCAGTGAGGCTGATACCGGAATGATTTGAAGCATGTGAACCATGGGAAGCGTGTCGAACCATTCCAACCTATAAACTTTCTTCGTCTAGGGCTCAAGCCATCTTCTGGCTCCTC
>OMLO01001186.1_pt1 | contig 19542 bp, 21 predicted proteins | sample 1674811 | NCBI WGS metagenome assembly OMLO01 (sample SAMN06265003, study PRJEB25207) | coral metagenome | isolation source: Coral host | place: Mexico:La Bocana,Puerto Morelos, Mexico | collected 2008-11-13 | reverse complement strand
ATGCTGCTTCAGTTACAACCAGGTATTATCCAGTTGGGTACCAGGACTTGGCTCAAAGGTCAACATAGAGTTCATGTTTTATGTCTTCACAGCTCACAGCCTTTCCAAGTGGAGCAGATCATCATCAAGAAATATCTCAGCCATCTTTACCAAAAACTATAAAATCTATAAATCATCATGATCTCTTTCCACCTTCTAGTAATCATAAGTGGCAATGGTGGCAAAGCGGTGGGATCCATCATCATCATGCTCTTCTTCCAGTGAGTCTTCGGAATCGTCGGATGAGTTGGAAGTCTTGTCTGACATGTCTCTCACCCAAACTCAAAAAGACTATTTGGAGATTGGGAACAGCTTCTTGAAGGCGGCCAAGCTGGATGAATGGTTTCTTGAATGGGATCCAAGTATTCCCTTCAACTACACATCGGATTGTTCCTTGTCTATAACAATCAAGGTGTCATCCAAATTTTGTTCAGAGCCCTGATATTAGTGATTCAAACCTGCACTTAGGTTCAGGCATCGAAACGCCCCTGATGGCGCTTCAAATGCTCTTCCGTGCTTGTGGGTTGGAGGAAATTGTCCACTACAAGTCAGGGTCTTACTATCATTTCGGGTGGTGCTACTGTCATTTTGGATCGAAAACTCAAGCCCCTGTCATTCCATTCACTTGATTCATTTTAAGGTCGAGCAGTGAGATCAAGAAATCTGCTCTCCGTTTCTTGAAGGCTAACTTTCCTTGCGAAACGCTTCTTAGCTTTATTTGGTTTTGGATGTTTTTGAAAGCATGTAAGACTGTGAAATCAAACAGTTTGTCAGCCCAGGGAACCCGTGGACATTTTCAACAAGATGGGGGACAAACAGCGCAGTGACCTTCGACACAAGGCAGGGTCCAATTCTGCATTTTTTACGGTTGTTTCAAACGTAAAATGATTCAAAGCTTTGAGTTTGTCAAAAGTATCTATCCATCTTATCACCTGGGAGGTTTGCCTGCACGTAGCAGGCTTTCCTTGCACACCTTTTTCCAGTTTGCACACTTGCAGCACTCTCCTGGAAGATAAGAACAGCCGACAGTTGTTCAGCACCATATCCCGCATAAAGCGGAGTCGGCCAGCCGAGTCTCAGCAGCAAAAGGCAACATTACATGAGAAAAAATTGTTTATGCAACATTTCGGCAACAATACCAGTTCATCACAACTCAGCATCTTGCAAATTCCCAGATCAACATACTCGAGAACGTGCTTGGATTCCAAAGAGTGGCCCGTGCTGTAATGAATTTGCTGGAGAGGAATTTGCCAGAGTATCTTGGTATAACAAAAAGTCATGAAGCATCTGAACAAATCTCAAAAGAAAATGATCACACCATCGAGCATCTAAGGTACGCGAAGTGCCTGGTCAAAGCAGATCCGTTTCACGGCAGCACTTCATTCGAAGCAAACGCAAATCTACTGACAAAATACGCGGCAGTTTTATCATGCTTTGTGATGTGTGTTCTTGACATGGCCGATTCACTGATTCAACATAGACTGCTTTGCTGAATTCACAACAAAGGAACACATTTGGAGCTCCGATTAGCCGACGGCGCATTTATGTGATCATGGTGCGTCGAGATGTTCTCTCGGATGAAACGGTCCAAAAGCTTGCTGAAAATGAAAGTGATGACCCTTTTGCCGACCTCGTTGAAACCAAACTTCATGACATAAGTTCCAATTTGCCACAATGCAATTATGAGTGGACCCTAGGCTTGAAAATGCTTGAAACATCGGATGTTTTTTTCAAAGTTTTTCAGTGCTCACTGTTGGGAGGGATTTAACTCTTGTCATCTTAGGAGGCATCTACTGCTTGACAGTCGCCACTCAGCTGTTGACCGTGATCGAGATGCTCGCATCCTGAAGCGCAACAAAAATGCCAGGAAGTGACTCAGCTGCATTGTAATCATGATAAATGTTCAGTAACAGCATCAATCCAATCAGAAACAGTCAGTTGCTGGGTCAAGGAAAGTTCAAAAAAATGCCAAATGGATCAAACGACATCGCACATGGGCGAGAAAGAACAAGGCTGGTTGAGTTTCTTCAGTTGTCTCCAACTAAAAGTATCTCTGGCTTTCACATCTGAATCTGTGAAGGTCAGCGTGAAGGCATCTCGTGGCGCCTTTGCAAAGAAGTGGCCAATAGCCTCTGCGGTAGTGAGCACCTATCGCGAGATGGAGGCAATTTGATCAATTTGTGCATTTAGACTTGTCTCTCTTTTGTTCACGGTTTGATCTTGTCAGGCATTGGACTTGTTGACAGCGTCGAAGAAATTCCCCTACAGTTTTGTTGCCAACACATCTCAAAATCTGGATGTGATGCCGGTGACGGACGTTGTAAAACCTCTGATGGTGATTACGCGCCAAACTCAGGACAATTCTGAATTTAGAGTTTAGATGTCACACAGTGATTGAATCTTTCATGGATAAATCGAATCTTAGGCCGAAAGGCCGCTACATGTCTACCTTTCACCAACGCTACTTGATTGGGAGGGAGGCCCTTCTCCTTATGGGGTGCCCCATACACCGGCTCAATCTCAGTCGCAACAATGAAGTCGAGTCTTTGATGCAAAACATTTCAATTTCCATGGTTTGTTTTTAAGCCTATTGACTTTGAATTGGATTCAAAACACCTAAGGAAATGCATGATCTCGCAGGAAACGCGATGTCGGTACGGGCTATTATGGCCATTATCTGCAGTGCATTGATTCTTACTTCTGCCCCAAAGATGGCTCCTACTAGATAGTTGATATTGATGCCACCTGCTTTGCATACAGTAATTGGTACGTAGGTCGTTGCTGAACCTGCACCGACAAAATGATGTTGCTGGAAAAAGATGAAACAAAACATGGCACACGACTGTGATTCAAGTGAATCTGAATTGAAATCTTTTCATGAGCCAACTTTACCTTACCCGGTCATTTTTGCGAAGGCTGCTCAAATATCATGATTGATTTATGTTGAAATTGAAGCAACTTCAAAGTATACCCCAGAATGATCATCGCAAAGAAAGAACTGAAACCCAAACAGGCCAACTGTCAGTTGAATTCTTTACTGTAAACTTAACCTCAGCGTGGAAAAGCACTTTGTATGAATCAGAGATCAACACTCATGTCGCCCCTTGGCCGATGGGACCCGGACGACGCCTCCGATGATTCGCAGAAGCTATCGAAGCAACCTTTGCGACGATATGATGTGACTTCAGAGCCCCTAAACTGCAAATCAGTTGGTTTCTTGTGGGGGCTTGCGTATCAAAACATATCAAAAAATTGAGGTCTGCCTCATCAGACTCATCAAATGGAAGCGATGCTTATTCATCCAGTACTTCGCAGAGCAGTGATGAATCTGAAAGCTCTGAGAGTGAGGTAAAAACTGGCATGGGACATGTAGCTCTGTCTGTTTCAACTTTACAATCTATGCATGCAATGTCAACCTTGAACTCCGAAGAATTGTCAACCTTTGCTCAACAAGGAGTTTCAAGGAAAAGAATCAAGGCAATTCTGAATGCAAAGGTTTGCCCTTGTTCTTGCAGCATGCCACAGTCAGCCCTCGTTCAAGTGTGTGATTACTTCTGGCGCTTGCCAAAGACTGCGCAAGATGCAGTGCTATGGAGCATTCAGGTTGAATGCTCTCAGCGGCGTCGGCAATGGTATCTACAAGGACAGGTTCGTTCTTTAGAATCTATCTTGGATTGACTTTGAATGATATTCTCACTGACATTCATTTGGATTGAATAGGCTTCTCAACTATGGACAGGACATCCTCTTTGCAAAGAAGCTTGGATACGCTTTTTGGGCGTTGGTAGTGATAGAGTTGCGCGGTGCAAACGGAACCATCAAGGGCTGGACAAAAGGACCTTGACATGTGGTGGTGGACTCTTATCTTGAACTTACATTCATTAAATTCGACTTGCCAAAAAAAAAGGTTCATGTTCCACAGTCTGACCGATCGTTACATCACTGGGGCACCCAACTCATACTCTGCAATCATCTGAGGACCAGCTCCTCGCGCAGCTTTCAAGTGGGCATCTATCAAGGGTTTTTTCATGCACTTATATTGGTCTGCGGGGGAGTGCACAACGACATCGTCTCTTGGCTAGAGATCTTTACTTGAATTTCTTTACTTGAATTTCCGTGTATATGTGATTCATGTGTGACACTTGCATGTTTTCAAGATAACTTCCAATCATTGACGCTTCAGGATTGCTTCAAAGTCCCTCATTGAATCTTCCGACCAGCAATTGCGAGAGGATGTACTGCAGAAACTGGTTGATCAGCGCTTGATGGGCGCAACTGCGCAGCTTAGTAATGCTGACCCTGCAAAGCTACCACTGCGTGAAGTTGCTCACGGATCCTTCGCCAACTTATTTTTGCTTTACTGTGCTTTTTGCAGAATGATGAACGAGCCCCCAGCAGGGAAGACGCTTTTTTATCAGGCAGCTCAGGGTTGGAAGCGGTGCATTCGTTTTCACAAGCGGACAACCCATCAGATGTGCAAGACATGTTCAATGCTGCGGGCGCGCATCCAAAATGCATCGGAACCTTGATACAAACCTGGGGCAGCTGATGGTGACTTTCTTTGTGTGCAAAGCCTAAATTTGTGTGTGCTCAGGACCCTCAAACACATCTGAAGTACACAGACCAACTTTTGGCGCACTACACCCAGCAATGGCGAGACCGTGAAGTCTATTGGATGTGCCGGCAGAGAGCTCGAAGTGTTCGCGACATCTATTGCTGCATCATTGACAGCTACGATAAGGCAAAGATCATGCTTCCAGCTTATCCCCAGAAGCGAACACCAAAGGGTCAAATCTACGAAACAATTCGGCGTCACTTGCCCAAATCACTCTACATCATCGATTTTTCAGACCATTCACTATGAAATTGCTCTCGAAATGTAGGATGTTTGGGATGGCTGCCTTTAAGTCTTGAATCTGAGGCACTTCATTGAATCTCACAACCTGCATTTGCCATGGCTATGGCATCTACATGTTCCTGGGCGAGGAAGGAATGGCTTCCGGTGCTAATTGGATCTTGGAACTTGTGTCTTGGTTAATCTTCTTGCTTAAGCTGGAAACCTAAGTAAAGAAGGCTCAAACTTGAACGCCTCTAAGGCACTTCGGAGCATGGATTACGCATGGGCAGTGGCAAGGCGGAGGAACCAAACCTTCCCCACCGAGCCAAACCCTCAGTGTTGAAGATGTTGAAGTCTGAGAGTGTATGTGTGGTCTAGTCACTCATCTTATCTTATTATGTATATCATCTTTCCAAGGTGCTGGTGGCAAGGAGATAACACCGTAAAAGAGCTGCGAAACTCCTTTACTGGAAAAATGTGCTCTTTGCTGGCGTCAGCATCCTTTTTTAATAGTGTGTCCCACCACCATTTGGTGGTGGGACACACTCACGAAGACGTCGGTACCTCGGATCAAATTATTTTAAGCCATTTAGCCATCATTCTGATGTTCCTTGCTGTAGTACAGCTTTTTTCTACTTTGCATGTCTGCTTTCTTTCCTACTTTGTATTCATTCCAATTGCTGTGCTGCAGACGGGGCAATGGCATTGGTGACAAGCGCTTTGGCTGGGGAAGGCAACATTCAAACGCCTCGCGATGTAATCAGGACAACTAATAATATGTCTTGATTTTCTTGATAGAAAAAATCACAAATTTGCATCCCAGTCCTTGGCGTCAAACTCTATCATCGCAGGATCCTGGAGCAGAAAGTTGCGCCAGTTTTTGAGAAATATGGTATGGAGTTCCGCTGTGAGGTGGTTGACACTGTGCCATGTCAGGCTTGATGTTTTTGTTGACATGTGCCTATAGTGTGTGTGTGTGTGTGTGTGAAGCATGATCCCCATGCATCTGGCCATGCATCTAAGGTACGAAATTGGCACAACCTCATGCCAAATGTCGCTACGCTGAAAAATGCTTACAGGGACCGACCAACCAAGCGAAGAGCCCAACATGATATCTCGGAGGATGAAGACGAAGAAATATCGGAGAATCCTTTGAAAAAAAAAGTGCCTCAATCGTTCACATTTATGCGACGAGAAGGCTGGCCATTGCTTTGTTTATCACAAAGTATCATTCTTTTTGCAACATATGCAACTGTTCCATTAAGTTGTGCTTGAACTTTCCATTTTTGATTCGTGGCCCTGTCAGCTATGCCGGGCAATATCGAATTGGATGATCATGTTCCACGTCGACTCCGTCAAGAAGGCTGTGCAAAGGATGTGTTTGCGATGGTGAAAATGAACATGAGTGACAGTGTGCTCAGTCAGAACCCTCTGAATGTCTGGCCTGAAGCTTTTGTTTCCAAGTCAGAAACTTTTTGGAACTCGGTGAACACCACCAGTCACATTGTTCAACAAAGCTTAGATAGTGAAAGGGAATCGGAGCTGAAAAAATTGTACATGGCCATCAGCAAGGATTTCCCCCACTTGTATCGAAGTGTGAACTACTACAAGACTCTTTTGGATTCATCCCGGCCTCGAAAGCCATATGCAAATTTAGATTTTGTGGATGCGGGCCCAAATGCTGGTGAAAGAATCCCTAATGTACAGCTTGGGGAACGTGCTGCGCCACCACTGCCCCATCCTCTTCAAGTTGTGTTCCATCGATGACCAGCTCTTCAGACCTGGGGAGCCAGTTGGGGACAAACTGGCATCTTTGAAAAACGGTGGGAAAAACAAAACAAATGAAACTGTTGCAGCTGCATGCATTATCCACAGCTAAACTTTACAATACCTTGATTTTGAACCCAATCACCAAGTAGTATCCTGTCTTATATTGCGAGAGCTTTTCCATCTCAAGTGGATGTATTCTCACTTGTGGCGACGTTACCATGGCTGATTGGGACTGGGACAACAACCCCATTTTGGCCAAAATCTGTGCGTACTTTGACAATGTGCAGAACTTAGTCGTCTATTAAATACCTGACTGAGTAAAATGCAATGTTAGAACTTAGAACCGATGTGAATCTCTGCCATGTCCAATGCTCCAGGTAGTCACAGAGCAGAACTTTGGGGAGTTTATCTTCAAGAAATGTCCAGAGCCCCACCACATGAAGAAGGTGGGGGGGTGAAATCATTTTATATTTTTCGCATCATGTATACTTTCATCATGATTTGTTGGGCAGGTCCTAGAGGAGATGGTGATCGTCCGAGCACCAACAACGGATAAGCCGATCCTTTCTTTGGTTCCTCAAGACTCTTTAGCTGAGTTCTGGTTGCCATTGGAATCCTTCGACTACACAAGAGAGAGCAAACATGGATGTGGGGGATTTGTCCAAAACATGTCACTATTTTGTTTCAAATGTTTGTTTCTAACTTTAACTTCTAACGTCTTTTAACTAATGTTCCTCAACCCTGCAGTTTATCCAGTCAATGCACAGTTCAAGAAGCACTTCAAAGAGTTCTTGACTGGATATCGCAGTTCTGCTGAGAGCGTGGAGGTGAAGTTCCAAAAAACTGCGGCCAATAGGGCCATCACTCCCTTTTCAGTTGGCATAGTGGATGGCTTTCTGAAAGTACTGCTGATGATGGGGGTGGCGTGCATAATCCGAGAACTTGATACTTGTCTTTTTTTTGATTCAGCCCAGCGTAGGTGATCCCTTTTTCCTGATCCCACGTTCCCAGTTCTTTTCGTTTGATTCTTAGGATCTCACTGAAGAGCAGCTCGAGACTTGTGGCCTCCATCGGGTCCTTGCATCGTATAGGTGGGTGAGGTGCAGCTTCACCCATTTTGCTTCGCCTACGCACTACTTCTTGCAAAGTTTGAGCTTCTTGGCTAAACTATATGTTAAATCTCGTTGGTCCTCATTGCGTATCCACATGTGATATTCCCATGTTGAATGCTGTCATTCTACATTGCATATCAATGCAACATTGAACACTTCCTGACTCAGAAATCGGGCACGTGACGGCTGAGAAGCAGACACCATCTGCGATAGACTTCCTGGCTAACATCCGCAGTGCAATTGACATGGAGCGCAGAATTGCAACAGCAAAGGGAGGCACTGGTTCCAGTCGAGCGCTGAAAGATGTCTTGGGTAAGGTAGTCTCTGACTATAACAAATTAGTTACGGTCAAGAAGCACAGAATCGATTCGGGGAAGCGTGCCCTTTGCTACAACATGTTGCTTGTCAGATCACAAGACATATCTTGTTTTTCAAATATGTTCAACTACTATGCTTTCACACCAGGTGAAATTGCGTTCATCTTGAAGTCAGGAAGTTGTTTCAAAACTTATTGCGAAATCTTGTGAACCAGCTGAGGCTTCGTGCTCCGCAAGAATTTCACGAGATCGTCCACCGCCACTATGACATGTACCGTCACGAATTGTCAGGTGGGGCCTCAGGGATGTGTTGAATGAGCTGAAGCGTTGAATTTGACTTGACCAGGAATCCCTCTTGACATCCTTCAACATGACCATTGGGTTCCTGGATCTACTTCGAGAGCTGATCTTGGAAAGTATCAAAACAAGCCTTTGTTCAAGGAGATTCTCACCACGAGTGCCAGCACTTGCATCCTCTATGCGAAACGTGCCACGGAGGACATTTTATGTTGCAGTATCTCATGGCAATCAATTAATAATAATTGTCAGCTTTACCCAATTTGTAATTCATTGTGAGGACTTCGAGAGAAAGGCTTCCAAGGATGCATCGTCTAAGGCGAAGGCCTGGCAAATGCAATTAAAAGTCAAGTAGTTCCACAGCCTCAGGTTTGACAAATTGATTGCACATCTCTCTTACCCACTTGTGCTTGCGCTCAGAAAGCGAGTCAACGGAATGAAGAAGAACATTTCCTACTTCACGATGTCTGCTGCCTGTGGACCTGGTTGCGTCCTAAGTTGGTGGCTGAATTTCCTGGGAGCGTGCTGAAGCGACACGATGACCTGTTCTTCAAAGGGTTTCGTGGCTGCATGTCAAAAACAGGGCGGGATACTCAATCGATTATCGTTGGCTGGCGCCAGCCAAATCCAAACATATAAGTTTGATTGGTTTGTTGATTCCAATTACTCTTTCCGGTTGGCTTCCGCCAAAATCTTCCCAAAAAGTTTGATGGGTTTTCTGGAAAACCCGTCGCAATTTCAGTGGGGGAGTTGGCTGGCGCCAAAACCATCCAAAAAAATCAATCTTGGGGCAAGGTAGGTCAACCCCTCTGAATATTTGATGGCCTTCTCAAAAAAGGCGTCATTTTTTCCAAGGATTTGGGTTCTCACTTGATTTTCACAATAAATGTGTGTTAGAAAAGAATTGATTGGCAACTCCAAATGGTAGGGATTTGTGATGGGTTTTCCGGGAAAGGCGTCAAAACAACAAGGTCAATACCAAGGTCGGTATAATGATTTATATTTTGATTCATTTCTGGGATTCAAGAAAAATGACTCTGGATATTCATTACTGTACTGTGTTTTATTTTAATCTCTGACCTATCAGCTATCAACTTGATCTGAGGCTCCTCGATACTGACTTGGCATCAGTGATGAAAGCTGGTGAGGATTTCCAGTGGGAGCGCATAAACTTTGTGCTCGAGGCGTTCTGTTCTTGCCAAATCTAGATGCATCTTAAAATCATTATGGGATTTACTGCATTTTTTCCAGAGACTGGTCAAATGTGACAGCTTTTTTACGTCAACGGATCAAATCATGATTTGCATTAAATTAAGGATACCATGACTCGAAGTTATAAGCCAAATCTATTGATCAAATGCTACATTTGAAAAACCATAAGATCCAAAACGTGATTTGCACTTCGGGTAGTTTTTGGAGATCATCATTCAGTGTAAGTCAAAAACTATGCATCGAATGCGGCATTTGATACTTATAATATATACTGACCAAAGATCAAAGATATCAAAGTTTGATTTCAACAAACAGTGTTTCATGTGGACACCATCAGCGAAAGTTGAACCTGTTCATCAAATGTGAGACTGACAGATTAAAAAGAAAACGGTTCAGAATATAATGTTGTTTGAGCGAGCAATATATCAGTACATCATGTGGAAAGCACTTAAATCCTTCGAAACAATCACAAACTTCCCCTCCCTTTGTCCACCTTGACGCTGGTCCGTGGGTTAAACCTGAGCAGGTGAAAGGCACCACAGTGGAGCAGTTCATTGCTGCAGCACAGGATCGGACAAGAAACGCTTTGCAGACATCCCTACTCGCTGGATTCAATGCTTGGAAAGAACAACTTAGAGCTGATGAGGTTGCTTTTGAGTCAGACAAAATCCTGTACCCTGACTGATTTGAGAACATTGCCTGATCTGGTAACATTTACCGTTCATTTGAGGTCGCAGCATGTTTGCTTTCTGCCTTCTGCTTTTCCCACCTCCAAATTAAGGTGTGAGCGAGAGGCTGCAAAGAGGCGAACACTTCTGGTCCGTCAGTTGGAGGACATTTGATCACTTCAGAATGAGAATCACTCAACTTTATTTCTTTTGAAGATCTTTTGAAGACATGTAAAGGCTGAAAACACCATGTTGCACTGATTCAAATCGTGGGCAGGAGTGCCACACCAAAGCATGGAATGTGGTGACAAACTACATGGATCAGAACTTGAGAATGTTCACCGGTAAGTCGGCCTCTGCTGACAGCACAGTGATGCCTGCCATCCACTCCTGGATTTCAGAATCGTTGAATGACATGGCTGAAGTGAAATCTACCGATGATCACGCGATCATTGGATGGCTTTGCTTGCCAACGGCCGGAGTGATCGGGGCCCAGAAATGGGACTTCTTCGTTACCTTTGTGTGCAACTTCCTACATCAGCACTCCAAGAATGGCATCGTTTTGATCATCCACTCCAACAGGGCATCTCAAATGAAAAGCAGCCCCAAGGAAAAACTTGAGAGGAGCTTCATGTTCACCATTAGCCTTTGAGCAGTTTACCTACCGTAAAAAAAAGATATACTGAATACTACTTTCTGAAATCACTCGCAACCTGTAGGAGCGATGATGTCAAGGATGAGAAGTGCAAGCCGGAAGTCAAACAGGATGACTCTTCTGATGCAACTGATGAAGAGAAGGATGCAGAAGAGGCTGAGGTTCGAGATGTCAAGCACATGCTGGAGACACTGGTCTGGTCTATTAAAGTCTTTTGTTTCAGGACAACCCAAGGATCACTAAACAAATCAAAACAGTAGGTGCACACGGCAACAAACAGCAAGTTCACTACAGCATGACTACCTATACTTAAGCTGACTCAGGAAAGAATTGACGCAGAAGGACAGGAACTTGGTGGTCAGAAACATCACTTGGGTTTTTCGACCGGTCACTTGGACTCATTGAATTGCATAAAAGAGTTATTGAATTTAGTTTCAAATTGTAGATTATCATGTGCGCTCAAAAAAACTTGCCATGCATCATGTACGTCGGAACGGGTAGTCCTACAACTTGCACATCATACGTCGCTGAGGCATCAGTTTATGGCAAGCGTGATGGGTACATCACAGGCCTTTCAGTGATATCAAAAGAGAACCAAAGAAGCAGCCTATTCCGGAACACCCCTGGATGGAAAACGGGATGTGTGCATGACGTGGAGATGCTGAGCCGGTCTGCCATGTACAAACCATCGGCCTCTAGCCTGAAATATTTCAAATTTGCATGACACTCACTACCCCTTTGATTGTTCATACTCTTCCCTTCTTTGATGTTGAGGTGACTTCACAGCTACCGCACATGGGAAGGGCATTTACGGATGTACAGGAGCTTAAGCAGGCCTATACCTCAGCGCTTTGGTTGATGTTTTTTTTTTGCGCCCTAATTGTGATTCAAAATAAAAACATCTTTCCCTGAGGCCGCAGGAGGAACGTCGATCTTGCATCAAACCATGCGCAGTTTTCTCCCTCCCACAGTTTGCACCTGCATCATCGTCGACCTTCACGGGTACGATGGGTGGCCTGCACTTGCTGCTTTGGAGGCGTTGTGGTTCATGGCATCGGAAAAGATAGTTCAAAATCATATTACAACATCATTGTGAAGAATGACACTTTTGTGGGGTGAAGAGATTTTCAAAATTTTGTCATTCATTGACCTTGAAAAATTACTGTTCAGTGTTCAACATATTCACTGTCGCTTCATAGCTGCGAAGAGATTCCACAGTAGATTATTTACCACACTGTGTCCCCCTAGGCATGTGCAGAAGGCAACCAAGTACTTTGTGGCAGTGTGTGCCTCGACATGATGGGGGATGACATCCAGAAGCGTGTCGCCAACAAGATCTACAATGATTGCAGGTCTGGTGCATTACAAATCTCAAATTTTCCACAATTTGATGGCCTGCTCAAAGCATTGAAGGAAGGTTCTTCTACGGGGACCAGCCGTAGCTACAATGTTTGTGTGCAGCAGCAATCAAGACTTGTGATCTTGCAGAGTCTGGCGTCTAAGTTTGTCAATGGAGAGACAACGAAGGATGATGCAATAGAAGCAATCAACAAGCACAACGCTTCTTATAATGATGGTGGCAGCTTTTGGGAGGAAGATGAAAGGACTGATTCGAATGCCATCCACCAATCATCCACATATCAGTAATGAAATCCTGTTTTTTAGTGTTGACTCTTCAATCGATTGTTGCAACATGTTTTCCATGTTTTTTCATCTCCGACATTTGCCGCCCCTTCTGCCTGGCAAAAGGACAGAAGGTGCTCGAACAGATGAACCACCTGCCAAACGCATCAAGCTTGAGCCGACTGACATGTTCAAAGAGGAGGATGTAACCTCTCTACCGAAGCCGAGCCTTGTTTATCAATTATTTCATCTTACACTCTTTGATTTGGAGTTGGTGATCAATTACTAAGTAGTAAATAGTAGGTAATCATCCATGAAAAAAAGTGCCATCATGTTCTGGCTGTTTTGCAATGTGCTTTTAGATCAAGTTGTCTCACTGAAGGCGCAAGTTTGCGATCAACAATGTTGCGGAGCTGGTCACCAATGGTCCGGGGGACTGCCTATTTCTGGTGTCACGTGCAAAAAACCAGTTCCTGGCACTCCGTGAATTGTTTCTTGTCATTCTAATTTGATATCAGTTTTCACATCCAAAAACGATGTTCCTTTCATCAAACAGAAAGCTCTAACATGTTTAGCATCTCAGGTTCTCGTTTGGAGCTGGAGAATGGCGTGAAGGCACAGTGACTTGGATTCAAATGAGAATATAGGAAAACGTTGAAGAGGGTGGATTTTGATATATTTTAAAAACACCACTAGTCACTATATCGGCCATCATATAATCCAAGGACGCTACAGATGTGATGAATGAAGTTTCGGGGCGATGGCTATCCTTCACTGCTTCTCCTGAAACTGTGGTTTGTCTTGAAAAACCTGGTCTACCGGAACACTTGCTGCAATTGCCCTGCATAGAGAGCACCATGACTTTGCAAGCCCTTTTGATGGATATGGAGGATGTGGGAGAGGTGCTTCAACTGACTTGGGATGACAGATTCATAAATCATTCTCAGTAACAATACATTGTTTCCTAAGATTCGCATGTGTCAATCGAATCTGAATATTGAACTACAGTATCCTGTTTGTAAGTTAGCCACCTATAGACTCAGTCAACGAACTGTACTTTATGAAATCTAACTTTCCCACCAAACTTTCCCTGACAGATGAAGATCAAAGTTGCCTACCATACCGTGGATGGCAACACTTTCACCTCCAGCAAACCGCTGGCCTTTGTCTTGGATGCGATCAAGGATGATGATCCTCCTGCCCAGGATGGTCACAAAAAGAAGAAAAAAAAGGAGAAGAAGGAGAGTAAGCATGCCATTTCGGCCAAAAATTTCGGTGCGTATCTCTCCATGGACAAAATCAAGGGTACCAACAGGTTCAACATTGGTTGGCGGATGCGGTTTCTTTGAATTTTGATTTAGAATATTTTCTTGTGAAATAGATTTGGTAGGGGTGTTTTGGGCCCACTGTAATCTCCATTCTTTGCCTGCCCTGCCCACTACTAAGGCTGGAAAATGGTGCTGATGGAACGAAGGTCCTGACACCTATCCGCCCAATCGCATGCCTATCGGGCATTCTCGATATTGGTGAGGGTATCGTCCGTTTGATCTGATTCAGCTTAAATTTTGTTGGGCTAAACCGCTGGTGCAATAAAGATATTCCAATCAACTTGCGAAAGAATCACATATATTCAACCTTATTGAATGTTGTAAAAATCATTGCCAATCATTGAGACAAGCGGCCATGCCATTTCTAGAGCTGAGCTGTTTTTGCCATTCTGAAGAATGGCAGGGGATGGGTGGTTGCTGCGAGGTTGAAACACGCTGATAAATCTGATAGTCTTAAAATAATATTGAGTCTTGTAAGTAAAACTGGATTTCATATAAAGTCCTGAATCCTGAAGTATCAAAATGTGAAGAGTGGATTATGTTTTTGAGTCTCCACTGGATCATCTCATATGCTCCCAACTCGCAGCAACAGTCCTGGTGCGAAAAAAAACTTCGAACACTTCCAGCAGAGCAGAGCCTGTGAAGACGTGGCAGGCTCACAGAGGAAAATCAACAATGACCAACTTTAGATTGAAATTTTACTGCACTTGAGTCACTTGAGTGTACATGAACAAACTTCAGTGCATGAAGTTAGTTGCATTTGAATTGAGGTGTTGCATTCATTGGTTAGAATCTCATAGTTGGGGCTCAAAATCTGGTCATTCCAGATCCCGTTCCTTTGTCATGGAACGCTCTGACGATGAAAGCGTTGAGTTCATGTCCCCCGCGAATAGAGGCTTTCAAGCTCCTGCCCCTTGGCTAGCTTTAATGATATTTGGATGAAGTTATCTTTAATGCTGCAATTCAACATGAATTTTTCGGCATCAAGTTTGATCTAGCTTCGATGCTTTTGATGAGGCATTTGATCTAGCTTCGATGCTTCGGGACGATTCACGCCGGAATGTGGGGCAACCTTCATCCAAGTGCAGGCCCAAGCCCAAGCCTCTGCCATCGCAAGTGGCAGCATCGTCCAGTGCTGCAAGATTCTCGCCTGCAAAACATGCATGCTGAATTTGATGCGAATCAAGTCAAGCTACCTTAACACATTAGAACCAGCTACTCTGAGGTGCCGCTGTGAGTTTGGACAGGTTGCCACCCAGGGTTGCGGCTTCTTCAGATGAATCAACCCCGCCAGAGAAAAAGAATGATAAAAATGAAAGGAAGAATGAGAAGAAGGCCAAAAAAGGTGACAAGCCAGAGAAAGAGAAAGAAAAGAAACAGAAAAAACAGAAGAAAAAGACAGAGAAAGATGAGTCTGAGCCCTATGAACATGATTTCAATCCATTGGTTGAAAAGGATGATGATGATGATGAAAATGATGGCGAAGGTGATGGATCCAGTGGCGACTTGTCAGGGGTGGATGAGCTCTTGGCCCTTGAGAAAGGGAAGAAGAAACCGATTAAGAAAAGGCCTGCTTCTCAACCAAAACAGGCCCCTCAAAAAAAGCCTTCCAAGAAGCGCAATGTCGAGACTGATCTTGCTGAACCCGTGGAGGCTAGGGCTAGGAAAACTGTCATGTCTTCATTGAACTTCACTGTCAGAGGTATAGATTAATTGCCGATGTTCAGAATTCATTTGCGAAATTAATGATTATCATTAAAAGTTCCACTCAGCAACCGGCAACACCGCCCTGTGTCAGGCCTTGCCATTCCAACACTTGATCGAGGGCAAAGGCGATGATGTAGCCAAAGATGAACCACCTGTCTTCAACTCTCCGCAGAAGTTTGCCATGAACTTTATCCCGGAGGATGATTACGCTGGGGGTACTCCATCAGACTTTGGGGCAAATCAATTGGCTGAACTAGGAGACTTTGATATGCAATACCCACATCAAGAAAATTATGATGGTGAATTTTCTGATGTCCCTCCTTGGGATCGCGATGGCAAATTTCCTCAAGCTCCCAGTTCTATGGAAGATCCTAGCCAACAAATTGCTGAGTGCGAAATGGAAGATCCTAGCCAACAAGTTGCTGAGTGCGAATATCCTGAAGTTCCTGAGGAAGGTCCACATCAAGAAGTTTTGGAGGATCCAAATCCAAAAGTTAGCAGTGGTGAATTTCCTGATGTTCCTCTGGAAGATCAAAATCAAGAAGCTTCTGATGGCGAATCTGCTGAGGAAAACAAATCCACTGAAACCGAACCTTTTGGGGACCAAATTGCTGAAGGAGCTGAAGTACCAGTGGCTCAAAACAGCCCTACTACTGGATCGATGGAAGACAGCGAAAATGAATTGCCTGAGGTTAAGGAAAAGCGTTTGAAGGCACTGAGGACAGCTGTTGTCTAAACTCATCTAAACTGTAAACCTCATTTTCCTATCTTGTCCATTTTTGTGGAAAAATATCGCTGCAGGATGGCTGAATCTTTGCTGGAATGCATGCGATCATCACCGGGTGATGCAGAAGCGGAAGCTGCTGAATCATTGTGTCTTAGCTGCTTTTATGTTCCAATGTCAAGTGAATCATTTCAATTCTGTCACTTTCTCGACTTTCTCAGAAACAAGTTGGGGAATTTTGGGGTTCGAAAAAAATGAAACCCAGGCATGAGGAGCCTAGGGAGCAACTGAACGATACTTTGGTGGATGAGTCGAGTTCAGAATGTGTGATCTCTGATACTCCTTCCCCGGAGACCCCGCTACCTGTGCCAACTCCATCCCCGATGAAACACGACAACCAATTGGGGGAGATTGAAGAGGCGGAGCCAACCCCATCACCAGTAACTTGACATTTGTTGGTGTTTTGAAATCAAACATTTTGAATGCAATCGGAGTAACATTTTTCTTCTGAGAGTTCCTTCCGTTTCGTGATTGAATTCAATTTTATAGTGTCTTCACCCAGGTCCCACCGCTTCGGCGATCCGATCGCATCCCCAGTTCTGCCTTCGAGAAGATTGAAGAGTCATCCATGGCGGCACCGCGGATGCATTTCAAGAGGTTAACAACATGTTCAACAACTTTCAAACATAAAGCTGTTTATTTTGTTGAACCCAGTGACTTTACCAGCTGATGAGTCGTGGGTCTAAAAGCTAAAATCATTTCAACCACGGAGGGATGCTAAGCAGGAAGTTATTGCAAACAACTTCCTTTTACACAATGAGTTGAAAATCAAAATCATTCAACTAAGGATGGACACGCTGATGGTTTTCGAGCGGATGGCGAAGTTCAATCGAAGGCCGGGTCTAGCAACTCAAACACTTTGCTTTGGAAATCGAAAGCTGCTTTGCACCATTTTTTTTCACAAGTTGAAACCTGTCCCAACCAGGAAGATGGGCAAGTGAAAGATGCATACAAAAAACCGGCAGCAGCTAAAGTTTTGAAAGCGAAAAGCAAAGCTGCAGCAATTGCGAAAAGCAAAGCGGCAGCAAAGGCGAAATGCAAAGCTGGGGCAAAGGCGAAAAGCAAAGCCGCCGCAAAGGCGAAAAACAAAGCGGCGGCAAAGGCGAAAAACAAAGCGGCGGCAAAGGCGAAATGCAAAGCTGCGGCAAAGGCGAAAAGCAGAGCTGTGGCAAAGGCAAAAAGTAAAGCTGTCGCGAAGGCCAAAGCAAAAGGGAAATGCAAAGCTGCAGCACCAAGAGATGAGGTTGCAAAGAAGCTCCACAGCGCAACATAGCAGCAGCAGTGTTGGTTTCATTTTGAAGTTTGTTCGTCATATACTGAGAAGTCACCCATTCGTCATCTGAGGTATACTCTTCAGCATGGCATATTGCAAGAGAAGCAGGGCATGATGGTGCGACATGTGCTGCAAAAGGGCGTGATGCAAAGCTGGAGCCCCTTGGCATCGATTTTGATGATCGCCGTGGGTGAAAATCCTGAAAAAAGATCGAAAAAGGAAGCAAATGGAAGCAACACACCATAGAAGACAATGATCTTGATTGATGAACCGCCAATTATGTTTAAGATTTTTAACGAAATTGGTGCATGAACTTTGTAGGTACGACGCATGACAATATGAACTTTGGATGTATCATGTGGTAGGCAAGCAAGAAAGCAAGTGAGCAAAGAAGAAGTGCTTGTAATCAACAAGGAGCATACATGTTTGATATGTTTGTAAATGAAAAACATGTAGAGCAAGGAATAGGTAGAATATATGTACACATGAGCTGGATGTGTGTGTGAAGTACGACACTCCTCTTTTTTTCTTAAGTTCAAAAGAGGGTCATGGATAATCTCATGCAAGTCTAAGTGTATTCGGTAAGTCAGATCGTGGTTTTTGGTAAGTATGAATATGTGCTTTGACTGAATCCACCAAGGTGGGCACTGGCACATGGACCGCGTGATCATAAAATGGTCAAACGCGTTTTGAAAGATAGTGGCGTTGTTGAAGAGGTTGCAAACCAATAGTCTGTTGCTGAAGAGCAGCAAGATTGCAAGCTTTCTTAAAAGCTATGGATGCAGCGCGCAACAAAACTGGGGTGAAAAAAGAAATTGAACTGCAGTGGGGTGCTGCTTGATTGCAACAGTTTATATAAATCCCAGATGCTAAGTGAATACATCCTGAATGCAACCGCATTAGCATAAATGAATAAGAAGTGAATAGGAAATGAATAGGACACACAATTGGCCTCAAAAACATAGTCAAAAAATCAGTCCCAAAACAGTTGGACCACTTTATTTACTTCCCCCATAAATCGCTTCAGGGTGTGAGCCCGCTTTATTTACTATAACCCCTTCACTGATCACTTCTCCACATTGTCATGCAAGATTAGTTTTCCCTTTTAACTTTTGTGGGGAAGATTTCCCTCAACTGAAAGTACCTTGTATGTGTTTCAACCGGTAGCTCAACCAGATAAGTAAAGTCTAGTAATGGGCCCAGATGAGCGCATCCTTTTGAAGCTACCGTCATCCATTTATATAAAGGCCTAGGTGCCAATTGCTGATTGCAAGGTCGAGTCCCACCGCCCGAAACAGATGGGAACACAGTATCCAACAGGTTGCTATGCCTGCCATGCCATTCAGAAGATCGGAAATGGAACGTATTTGCTTGGAAGAGATGGTGTTAGCCCAAAGTTGGCCAACATACCTTGATTGCACCTCTTTATTTGAACACCCATCCATCTCTAGCAGACACATGTTTTCCTGGGATTGGGCTTTCGGAATAAGTTTGACACCTTGCCTTAAATTGCTATATGAGGGGCGCACCATCCATTCATTCCAAAAGTCAAGGGAACATTTAACGTTTAAAATCAGGCCTCCATTTTTTCCTGCGTTTGACCCGTTCACCTGCGTTTGCAGGTGATGGTTTCAAAAGCCTAAGTGCCAGTGTTTCGTGACTAAGGACATATGGATTCAGATTTATAGGGGCAGAGTGCCTCAAGTAGTCCAAACATCGCGTTTACAGTGGCTTACAGGAAGCCACTATAGAAAAGTCTTCGCAGCCTTCAGAGTTCAGATCAACAGCTGTATACCTTAGATCTGAATATACCTGAAGTTTTGAAAGGCCCTAAGTCTTTTCCAACAACAAATGCTTCAGGTGGATAAGGCTGGCAACATGGCTTCTGTGGCTGTGCTAACCAACGATGGCAGTAAGTTG
>OMLO01001185.1_pt1 | contig 19547 bp, 18 predicted proteins | sample 1674811 | NCBI WGS metagenome assembly OMLO01 (sample SAMN06265003, study PRJEB25207) | coral metagenome | isolation source: Coral host | place: Mexico:La Bocana,Puerto Morelos, Mexico | collected 2008-11-13 | reverse complement strand
GGCCTTATGAAGAGCTTATGAAACATTGCTTTCCCTTAATAAGGCCTTCCCTTATTTTTGAGCGGGGTCCTTAAGGGGGGGGTAGGTTGACTAGCGAAAAAATACACCAGTTCACAGGTAATTTTTACACTATTTGAAAGGTGTTGGTGGCCTTGTTTCGCATCTCAGGTGGTTGTTTCGCATGGTTTTTCCAGCAACACTATCAAGTATATCAAGTACCGTTACAATTTGATTCACCACTAGTTTTTTTCCACCAATAATTTTCACTTTTAAACTTTGAGCATCCATCCTTTTAATCAATGGCCCACCAATCTACTAAATGCATCTAAATGCCTGTTCACCGTTGCTTCTAAAAGCCGTTCGGATTGTTGTTTGAATGACAAATCACTCCGGACATACAAAAAAAAAAAGCGATGTACGACCGACTGGCCCCACCGACATTCTCTCCACTTCCGCATCGAGGAGAAATGGCAAACTCAAATCCATGAGTCCTGTGGTTACCACCTGAGTCGATAAAAATCATGACAGTCGATCGATAGGTCCGATAAGTCTTGTTTTCTTTTAAACATGACTTTTAACTAAGGATGTCATATATCGCAATACCTTTAAAGTTAACCTAAATGTATGCCATGTGTTGCGATACACACATATCAAATGTTATCTAATTCACTCAATCAAATACAGGATTGTTACGTTCACTGTCCTCAGGTGACTGCCTTGAAACAAGGCACCAAAATCAGCGATGCGGCTTGTCTACTCAACGGCTGCAATGGCCGGTTTTTTAATGAACAACGGGCTTTGCAATGATCAGAAACACTTAGATGTCAATAACTGTTGATGGATGAAATCCGGAAAACTCACCAGTTGAGGTGAAGGTCGTTTCTCCCATGACTTACATACAGTTTCATACAAATGTTGGGTATGTGAGTTTACCGGCTTTCTGAACCATCAACCAAAAAAACGACCCTGACACTTCACAGCTCCTTTACGCTACCGAGTTTCAAAGGTTCATCATCTCGAAACACCGCGGTCGAGACACTGCCGCGGGTCTTGGCCTCGACCTCCCAAAAACGGCGAAGGTTCAGGTGTTTTTGTTTGGTGAGGTAAAATTTGAAGAGTTGATGGAGGGTAGTAGTGATTAAGAACCACGAAAAAAAAAACAATGGAGGGGAAGTATAATATGTATATATAATATGTGTATATACTGTGTATATATACCTGTAACCCCAATGTCCTTTATTTTTAAGGGTCACTTTAAAAGCATGCACCTTCTGTAAAAAACCCATCTTTTAGTCTCCGGGGCGTATTTTGTGGAAAGACCTTTTTTTTGCGTACTGTGGTTTGCATTGACCCTTTGAGGTTACCATGATGCATTTTTAAGGAACATCAACTATGATTATTATGATTCAGCACTACTGAAGGTTCTTGAAAAACCCATAACATCCCATAACTTACAATTCCAAAAAAGTAAAGTGTTCTCCAGGACAATCCAACTTAAGCTTCAAGCAAAGAAATGATAAGAAATGCCTGTGACTTTGATCCATTTTATCCGGACACTTTCTATCAGGGACCCTGGGGTCATCGCTCCATGATGCTTCCCAACATAATCAAACATGGGGTTATCTACAACTTTAGCATACTTTAGCCAAGAACATGGCAACTTATACACCCCTATTCTTCCGGTGGGGTCCTATCCAGGTCCACCCCAAACCCAATCTGCTGCAACCGCAGCGAGCTTTTTTAGCCCTCGGTGGGCTCTCGCTTCTGGTCGAAGTGCCAGGGACCTCAAACCAAAGTGACGGGACAATGGGAGATCGAACAGGACATGTTCGCGTATAAGGTGGCTTAGGCTAGGTTAGCCTTAGGATGAAGTGATGATGATTATGGTTTTTTGCTGGTTAAGTTTTAGATATGTTCTGGTATACAATGTTTTGTTTTACTTTGTTTTGTTTTGGTGTGTTAAGGTATTTTAGCTAGTTGTACTTTGCTAAATGGACGAAAAATATAAAGCGCTAGGTCCTGCTATGTTGCATTTTGTTACATGCGTTTTCGATTATGGGATTGAAGGTTCTCCTTAAAGTATGTAGCCAGCAAACTGCATATCACATGGCCACCAAGACTACTAAAGAGGCATTTTCACCAGAAAGACTCACAACCAAATATTCCATGATAATAAAGCAAATATAAAATAATAATGTCACACCATCTCAAAGATATGCATTTCGCTAGCATCATTTTGGCCCAAGTTTGTGGTCATTGTACTCACCCCATGGCATCACTTAGTGGTGTGGTTGCGGAGTGGGATGCATCGGCGCAGGTGCGACAAAGGGTGCGTGACACAGGGCGATTGTTTGCGCCTCTGCCTTTTACTACAAAGCCAGTTCCCACGGTTGCCTGTGGGGAGTTGAACTATGAGGTTTTGAAGCCTATCATGAAACGATTGCAGTACCCTCGTGGCTGTGTTGGTATGCATTCACTTCCACATCTTGAACGCCAGTTTTTTAGCGGCATCAAATTGTAACAAATTTCAGTTTGGTGGCTTTGTTATGATTATAGTTGGGGTTTGGTTGGAGTATCCACATGTCCTTGTTTAATTCTTTTTTTAGCTTTAAGCCAATTTCTATGCAGTTTTTCTTTCCAAAAATATGTTCTTTCTATTGACCTTCTTCATGAGTAGCTAGGATGCGGAAGCTCTTCATTCTCTCAAAAGTCCCAGTGCCTCCCAACGCCACTTTGAAGAAGGAAGCAAAACTAGCCAAAAGCTTCTGCGTTCTGGTTAAGCGAAAGCTCCAGCGTGATCAACTACCCCGGGGAATGCTATTTCGCAAGCTTTTGGCACTTGTTTTTGATCCTGAGGACTCCCTGAAATATTTCTCTTCTTGTTTTTTGTGTTGACTCTCTAGCATGTCCAAATACTGGCGGATTGAGAAAGTGTAACATCAAAAAAAAACAAACTATCAAATTAATACACAGGTTTCATCACCCCTTGCTCCCCAGGTCTTTCAACTTCAGGAAAAGGATTCCATATCTTAATTGGTTGTGATGACATATGTTTTAAGCAAGGATTCCATTTGCACAGGAATGAAACCCTACAGTAGACTTAGTATGTAACTCCCAACTAAACATTTGCCCTGGACAAACCTTTTCCTTTCAGGAGACCCAACCCGTGACAGAGGAAAAGTTGGAAGATGAGGCTGATCCCGATGTCCAGGACGAGGACGAACTTGGGTTGGGGTCAGAAGGTGAGATCGAAAAGGATGAGGTGCAGGAGAAACAAGATAGTAAAGATGAAGATGATAATACTGAGGAAGATGGGAAAGGAGAACCAGGAGAGGAGAAGGTTAACAAGGACGATGTAAAGGATGAAACAGAGAATCATGAGGGTGAAAGCGGACTGGACGGGAAGATTGTACCTCATGACGAAGAACCATCTCCTTATTTACCAGATTCCCAACCGATTTTGAATGACGTTGCTGAGTCTCAAGTTGGGGATGGATATGGTGATAGAATCATTCCAGCATCCCCGCCTCCGACACAGCCAAGTCCCGTTATTGAGATTGAAGACACACCCGAAAAGGCAGGGGAACCCATCCAGAACTCTGAGAAGTTTACGAATCAGAGAAATGAAATAGAAGACAGCATCAGTGAACTCACACAAAAGCTGAACCATGCAAAGAAGTTGATGGCTTCAAAGCGTTTTGGACTTAACTAAAATCATTTTTGTTTTTCTGTTTCTTTTTTTGCAAGTTCTGGTTATGTTTCGTCATGGTGAAAACAAACATGTATTAAGATCTCGTGTTGACAATATTTGCAGCTCTAGCTTACAGCAATACGGTATAAACACGTGTTTCAATTAAGGTCGTTTGAATAAAACTGAAACATACCTAGGCGTGCTCAGACGCCAGCCCCTCCCAAGAGTTCAACATCTTCCTCTTCAAAAAGGGCCCCACCAATCTATGTACCTGAGAGTTTGCCTTTTGGTACGGAGAATGTGGATACCCTACTCTGTCAAGTGGGTGAGATGGATGAGATGGCTAGTTCTTTAGCTTCTCAATTGGCATCAGCTCCCACTGATGTCAAAGAGATTGAAATCCCAGAGTCTGCCCCTGTATCTTTTCTGAATGACTTTGAAAATTTTGAGCTAGTTATTATTTGTTTTTTGTTTCCTCAATTTGTTTCGATTTGTTTGAAAGCAGCCCTTGTATCTTTTTCAAGTTTGCTTAGTGCACTTGGACCCCTCTTGGTACACCCCACCATCTCACCCCCGAATCAGGTTCTACGACGTGCCCAACTTGGACTTCAGACCGAAGAGCCAGAGGCGGGTGCTGAAGGGGATGCAGAAAAGAAAAAGGGAAAGGGCACGAAAAGGGGAAGAGGCAGAGGAAGAGGGAAGGGCAAAGGAAAGGGAAGAGGAAAGGGTAAAGGTGTCAGAAACCAGGGAGAAGACGAGACAGGAGAAAAGACAGAGAAAGATGATGATAAAGAGGAAGGCCACCAAGGTGGTGAGACTGAGATGTTTGACGCTGAAGTTTCAAAGGAAGATCCAGAGGAGACGAAGGATGTTCATGAGCAAGATCAGAAGGAAACTCCTGAGATTGAACAGCAGCAGGAGCAGAACAAGGAAGAGATTCAAGAGAAGAAACGGCAAGACAAGAAGACTGCTGCCAAGACAAAGGTAGAGAAGAAAAAGAAACGAGCTGAGTCTCCAGAGTTGGCGGAAGGAAATCCAGGATTAGAAAGAAGCTCGGGAAGCAAAAGACAGAAAGGAGCAGTTGAAGAGACAAGTGAGGACCAGGAGAGGAAGGAAAGGAAAAGGATTGTTGAGAAACCTGGTACATCAACACCAGAGGTTCAGGTACCAAAGAAAGCTCCCCGACGAAAGAAAGGTCCAGAACCAATTGCCGAGAAGAAAGACGAGCAAGGCCAAGAAGAAGAAGAAAAGAAAAAGAAGACAAATCCTGTGGATGTCAAGGATGTCAAGGGTGGGAGGAAAAGGTCTGGTGAGGTGGCCACTTTTGCCAGGAGGGTGGAACCAAAGGGTGACTTACCAAAGGCGAAGTGGAATGCATTGAAGGAAGCTTTTGTTAAAGAGGTGAAGCCTACTTTAACATGTTATTCTGCCCATGAGGAGTGGTTACGGGTGGGTGGGTAAAAGGTAGTTTCCCCTTTCACGTACTGAAAACAAATGCACATTGAACCCATCTTTGTTTTCCATGTGCGATATGTTTGTGAAACCTTCCAGGGTATCTCTGTTTCAGTAGATTTCTTATGTTCTGCCATTTTCCAATATTAAACGCACATTTGATATTTTGTGTGTGTGTGTGCACATGTGCTTATGAACTAGTGTGCTTTCTTTCATGAGGGATCTGTTGATAATGGTGTGGGGTTGTCTTGACGGAATGACTCTATATCCAAAGTGTTTGTACTGAGGACTTTGCTCTGAGATATTTGAATGAAACTTCATTTTCCATTTAGAATTCTAAACGGCCCTACAATCTTGAGTTTATCTTGGTCATCCGATCTCAAAAATAATCATGGCTTGGCTAGGACTTCTTCTGGAAATTTGCCATGGAGAAATGGAAGGAGACCGAACTCACCATTGAAAACTTGCCTGACTTGGCATCCGCTGCTGCCTCTGAGTATCTGACTACGATCAAAGATCCGTAGATTTTCGCTCAGCGTGACCGTGAGCCTAATGCCAGGGATGGTTCTCAAATGTTACGCAATAGAACTGTTCATGTCTCAATTCCCTTTGAATTCTAGCTTATGTGTTTTGATTTGTATTGATTTGTTGTATCTGATGTACGTATTCATTACCCTTACATGTGCACGTAAAAAGCAATCACAACTTTGGGCTTGATGAGCCATCCTATTGAAGGATTGGGCCAGTTCTCGCTGCTATAGGCTTTGTGTTTGCTACAACTGCAAACTGATTGGGGAATAGACACAAGAGTTCTTACAGCGATAGGGCATACATGAGCTGAATGGGTCGGGCAACATGAACTCATTGTGAGGTTCATTCAAAGTCCTTTTTTAGCACTTTCGCTGAAACCTATCCTATCGTTCAAAGCTCATTCCGTTTGTAGCTAATACAAAATATACAAAATATACAAAATAGAGAACTCACAACTAGTGATGAGTTTGAGGTGTACTTTTTGATGATCTTAACGTGATATTGGCTTGACCCATGGAATTCCAGCAAACCACTGGATGGGATGATATGCTACCGCTGTTGCGATTCTTGGAAAAATGCATCCAATTGCCAGTACTGAATAGTAGAAGTTGATGGAAAACAGTTGGTCAATGATTCACAAATTGTCTTATATAAATCTGGCTGTTCATTTGACAATTTTTTCCGTATCAAATGATTAAAACATCTTCTGATAAAATACCTTCCGAAATTGGTATTATGGCCCACCACCCCCACCCCCACCACCACCACTATCACTACTACCACTGCAACCACAACCGCCACTATTCGAGACGTGCAGTCACAACTAACTGCCTAACACGTTGCTCTGAGGCCTTCATGGAGGGCAGAAACTTCGACTTCCTGTTCAATGACGCTGGTAAAACCGGCTCACTTCAGATTCTGTGGGATGATTGGGGTGGATAGATTTTTTGGTGGCAGACTCATTCTCAGAATCATTACCATCAATCTTAATTAAAAAATAAGTATGGAAAAGCCAAGTTGGAAACATCTCATAACAAAGGAATGAAACAGGCTGGCTTGATATTGATGACTTCATCAAGTAGTGTAGTCAGATTGCAAAAGGTCTGGAGCATTACCATGAACTTCCAAAGTATTGAATTTACTTTCCACAGTGAACAGCTAGATTTGGCTCAGCCCTGGGGACTTCGCAGTTGGTCCCTGCTTCCCAGTTTCCACACATGGATTCCCTTCATCTTAGCAACATCCAAAAGCGGAAGCTGAACTTGGTGCTTCAGCGACTTTACACACTGGGGGCCCCAAAAGTGCCTTAGCAATGATGAACTTTTGGTTAGTTAGAACCATTTGGGACCCCACAAAGAGTAAGTGATTGTCCCAATGATGTTCTGTTTTTTTGGGAAAGCATGGCCTTACAAGATCTTAAAAGTATATATGTAGATTGAAATTTGAAAGAACACTTCACACCCACACCTGCCTTCTCATCAAAGGTGTTGATGAGTTGCATCATTCTCCTTGCTGCCAACACTGGAGTTACCGTCTTTGGTGAGGTTTGGGTGTTCAAAACCAACACTCAAAGTGATATCCTATATCGCATTGTTTTGAATGTTTCATTTTTTGAGTTTGAATTTGAACGGACTTGTTTGTTCTTTTCTTCAAAGTGTTGCCATCTTAAAAATATTCATTTTGCATCCAGTACAATTGTGAAGATATAAAAACACAATAGCATTCTTTGAAAAAATCAAAAGAAACCCTGAAGACCTATGGGTTTGTCGAAGTGTTCTCTGGAGATGGATGGGTGAGTCGATGTGTTCGGGCTAATGGAATTCCAACAGCCTCCTTCGATATCAGACTTAGCCAACAAGTTGAAGGGAAACAGAATGCGATGGACATCCTCTCGGATGCAGGGTTCTCGTTCTCTAGCTGAATTTGTTTGTTATTTTCTGTTTTTTTTAAAGCATCACGTTGTCCTTCTTAAGGGGAATGATTTTAGAAAGATTTGTTTTAGGAGACCACCAAAAATGTTCAGATTGCTAAGCCTTACCAATTACCCATCACCTGGGAACAAACTCAGGCTTATCCTCCTTGCAATCCTCAACTGCAAGTTTGGCAATTTTTTGGCACTCTTTGGATTGGTTTGCAGTTCCTTTGTGACGATAAGCAAAGGAAGTCATTGGCGATACCCTCATGACCCTTTGGGCCGTCCAGGAGTCAAGTTTGTAGATGATGGGAACCATATGACGGCGAAGACCCTAGATTCAATCTTAGCATGATACCTTTTTGGCCCATTCTTTGAAATGCTTTGTGTTCAGCTAGAACCCCCTTGTTGATGACGGTGAACCAATATATAGAACATTTATTCCTTGTCATCATGTCTATTATCAACAGGATCCATGTAGACCCTAAAGTAATTGGATATATTAGTTTTCCTGTGATTCCACTAGAATGGCAGCTGCCTCAAGATCTTGTGTGGATCGCACAACTGAAAGGTTGGTGAATGGTGGGAGTTTGGGTGGGCGAGTAAAGCTTGGGCATTTTAGGGTTGTTTTCGCAACGTTTTGTTCCCCGGCATATTGGCTTTCCAAATGGATTTCTTGATTTGTTTACCACGCTTCCCTTGCAAGAAAAGGTAGTGGTTAAACTCTGAAATTCTATGATGCTGCCTTTTGAACAAATGAATTGATTCACATTTTTGAGGCCCATAATGATTTTGTTTTTGGTTCTACCAATAGCCTAGGACCACATTGCTTGTTCTTGCGGTGACCGCTATGGGCGGTGCTTGGATCATTGAACAACCCCGCTCCTCAATACTTGACTGGCACCCTCGCATTAGGCTTTTGTGGAGGTTACTTCCCAAGGTTCGGGGTTTGGGAAAAACAGTTTGCCCTTTCCCAGTTGTTGTTTCATTTGGCCCACTGTTTGAAGTACAACCCACAAAGACTTTTTGAAATCTTTCTGGAAAGGGGTGGTTACAATGACATCCGAAACTGCAATTTGAATGACCATAGTGTGGAGGTCTATCAAGCTAGCTGGTGGGCTGGTATGTATGGTGCGATGACATGGAATTGTCATGTTGCCTGGTCATGCTGCCCCACTATCCAATGTTTGGACCTTGGCACCCTTTGTAAAAAGTTCAAGCGACATATCGCCAAATACGGGATCAAATCGACGAAACAATGTAAAACCCACAATGGGAAGAAGAAGGGGTTTTGTGGTTCAAAACATCTCAAATCTACAGGGATGCTTGGTTGAAACCCATTTTTAAGTTTTTGAAAATATTGCTTGGTGATTTTGGTGGGTGTATGATATTTGATAGTTCATGATACATGGATGTTGATATGGAAATGATGCATGGATATAAAACGACAAATCCATCACATTCTGTCACAGTGCAACATAGGGTTGCTTTCGATTTGAAACATACTATTCAATCACAAGTGGTATGTGGAAACATGGAATTAGATAAAGCTTTTCCATTCCCAACAAACTTTGGTCCCCTCCAAAATTTAAGGAGTTATCCTCCACGATTTGGGCAAAAGATTGCGAAGCTCTATCATCGCTTTTGCGCCAAGCGTCCAATCTACTTTGGTGTGGAGATGGAAGAAGCCACACTGGACCTGGGCATCCATTTGTTCAGTACTCTTCAGTGGCATGATGTGGATTGGTGGGATGATGCCTGCATGGAGTCAGTTTTTAGATATCTCCGAGGATCAAAGGATCTTAGGTTGGGAGATTTAAGAGAGTTGTTCCCAACAGCAATTTAGAATTGGGCCTAAGACCTTTCAACTTGGTCCATGCAAGAAGGTTTTGTGTGCCATTTCCCAACATCTTGTTGTAGAATGATTGTTGTTGAAAACCTCAATGGCCCCCAAATATAAAAGTTTTGGATCCAAAGTTTCAAACATTGTGATTTCCCTCAGCCCTATATGATGCCTGAAATCAAGTATCGTCAGTCTCTTAAGTGATAATAAGAACTGGTTGGAATCAAATTCAAAGAAGATGTTGGTGCTAGCACGTTGAATGATTGCAACTAAGCTTGGTAACAAAACACCAAGTAGACCCCCGTGGATGTTTCAGCGCAGCTTTAGAAACATTGGAAAAACATTTGGGAGTGCTATTTTGGATCTCTTTGGTAGGTTTTGGGCACAGCAACTCAGAAAGTTCTTGCTGAGGTGGATTTTGACGATCGGATTTCTTCTGTGGTGGATGGTGAATGATTTTACCGTACTTGTTCCCTTTTTGTTGGACTTAAGGATGACTTAAGGGGTGAACTAGATGGAACATGATGGGTTTTTTAGCCACTTTTGATCAGGTTTGAAGGGTACGTACTTTGTACGTATAAAGTACGTACCGAACCCGTACCGAACCCGTACCGAATGTGTAACCCGTATTAGGGGCGTTTTTTTCCGTAAAAGGGGCGTGAATTTCCATACGATAGTACGTACCTTTTGCGTACCTTTTCCGTATCGGACAATATAGCATTTTTGATGGTTTTTGAAAATTTTACTGCTATTTCTCCGATCAGCTTTTCCTAAACATACTATGTGTGAGACATCCCAGCCAGTTCCACCCGACTTTGGCCCAGCGTTGCCTTACCATAGGAGCTTTTTGGCTCAGGCATCCACCATAGGTCCTCGAAGCTTGTGGGTTGTGTAACTGAACGGGATGGGGAAGAAGGTTGATGGGGGTGGTGCAAAGAAAACCCCTGTAGAGTCACGTCAGTTTAGCTGCTCTGAACTCAAGAATGGCGAAAAAGCCCTCTTGGAAGTGAAAAGTGAAGGTCCTAGTGAGGCTGAACTTGAGAAACAGATCAAGGAGCCTAATGGGCGCTTCATTTTACCTGTCTCTATTTTCAGATTCCTGTAGTGTAAGACATGTTCAAAAGATACGTTCACGCAAACCCAACAAAAAGGTGGTGTTTCAATGGTCTATTGCTTTCAGCTTGATCACCCATCATTAGTGGCAACATGAGAGGTATCATGTGGCATTTCTTGTTGCATTCTTTGCAATTCTAAAGTCATTTGTTTACTTTGTTTTGAGGAATGTGGTATTTATATGCATTTCTCTATATCACTTAATGGATGATTTTCATGATTGCATGTATATATGCAAAACATCTTGATTCAAACTGGTTTTCCTTAATGGCTTACATGCCCAAGCGGTCCCTTCCAGGAGTATGAACTGGCACTGGCTAAGATGAGGTTGGCTGCATCTAAAGCTGCAGACACTTGATTTAAATAACAACACGTGATCCAAATGAAACTTTGAATATGCTGAATAAATCAACATAGTATTGCACTGTTCTGACTTTCTGGAAGCAGTACCACGTTACATACACCAATGGTCCCCTCATTTCCCACTGCTGGCAGCCTCACATCTCAGGATGAAGCGAGTCCTGAGGCAGAAACGCAAGCTGAGTCTTGGCATTGAGTCTGGTTGGGTGTTGGGTGTGATCTGAAGTGGCATGGTGTGCTAATTCAAGTTTCTCTCATTTTAACTCTTGATGTTCTGATATGTCTGTAGTAATTTCATGCAATTTCCATTGGTGTATGCATATAGTTGTGAGGCATCCCCAGAAGAGATTGCTGCTTTGGCTGCAGAGGAGGTTGAGCAGAAGAAGCCTTCCAAACCTCGCACTTCTGCCAAGACCAAAGCTGCGCCCAAACATCCTAGGAGCCCTCAAAAACCTGACCAGTCCTCTCCCAATCCGGTTCTCGCCAAACGGTTGAAGGGTAAACAAAGTGAGCCAGACCAAGCAACACTTATCAAAGATCTTATGGAGGTGCCCAGTTAAGCTCCAGTTTCAAAATTGGACTTTGAGATATCTTTGGGGTCTTTCATGATGCAGTTTAATTTGTATGTACTGTGCGTAGTGCATGACTCATGTTCCCTCATATAAGAGTATAGATTGTGTTTGCAATCAAAGGACTTTTCATAAAAGGTTGAACAAATCTCAATTATGTACTTGCATGTTTTGGGATTCAACATTGCTAGGCCAACAAAAAGATGCAAGAAGAGATGGCATCACTACGTGCTGCCCAAAAGTCAGGGTCATCGGCTGATTCATACAAGACACCCCCACCTAGAGTTAGTGCACCGACACCGACTCGAAGCACAGCTCCCGAACCAAAACGACCACCTGTTCCTCCCCGTAGCTTGTGCCCATCCAGCCCAAACAAGCCTCCAGAAACGGAAGGCGCCAAGCTGGCGAGACTCCGACGACTGTGCGAAGTCAAACCTAGCGGACGATGCTCCGTACCAACGGAGGTGCATGAGCGTTGGCTCAAAGGCGGCAAGAGTGAACGGGAAGCTATGGTAGAAGAGTTTGAACGAGCCAATTGGTCCAAGGACCCTGTTCATGTAAAAAATTGAACGTTGTTTTACGTCTCCACTTACTTTCAGTACTTCAACCCCTAATGTTCTTTGATTGTTGAGTTTTTGGGGCTTAACTCTTGGGTGGCTTAAATGCAGGAGCTCTTCATCAGCAGGATCACAAAAACGGTGGCCAAAACAAACAAGTTGAGCCGCCGCAAGAAGAGGGGGTGGTTCACCAAAGAGCAAATGTCCAATACCCTCAACTGGACATCGAACCTTGACTTAGTCATCTTAGTCCAACATCACAAGCCTTGTATTTTGAAAACTACCCAAATCTCCCTGATGTTTAAGTCATGTTCTCCAACTTCTAAAAGAAATAGTGTTAACTTGATTCCCAATATTTTGTTCCACATTGATCTCATCACACCACCATCTGAGGAGCTACATCAAAAGTGTGATTGAGTACTGCCAGAAGCCAGGCAATGACCGCTTGGTGAAGATTCTGGCCTTTAATTTCTTATAAGCCGTTTGGGAAGTTTATCTGGGGTCCATCAATTCGTGCATAGTACGAATGAATCTATTTATGGCTAGAAGCATCTAAAAGCTATTTAACAAACATTGGTTCCTGGAAAAATTCATCCATTTACACTCCAAGTGTGCGAAGTCAATTGAAACAACCCATGTGATTTCATACTTACTTCCAACATTCTAAGGAAGGATCGCTACAATCGCAAGCTCATGAAGTATTACGTGGTCTATGAAGAGAATGATGAATCTCTTAGTGAGGATGAAGAGCGTCATGAGCGACGTGATGTCGAGGCACCCCAATGATACATGTTCGGAAGTAATCTGAGTATCCAAGCCCAAACCAAAGTTGCATCCATCTGCCTTCACTGCTTTGCCTCAGGTTGACCCCGATGATGTTGAGTTCAAAAGGATTGGCCGAGCTCGGGATCCCTCTGGTTCGGAGCATGAGTCGGAGGATGAGAAGAAAGCGGAGGTTGTGAACACAGCCAAGAAGGAGAATCTGATAGTTTTGAACCAACTTGACCCAATTTTAGATTACATGGTGATGACTTTTTGCCTTCTGAATTTAGGAAAGCAGTACTTCTCATAGATCGAATACACATTGGCAGTGGCATGTGTTATGTACCATTTCTTCTTCACTAATCACTTATGTTTCCGATTGTGTGGGTACATAGTGGTTTGGGACAGGTATACATGCAAAAAATCAATGGCTTTGGGACAAGGTGTTTTATATCTTGAACTGTTTATATATTTTTCTGGGTATAGTAATGGTATAGTATGGTATGGAAACAATGCAATAGAGAAGTGGCCAAATGTTAATCCCAAAAATTGTTCGAACTTGATTAAAGGAGTACATCAAGTTCAAGCAGTTCGCCGACAGCCTCCTTTCCCGTGCCACCAAGTTGACGGAACTTGTTGGGGAATTGGAGGGAACCCTTGAGGAGATTAACAAAGGGCCAGAGACACTTGAAGCCCAAAGGGTTTCCAGGCCATACACCCAGAAGTTTCAAGATTTCAAAATAACCCAATAAATGGCAGTCATTCTTCGGAACCACCAGTGTGAACTCCATTACCGTTCCTCCACCTTCATCCCTGAGCTATCCTCACGTGAGGTCAGTGACTTCTTTGGAGGAAGCCTGTGCTACGCTGTCAAAGCAGTATGAGGATTGTGATGTGGTGAAACTTGATACCGCGGCTTTGGCATCTGATGGCACTGATGAATCCACAACCAAGGAGTTTCCAGACCAAAAACCCAAACATGGTTTTGTATCTCTTGTTGGTTCTGTAACTCGAGATTCATTCAATATGATTTGAAATTTAATATAATACATGTTGATTCATTTCGATACTTTATTTTCTATCATAGAATGCTCCTCTTTGTGTGAAACCATTCCAGGACCATATTTGAATGTGATTTGATGATCATCATATGTTTATACATCTAAGGCTTCGGAAAAAGGTGGATGCCCAGATCAGGAAAACCACTGTAGCGTTTCTTGGCCATTATTGACAGTGATATTACCTCTTTCTAAACTTTTTACGTCTTCTCACCTGACATTCTTCCCTCGATCCCTTTTGTTTTAGCCTCGAGCCACCATATCCACCATACATAGATGGCCTGAGGTGCAGCAAGGTTACCACTGCAGAGACTGCAGCAAAGTGACTTTGATGCAATGCTCGTGGGTGGGGAGTTTCAATGGAAAGCATGGTCTATAGTCTATATCTCTTAAATATATTTCATCAGGACTTAGCAAAGCTAGGCAGGTTGTAACCCCCACACATATTTACACAACAAAAGCAAAACCTGCTTCCTCCTACTGCTATCGGTGCTAAGGAGCTTGCTCCGTGTGCTTCGAAAATCTATCCCAGAGTGATGGATGTGAGCGCACTTTACTGTGAAAGCTGGGTAGCGTTGTTTCTGCCTTGATTGGAGGGGTCCAATGATGAAGGCTGATCAATAGTTACCATAGATCTTTCACTGTGGGGATTTTTGCTCCCGTTTGTGAGAACATGAACGGCTGACGTTAGAACCGTCAAGTAGGATTAAAAAACCATACAGCGTAAATCTGTCCTTGGGCTATCATGTGAGGATCATATGATGTTGGACCATGGCTGTTGCCAAAACAAACTTTGCTCTGTGGCAGTCAATGTGGAAGGAAAAAATAGTGTTACTTAGTTTTTACTTACCCACACACTTGCACATTCACCTGGTCCCAAACTTCACTTCGCCGCTGTGCCAGGTCAATCCCCGGATGATATTTTGAACCATTGTGCACGCCTCATCGGTAATGGGGTTGGGACTCTCAGCTGTCCTGTGGGTGGAGTGGCCAATACGAGTCCATTTGAGGTTGCACATGGGCCCGCTCGTGCATTACTGATGGGAATTGAAGGCTCAATGCAAACACAGACTCAAGACATCATTTCTTCGATATAGATCCCTTTTTGAAAAATCTTCAAATAGAAAAAAACCTTAAGCATTTTATATGGTATTGTAAGGAGATATCATAGAAGCAACTATACACGTTTTTACAAGTGCATATGTTTTGATGATTGCCAACAAAACTATATAGTGAAATAGTGCTGTGATTCCCACATATTCCTTCTACATGTTCTTGAAAGATATTCTTGACCATGAGCGATGGTGATGATGATGATGACATCCTGCTTGATCTTATCTCCTATGTTTGCCCCTATTCTGGGAAGTTGCGAGTGCCTGGGTCTTCTTCCCTCAAGACTTCAGAGTGACATAGCCCAAATACTATCAAACTTTCATTGAGCATTTTTGCATTTCGATCATTTCATGATTCATATCTTGTCGAAATGTTTGGGGGCTTGGTTTTTGAATTGAGGACAAACAATGTCAGATTGTCAGTCTCTTCACATCTTAGGTTAATGGAGCGACCCCATGAGAATCAGCAGTCATCGTCCAGTCCATCCACTTTAGATGTTACTTCGGAGGAAGTCTATTCCGAACCCTTGGAACATGATGATCAACACTCGGAATACTTCAACCGTAACAATGGTAGCCTCCTTCAAGATCCCGTGACCTGCCCATCTCCTCCCAAAAAGAAATGCAAAACAATGGAGCCTCAGTTTGTTGCAGCGAGTGCAAATGTTTTTGTTGGGATTTTGGACAGGGTAACTTCAAGCAACATATGGCATTATAAATTGTGTTTTTGTTTTATGTTGTCAACATATTTCGTGGGTATTTTGGGATTGGTGCTGATCTAAGGAACCATCAAGTTTGAGCAATGGTGGTGCTGAGGGATTTGATCTGAAAACAATGATTGATTGGAACAAGGCTAAGGAAATTGGCCTTCACAACCATATTATGTCGAAACATGGTCCTTCTCCTACCTGTGGAAAATTTTTTTAGCTCACTGCAAAGAAAAGATCACCTCCTTTCGTGAGAAAGTAGGAATTCGTCTTTGTATTTTCAAAATAGGAGTCACATCTGATCCATGTCCCCGATTTGAGCTGTACAGGGAGAAAGGTTATACGATGATGTGGCTCATAGCCGCAACTAGTAGTATTGACCTTCTCCACATGCTTGAAGCTGCATTGATAAGTGAATTCCACCAACATGTGGGTTGTCGTAATTCAAAAGATACTGGTGGGGAGGGTAAGCTAAACGGAGCTTCAGTACCTCCCCCACCATACTTTCTTTATGTAGTAGGTGGTAGGGCGGATCAAGGGCGTTGGCTTGGATAGGGTACTTTCCAACTTTCAGGATCCTGCTATGGAGAAAAAATGGGAGTGTGTTTTTGCTTCGATGTAAAGTTGCAGTTTTTCTCTTCAGGATTTTTCAAACCATCCCAAGTATAAAATATATATGTCTAAAAGTTGTGGTATGCAAGTCTGAGATGTGAAACCCTTCCATTGCAACCCACCCCACTTGCCACCTTAATCCTCCACTCACGTTCTGTGCCTGAGGTGCCCTGCAAACACATAGTGGAGTTGGCGAAGGCACATGTGGTTGGAAATCCTCGGGCGTCAGGCCCAATGATGCAGTTTGCCCGCATTCGGCTGAATGATGCCGAAAGTGGTGTTCACAGAATTTTTCAAACAATGTGGACTGGTTCCCAGTGTGAAAATCGACCATGCAAATTTGGGGGCTGGTGTGCTAGCATCTTTTCCCTACATCAAACTCAGTTCATGGGTGCGATGGATGTTGGATACTGATCGCTTACATCGGTTTATGGTTGGAGTTAGCTCGTTTGAGAAGATGCAGGTAGTACTCACCGAATATTGGAAACGCTTTCGAGAAACCCATCCCAACCATGCTATCTTCACAATGCACGATCTTCCACTGGATAGAACGATACCATTCTTTAGCCATACTGATGAAGGTCGGAGCTATAAGCATTGTGGGATTTGGGTTTTATCATCACATGGATGTTTGGGTCGTGGCACTAGATCCTACATTGAAGCTGGTGAACATCTACGGGATTTGGCTTCCAATGAGATGGGCCTCAATTTTGTAGGAGCAACGTGGAGCACCCAATTCATTTTCACCACAATGTTGAAGACGGTATACTCCAAGAACCCATCGGTCCAGGATGAGATGGTCAAAATCTACAGCCAAGATGTTGCAAAGCTTTTGCATGATGGTGTTGTTTCTTCGGATGAAAGACGGAAGGTACATCTCATGCATGTCGCGACAAAGGGGGACCTTCCAGCTTTATGTAGGCTTGGGGGATTCACACGATCATACTCACATGTTCCGAGAGCAGCTGCTAGTCGTCGCAGTTGTCCTGGTATATGTCACCTTTGCATGGCTGGTGTTGAGGTGGGGCCTGATTATCATCGATCTGTTCCATTTGAGGACATGCGGGTGCAAGCCGACTGGATTTCAACTCTCCATTCTGTTGTTCCTTGGGTTCATACCCCAACATCATCAATGGAGTTCCCCTGACGACGGAACATGCCCAAGCCTTTTTCGTAACTGATTTATGGCGCAACTTCCACCTGGGTGTTGCGAAGCACTTTGTAGGATCAGGGCTGGTGAGTGTCATAGAGTCCAATCTGGCTGCAGTTCAAAGTGGGTCCGTAGAAGCACGTTTCCAGTGGATCACCGGTTTGTACATTGGATATTTCAGAAACAAACGTGTGAATCCGTTCATTGTTGACATTTCCCGTGAGAGCATGGGCTTCCCCCAAGGATCGACGTGCCCCATCGCACGTTGGTCCAAGGGGGCAGCAGCAAGTCAGTTTATGAGTTTCCTTGACTGGTTTTGCAAGAGTTACATTATCAACAAAACTGATGATCAACTTCTGCTTTCGATTGTTTCTTTTGTCTGGGCTTCAGTATCCTTTTATCTTTTGATGTAAAATTTGGACTTATTGTTTCCACGTGGGAGTATGTCTAGCCCTTGTAGTTTTGTGTGACTCCGTCTATCCGTTGCTCAGGCTGAAGCCACCTTTGCGATCAACAGGGCGATTGGTGAACTTTACAAGTCAGGGTATTGGTTGGGTAGCTCCAAGGGCACCAGGATTGGGAGGCTCATCTTTAGCTTTTTGGGGCACTACAGTGTTTGTGCAAGAATCTGCTTGCAGAATCGCAAGCGTCGGTTTGCCATCACCCCAAAACATCATATGATTGCCCATGATGCCCATGGCCTTCTTGACCAATCCTCTAAAGGGGAATGGGCAAAAAATCCAATGGCACGTACAAACCAGTTACAAGAAGATTTCATCGGAAGACCTGCTCGGATTAGTAGGCGTGTTGCCCGGCCCTCGAAGTATCCATAAATCAGTGATGCTACGAGCGTTGGTGAACTACAATGCTGCTTTTGTAGCAGCCGGCAAAGACAAGCGTGGTTTGGATGGATATCCCCAGCGTTGAATGCCTCTTCTTAAGTAACATATCGTACAATTTTAGAATCACCCATCAGCACCTTTTTTTGTTTGGCTTGGGCATTTGTTTATGGAAAACAATTTTAACAGTTGACCCTTGAAAACAGTATCTCTTAGTATCATTTGAAGTATCCAAAAAGTTGTGTGACCAATGGCATTCACCAGAACCACCGGTCTGGGGCTTGGACGGAAATCACTGGCCGGGATCCGAAGAATCCGCATGACAAAAATGGCAGCAGGTGGGATGGATAAGTGAGATTGTGGGGGTGGTTGGATTTTCAAACTCATATATTATCCCATCATGGCCCATCACAACATATATTACTTCCAAGATTTGGTGTTCATTAGATCTGTTAGTTGAGGTTTTGGTATCATCCCTTTGGTTCCCACTACAATTCAAGGTTTCTGTAAAATTAGGAATTTTCCAAAGGGCGTATTTTTGACAAAAGGGCGTATTTCCATGTATGATCAAAATCATGTACCGTAGATATGGCCCTTTAACAAAAAGAGAGGAAGCCCAGGCTACAGGTATATGTATATTTAGATATGCATACATACTTTTACATATATGTATGTACCTATATATATATATATATTTACATAATATATATATATACATATATGGAATACTTTGCTTATATATCAATAGTTGTACTGGCTATAGAAAGCTGATGCTTGGCAAGGGAGATTTCACCAAGGTGTCCAAGGGGAGATTTTTAAAGATCCCCAAGGGGAGTGAACGGGACCAACCACCTTTTTCTTATCCAAATGTTTGACTATCCGACTCTCCAAGGATCCTGATTTTAGGTATCAAGGTGTTTCTGAACCATTCTTCGGCTTCCGCCTCTTACTTCGGGGGTGTGAATGATCCATGGTCTTCAGTATTTGAGAACCCCTCCCGAACAAATCCTTCAGACCAATGGCATGTCTCCGGGGTTTTACCCTGTGGGTCTGAAAACACGGCGCGAACCTGAGGAATTTATAACGCTATGGGGCTTCATTTTCATTGCAGCTCGTCGGAAGTGGATGCTGGACGCAGGGTTCCCCTTGTGAATCACGACTAATCATGGGATACCCTCAAGGTCGGAACGGATAAATGTCCCACCGAACGGGTCCCCAGCCGAAAAATCATCGACTCAAAAAGTGCCGGCTGGGATGGGATATGTTGGTTCCCAGGTTG
>OMLO01001183.1_pt1 | contig 19575 bp, 17 predicted proteins | sample 1674811 | NCBI WGS metagenome assembly OMLO01 (sample SAMN06265003, study PRJEB25207) | coral metagenome | isolation source: Coral host | place: Mexico:La Bocana,Puerto Morelos, Mexico | collected 2008-11-13 | reverse complement strand
TTTGTCATTGCAGGAACACCAGCATTGACAATCGCTTGACAGGATGCACCAACTGAACTGACCAATACATCAGCCTGTAATTCAAGTTGAAAAATGTAATTCGGGAAGAATAAAATGTAAAAACACACGCAGTATATATGGCTTTATTAGCCAACACTGAGAGCGTGGTGAAAATCTAGCAATTCTCCCACGGGCTGGGGAGGGTGGGATAACGATCAAACACCTCACGTTAGACTTATCGGCTGAATGACTTACAAATCCCAGGGATGGATCCCAGTGACGTTGGAGCCTAGTGCCTCAAAGCTAGGAGATTATCGCTACAGACGATTAATAAATCGAGGTCGTGAACTTCCGGTTAGCTGTCATGATTGATGGCTCGCTGACAGCTGGGGGACGACTCTCTTATGAAGGGGTCGGGGATGCTTGTTGTCTCACTGAGGAGTATGAATCAAAGATTTTGGTCTAATTTTGATGTTCATGACAAAATGCTTTTATTTTTGGCTGACAAAGTACTTCTCAGCTGCAGGGTCGATTCAGAAGAAAGAACAGTTAAAAACGCTCTTATTTCCGTTTTTAGGCTCGACTTCCGCCGGGCTCTTGAGTCCCGCCTACTAGTACGTCTCTCTTGAACAGCGTCTGGTAATCGAGCCTTCAAATAAAGTTCGAGCCAGGCCCAAATTGTCCTCCTATAGGGGCTTATATGCCGAAGCGCATCTCCGACCAGGGAGTCCTCCACGAGAAGCCTGGGTACTGAATAGTGATCAAACAGTTTTGCACTCACCTTCTCCGTCTCGATGTTTCCAGGTCTCCAAGATATTTTGTGGCCTTGAGTCATCACCAAGGTAGATGTATCAGAACCGCTCGCAGCAGCGTCGTCTTCATCATCATCATAGACATCACTGTCGTCATCGTCACTTCCCGAAGAAGCAGAATCTACAGCCGCTGCTTGGCTGTGCAAGTCATGCCGTCTTTGGCCAAAATTCTTCTGGGCTTGTATCGCACAGCTGTGATCCTTTTCCACTGATTTGACAAGGCGATCTCCTTTGCCACTGTCAAAGAACTTCCGGAGGCCTGGCTGCTTCACCTCAAATGTTTCAGACACAGTGTCCTTAACGAGAGCGTCAAGCTTCCTTCTCGCACGAATCAAGCCTTCTTTGTTTCCAGAAATGTCAAAATCATCATCGCCTTTTCCTTTTTTAATCTTCACTTCGAAATCTTTCAGCTGATTTTCAATGGCTCGTAAGTCTTCCTGACGAAGCTCGGCAAGATAGCTTCTAACAATCTGGGATGAGCATACAAAACGTTCATCCCGGATGCAGTTGCTTTCCAAGAAGTTGTTAAGCTTCTTCATCACCTCCATGACGTCATCCCGGAACCCAGCTACGTAGGTGTCATTCCAGTTGTTCCTATGGATACGGACAGCGGTTTCAGTGTTGATTTCGTCACACAACTTGCGCCAATCTGCTGATTTTAACAAGTATTTGCTCTTCTCATCCACTTGGACTTTTTCTTCCAACATCAGCTTGTTCACGAGCCTCGCGGCATTGTCCGCATGCGCAGCTGACGTTCCCACGATCCTGGCGTCTTTGTCAATGACGAACACTGCCTCCACATTGTTGTTTTCCAACTCGCATTTCACTTTCTTTAACCCTTCGTTCGAGCCTAAAACTTCTAAGATGCGGTCGGATAGAGTCAAAGTCTTTTCAACCATGTCCGACATTTGTTTATAAAACTTCATAGTTGCTTCAGTAAACTGTGACTGTGGACCTTCAAAATAGATTTCTTCCCCTTCAATGTCCAACTTGATTTCCAGCTCCTTGTTCTTCTCTTGAAGTTTCTCAACAAACTTGATCTTCTTCAACAGAATTAAGCGTTCTTCAGAAACGTTTGGCACTTTTTTCTTCAGGTAGGTTTTTCTTGTCTCCTCCCGGTATATCTCTTCCAATTTAGATTTCAACTTCTCTTCGTAATCTTTCACATCTGAGCTCAGAGCAACAATTCTGGCAACAAACGAATCTTCGATAAGTTTGACCAGCGGAGGATCTACTCCCAGGCAGGCGCTAATACTGGATGACTGTGTCACCACTGCTTTCCAGAAATCCTTGTTGACTTGAACGTCACGTTTTGCAAATTTACCAAGGTAATTTTGTACTTCATCAATGCACTCGGACTGCCACGAATCACTTTCGTCTCCTCCATGGTACACTATTACAGCCATTTTGTTGTTCGGTTTCCAGGTAATTTCACTCCTCTTTGCTGCCAGGGAATTGCTCAGCTGATCAAGAAATGCTGAAGTGGTAACGAATTCCATTACATCCGGGTCTACGGCTATGTGCAACTGTTGCGTATTCGCTTTGGACTGCTGGCTCACTTGAGTTTGATCGGTGCTGCCTGCGGTAGCCCCCAGTCCACCTGAATCGTCTCGCACGTCACCTTCTTCGCTTTCAAGAAACTCGTTATAAATTCTGATTGACAGTTGCGCTTTATTTAAGACATGTGGTTTTTCCTCCTGTCTGGCTAAAACTCTTTCCATATCTGTGAATGAAAATAAAAAAATTATATTCCCGAGTAACTTTGTAATGACTTCAACGAATGGAAATTAAATAACTTAGAAACAAAATTCCTTTCGTTTTCCCGGCGACTTCCCTTGCGAGCCTCAACGAGGGTGAGGAACGTTTTTGAATAAAATGTCTAGTTGAGGCTATCCCATGGCCATGAGGCCAAGACTGTTTGCAGTATGTTTTTTTTATCTCGGAGAGACTGAGAAAAGGTATGTGTGCGCCAAGCACTTTCCTTCGCACCCCTTAGCGTTTGATTCGATTTCGCGCCCTTCTTATACCGTATTAAAGATTTGTTTTCAATATTCTGTTGTTTCTCAAAAAAGAAATAAGAGCCCCGTCCCGAATAAGCACCCTCCCTTGAGGTTCGAAAGGTAAATAAGCGCCTCGTGCGCTAAATCGAATCATAACGGTAAACCATCGTACCCCCTGAGAAGAATGGCACTCTACATGGATTCTGGGTAGATAGTTAGATAGCGTATTATGCAGCAGTACATTGCAGCCAGGAGGCTGAATTGAGTCTGGTAAACACAAAGAAAAAATTAACAAAACTATACACCATATTTTGCAAATTACAAAATATAAGTACTTACTAATGCTAAAAGTCTGAATATAAAATTCTACACGTATGATGAGTGATATTTAATAAAACTCTTACTTGTTCTGTTTGTTTTAGTTATAACATGAAATTCGCACGTCGTTCTAATATTATAATTTTTGGTGGCAATAGGCGGCAAGAGTTTGTCATTGTCAGGGATCCTGACGGTCTTAAGAGCTATCAACAAAAGACTGCTAAACCTAGCCGTTTAGTTAGAATTCCGTTACGTTAACGAACCTCTCGGGTCTTGAAACACAACAACGGCTCTTCCACTTTTAGGTACAAAATGTACGGTTTCCACAGGACCCCCACTGTTTCTTGGACTTTCGAAATGTAGCTCGATGGCATCATGGGTAGTATTATCAGAAATGCCGCTGACGATAATGCTTGCACAGACAGGAACTTGTTCGATGGTAACCTTTGCTGAATTTAAGCCTCTTTTTTCGCCTTTGGTCTTGATTCTTCTGAAATCTGATATAAAAAAAACATACTGAGGAAGCTCGTGTCACCTTCCTATATAAAAACCAACTGAAGCTAATTTGAAGCTCAACTACAATGGAACGTTTTAGCTTCGGTGGTTTGTTGCACCTTTTCAGACTATGTGATAATACTCTTGACAATCCTTGCTTTTAAACTGTCAATTGTCGCGTGTGTGCGAATGAATACATATTAGATGGATAACACAACAATTCTCTAGAGAATATCACGTGGTCTGTGACGGGAAAACAAGCCGCTTTAGCTAAGAGGTTGTATTGCAAGAAAAAAATACAAACAAACGTGAAAAACCTCATTTCCTATAATAACATTGGAGACTTATTGCAGAATCTTCCCCTAGTGTATCGTAAGTTAATATTTGGAAACACAATTTTTCAAAGAACATTGGTGTAGCTGCACATCGTTCTCGTTAATGAAATATTTCCATGCACGGAAGTACTTCGAGGAAAAACAACACTGACCAATGTTCATTTCATTGCAGAAGAAATTTAAGGGAAATCAGCTTAACCACAGTTTGTTGGCTTGTCACGCCAGAGTCTTGCGTGACAATTCCAACACCTGCTTAAGGCTAGTCCTTCTGGAAAACAAGATGACGGTTGGCTGACACTAAGAGAAATAATGATACAGCAGAAATTCCTTAAATGAACTGTGACGTCATATCTCAACTTGACCTACCTGTTATGTCATTGCACATTGTGATCAGGGCTTTGCCATTTCTCAGCAACACGTCCTTCACCTCTCCACCGCTCATTACTTCGATATAGTTCGTCACGCACTCTTCGGTAGTCGACGCACTGAGGCCACAAACAAGTAACTGATTCAGTTCAAATCGAGACTGTTCTTTTGCATTTGATCCACCCTGATCAGCGTTCTGGTCACCACTCTCCATCACACTAGACAAGCTCTGCGCTCGTCTCATTCCTCCACGACCACGCCCTTTGTTACCACTATCTCGAGGCCTCCCGCGGTTTCCTTGACTGCGTCTGCTTGGAGTGTCTCCCCCCAAGGAGCTTAGTAGAGAGTCGTCATTGACACTGGGTCTCACCGCATTACCGTCAGTGAAGTCAGATGGGTGCGATGGAGCTGCATTTCGTCCACGAACCTCCCTCCTTCGTTGATTGTGTTGGCTGGCTCTTCCTTTCTCAGGATAATGCTGCCTTTGGTTGAGTTGAGAAAACTGATCGTCATAATGGAAACCTTCGTCAGGTGTCTGATAATTATTACCTCTTCCTCTGTAGGCGCGACCTCTGTTCCTTGGCTTTGGTTTCGGCGGATGACCCCGACCACCCCGATTTCCATGTCCTCTTTGTTGCTGGAAGGAGTCCTCGCCACCAAAGCCACATCCCTGAGGCAATCCGATATCATTATCTCTAAATCCCTGGTAGTCGCTTTGGCCTTGTCCAAAACCGCCTCTGGGAGCTCCCCATGGTGCTCCTCTTGGCCTTCCCCTGGGCCCTCCTCTTTGCCTTGTATTTTGTCCTCGATTACCTTGGCAGCCGCCCCTGTTTTCCGCCCTGGTGTCGTCAAAGCTACGTCTTCTCAAGTCGCGTATCTCTCCATGTTCCTTGGGCATGTCATTGTCACTCTGAATTCTACTTTTCCACTTTTTTCCTCGGACATTCTTCGGCTGATCAGTTCCTCTAGAACTTGTTTTCTCTCCAGTACCTGTCAGAGGCTCGGGTGTTGCTGGGTTTTTGAATAAGTCCGATGGATCTTCCATATCTTGAAATTCCTGTAGCCGCTGACTTGCTTTTTCAACGTTCCCATTGACGTCGTCTCGATTGAGAACTCTCCTGATCAGGACTGGTGGTAAACAGCTGAAGATTTCTCCAAGCTTTTTTAGTTTTTCTTCCGTCTCCTCGGGATCTTCGTCTTGAACTTTCTTGCTAGTCGCAGATGAAAACTCCTCAGTCAAATTATTTTTAGCCTTGTCTTCCCCATCTTCTGATTCAACAAAGAGACTGACGTCAAAATTGTCTTCCTCCACTTCTTCGAAATCTTCGTCCTGTTCTTCATCTTCTTCATAATCATCCCCTGTAAATCAAAGTTTATCATTAAATATTTTTTTATAACGTGATGGTCAATCATGCACATGATATGTGTGACGAACAAAATTACCTTCAATCGAGAGAAAGGTAACCTTTTAAAATACCGAATGATTATGAACCAAAAAGAAACTCGACCAGATTTTTGTCATTGGTGAAAACTGAGATAGAATGCCAACGATGAATGTGAACATGGTACTGAGTTCCTTTCAAAATCCCAAGGGACAAAGGGATCGCACGCGTTAGACTGTGTCTCTTCCATATCGGCGCACGAAAGAGATGGTTCAATTGTTCGGAGTTTTGGATTTCATTGCGCTTTAATTAAAATTACACAGCAGCATAGTGCATTTCTCGTTTATCAGTTAAAGTTTCGATTATTTTGCTGTTCTCAGCTCGACATTTTGCTGATTACATGATCACGACTGTCATGTGACGTACAATCAGTGTGTTCATGATAAATAAATATTTTTGTAAATTCTTCTTTCCACAAGTTGCTAGATTTATTCAGTACTACCTGGTGCCCAGTATCAAGGTTAATTTTAGATGTTTTAGCCGTCACCTACTTAAGCAAAAATGATAGCAGTTTCAGAAAAGATAAAATTCGGTTTCAGATGCATTGCTTCCGGCTTGAGATATAATTTCCCCTTCTACAAACTATTTTCCCCTCTACAAAGTAGGGGGATTACCCTTAAACGGGGGCGATAAAACAACATTACATTTAAATAGTACATATCAGAAAGGAAGGGAAAACTAAATTTCACAACGAGCTTTGTGTGACTTTCAAATTTTAAACGCTTATTCCACGAAGAACGTCGCAATCCATTATGGAAACTGAGTAGTTCTTGAATCGAATGTAATTTATAATTGCAACGAAAATAATGTGACAATGTCCCGTATAGAGCTGACCAAAACAAACCAAATAAATCCCTTTTCCCGCTTATAATGGTTACGCAAATAATTCAGTAAAATCAAGAGTAATATCTAACCAAACGTCCGCTCATTTCACTACTGTCGAATAATTCTATCGCATGACGAAACACAAAACTATATTTTAGCCCGATCTTCAAATTTCACCCACTTACCATAACAAGCTGCAGTGTCATCCATTGCCGATGTAACTGTTAAAACCTCTCTCCGATGGTTTGAAAACCGGCAAAAGTTCTAAATGGAAGCATGATGTTACACGTTAGTGACTTTGTAGTAAGTGAACCTACTGTATACTGATAACATTTCAACTGCATTTGAAGAAATTCATATTTATGACCTAGCAACGTTCTGCTCTCGCCAATAGCTTTCTCGAAGGATTACCGAACAAATAGCTACGGCTTTATGGGTCTAGATTACTTCTGCAGGTGTGTAAAGTGGATCTAGAAAGCATATTTATTTGTTTCTGAGGAGACAAATTCATCGACTGCATCGACTCCGTTCATAAACAAAACCTAATCGAAACACCGAAGGAACAAAGGCGACTCGAACAGAACGTAACGCTAGGCTAAAATCCTTACAGATCCTTAACAACTTACCTCTGATCTGTATCTGCGATACAACTGTTCGGTTTAACACTCCTTGCGAAAGGAAAACCAACCTAATATTTGCTGTGTTGTAGTTTCACTTTGGGATTTTGAATGAAATTATCGTCTGGAATAGACACTTCCGGCTTTCTAGGAAAAATACCAGGACAATAAAGAGACTGGGAACGAGCCAAATTAAAACAGCAACTTCCGCTTCCGTCTGCTAACAAATTGAAAAATATGTCTTTGTGGTATATTCACGGTATATTAGGTTCAGTATGAGCCTAAAAACATTACAAGACAAGTTTACTTCCTGTTTATTATTTACAGAAAGCGACTGCCATTGGAAAAAGCCAACAACCTTGAAGAGGACAATCCGTTATCTCATCAACCTCCCCTCCCCCAAAATAAAATTGAAACCGGAACCAGAGTTCACGATTGGAAATGTCTGGAAACGAACGCATTCAATTTCAGCGATATGGCGGTGCGTGACACAGAACTACGATCGCGTTTATGAAAAAAATATACTTATGTTATGATTTTGACACTATTTTCCAGCCGCCATATTGGTGTACCACGCCGAAGGTACAGCAATATGGCGCTCTAGGTACATCATAGGTCTGGCGAAATGCGGGATGAGAATAAATATGGAGAGAGGATGCAGGATGTCAGAAATGTTAATGGCAGTATGCATGGGGGATAAAGTTACTTCGAGGGGAACGGATTTTGCTCATTTTGACAGGAGAGGTTGGGGATAGTTTTGACATTGACCCCGGGGTGCGGAATGAAAAGCAGTAAATCACAGGTTATGGAAGTGCCGCAGAGAGCGAGCGGGATCGAGATAAACCTTATGAGCGGGGCGGGATGTCGGGATTGAGCCTAAAATATTGGCGGGACACGAGATAGTAAGAGTGAAAAGGTACGTGAGCTTTATTTAATGAGGGTAGCGCGAGTGGCACAAATATAAAACCTACCAATACTACTTACAGTGTAAAAAAATGACGAGCGATAAAAATCAGACTTGATATCTTAAAAGACATTACTGGTAAAATAACACCGGCAAAAATTAAGTTCACTTAAACACGTGATTTGAGAGTGGCATTGTCCTCTGCCGTGGTCAGATTTTTGTGAGCGAACTGTTTCCAGACAAATAGCCAGAGTTCAGCTTTACCACCGCAAGGAAGACAAGTCATTACATCTACTCTTTGCATTACAAAAGAAAACCATAAGAATCATAACTTTCTCTAGCTTTTTTGAACATACAAGTTCACTTTTCAAAGAATTAAATGTTCTCAAATTATTTGATGAAGTAACTTTTCACACTGCTGTCTTTGCGTACAGATTGAAAATCAACTTCTTCCTATTAATTTTGATATTTTTTTCACTACGATAAACGAAATTCATAATTACAACACAAGACTTTCCTCTAGGAGACTTGTGCTGTACCCAAAACTAGAACAAACAATAGAATCTTTAATATTAGAAATCAGAGTGCTAAGATCTGGAACGAGTATGTGATAACATCAAGCTTCTGTCACTTCAACAATTTAAAAAGAAGTTCAAATCTAGCATTATTGCAAGTTATTAACTGAACTATTTAGACTTCTGTAAATTACAATTCCTTTCTTCTGTTAGTTAATTTGTCTAAACACTTGATTCTCCAGCTTATTTTCGTTACATTCTTGTTCATTTTTTTTTTCTGTCTTCCTTCAGTAGAATTTCAAATGAAAGAGGCAAAACTTCAAATGAAGCCTTACACTACTGTACTGAAATTAAAATTGTTTAGAACTTCAAGTTTTCGCCGATTCTGACGATATCATCAGTAATAAGAAAAAACACTCGCTCATTAGATCATATCATTCGTTGTTATTCATATTTATACCTTATTTTATGCGTTTTACCCCCACATTCTTGGATTTTTAAACGATCTTACGTGGGAGGCGCGTTGGCATCATGGTTAGTGCGCTCGTCCCGTGGCGAGCGGTCCGGGTTCGAGCAGGGGACACTGGATCGTGTTCTTGGGCAAGATACTTAACTCTCAAAGTGGCCCTTTCCACACAGGAGTATAAATGGAAACCGGAAAATTGTTGGGGAAACCTAACAAGTTGCGGGGGAATGACCTGCGATGGACTAGCATCCCGTCCAGGGGGAGTAGAAATACTCCTAACCGCCTCATGCTACAGAAACCGGGTCGGTCGGTCGGTCAGTCGGCTCCGAGGTTTCACTTTAATATCAGTACAGTGGTGTAAGGATTCATTTGAACTTTTGCCACTTTCATAAGTTATCTTAGTTTCCGTGTTTTGTGTATTGTTGTATGTATTTATCTAAGTCCTATGTACCTGACCTCTATAAACATTACTGATGCAAATACTAAGGATGGCTGCTCAGTTTCTTATTAGCTATTATAACATACCTAGCAGAGCCGCGCAATCAAATTCAGTATACGTAAGCGTGCTCAAAATCCCGATAGTGCACGCTGATAGCGTGAGCAATAGCGTAAGCAATATTGTTGTCCGTTTTTCGCGTCGGTTTTGATGCACAAATCCACCGGCTATGTTATAAAACAATTGGTTCATGCTTTTCGCTGTGCACTATCGAGTTATGGAGCACGTGGGAAGTTTGGAGAGCACTCAAGAAGCCTCGGGCAACTCTTACGCTTCTTGAGTGCTCTCCAAACTTCCCGCGTGTTCCATAACTCGATAGTGCACGCTAAAGCATGAACCAATTGTTAAATGGTGATTATTTTGGGCCGGAAGCCATGTTCTCTTGATTTTATTATTTCTAGTTTCTGTCAATTTAATTTATTTAAGGGTATAAGCAAGTATTCCCGGAGTATTATATAGGCCAATTTCCGTGATCAAAATGTACCACTGTTTTGAATAAGTAACTCAATACATTGACTTATTTTCATCCTAGAAGGTAATTAGATATTCCGGATAGCACTGATTGTCGTAATATGTGACAAATTTTGTGGGGATCTTTATGTCATCTACCATGGAATCAAACAGGATCTCTGGCTGCTCGGAGTTTATAGGCGGAGGCTTCTTCATTCTCGAGTTCCCTTCACAATATCGCCCCACCAGGACTCGGGCGAGGTACATAACCCTCCGACTGCCGCCAGTGAAGCCCATTGAATACGAGGCATCTCTGGCAAAGTACACACCTGCTCCGTATACAGCTCCTGAAATATAGATGTGGGGGTTTCTGGGAGTTCTTGTCAAACCCCTAATCTCCTGCGCAGTCGCTCGGGCAGGAATCACGCTAGGCTCTCGGATGGCGTTGCGTCACTTCGGCCCGAGCGGCTGCGAAGGAGACTATCAAACCCTCCCAAAATCGAGACATTATAACACGCTGATTTGGCCTCAGAATGCCGGAAATCCCACTTCCGAGGACCTCAAGTTTTAAAATATTCCCACGACACACGTACAGGGGACCGCCTTCGACGCTGCGTATCATGCACCCCTTTTAAAACCTACACCTAAAAATGAAATAGTTGATTCCATTCTCGCTGTCTATAAAACTTAACATTAACTAAATTCCATAAAAAACCCTTACCGTGCGCAGAACCGGTAAAGCTCCTGTCAAATCCCTGAGCGTTAATTTTCGTTATGTTGGCTGAATTTGTGCCGTGAAATAACTGCCTCTCGTTGTTTCCGTGAGGGTGCTCACGGTCCATCTTCAGTTTCCGTAGCTGGTAAGCCTGGTAGAGATAAGAATTTTGTATTCGCTCGATGCTCTTGATTTTCTCGAAAAAAACGGTTTTCTTAAATTTTTTCTCCACGTCCTGGTATTCAGTGGAGAAGCTCGATAGTTCAACCAGATGAACCGTGACATCATCTCCCTTGTCATCACGTGGTGTCGGTATCCAATTCTCAGGCAGCACGTTTTCTGCGGACCAATAATAAACGATACCAAAATTATCAAAACAGATGGACCTATGGCGCTTACCCAGAATTAAACGATGGGCAACTGGTAAAGATAAAGTCTACACACGAGCCAAGAGGCCCCAACCTCGTTCCCAGGGCTGATCCTGGGAAACGCCCTGGGAACGAGGTTGAAGAGGCCCATCAGGCCGGAGCTTAATTATCCCGGTTTTTTTATAAGCAATAAAACGCAAACTGTGGCTATAAACATGCAATAAAACGCATGTTAAACAAAGTTCATTTACATGACGTTCCCTCGCTCTTATATGAATGTGGTTTTAAGCTCTAGAAACTTCTAGTAGGTGCTAATTAAGTAGTTTGATACAGTTTCTAATCTAAGGAGATTACATAAGAAATAGAACGTTCTGAAATGTTCTTATACAAATTGGTCACGGCTGAATGACTTCCGGTTGTTGATTGTTCTAGAACTTCACAATTTTTCGTAACAATGATAAAGAGTATAAAAGCACATTTTGAAATGCAGTGCCATTCCAGTACAAGACTCACAGTTAAACACATTGTGTTTTCATCTACTCTCGAATTTAAACAGAAGAAAGCTTTTGATGTTTTAATTCTTGTATCATAAAATACCTTTTTTACCTCTTCTCAAAAGATTCTGTTCCTCAAAGTTCCTCTTTGCCTTTTTTGTTTGCTGCGACTGTTTTGGTGGCAAAGGTGGAGGAATTGTCAGCTGAGCTTGTTTTCGTAGCGGCAAAGGCGGCGGGCATGTGAAGTGAGCCTGTTTTGGTGGTAAAGGTGGCGGTAGTGTTGGTGTTGCCTGTTTTGGTGGCAATGGTGGCAGAGTTTTGAGCTGTGCTTGTTTTGGTGGCAATGGCGGTGGTGTTGTTTGCTCTTCATCCGGGGCGGATGATGAGAGCAATGACCACTCACGTGGCGGGGATGGTGAGGATGTTTGTTGCACACGTGGCTGGGATGGTGACGATTTTTCTTGTACAGGTGGTGGGGATGGTGAGAATGTGCTTTGTACACGTGCTGGGGATGGTGAGGATGTTTGTTGTACATCGATATCTGTGGAGGATGGTGAAACTGTTGGCGGAGTTGACGTATCCTTCGGTGGTCGTGACCCTTTTTGCGACTCTTTGAAGCTCTCATTGTATTCTGTTAAGTGAAACGATTGTAAAAACCATTTATTATTTTTTTTTTACTTTCCATTCCTACTGGATCAGTAATATATACTTACGAAACTCTCTAGGCCAGAGTGCATTGCGGCTGTTTGTTGACTTGAGCGATACGTTTTAATAGGCCATCGACAACAAGTAGCCGGACAGTCACAGCAAATCGCTCAAATCTTATAGATCTAAAGACACGATTTTTTTTTTCCGAAAGACCGAAAGTTTATCTTGCAAGAAAAGTTAATAAATATTCACTGTGTATTACTCTAACAGAACAACGTTTCTACTTATTGAAATCACTTCACCGTTTAGATCGCCGATTTATGCCAAATAGAACCAGAGATATGATATTTTTTCGCTACTAAAAGCCGTGTCGCTTCAACAGACAATCGGTTCACAAACAAGTCTCGCCGACGCGTGCGAAAAGAACGAAAGTTTATGGGTGTCTATCTTGCAAAAAAGTTGATAAACATGATAGTTCACGGCGCACACGAAGTCTTATTACCAATTAATCATAAAAATTACAAATCCGAGAAAATAAGAATACCAAGGTAAGAAAAGGGAAAATTTACATTAAAAGTTTTTACACTGTTTCTATGGTGATTAAAAAAAGGTTGTGATTGGTTGATTTAAACGACAACTTAAAATGTGATTGGTTGATTTAAACTACAACTTTGAATGTGATTGGCTTATTGAACTGTCTGATAACATGAAGCTGTCCGATAACAACTTGACAAGTGAATTAGTGGAAAATAGGAGTTTTTTAAATCAATCACAATCGAGGAAATTGTAATTTTTATGATTAACAAGTTAATACACTTACTCTTCTTCTGCGAGGCTATTTTCTCATTTGTTATTGCAAAGCTTGCAAATTTTCAACGTGGTTTTGCTACAGGTTTTGCGGTAATTTTGCCCGCAATTTTTAATTTTATAGTAAAGTTTACACAACATTAAAAACGTTTGTAAATGTATTTTTTTGGCTTAAGTTCAATTCTAATTTCTCGGAAATTAAAGCCATGTATGAGCATGCGCGTGGTGGACCTGAAACAAACAACCAGCGAAAATATAGCAATTGAAGCAAATAGAAAGTAAAATTAAAATGTGAGTTAGCCAGGAATCATTTTAAAATCTTAAAAAAAAAGATCTTTCAATAATAGAGAACCTTTCTTAACCATTTGGTTGATTGAGGGGTCTTAATTTAAATTAAGTAGGGGACTGATCTTACCCTGTGGTTTCCGACAATTTGGTTCTGGTGTTAGTTTTCGCGGGACTGATGCTTTCCTTGCTGTTGTCTTGGTATACATTATTCCCTCAGTTACCTCGTTCGTCTCAATCATCATGTCTCCAGGATTTCGTCGAAAATTTCTTTAGAGTTTTTATATCACGCCTAGAATTGACTCGGCCTTTTCTACAATCGGGTCGGGTTACGGAAACGAAATGTGAAATTCAACAGTGAAAATCCGATTTATCGAGATTTAGCTTTCGATATTCTTTTCTTGATGCAAATAGCTCGATCTTCGCCGAGACACGATGCGACTCAATTCAAACATGTTTGTCGGGATTATATTCCTGAATTTTAAACGCGATCGGCACGTGACGGTCAGTCCTCAATTTGAATACAATATACGCTCCACAATTACTTCTCCCCTTTACACTGCTTGTCCGACAAAACAGTTTTCTGTCTGTCAACCCAAGATATATTGTTATGAATTATTTTTAATCATTTTGTCTTATAGTTACGTTAAAAACTGTTCCTGTGTGCGTTTATTATGAACCTGACATAAGCAATCAAATATTTGCGAAGTGGCGCTCCATCGTTTTAGATCAAGCCCTATCAAGCTGCCATACATTTAAAATATACATCAACAAAGGAGAGATGAGCTTTGAACAGCGTTAAAAATATAGCAGCACTAGCGTTAGCGACCAAAGGTTACTGCTGATCCTTTTTTTTGAGTTTTTTTGCCGAGTCATAGGCACTAAAAGGCATCCGCGGTCGATTATCAATCGATACTCGATGGACATCTCGATCGATACTCGGTCGACACTCGATCAGCGCCTGATCAAGAGTGGGTTGATAGTCGGCAGAGTGTCGACCGACTCATATGAAACGATCGAAAATTAATCGACTCTCGACCGACTTTCGACCGAGATGTCGATGGAATGTCGATCGAGTATCGATCAAGGTTTTCGATCGACACTCGACCGCGGATGCCTAAAGTAAATAAACATTCTCACCAAGATTTAGATCTCTGCTGTTATTCATTCGCTCGTCATTCGTAAAAGTGTTTCAACCAAATTTATAGAGCTTTGTGATGGTGCTCCTCGAGAAGCACCAACATGGCAGCCGTAAAGTAGCAGAAACATCTGTCATTGAGTAGCTTTGAGTTTCGCCATCGTTACGGCTCTAGGGCTCCAACACGCTGAAATGAATACTCTAGAGCAAGAACTGTTTAGTTAGTCAACGCTTGGGCAATTAACTCATTTTTTGACCTGCTCGAGAGCCTTACCGAGCCCCCATTCTAATGTCACGCAACGCACAAACATTGAAATTTACTTCATGAGGAACCCTGCAAAATGTCAAGTTTATTTCAGGGTCTTACAACTGATGAAACCAAAAGAAGGATGAATAATTGTTTTATTTTGGAAAATGATGGAGTCACATGAAAACCAAAAATACACTCGACAGGAGAATTCCAGGTTTTATGAACGTCCCTAGCTGTTCAGATAAGACGCGGGCGGTCACAACATTGTTGAAATTTTCTGTCCAATTTCAACAGCTAATGCGTAGTCCAACCGCGTGCTACTGCCTTGCTGAATTCAAGTGAAGTTCATCCAGCAGCCGGGCATGCCAAAAGAACGGCAGTGGTTTCAAACGTCGAATTTAATTCAGTGGCGCCGAAGATCGGAAATAATTTTCTTTGCTGAAGACCATTTTGAATGCTAGAAAGTAACGGCAGCTGATATATCAGAGCACATCATTTGATGCCAAGTCGCGCTACAACCGTGCTAAGTAGTCGAGTATTAAAGGCCCTCGTAAAACTTTCACAATTTGATAAAAAAAGATAACACAAAATGGGGTTCTTCGGGCTGATTTCCGTTTCGTAAGCCGTCATTGGTAACCAAGCCTTTCAAAATCTGCTTTAGTGGTAGATTTGTTGAGAGAGTTAAGCACTCACCAAATGTTTAATTGTTCATATTCACACTGGTTTGCTTACGGTTAGCTTTTATTTGATGTTTGGGGAAACTCTATCATAAATATTTGTGGGAAAGTACTTTTTATAATTAAATTTTGAGATTTGGCCGTTCAACCTGGTAGTGTAGTGGTGAGAAAAGGGATGTTAGAATACGGAGGATCCGGTCTCAATACTGGATGGGAACTTACCAATTTACTTTTTTCTCTAGTTCAGTAGAAAGGTGTCGCGAAAATGGCATGGACCGTTTACGAAACGGAAAACTGCTTCGCCGGGTCGTTTTGTGAGTAATACACACTTAAAGCTAAATTAAGGGTGTTTTTAACAGGTGGCATCGTTGCTAAGTAACCTATTAGAACTGGTAACCTGGTAGAAGTGTTCCGTAAAACTATGACTGCATGGTTGTTAGAAGCTGTCCCAACCATTTTAACTATTTCCTTGTGTTGGCCTTGGAATGTAACTAGACATCCCGGAAAGGATCAGCTCTCCGCTCTCCGCTCTCTGGCCTCCGCTCTGATTGCAGAAAGCGTTGGAGATTATTGCTAGCCACCTTAATGATTCTCGTGTGTTGATTCTAAATTGTAATAAGATATTCTGGGTAGGATTGATTGTCATGGTATACGACAAAAATTGAAGGATCATTTATGTTATCCACCATGGAATCAAACAGTATCTCTGGCTGCTCGGAGTTTATAGGCGGAGGCTTCTTCATGTTCCGGCTGCCTTTACAATATCGCCCCACTAGGACCCGTGCGAGGTACACGACGTGATGACTGCCACCCGTGTAGCACATTGAAAACGAGGCATCTCTTGCAAAGTACACTCCTGCACCGTATACAGCTCCTGATAAAAGACGGTAAAAAAATTAGTGTCGCTGATACTCATTTCGTAGTACATACAAAATGAAAGTTTAATTACATACGGGGTATTGTATTATGACATTTATAGTAATAACGAGCAACTTCATTGTCAAAGCCCTTCAGTTCACTTCCACTGGAAGGGAAAAGTGTCCTACAGCGAGGTTGACTGTTCGTCCCGCCATTTTTATATAAAACTCTCCTCACCCTTCTCAAGGAAATAAAAGGTGTATTGTACGTAACACGGCATGTTTCGAACCAAATGTCCATCATCAGAGAGGTCAACTCTGACATACCTTCTAAATACAAAACAAATGCTGCAACTTTCAGAAACGTTTTGATATCTATACATTTATTTTAACCGCCGACCGGTTAGCTCAGGTGGTAGAGCGTCGGACTACCATGCGGGAGGTCTCGGGTTCGAGCCCCAAATCGGATCAACAGTCAGGGTCTTAAAATAACTGATGCTGTCTTTGTAATGACATCTGCAAATGGTCAGATATTCTTGTCTTCTCGGATAAGGACGATAAACCGTAGGCCCCGTCTCCTGCATCTTCACTGTAATGGCTAGCAGGGGACGTTAAACAACCCACACACTCATCGTAAAGAGTAGGGCACGTAGTTCCCGGTGTTGTGGTCTGGTGTTTGTCCATATATCACTTGCTTGTAAAGCGCATTTGAATATATGAATATAGAAAATGCGCTATATAAAGTCATTATCATTATCATTTTTAACCTTAAAAGGTACCGCGAAAGCTCACCCTGTGGACTTTCTCAGGCTAAAACGCCGTAAGAGGTAACAAACCCAATTTTGTAAGGCCTAAAAGGTACAAAGGGCATCGCGGTCCTTTTTGTTAAGGAGTTTAATTTCCAACAATAGTATTTCAAAATCCTCACCATGTGCAGATCCTGAAAAGCTCCTGTCAAATCCTTGTCTATTGATTTTCTTAACGTTGTCTGAATTTGTGCCATGGAACAATGGCCGCTCGTTGTTTGCCTGGGGGTTGTCTCTATCCATTTTTTGTTTCCGCAGTTGGTAAGCCTGGTAGAGATAAGGATTCTGTATTCGCTCTACGCTCTTGATCATCAGATTGGAATTGACGGTCTGTTGTAGTCTTTCGACCACATCCTGGTACTCAACTGACGTGCTCGCTAGTTTCACTAGATGAACATCGATGTCCTTTCCCCAGTCATCTCGAGGCATTGGTAACCAGTTGCTAGGTAACTGGTTTTCTATAGAAACAAACGTTCTGGTATTATGTCATTCATACTAACGTACATATAATCCCTTATATTGGCTGTTTAGACGGGTCTTAATGTCGACGAAACGATTAACTTAAATTACAAACATCAACCAACAGTTGAAAAACGTCAACCAACAGTTCAAAACATCAACCAACAGTTCAAAACGAATACGAGGGTCATTTCCGTGACACGCTGATCACGTGTTCAGTTTTGGCGCGAACATTGGCTGTATAGGTGCGTGCAGCCCCGAGAGTAAGGTTTTTCGGCCGTATTAGTCATATTTGCTCACTAGTCTATTTTGCAATGGATAATTACAGCTAGCCTTACGTACGTATGTTTCGTCCCTGCCAAGGGACTCATCAGAGACCTTTCAGCTAACTCGTCAAACAATGATGGTGGCAACCTGGCCTTATATGACATAAGGATTCCCAATTGCGTAATATGCCATTCACAAACTAGAAAAAAACGTTTTCCTAGTCTTGAATTGTTTTTTTTTTGTTTGTTGTTTTTATCGATAAAACAATCAACAAGAGCCCTTCATAAATTATGTTTAAGGCAACTGTTCCAGCTGCAACGGTCACAAATATGATATCGCAGTTTTTGGTAAGGTCGTTAATATGGTAGGGAAAACCGCAGGTTTTGGGAAGCGGGCCGCACACCCCACCTAATTTTTCTTGGAGTACCATCCCGGGCAAAAACTACCGATTTGGTTCTAATTGACCGGGAATACGTTTGCGTTTGCAGGCTACCGGCATGTACATCTTCTAGTTCTTCATTTTTTGTCTCATTGTGTTAATTACCTCTTCCAGGCAGTGCTTGTTCCTCCAAGTGAATGCTTGCCATCTTGGTATGTCTAAACACTGGAGAATCGTTTGAGTTTCGGTTTAACTTATCTATATCACGCCCAGCTTCCCCTGCATTCTTAAAACAGTGTTCACGACCCTTTAACTGGGGTTTAAATTCCATTAACCGCTGTTTGGCTTTTGTAACTTCTCCATCAACGCCATCGTCACAAAGCGTTTTCTTGATGAGGACCCTGGGCAAAGAACTGAACTCTTCTTTCAGCATTTTTATTTTCTCTTCTAACTCCATTTGCCCTTCTTGTACGTTGTTACTGGCAGCTTTCAATATCTCCAGGGCTGCATCATTGTCCTTCCCTGCTTTATTGCCAGTCACTTTACCGTGGACGCACTTTTTGATGGATGCCGTTGGTACCGGCAATGTGAGCTCTGCAAGTACTGGGGGTGGTTCTGGTGTGGGCCGTCTGTCAAGTGGGGATCGGGGTGGTGCTGACTGTTCATATAGTAGAGGTTGCCCTAATGAAGACCATCTATGTGCTGGGCGTGGTGGTGGTGCTGACTGTTCATATAGAAGAGGTTGCCCTGGTGAAGACCATCTATGCGATGGGGGTGGTGGTGGCGCTGACTGATCATTTGGTAGGGGTGGCTCTGGTGAAGGCCATCTATGCGATGGGCGTGCTGGTGGAGCTGACTGTTCATCTCGTAGAGGTGGCTCTGGTGTAGACCATCTATGCCATGGGGGTGGGGCTGGCGCTGACTGTTCATATGGTAGAGGTGGCGGTGGGGGTGCGGTTGGTACAGAATGTGGCAGGGGTGGTTGTGATGTAGACAGTCTATATGTTCGGGGTGGGGTTGTAGTTGACTGGGCATGTCTATTTGCTGGGGGTAGGAGTGAACTTGACTGGGCATGTGGCCGGGGTGGTTTCGGTTTTGGTTTTGGTGGATGTGTTGCCCTTCTGTCTCTTGTCCTACGACACCTTACCGTCTCAGTACCTTTTATTCAAAGAAAAATGAAACTAAATAAGTCACCTATTGCTATCGTTGTTGAATCCGGCTCATCTTCTCTAGTAGTAATTTTGAAGAAAACGGACAACTATTGTTAAAGACATGTTTCGGCATGCTTATGCCATCTTCAGTTTAACAGTGAATAACAAGTACGTGATACAGTTATATAATACAAAATATGAATAAATTATTTACAATATGACGTAATGCGTTA
>OMLO01001182.1_pt1 | contig 19580 bp, 11 predicted proteins | sample 1674811 | NCBI WGS metagenome assembly OMLO01 (sample SAMN06265003, study PRJEB25207) | coral metagenome | isolation source: Coral host | place: Mexico:La Bocana,Puerto Morelos, Mexico | collected 2008-11-13 | reverse complement strand
CTTTTATTTACTTTTACCTTGTAATATACCGATATTGACGTTGAAACCCAGGAGGGAGCCATTATGTAAACATTGTTTAAATAGGTTTTAATAGTTTATTTCTTTTATTTACTTTTACCTTGTTAATTATTATTAAAAAAATTATTATTATTATTATTATTATTATTATTATGTATTAGTATTTTTAGATTTTGATTTTGGGTATTGGTATAACTTGTAAATAGGAATTTGAATGAAGTCAATAAAGATTATTATTTTATAAAAAAAATTAATATATATTGTTATTTGTCACCCAAACGCAGAGGCATATATAAGGACCTCACCTCACCAAGCAAATATATCGGCAACATGAGACTGAGAAAAAGAGGATGTACGCGAGCAGGGTCCTAGAAATTGAACACGGCACCTCCACACCTCTGGTCTTCACTACCACCGGTGGTATGACGGATGAATGTAAACGTTTCCATAGCCGTCTGGCAGAGATCGTTGCGTTAAAGAAAGGGAAAGAATACAGTACGACTATATCCTGGATCCGGACTTCGCCATTTTAAGATCGGCTCTCCTGTGTATGAGAGGTGTGCGCGCGCACTAAGACGAGTTCGCACAAGGGACCTTGTTGACGGAGTCTTTGATATTGATAGACAACATGCCGGAATCAAATAATAATATTAGTGTACATTGTGTTTTTTTAGATAGGTTTTAGGTTTTTTTTATAGTTTTTCATATTAGATTTGGAATTTATTGAGATTTTTATTTTAATTAATGGCTCAGTGAACTATTTCAAATAATCATTATTTTTATTAGCATTATAAAAATATTATTATTATTATTATTATTATTATTATTATTAGTTCTCCGCGCTCTCATCCCACATGCCACAGTCAACATTAAAAGCAGCCCTTATCTCGCCTGTTACATCCCGCCGAAGTCATATGCACCGTCCTTTGTTCAAACGGCGAGGGTATTTCTATCGAGGAAGCAGTGACTGAGCAGTTAGCTCAATCTAGTTAAATTAGACAGGCAGAATAGTCTATTATATTATATAGCGTGAAAGCTGAGTGCATAACCTCCATAAGCTGACCCGCGAAAACCCGCGCAACGAAGTGAACTCATCCCCAGATCATCTCCGGATAGGAAACGTCAGTCAGCGGCTTCTAGATAGAAATCAAGCGCGCGTTCAAAGAGAGAGTGAGTCAAAATGGCGGCTTTTCGACTTCCTCACGATCGATGAACTTTCTTTGCTCGTTTAGGTAAGAAATTCTTCTCTGTTGTGTGGTATGGTGTTGGTTATCGTTCGGTCTAAAAATGAATTCTTAACTTTCCCATAGTATTGGCTTTTGCAGAAAGGCTTTGTGAGTTTGATTTTAAAAAGTCGTGCGGCCGGCCTTCTGGTTTTTGAAGAGCTTCGTTTCATCTTGGGCATTAATGCATTAAATGCTCCCCTGGCCCTTAGGCTGAACAACGTTTGCGTGTTGTCTCTTTCGCTGGGAAAAGGCAATGAAGTCTTAATTGACGTAAGGTTAGCCTTAATTTCATTAGCACCGAACAAGCAATACATTTTTATGTGTACAAAGCAACACAGTTAGTTCGTAAATAACCGGTAACTACACGTTGTAAAACTGAGGAATCATGGATCCTACATTTTACCCTTTTTTACCAACCAAAGAGACAACATTCTCAGTGTCTGATCTAGGATCTCACTTTAGGGGGACATTCTGTCCCAGTCAACAATTTTCTAGTCAACAGTTTTTTTGGGGACACACTGTTTTCTGCTTGTGAAATAAACAGGGGGAAACACAATTTTATTCATTAACATCTGGCGAACAAAATACATGTTGTACCACATTCTCTTGCAGTTTCATCATTAATATTTCTTAATGATCGAGTTCATGTATTTTTTACGTTTAAAAAAAAAACGGAAGCAAAAGACTAATCTGTAGGATCAAGTGTCAAACACTTGAATTTTTCCAACCAGGTAGATTGAAAGTTTCTCCTTGCTGCTTTGGCTTTCAGTTCGGCTAAAGGTTCACATTCATCAGTATCACTCAATTTATCTTCGTCAACGTTGTCGGTTCTGCTGGTTTATGTTTGCAGTCTGTGTTGTTCTCTTTTGTTTTCTCGACCAAAGGATGATATATTCTTTTCTGCTTTGACATGACAATAATATAGCAGAACGACAAAGAAAACAACCGAAATAACACGTCGCGTTTCATCAGAACTTAAACGGGAAAAGTAAGGGGTTCGTGATGAGCACACGCATTTTTATAAATCGACCCCCCTATAAAAATTATTCTACTTGTTCCCAGGAATCTCATCTCAGCCTCTGGCTGCCATTTTTATTTATCCGTGTTGTAAACATTCGTAAAACTCATGCTGTTTTATATTGGCAATTCTATGAAACTGTAAATCACACAAAGTTTTCGAAAAACTTAGGAAACAAAGGAAAATTACTAGTCAGAAGGTGCCTCATAGCTTGTTCATTAACAGCATCCTCATGTTCTTTACAGTCTTAAAGCCTATGCAGAGTTGAGGTTCTAAAATTTGTATACCCTTCTGCCGATGCAAAGGAGTTTGTCTTCTTAGATTTCTGACAAAATAGCAGAACATCGCCTCCTTTTCGTAGCACAACCACGTGTGATCTCGCAAGCAAGTTTTCTGGAAAGTTCGTGACTTTGATCCTTTGATCCTCATCCATTTCTTCCTGATTAATACACTGTTCTTGTGTGTCCTTTTTCTCTGATTCACTTTGGCTTCTATTTGGAGCGAAAAAGCTGTCTATTGTTCAAACGCGTTTTCAATGTGACATGTTGAAGATTGCCAGGTGCGTTCACCATGCTTGGTTGAGCATGAGATGTACGTCAAATGTTTAGTAGAGCGTGGCTGAAACATGACTCTAGAATGAACTTTAAATGTGCGATAAAATATACTTTCCATGTTCTGTTTTAGCAATTTCTGTACTGAACTAAATCTCTTCATGTGTGCGTCAGTTCAAGTTTTTTCCCTAAATTTTAAAGGGGACCAATTCTCCCCTTGGCTGTTTTTTTAAGGGACAATTTCAATTGCCGGTTTTCATGTGACATAACATGTGACGTAACCATGTTCAAGAATTTAAAATTGCCTTTCCTTCTGAGGTTTTAGTTTCATCAGATTATAGATGCTATAGGAAACTGGCATTTTACAATGTTTTAGCTCGACAGGGTTCTTCGTAATGCAATAGGGCACGTTTGAATTTCCAAGCTTTTGCGTTGCGTGACTAAAATGGCTCTCCAAGAAGGCTGTCGCATGGGTCAAAGAAATGAGTTATCGCTTTGGTTTTGGCTAACTGAACAATTCTTGCACTAGATGACATATCTATTTCAACGTGTTGGATCTCTAGAGTATTAAGGTTGCGTTTCAAAAGCACAACTCAGCGGCAGATGTTTCTGTTACTTTACAGCGGCCATATTTGTGTCTCTCCAAGGGGCACAAACATGGCGTCTCCATACAAAGCTCTATAAATCTGGGTAAAACACTCCTCCGAATAACTTGCAAATAAAAAACAGCAGAGACCTAATTCTTGGCGAAGTTGTTTATATATCTATCATCTATCATATCCCTTATTCGTGACCTTATTTATCGAATGGTTATGATTTTTAGGTTTGATCACATGATGAGGTGAAAACCTGCAATTGCAGTGCGGGATTGGCGCAATGGCGTGGCCTGGCTCAAACCCAGTGGCAGCCATGTTGGATGACAGAAACAAGAAAGCTTATTAAAATTCTTTTATTAATAGTCATCCAGCATGGTGGCAATGACATCAGTTGCAAATAATGTATATGGAAAACAGAAAAAATAAAGGGCACGATCCATTCAACCAAAATTTATGGAAATTTCGGTCTAAAACTGAACGGATTGGCTCGGTCCAAACAGAAAAGTTTCAAAAAAACAGGTCCACCTTTCGAGGTGGACCACTTTACTTGGTTGGACTGGTCCGATCGAAATTGACTGTTCTATTTGACGTTTTCGGTAAGATTCTTAATCTCAGTACCTCGCTATTCGTTACTTTCCATCAGTGTTATGTCCAGTGGCTGTGTTATGCAGTGTATGTTTCCGCTTTTTATAAACAGTCTATTTCCCGAGAGTTTTGAATATTTTTTTCGTTATTCAAAAGTGGTGTTTGAAGGTCTTTGAACTAAACTGGCACATATCTGGGTCTACTCAAAACAACCCGAGTAAAATTTCTATGCATGCAGCAGTTCGTAGAATATCATTGATAAAGTTGAATTTGTCATTCAACTCTAACGCGAGCAACAGTGATCAGCATCCGCCATTAGACAAGCATGAAACTCTTAGTGAGATTGGAATGGAACGAAACCTTCCAGACACATAGCGATCCATTTGCCCCCAACAAATTTTTGAACTTCAGCCCGGAAATTTTGGTTGAATGGATCGCACCCAAAAAAACACTGGACAGAGAGAGACAAATTAACATACTGTACACTGTAGTGCAATTATTGATTAAGAACCTGCTTCTCCCAATCTATATGCATATCTCCTTGGGTGTTGTTTAAACTTGATGAAGACAGAGTCCAAGATAATAACCCATGGGTTTCATTAATGGTTATTTGAGGAGGGTTATCACAGTTAGACAAAACCAAAACCTTTTTGAACTGAACTTCTTAATAGTTTATAAGAAAAATGTTCCTGTAGATGGTCAAACCAGGTGGGCAAAATCATCTTCACAGCAGGACAACTTGCCTGGTGCCTGGCCATTTATGAAACCCCTGATAAGCTTTTTGCAGATCAGTAGTTTGGATTAAGTGCACATGTAGTGTGTGAATTGATGGATTTTTCAACCCTATTTACATACATTTATGTACCGGTATTTGTTTTGTTTTCCAGATGTCATCAGAGTTGTAGAATCCAATCCTCACTTTGTGAATTAGCTCCACATCAAAATATCTTTGCAGTGTTTTCTAAGGTACTTCAAATGTCTATTATTGTAATCTTAAAAAAACATGGTTTGAGTATTTTTTATATTGTACACAGGATATGTTACCAGTGAATAGTTCTTCATGAAGCTACATGTAGGTCCAATTGAAAATGAAAGTTAGTTAGAGTTGAAGAGAGTTTTAACTTGTTCTTCAAATTAGCTTGCTGTAACCTAGGTACAACTGTTGTATATACATGTATGTTACAGGTAAAAATTAAATTCTTTTGTCTCTTAACCCTACTTATTTATTGATTATGAATAATTAGGTTGGAAGACAAAGGAAATTGAGAATCAAACTAGGTTAAAGTAATTTTTACCTGATTTAATTTTGACCTGTAACATATACATGTAGTCACTTAATTTGAACCAGCCTGACAACATTTGTTTTGCAACATTTTCCTAGTGTCCTCTTTAAATTATGTGCTCTCATAATTTATAGAGGACCCCAAATCTTGTATTAATTGTAACAAGTGATTTCTTTCTTTTGTTGTCAGCATGTAATCAAGACCATGGCCAACTATACTAAAGAGAGAGGAACAAATTACTATTGGAAGAAGCAGTCAGTGTACACACCAACATTCATTGATCTTGATAAATACATCCCTAGGTCCGAAGACACTACTGTCTCACCGTTCAACAGGCGGTACCCTAAGCCGACAACATCAACATTAATTAACCATAAATTCAGCAATGAGACTCATATTAAGGGTAGGAAAAATAAGAACTTCAAAACAACCACAGCAAGTAGCACAACTTCTTCCGTTGGTGATACACTCAAGATGAATGTCAATCGTGAACAAAGAACGGTAAGCTTAAGCAGTGGGGAAGCACTTTACGTCACAAGTGAACAAGACACTGGAAGAAGACCACCAAAACGTCGTCATCACTCTACTGCTACACCAGGCTTTCAAGATGAAATAGAAGCAAAAAGAACTAAAATTAACTATGGTGCTCCCCAAGTGCCACATCCTGCTAGGTCATTGCAGTTCAACCCATTTGATACACAACAACCTGTGTTTACTCTGGAAACAGTGAGTATTTTTTTTCAAATAGTAATTAATTGTCTAACAAAATTTTATAGAAATTGTCAAGCCAAGCTTTAGCTTTCAGAGATACATGTATATACTGTAGAAGGTACATGTAAGAAAGAACAAATAAAGTTAATTAACGAGCTCTGGCCATTGCATCTTAAAAATTACCTGAAGTTTTTGTTTCCTACGTACATTATGTATACAGTACAAGTTCTCTTTCAGCAAGCTGAAAGAAGCTGCTATTTTGGCTCTCAGCTACTATGTACATACCTGTACCTGAGCTTCAGTCTTATTCTGAGACTTTTCAGAGACAAAGTTGCACGCTTTACATCATGTGCTTCAATCATATTCTAAACAATTATTTGTGATATCCAGAATACTTAAGGTCTAGGATCAGCCGAAGGCCGAGGCTGATAACCATTACTGAGACCTTGATTATTCTGGATATAAAAAAAAACCGAATATAATAACTGTTTTATTATACATTGAACGAAACAAAAGAAGTCATGTTTTTGACGGCAAGCAAGACAAAGCAAGCGAACTAGACATGATTACCCTTAGAAATCGTCATGCATTGTGTCATACATGATATGATTACCCGTGACCTTAGTGTCCTTGTCATGATTATTATACAATCTGCAGTTATGACATCACAGGCGCTGATTTCGAAAAATTCACTGTACGCTTTCGGCCAATCAGAAAAGAGATAGTGAGTTCAATGTATAATAAACTGCAGTATTTGTGAATACAGTTATGATAACATTTTTTTGGCCTTTAGCTCACCCAAGAGATACAAGAAGAATGTGTCAAGTGTGTGCAAACAATGGAAATGTTGCAAAAAAAGTTAAAGTTGAAGTCATTTCTAGAAAGCATTTTGTCACCAGCTTTTCCAGGTAAATGACATAGGTTAATACCGTACCTTGCACAAACATGTTATTGTACTACAATACACATGTACATGAAGGTACATGTGCTTAATCACATATTACAGCTGTATACACTATCATGAACAAGATGTAGCGAAGGTCAGAGTTCACAACCTCACTCTGGCACCATTGTTTTTATGCACTGAAGATGCAGGAATGGAAATTTATTTGGAAAAGGTCTATGGTATGTGTACAGTACAGTGCTGCAATCATTTGTCTTCTTATTTCAGGTTGTTCTCTGCAGCTCTGTGGCTCATCAAGCAATGGCTTTGGTCATAATTCAAGTGATGCAGATTTCTGTTGCATTGTGAATCATTTAAGACAGGTGTGATTATACAGTTTATATCTTTTGACATCACTGTTGAGCATTCATGCAGTTGAAGGTGCTGTTTTACAACCTGGTGTCCTTTTCTTTGTGTTAAAGGGAAACAATAGACATCATGCCTTATCAGTTCTGCGGCAAATGCAGAAATTGATTAACAGTGACCCTAATAACTGTAAGTACTGTACCACTCCTTTAATCCCTTGAAGCAGTTTCTTAAAAACAGCACATTTATATTGGGTAAAAGAATTTAAAACTCTCTTTTTGTAGTCAGCTTTCACTTGAAACGTGAACAAACAAGTGCAGACTAGACACCAGTTGTTCAAAGGCTGGATAACGTTATCCATGGGATAAATTGCTATCCAGTGGATAAGTATTTAACAAGACAAACCACGTTCTCCACTGGATAGTGATGTATTCACCTTCTGAACAACCTGTGCCAGTGCTTTAGGAACATCTTCTTATGATATTCTGCAAAGTGCCTCTGGCCTAGACATTTGAAAGATGCACAAAGCATGAAAATTCCCCTGCAATTGAATCTGTGCAGTAGGATAAGTCCTTTATTTTGGCAAGGATTGAAAGAATAACAAACAAGAAAATGGACAAACGAATGACTGAATCAATAAAATTACTTAAAGAGGATGCACAAAAATTGTCTATGAATAGTTGTTTAAATAGACAACTTCTTTACCTTTTAACAGCTGTCCTCAAAAAATGTTCAGTTATCCCTGCCACAGTGCCAATTTTGAAATTTAAGGATACAATTAGGTGAGTTAAACAATATGACACCACAAGTACAGTGCATTACTTTACAGGCTCTAGACAGTATATAATTATGATTGTATTGTTTACCTAACGCTGATTTAAAGTAAAAATGAAAACAATTATATGCAATGTGCTTCCCCTTTCATATGGTGAAAGGGAAAGAAGGGTTCCAGAGTGCTTCCCTCCCACCTATGTGGCGCAGGTTTTATCTCACCCAGGGTCATACACATCTGTCTACATGTAAATCGTGTTTGCTATTGATTCTTGCTTTGTTTTTTGGGTTTTTCTCTGGGTTCTTTGGTTTTCATCTCTCCTGAAAAGCCAACTCTCCCAAACTACAATTCAATAGTTCCTGCTGTGACTTATACATGTGTGGCATCCTCTCAAAGTATTGCAATTCGTGTGTTTATTATATTTTTTAAAAGGTTTTCATGTACTTTCTCTGACATGTTTTCTCATATGTGATCAAAGATCTCTTAAAGCTCCCCTCAGGGGGAAAGCCATGTGCCATTGATGCATGGTATGTTCACTTACATGTACCACAGTATGTTTGTTGCACAGCTCTTTGATTCATGGAAATATTCTTTGTCTCCTTATGTAGCGGCTGTGAGTGTGATATTAACATTAACAATGTTGTGGTAAGTTTTCTTTCCTTCTTTTTTTTATTTTTGCATTGTTGTGCATTTACACATTCGTTAACATCCTGGTCTGGAAAGCTCAAAAGTTAACAATTAAAAGATAATTTTTTAAGGGCAACCTGCCATGGACTACATGGCCAAACCCTGGTCACAAATGTATAATTTTCCTAACCATTTAAAAGTATAAAAACTGGCATTCGACATATCCCTAAGATTGGCACAGATTTGTACTGTAACTTAATCCTTGTTCATGAGCTCTACTTGTATGGATTTAAAAATGTCATATGCCATAACAATACTTTAACTTTTACTTTCCATAGTATATTTGCTGTACAACTGTTTAATAGAACGCAATTGTACTTACATGTAAGATCACAAAATGGTGTCAAGTTGTGTCAGGAATATCATGGCTAATCTCTTGCAGGGTTTTCAGTGAAATGAAACCTCTGACAAGCTAGTTAGGCATTTTCCAGTCCATACATAAATGCATGTGGAGACTTGTTAATAAAATTATTGTACATGCAGTTACTTTCTATTTGTTTTGCGACACTTGGTGTGTAAATATCTACAATTTGTTCAATTTTCAGGGTGTTAGGAACACTCATTTACTTCGAGCATATTGTGGAGGTAATTGTCGATAATGATATGTACTGAAATAATACAGTTCTAGAGTGTACATGCGAAAATTGAATCCTAATTGATAAGTCGGGTATTTTTAATTATTTAGATAATTGCCCTATCTGAAAAGATGTCATGTACATTTTATAGTTTGACTAAATTTTGATTTAAAAGTCACAACCTTGGAATTCTAACAACTGGTAAATGTATTGCATATTAAAGGAAAACAAAAGGAAGCACTAACTAATGTTGAGTTTAGATTTATAAGATGGTCTAGTGGTTGACATGTTGAACATATTTAGGGAGGTCCAGAGTATTTTTTGTGCTCTTACAACCTGTAAACAAGGTGCTTTATTCATAGACCTATTTTCTTCATGAAGTGTGGTAGGTCTCAGTTATCTGAAAAAAGACCCAAATCTTACATGTTTTTAAACAGTTACTTCACGTTTTTTGTTATTTTAGTGGACTATCGTGTCCAACCCTTGGTGATGCTTGTGAAGAAGTGGGCCAAGAAACATGACATCAATGATGCAAGTTGTGGAACACTGTCCAGTTATGCTCTAACACTGATGGTTCTTCACTATTTACAAGGTGAAATTGTTGTAAAATGTCACTTGAAAGCACTGTTTAATAACAGTTTGTGATACTGACTGCTTTTGAGAACAAAAAGGTTAACTCTTTTATGTGTAAACTGCATCTCTAGCAAATTATGAACAATTATTGGACAAGGTGTTACAAAATGTTGTGATTTGTCAGTGGCAAGCAGATCAATGATTAATTTTGCCAGCTGAGGCTGATAATTGATCTGCAAAGCTTTTACATTTGTACAAATCAAACTATTTTGTGATAACCAAGTTCAACAATAATTGTTTTATCATTCGGTCACCAAGATTGTTTTTTATATCTACAATGTTGTAGTTAAAAATTAAATTCAGGTAAAAATTAAATTCCTTTGTCTCCTAACCCTACTTACATGTATTCACTGATTATGAATGTTTAGGGATAGAATATAAAGGAAATTGAGAATCAAACTAGGTTAAAATTATTTTTACCTGAATTTAATTTTTAACTACAACATCTACATCACTCCTTGACTGCTCACAGAAGCGACCCGCCATTTTTCATGTGGGAGTGTGGTTACAACTATACATGAGAACAATATTATTTGCAGCAAACAGCAATTACATGATACAATGCATGGGCAGACCATTATTTGCAGGCAGTTATTTGCAGCTCACATTTCAGAACAACATTGCTAAAAGTTTTACTCCTAAAAGCTACACGTACAGCAGTGTATAGCTTTTATGGGAGAATATTGCCCCTCCCATGCATGCACATCAACATTATTGTGCAATGTATTTATTTGGTGTGTTTTTTCTTTTGTTGTTATTGACAGGCATTTGCAAGCCTGCTGTAGTTCCTGTCTTACAGAGGCAATATCCAGTAAGTACGTTGTACATGTGTACACATCTTTAACAACAAATAATCGTCAGTATAATTAAGGTTACTGATAACCTTTTCAGGGTGGACTTTGTAAAATTGCAAAAACCTAGCATTAGATAGCCCACTCTCCTGGCTTTCTTTAAAAAAAATTATATTAATTTTTAGTACAAATTTTTCTAGCAGAGTTATTGCAAATTTTGTATTTTGCGTGACTAAAAAGTTAATACCCAAAGGTGTTATGATGTGTCAACACTTCAGACCTCTGGTGAGTTTCACGCGGGAATAAATCCGGGGATGCTCAAATTACGTAATATGTTCACGAAGAGTTTGTAAAAGAGTAAAATCTTTTCGGCCCGAAAACTCTGGGTTTATTTTTCTATGAATAACCTCTCTTCAAATGAATTAATAGGGTATGTAGATTTGTTGTATTTTTACGAAATTTGGCCGAAATGATTGTGAGGATATTGGTGCACAAAAGTGTGTGTCGGACTTTAAAAATATTCAAAATATTTTCCTGTGACACCATATTTTTATATATTTGGATTCTACATTTCATAACCTTATCCATGGTTCCACCGAAAATGATGCGTATACGAAACATTTTGTGAACGGCACCCGAAAAGGTTATCAGTAACCTTAAGACAATATACCACTACTAGATCGCTATAAGAGGCATCTACAAAAATGTTCAAACACTGAGCTACTAGTTTTAACAAAAACTACAACTCTCCTGCACATGGAGTTAGATCAACTTCTTCAAGCTTAGTTTTTGGCCTTCTCCCTTAGACCATTTTACAATATGAGTTTGTACTTGCTAAAACTTAGTGACAATATTGTGCTGTTAGTGATTGCAATACCAAGTTTTATGTTAAAAATGACAAACATATATATGTTGTAGTTAAAATTAAATTCAGGTAAAAATAATTTTAACCTAGTTAGATTCTCAATTTCCTTTGTCTTCTAACCCTAATAAGGGTTAAGAGACAAAGGAATTTAATTTTTGCCAGAATTAAATTTTTAATTACAACATACATATGTACAGTGTATAATTATGATCAGTAAATTTCTTTTGACACAATTTATTGTGTACTACAGCTTTTAATTGTTATATTGAATTTAAGTAATAGTGTTAATATTAGTATTGTTCTCTTTTATCAGGCAGTATTTAGGTGCCATGGAGATGTATCAAATCTTTTAAGTCAAGATCCATGTAAACATATTGCTTGTAATCAGTAAGTCTTATATTATCCAACTTTTTAGTCTAACTTCCTCTGGGTTTATCGTTTAGAAAACATCGTTATATTCTCTCTAACAGGAAGGGTTGTTTTAAGAATGTTGCATAATGTTATGCTAATGTAAACTCTAAACGTAAACATTGCACTTTTATAATAAAATACTCACAAAGTCTATTATCATGATAAAAAATGCAATGCAAATGAGGTTTTTCCATACAAGCAATGGGTTTCACCTGCTTGTTACATACACTGGGGTCAGAGCAAACAATCAACAAAGAGGGCACCCTTTCATTTGCATGGGAGGACTTGTTACATGTGCACAGGCCACCATTAGGACGAGTTTTGTTTTTCAAACAACAACATGTACATACATTTACAGGTACACACACAAAAATTTATACTTATTTTACTTTCTGCACACTTTATTCAAAAGAAATCCTCTAATTTATGTGCAGTGCCTTTTACATCTCAAGTCTGTGGTTGAAAGTTACGTGAATAGTTTTTATTTGCTGTTGTCCTACAGGTCAGAGAACAGGCAATCCCTAGGAGAGCTATTTCTGGGCTTTTTTAAATACTACGCAGTAGATTTTAGGTATGGCTTTTGTGTTCAACATGTTACATGTATGAGGTATGCCAATGGTCAGTGATCCATTTGGGTTTGATGTAAACATGGTTCATGTTATGCCCTTTACAGATGGGATACTGAATATATATCAGTAGCAAGGGGTGCTGCCTATCCAAGGCATTCTGGACAATGGAAAAGAAAGCCTATTGTTATAGAGGGTAAGTTGTTACTTGGATGTATGTGTAACATGGACTAAAAACAAGAACTGGAAAGTACAATGTATATACAATGGGATCCTTTTGATTAATTTTTCATGTCATAATTTACCAGTTTTTATGTGTGCACTGTTCTCAGTTGTCACTGATGTACATGTACAAAATAATGACTGTTATGCCTCTTCACCTAATTGGTAGACCTAATAAGTCTGAATGTAATCTTGCACGGCCAGGGTTACAGATACGTTTTTGATGCAGGGTGTAAGTAAGGAATTCGAACAGGTCAATTCCCACTGCTTCCACCAAATCACTTTATATCTTCTTTCCATTTGTTGGGTCATGACCTTGTCAGGTTTTTTTTATCTGAGACCCCTCACTTCTCTTGAACACTGAGGGCATCTTTTACAAAGTTCTGAGAACTAAAACTCCCTCCAAAATGTTTATAATTATCATTATATTTTTTCTTTTGATTTTCTTCAACATTATTTTTACAATGACTTTCTCTCGACTTTACTTCCTCTTTTCGCTAGACCACTACAGTCTCTCTGAAGCATCGTTTTGATGCGAGAAAAATCCCTCTTTCTACATCAGTAGAAGGTCCACCTCGTCTTCACCCCACCACACCCCACAACCACACTCCACCCCTACACTTTATACTTTATTTACAGTAAGTGTCAATGTCTTCTAGCGCTTTCGCACTAATCGGGGACACTTTCCAAGCTAGAATTGGAATTTAGAAATGTTGGTTTTTGAGGAGAGGAGAAAACCGGAGTACCCGGGGAAAAACCTCTCGGAGCAGAGAAGAGAACCAACAACAAACTCAACCCACATATGATGCTGGGTCCGGGAATCGAACCGAATCGAACGCATTGGTGGGAGGCGAGCGCTCTCACCACTGCGCCATCCCTGCTCCCCACTAGGCAACCGTTTTGATAATCTCTAGATCTGGTACTGTTTTGTTTATACAGTGTCAAGTAATGTTGATCATAACCTAGCTACTTGACAATTTGCAAAATGCTTGAGCAATGCGTTCTTTCACTTGCAGAACCTTTTGATGGGAACAATGTTGCTAAAGCCGTCAATCATCACTTTGAAAAGATCCATATGAAGTTCAGGCTGGTAAGTTTATGGCGATCGTGTTGATATCAATTGTTCATTAGAAGGTCGACTTATGCTTTCTCCCTGATTGCGCAGTTCCAGAAAATAACCATACTCCCACCACAGAATACGAGGCATCGTGACCTCATGGTTAGTGTGCTCATCTCTAGATCGAGCGGTACCGGTTCGAGCCCTGGCCACGGACATCGCGTTGTATTCACTTTACTCTCACAGTGCCCCTCTCCACTCAGGTGTACTAATGGGTGCCGGCGACCATAATTAATGCTGAGGGTAACCCTGTGATAGACTTGTATTGCATCCCAGGGGAGAGTAGAAATACTCCAAGTTACTTCATGCTACAGAAACCGGAATAAGCTCCGGCCTAATGTGCCACTTGGCTCGAATGAAGACATTTTTGATCACAAAGAAGAGATTGGAATTTCCTGGGATGTGGGAGTTCTGTTAGACAAAAAAAGTTAGAAGAAATGCTGGAAACTTACAATGTACTTGGAATTTCCAAAGGGGGTGGGGCTTAGATAAAATTCTTTCTATGGGGAAGGTATTTTGTAGAACTACGCATTGAAAATAAAGGGGATAAATCCATAATTTGGGGATTAGGGTTGAGCAATGCCCAGAGAAGATCTCTCTTTTACAGGAACTTATGTTGTTGAAAAGAAAATCTTCTGGTGTCAACAGGCTTTGGGCTCATGACCATTTTCATGCCAGGGTAAAATAATACTTCCCACCAACCTGCAAGCCATAGCAGTCAGTCAAACACCCCCACCCTCGAGTTCCTCTCCAACTTTAGCTTTGGAGTGAAACTCTACCCCAACGCAACAAGGTAAAAAGTATGAAGGTGTCACAGGTTTGAGAAGAATTTCTTGTCAATGAGGCCGGAGTGGAGTGGGCTTAATATCGTGCATGCGAATGACCAACTGTCAGACAGGAGAATGTCACAAGTTTTAACGCAAGTTTAATTTGACTTTCCTTTAGGCATGGCACACGCTCAAAATTTCACCAAGTCTTGAAAGCATTAAGGTTACCTAGACACAACTAGACGTCCTGTGTACAGAAACATACCGTGTATCCTTTGTACATTGCAATGCTGAACATGAATTGGAAAGAAGTTCAATCTCATCAAACGCAGCATACATTGCCGAAGATACTTGTGTCGACTCTACAGTTGTGTTTTACGCGGCTTTGAATCTGGAATCATCAATACAGTAGTTCATCTTCGGGTTGTATAGCAAATTCAACGAGGGCGCCTTTCCAAATACAAGCAGTAGAATGACATTGAAATCTGTCTTTGCGCATGTACAAATACTGTTTGTTTGAATGCGAAGTCAATTCTGTTAGCATATTTTCGCTGACTGGTTTTAAAATGGCAGCGACCTCGAGAGGTTTTGGCTCTTTGGAACTCGAATTTCTTCATATCCGTATGACATCGGGAACAAATTAGGACAGAACATTTACCAGTGACTAAAGCCCTGTCCGAACGGGAAATGTTTGGTGACCAAAAGCGATCAAAGTTTGTTTGATGACCAAACATTTGTTGTACTGAGTGGCCGAACGGAATGTCTGATCTCTGTCCAAACAAGTAAAATGTTTAATAATCCTCGATCAAATGCTTGTCGTCGTTAAGATTTTATCAAACACAATCAAACAAGGTGTTAAAACGGGAAAATGTTTGATCACCAAACAATGTTTGTCGCATTTGGTGGCCAAACATTTCCTGGGTAGGGCTTTTGAAACGTCGAGTACACTATAGAGTGCTTTTTGACGCAACAGTATTTTAAATCCCCTAAGTTGAAAAGAGTCGCTTTTACTCAGTAATGTAAATAATCGATGCACTGTTTAGATGATGTAATTCATGACATGAAAGAGAAATTATGATAATTATACTGTAATCTGTACCTTTGTTTTTTTTAATCTAAAGTGTACAGCCTAGAGTATTGTATTAATGGATATAATTGCTATATTTTTTGAAATAAAGTGTATATGATATATGATTAAATTGACTGAACATGATATCGATTTCAAGAATTTATCTGCCGTTAGCCATGTGGGTAAATTTCCTATTCATGCTTAATAAGCTAGTTCAATTTCCTATCTTGTGCCAGAATTGCCTCAGTAGCGTAATAAGATGCATTTTTGGTGCTGTCCTGTGGGCAGCCGTGAGTAAAAATAACTTGCACATCTTGCGAAAGGAGTTTTCCATTTTAGTTTTTCTCGCTTGTTTGCATTTTGTGCGACAAACGTCAGGCTGTACTTATGAAGATTTCATGGACCTATAAACAACCTGTACTTCATTACTTTAGCTGCTTGTAGGTCTAGGCAATAACGCTTCAGTAAAGCTGCACTTAAATGAGCCATGCATTACAACCGTGCCTTAAAAGAAAGGGTTTCTCCGGCTCAAAGACAGTGACCGTTCTTATGGTTCCATTTCCGTCACAGATTCGATTCTGAAGGAACCTCAGAAGTCTGGTTTTGCTTAGAAACAGGCATTTGTTAGAAGTTCCTTTTGTTTTTAGTTCTTGTCACCCTATTTCAATTGCTTTGTCGAGTGAACTCTGCCCGTTCTCTGTCAGCATAGCGTCTACTTGTGATCTAAATTTGTGGCACCATAGTTAGTTGGTGTGTATCCCAAACCGTGAGTGCCACTGTAGTCTCCGCGTGAAAATATTTCCATTGCCAATTAGCGTAATCTCAGAGAGCAGTATTAGCAAAAGGTCAAAAACCAAACAGTCCCTCTCTTTCTGACAGTATTTTCTCACGGGTGGCCTTCTTTTGGAATCCCCCTCAAGACTATGTATGGTACTCCCCATTCAGATGACCAACGTGGCCAGAAGGTTAGCGCCGGGCGAAGCTGTGGAAACTCCCTTGCAGCGTAAAAGTAAGCGCCGAGGACACAGCCAGTGTACCCGGCAATAAATATGAGTATGTGCCACGCACAGTGAAGATAAGGGAACGACACGGACCGCCATATATCACAGAATACTCTGTCGTTTACCCAGAAGAGCACGGCAACAAACCACCATCCTGCACACGTAAATCCGAGTCTCCTGACTTTCAGATTTTGACAGCTGTGGACGGGATAATAATAGTGCAACTTTGATTTTTTTTACTGACGTATTAAATCTTAATCGATGTACCCGTCAAAGCAATACAGCATGTACCGTTAGAATCCTTAGTAAACTCCCAGTACACTGCCAACATTCTTGTTTATGGATTCGCGTGTGCACAATTTTAAGGACGTTCGCGCTAATTGTTTCTGCGCATCTTTACTGCGCACGAAATTCACACGCCACGTCATTCATCGAGCGCGTGCGCTAAGTAGTGAAGTGAACAATAATATAGAAAAATTCACTGCCTGACCAGTGAATTCCACATTAAATTTCACGCGAATCTGTAATAATTACGATTAAATACTGCAAGAATTTTTAACGGTCACTTTTAAAAGTGTACTTTGACTGGATTCTTGGTCAGAATAAAATAACAAATAAGCGATGAACTGGCGCTGAACCCAAATCACGCCATTTTATCCATCATTGAAATGTGTTGAGGGGTAGTCTTGATTTATTTAAATTGTCCAAGGTTGTAGTATACGAAACGTTTGTTTTTTTCTCAGAACGTTTTTCTATGAGAGTTAAGATGCTAAGAATGTACCCAAGTGAAGATTATAGTAAAAGCTCCCATAAGACTAAAGAGAGTACAAGTTACCTTTTCAGTTCAGCAAACAGCATGAATAGAAATGGAGCTCCAAATGTCATCAACACAAACGCGTTTGCCACAGGGTAGACAAAGCCCAGCCAAGTACAAATCAACGATAATGCCAGGATAGCATACTGGAATGTTTCTCTGTTTTAAAAAAAAGGGAAACGGCAATGCCTCGTGTAAAAACCCGGAAGAGCTGGATATTAATAAAAAAAAGGTAAAAGATTGCAGGTTTTAGAAGTGTAGACAAACGCTGTCGTGAATGATTGGTAATCTTCTTAATCGAAGCTAAAACTAAGAAGAAAACGGAGAAATAAAATCGTAAAAATTAAGATCAGATATCCAGACACTGTCACGGTCTTGATTTCCTTTGAATTATTATTGAGTTTGAGAAGAAAATGAGTAAATTAAGAGCCGGTCCTCTTCTCAGTCTCTTTGTCAAGTGTGACAGGAAAGAACGTGCCATATTTAGCCGTGTTTACTCTTCAAATGGTTTATTATGGCACGAAGAACACCATTCACTTGCGGGATACAACGGGAAATCCTGCCCGAGTGGGCAAGTAGCCAATCACAGAGCAGGATTTGATTTTCATTTCTCCCGCTCGCGGAGCTAGCTCTATGGAATAGCCGATATTTATACCTGTCTTCCCCAAACGGTCCGTGAGCGAGCATCCACTTAGGCGTCCACAAGGCAAACGCCACCATCAAACCCCACAAGATGGCGAGTTCGTCAAGCAGCTGCCCCACCAGGCTGAGAGTCGCATGAAAGTACGCTGAACTCACTCCAATCACAATGAATAAAGCCCAGATAACGTTCACTCCAGAACACACGTGCTTAGAGTATGGTCGAAAGAGGTATCTGCAACAAGAGAAAGTCGACTTGTGAAAGATCATTGGAGTTTGAGAAAGTTGTTATTGCTTTGCGCTCTCAACTTGAGAAAAACTTCAAGTAACAGTTTGCTTATGCTGGAAAACATCAAAAGCGTAGTAATAAGCCAAGCAAAAAAACAAATGGTTCAAACTGAAGACAGATAGCGGACGACGTACTTGAAAAAAGTCCTCTTAGCTATACCCTAGATGATACATTGAATACTGGTTCTAGAAAGAAAACCAAGGGGTATTCTTTCTTTGTGTCTATTTTTCCTTTCCCGGCCTGTTTTCCTTGAAAATGAATTGTTTAATATCTCTGATATTCCGTCGCACTTGGTCGCATGGTCCACACTTTTGAACAACGTGAGCTCATGTCAGGTTACCTGACCTCGCTATGGCTTTTTAACATTTCTTTTCAGTTTTTTCATCTGCTGGAAATATTCGTTAGACAATTTAGTAACTTAAGCACTGCCTTAATTGATACGAATTTTCTACACCCGTAGAATGGTAGCGTGGAATCTTTACAAATGTACAGCTGTCTCTTTTGTTCGTAAGTTGTCGCCACACACCACAACGGGTGGTCCAAGATGTTGGTACTTATATTCGCTGAAGACGAAACAAAAAATGCGATTCGAGTAGTGTTGCGCTTGCGAATCGCCCATTAAATAGAGACAAGGTATTGTGGTTACAGCGAATGGGGAAGTTACTTTCAGACGAAATGTTTGACCGCGACCGTTAAGAAACGCCCGTCAGATGTCCTCCTGGCAATAGACTATACCCCTGTGAAGCAATTTTTATGCTATAAATACAGCTGTTCTAAAGCATGTCCACTCTATTTAAAAGGCAAAACGCCTTACAGGCCGCCTGCTGTTGCTATGATATGCATGAGTCAGGACCCAACTCAAGCCGAGCCGTCGACAGGTTACCGCTCAATTTCACCCGAGTATGTCGCTCCAAACAAGGCCTTCTTTCATCCTGCAATAGGCCATACCCGAGTTGCGTTTGGCCTGTGTTTCAAAACGAGTCTTTCACCAACAGGCTCATTTCTTACAAGTCAAAATAATTTTCATAAGAAAAATGTGAACGAATACTCGTTTTGAAACAGGCACAAGGAAACTCGGAAAGTAACAGGATGACCACAAATTATTTGTATACACTTTAAAAGAAG